>Ga0116133_1000438_pt1 | contig 12848 bp, 9 predicted proteins | sample June2015DPH_19_2_FD_89736 | JGI IMG/M metagenome (GOLD analysis project Ga0116133, IMG submission 89736) | Peatland microbial communities from SPRUCE experiment site at the Marcell Experimental Forest, Minnesota, USA - June2015DPH_19_10 | ecosystem: Environmental > Terrestrial > Soil > Wetlands >...
ATCGAAAAGTACGCCAAGAACCAGTACATCAAATACCACGGCGGGGACGATGGCTGGACAGATGTGTTGGCACAAGCTAAGGCCAACCCGATTCAGCCCGCTGGATTCGCCATCAAACCCGCGCCCAGTCCGGCGGAACAAGCTCATGCCATGGCGATTGCGACCGCGCCTGAAAAGATGGATTTCGCGCAGTGGGAGTTTATCCTCTCGAACGGTTCGCAGGCAGACCAGGATCTGGTGTGGAACGCCATCAAAGGCAAGGCGGTGCAGCTAAACGGGACGGTGATTAAGGCGACAGCGACCCAGTTTGACATTGCTGGCAGCCTCGATGACATCGACGCCAAGAAGGCTGACATCACGCTTACCTTTGAGGAGAAGCTGCAGTTGAAGCTCATCCCGAAAGAAGGCGCCAGCCTGGACTTCCAGGGCGAGCCGGCTTCTTACACCGCAAACCCATTCATGATGACCATGGAAAAGGGAATGCTGGCGAAGCCGAAAGCGGCGCCCGCGAAGCCCCCGGTCCATCACAAACCAGCGGCTTCGAACTAGGCAAAGCTGATATCGCAGAAAAAAGGCAGCCCACAAGGGCTGCCTTAGTTTTTTGGACTTCAGGAAAACAGGAATTTCGCCGCGGGGAGCCCGGAGGCTAGCGCACCGCTTTCTTTTCCAGCGTGACCGGACGCGTACTGCGAGGTGGGCGCTTCGCGCCGTCCCGCAGCTGCCGCACATCGATCTTGAGTTCCGTGATGGTGCGGCTCAGAGTGTTGCGGTGCATGTTAAGCTCGCGCGCGGCGCGGCATTGGTTGCCTTTGTTTTCCTGCAGGACGGTGAGGATAAATCGTTTCTTGAACTCACGCACGCCCTCGGAATAAAGAATGTTGCTTCGGTACATCTGCAGGATGAGTGCTTCCAATTGATCTTTCACGGTAGGTCTCTCTCTCGGTTGAATGTCTCTTTTTAACTACCTGCTGGCCCCACGCATTTATTTCGACTTGGGAGCCGGAGCGCCGGTCAGTTCCTTGGGGGCGCGGCGCAGGAAATCCAGTCCCTCGTAAAACCGTGCCCGCAACTCCGACGGCGCCACCCAAATCGCAGCCCTTCCCGCCACCAGGAAATACGGCGCCAGTTCCGACTTCTCCAGCATCTTCGAGGTCGGCGTGAAGGCGGTCATTCCCATCAGGACCACAGCCACCACCAGCGCACCCTTTAACACGCCCAACAACGCTCCCAGAAAGCGGTCGAAACCGCTCAGGCCGGCCGCCTTCATCAACTTGCGCGCGATCCTGCCGGCTATACTGAACAAGATCAAAATCACAAAGAAGATGATGAGGAAGCCGAAAATCTGAGCGATCAACTCCGACTTCAGAAACGACAGCAACCATTCGGCAAGTCTCTGATATTGCCAAGCGGCAACGATATAACCGACAACCAGTCCCGCCATGCTTAAGACCTCTGCGAAGAAGCCATGCATGGCGGCTAACAACACATTCAGCAGCACGACAATGACAATCAGCCAGTCTGCCGCAGTCATAGTACTCTCTTGCGGGTCCTGAAAACCGCGTTGCAGACCAACACAGCGCGCCTATACATCCAGTTTGTGCCCCGTAACCTGGAAGTAGGCGTCAAGATACTTTTCGCTGGTTCGGAGCGCAACTTCGGAAGGCAGCGCCGGTGCGGGCGGCTGCTTGTTCCAGTGAATCTCCTCCAGGTAATCGCGAACGTACTGTTTGTCGTAAGACTCCTGCGAGCGTCCCGGCGCGTACTTGTCGGCGGGCCAGAAGCGGGAGGAATCCGGGGTGAGCACCTCATCCGCCAGCGTGATTCCCAGGGCGGTGCGGCCAAACTCAAACTTGGTATCGGCGATGATGATCCCGCGCTGGCGGGCATAATCCGCCGCTTTCTTATACACGCGCAGAGTGAGGTCGCGCAGAGTGCTGGCAGTCTCCGTGCCCACGATCTCGCACATGCTGGCGAACGAAATGTTTTCATCGTGGCCGCTCGACGCCTTGGTGGATGGAGTGAAGATCGGCTCCGGGAAGGCTTCGGATTCACGCAGGCCGGACGGCAGGTCGATACCGCAGACCTTGCCCGTCGCCTTGTATTCTTTCCAGGCCGAGCCGGAAATGTAACCGCGCACCACGCACTCCACAGGAAACATCTGGGCGCGCCGCACCAGCATGGACCGTCCGCGCAACTGATCGGCGTATTTCTGGAGGGCCTGCGGATAGCGCTCGACATCCGCGGTGATGAGGTGGTTGGGAACGATGTCAGAAAGAAAATCGAACCAGAAGAGCGAAATCTGGCTCAGAACGCGGCCTTTGTGAGGGATGCCGGTGGCGAGCACATAGTCGAAAGCGGAGATGCGGTCGGTGGCGACGAACAGCAGGCGTTCGTCATCCAGTTGATAAACGTCGCGCACCTTGCCGCTGGCGTGAAGGCGGAGATCGGGGAAATCAGTTTGTAAGAGTACGGGATCGAGAAGTTTAGGAGTCATGTTTGAAATTTTACAGGCAAGCAGCGAGGCCGTATTTTAGACTCTCAGAAATATTTGTCAACGGCAGAGATCACAGCTGAGAGGCAGGTTCCGTATCCTGTTGAGAGGGAATGCATTGGCGGCGGCGGGACATGGTGGGAACGGAGAGCAGCAGGCAGATTCGGCGGGAGCGTTGTGGAAAAGCTGAGGATGAGAGTGGATAAAGTGGAAGACTCAGTCTTAGTCCGACGAGATCGGCTTGAAGAGGTGCTCGCCATCAAAACTTCGAAGGCCACTTGCGGGCACCGTGAAAAACTCGCAGAAGTTGGATTTCGTTATCGCGGATGCGATAGGGAACTATGTAGGGCGTGCCCGAAACAACCAGTTCGCGGGTCCCGGTGACCCTACCCGGGCGCCCCAAAGCGGGATGCCTTTGCAGCAGATCGACAGATTCTTGAATGGTTTGAACCATGCGAGCCGCGGCTTGCGGTTTGTCACGGGCGATGTATTCCGCCTCGGCATTCAAGTTCGCGAGCGCTCGGGCCAGCCATCTAACGCGCACGCCGGGTCCACTTCTTGATAGTCCGCTGCACTTCTTGAGGAGTGGCGAACTCGCCGCGATCAGCCTCAACCAATGCCTTCCTGATCTCCCCGATCTGCCATTCATTCAGAGTGACGTATTCACGAATCGCCTCGGCCGCTACAAAAGAGCGACTTCGCTGGGTCGCTTTGGACAAGCGATCGAGCCGGTTTTTCAACTTTGCATCGAGACGCAGGGTGAGAACGGCAGATTCCGCCATGGTTGCTCCTCCTGTATACATTGTATATCAGGCGTATACATGGGCACGATAACGTCAAGGATATAAGCGGAATCCAGGATTGCGATCCAGGTTCCAGAGCGGGGCATCGCTTCCAAGTGCAGCAGAGCCTTCGCTATGCGGCTCCGAAGCGTACCGACACCAGCTTTGAAACGCCGGGCTCCTGCATCGTCACGCCGTAGAGTACTGGCGCGATGCTCATCGTCTTCTTGCTGTGCGTGATGAGGACGAACTGAGTCTTGAGGCTCATCTCTTTGACGAGTTCGGTGAAGCGGCCGATGTTGGCCTCGTCGAGCGGGGCGTCGACTTCGTCGAGGATGCAGAACGGGCTGGGCGTGAATTGGAAGATGCCGACCAGAAGGGCTAGCGCGGTGAGCGCCTTTTCGCCTCCGGAGAGCAGCAGCACGCTCTGCAGACGCTTGCCGGGAGGAGACGCGACTACATCGATGCCGCTTTCGGTGCTGTTTTCCTCGTCGGTGAGCTTCATGAAGGCGTGGCCGCCGCCGAAGAGCTTCTTGAACGTGACGCCAAAATTTTCATTGATCCTGGCGAAGGCTTCCTGGAACTTCTGGCGCGAGACTTCGTCGATCTCGCGGATGGTGGCGGTGGTGTTCTCGATGGAGGAAATCAGGTCTTTGCGTTGCGCGTCGAGGAAAGTGTGGCGCTCGGCGGTCTCGCGGTACTCTTCGAGCGCCATCATGTTCACGGGGCCCATGGCTTCGAGCTTGGCGCGCATTTCGCGGTAGGACTGATCGCAGGCTGCGAGTTCGTCGCCGGTGACGAGGGCGAGAGTGGTGTCGGCGAGCAGAGCGGGGCGCTCGATTCCGAGTTCGTTCAGGCAAGTTTCGGCCATGTACATAGCATCGGCCTGAAGCTTGGCGGCGGCGGCCTGGAGTTCACCTCGACGATCGCGGGCCTGGTCGAGAAGCTGGCGGGCGCCGCGGAGAAGCTCGTCGATTTCGGAGAGGCGGGCGCGGAGTTGGTCTTTCTCGAATTGCAGCAAGCCTTCGCGAGCCTGGCCGGCGTTGCGCTCGGCTTCGAAGTCGGCGGCTTGTTGTTCGAGTTGAAGATTCTCGGCTTCGCGCTGCAGCTTTTCGGCGGCGGCGCCTTCGATCTGCGAGACGAGAGCATGCAGGCGCTCGCTCATTTCGGTGAAGAGGGAATCGATGCGTCCGAGCACGGCTGTGGCGGAGCGATGGCGCTCTTCGAGCGCGGCGACGCGGGCCACGCGCTGGGAGCTGGTTTGGGCGGCATCTTCGCGGCGCTGCCGCAGGGTGCCGAGAGATTCCTGAGCGGCGGCGATTTGCTGCTCAAGTTGGATGCGAGTCTCTTCGAGTGCGGCGATCTCGGCCTGCCGAGCCGTGATGATCGATTCCTGGTCGGCGCGTTCAGCCGCCAGGCGTTGCAACTCGGCTTGCGAAATGTTCATGCGGTCGGTGACGCGGGCCAGCTCCGAATCGAGCTGCTGCAGCATGTGGCCGGACGTCATCGATTGATGTTCCGCCTCTCGCTTTTCGCCTTCCAGACGTTCCAGCAGGGAAGTGAAATCTTTGATTTCGCGGCCGAGGGTGAGGACGCGCATTTCTTCTTCACGAAGAGCGCGTTCTAAATCTTCGAGCTGGCGGAGAACTTCACGGAGTTCGCGCTTCATCGAAAGCGGGCCTTCGGCGCGCTGTTTGCCGCCGGTGACGGTCACGTTGTGGAAGCATTCGCCGGACTGCGAAAGAAAGAATGCGTCGGGATTTTCCAGCGCAAGGCCGCGCGCGGTGTCGGAGCCGGGAACGATGTAGCCGTCGCGAAGCTTGGGGAGAATGACTTCCAGCGACTTTCCAAAACCGTTGAGAACGCGGATGGTGTGCTTCAAGGGCACGATCGAAGCGGTCGGTGGAGCGCAGTGCGCGGCTTCGTCAAGGACGAAGGAGAACTTAGCCTGCGAGTCTTCGGGATGAACCAGAAAAGTGGCGCGGCCGTCGACGTCGCTGCGCAGCAGGCGGAGGCCTTCGTCGGCAGCGTCCCAGGACTTGACCACGATGTAGTTCAATTCGTCGCGCAGGAAGTCTTCGACCACGCGCTCGAAGCGCGGCTCGACTTCAAGAAAATCGGCAAGCACGCCGACCGGGGCGAGGCCGCTCCGCATGACTCCGGACTGGAAAAGGCGGCGGACGGACTCGGTGGAGTATCCGTGTTCGGCGATGACCGCTTCCAGCGATCCTTTCTTGCCGAGAGCCGTGGCAAATTCGGCGCGGAGGACGTCGAGATGAGTTTTGGCTCTGGTCTCGTCGAGGCGCTTGGCTTCGACCAATTGGCGAAGCTGGCTGATCTCCTCCGTGATTCCCGCGACGCGCTGGGTGACGCCTTCGAACTCGAGGGCGAGCTGGCCGCGCTGTCCGCCGAAAGTTTCGAGCTGGAGATTCGCGTTGCTAATTTCGGTTTGTAGACGGCGGGCTTCGCGATCGGCCCCGGCGAGGCGCTCTTCGGCCTGGGCCAATTGATTGCGAAGGCGCGAGACCGACGACACAGTGTCAAAGATGGCGACGCGAGACTCTTCCTGCTGGTGTTCGAGTTCAGCCAGCACGGCGGCTGCTGTGGCAGATTCCTGCTGGGACAAGGCGAGCTCGTGCTGGGCTGCGGCCAGATCCGCGGCGGCGGATTCGAGCACCTGCCGATTGGAATCGCGCTCGGCCTCGAGCGCGGTCACCCGGTGACGAGCCTGGGCGAGTTCGGCCTCGGCGGAAGCGGAGCGAACCAGGAGTTCGGCGCAGCGTTCGTCGTTGTGGCGGCGGCGGGCGCGGGCGCGATCGATTTCCATGGCGAGTTCGCTTAGGCGATCGCGATTTTCGCGCAGCTCGGTCTCGATGGCATAGCTGCGTTCCGTGTTTTCCCCGTGTTCGGCTTCGAGTTGCTGGACGGCCTCGGTGCGGTGCTGCATGTCCTCGGCGAGGGCATTGAGTTGGGCGTCGAGTTCGGCGCTCTCGCGCTCGATAGCGGCGAACTTGCTGGCCAGGACGACGCGCAGTTGAGCACGCATCTCATCGCGCAGCTTGGCGTAGCGCTCGGCCTTCGAAGCCTGGCGCTTCAAAGAATTCATCTGGCGTGTGACTTCTTCGAAAATATCGTTGATGCGGGCGAGGTTCAGCTTGGCATCTTCGAGGCGGGCTTCGGCGAGGCGCTTCTTGGTTTTGAACTTGGTGATGCCGGCAGCTTCTTCGAGGATGGCGCGGCGATCGGTGGGTCGGCTGCTGAGAATCTGGCCGATGCGGCCCTGCTCGATGAGGGCGTAGGTCTCGGGCCCGAGGCCGGTGCCCATGAAGAGTTCCTGAATGTCGCGCAGCCGGCAGAGTTTGCCGTTCAGCAAGTATTCGCTGTCACCGGAGCGAAACAGGCGGCGGGTGACTACGATTTCTCCGGCGTGGAATGGTTGCTGGTTGAATTTGCGGCGGCGGATCTTGAGCACGACCTGGGGCGCGCCGCTTAGGGCGGCGGAAGTCGCAACCGGGGCGACGGCGTGCACCGGAAGTGCGAACACCGGTTCGTCGTCAGGGAAGGCGACGGCTATGGTGTTTACTTTCGCGGGCGGGAGCTCGACTTCTTCGGTTTTGCCGGGCTGGGCTTCTTCGACGGCGCGCTCGGTGTCTTCCGCGGCGCGGGCACGGATGGCGGCTTCGTCCCAGTCTTTGTCTGGCTCATCGAGGTCCGGCTGATCGAAGCGGGAAGGATCGGCTGCGCTTTGCAAAACGCCCGCAGCACTCGGCAATTCGTCTTGAATGTCGATCTCGGTGGGCGCGTCGGCGTCAGGGCCGGGATACTCTTGCGGATCGATCAGGGTGAGCGAGACCTCGGCCATGCCGGTGGGCTTGCGGTCGCGGGTTCCGGCGAAGATGACGTCTTCCATGCGGGAGCCACGAAGGGTCTTGGCGGACTGCTCGCCCAGCACCCAGGAGATAGCGTCGGCAATATTCGACTTGCCGCAGCCGTTGGGGCCGATGATGGCGGCGATGCCGTCCCCGTGGAACTTGAGGTCGGTGCGGTCGCAAAACGATTTGAAGCCGAGAATCTGAAGCCGCTTCAGTTTAAGCAACGTAAACTCCTTGGAGAAGCAGTGGCCAGTGGCCAGTTGTCAGTGGCCAGTTCGTCGTTACGCTTGCTGGCGACCTATTTACTACGCGGGTACCCTTGCCTTCGGCAAAATTGGGCGCTCGGTTCAATCCGCGATTCACTCCGTCCCCGGCTGGGTAGGGCAGGCACAAATTACAGCAACTGTAACGGTGAAATGGGGGCGGGGTCAAGCAATATAACACTATATATTGTATGACCTTACGTCCGACCGCGTTGGGTTGCACACACATTGCAGCACATGAGCATTTTACGGACGAGGGAAGGACGAGGTGGGAGAACCGCGAGAGCAGAGTTATGGTAGCGCAACTAGGAGGGAGAAACAACGGGACACTCGGAAATGGGGGTTCAAACTGGCGATTCTGGGTCCGGATTAGATCCCTTGTGCGGAGATGCGCATGAGCGTCAATAATTCCTCAAGCATCGAAAATATTGGGCAGGTGCGACCGGCTACTTTTCGATTCTAATGTCTCTGGGATGGAGGACGGTTAAGCCGGGGATCTGTTTGAAGTCATCTTTCTCGTCGAAGGTCAAAATGTCAGCGATACCGTTGTTTTTCATAATAACGCTGTGAATCACGTCTCCAACCCCTGAGTGATACGTGAGAATACCCTGCTTCACGTGGAAGAAAAACTCCGCAAAATCGTAGTCTTTTTGCGGACTCACCTCGACGATTTGTATCTTAAGGCCTTGCAGCCGCTTCTCGCTGATCAGCTGACTTTCGATCTCGGCAACCATCCCAGGCTCCAACTTCTTGGCAGAAACCAAGATGTTGACCATCTCCGTTATCGCCCACATTGAGGTGCAAAGACGGGTTTCCTTAAGTTGGGTGAAGATTTCCAGGGCTGCCTCGACCATCCTCTTCTTGCCCTCTTCCGCCTTGTCCAGCGAATAATAGGCAATCAGAATATTGCTATCGAGATAGACCCGCTTCATTTTTTCTTGGCGCGGACGCGCACGACTTTTTTCCGTTCGAAGGTCTTGATTGCCCTGAAGTAGACGATCTCGCCTGACTTCGTTTCGAACTTGACGGTGGCCGGCTTGCTCACGACCTCGGTAGCTACAGATTTAACGTTTCCCTGCGCCATGAAGTAATGATATCACCGTCGCGCGGCAGTGAAGCGCGGGAAGCAGCACAGGTTGAACTGGACGCGCCTCGCTGCACTTGGCGGGACGGGCGAATGCGCCCGTCCCCACACGTGCCCGTCCCTACTCGAGCTGTTCTACTCCCTACTGTTCATAAGCCCCGATGTTGATCTGGCCGCTGGGGTTGATGCGCGGATTGCCGGCGTAGTCGGTGGTGCCGTAAATCGACGTGCCACTGCCGCAGTAACCCGCGCTGCAGGTGAGGTTGGTGCTGCCGGCGTTGACGGCCGGGGAATCGGAGGCCACGTCGAGGTTCGGAGGCGTGGAACTCAGGTTGATGAAAAGGGGATTGGCATTGGGGGAATTTGCGTCCTCTCCGCTGCCCGACTGATAGGCGGCGTAGGTCTTGTAATTGTATTTTGCGCCCCAATCGATCGACGTGCCCTGCACATAACCGGCGGTGGAATAGTAGAGGTTCCAGTTGGCGGTTGCGGTGGAGCCGCTGACGTAGCTGTAGATCCAGACATTCTCGGTGCCGGCATAGACGATGTTGTTTTCGAAGACGTTTCCATTGCTGGGCGGGGCGTTGTACTGAATCTGAAACTCAGCGCCCTGGTTCTTGGTGTTGTTGTTGTACAGCGTGTTGTTGACGACCACAACGTGATCGCTGCCACCGACACTCTTCTCATAGCCGCCGATCGAGATGCCCACGGTATTGGCGTCGTAGAACACATTGTTGCGGATGGTGACGTAGCTCCCGTCGTGCCCCTTGTGTTCGCTGGCCGCTTCCATGTTCAGATCGCATTTGTAGACGGTATTGCGTTCGAAGATGACATAGGCGCAGCCGTCGCAATAGAGGCCGTCGGCATCGTAGGAGTCGCCTTCGCCCGGGTTGTTGATTCCGCTGATGTTGTAGACGGTGTTGCCGCTGACCTCGCCGTATTTTGCCTGGTCGTAGCCGGTTGGGCCGACGCCTTCGAATCCAATGGCATCAATGCCGATGTTGTCGTTGTCGTGCACGATGTTGTTGGTGATGGAGAAATAGGTGACGTTCCCGTCGACGTTGACCGATTCGCTTTCTCCGGTCTTCAGGCTGTAAACCTGATTGCCGCTGATTGTAAGGTTGGTGATGGGCGTGCTGGATGTGCCATACACGGCTATGCCAAAGGCGTTACCATTTTTCTCCGACGTGGTGGTGATGTTATGCACCAGGTTGTTGAGCAACTGTACGCCACTGCCCGAGCCCGTGATCCAGATGCCCGCCGGAGTGAGAGTCGCCTTGCTGGTGGTGTAATTGCGGATTTCAAATCCGTTCACGGTGAGATAGCTCTGGTTCACAATGTTGATGAGGCCTTGGGTGCCGGTGACGCTCAGGCCTGTCCCATCGATGACCGCGGTCTGCCCGGGATAGCTGGCGAAAGTGATGGGACTCGAAGCCGTTCCAGAGGCGGGAAAAGTCACCGATTCGTTGTATACGCCGGTTTCAACGTATACCGTCGCCCCTGCCGAGACGGAATTGGCGGCGTGCTGAATGGTAAGCCAGGGTGCGGTGTAACTGCCGGAGTTGGTGTCCTTGCCGCTTTTGGACACATAGAAGGTTGCCCCGGATTGTGCAAGAAGGGAGGTTGAGGCGAACACGACCAAGGCGAAGTACAGCTTCCAAAGCGATTTCATTTCCAATCTCCTTCGATTCTGTGAAACCCACATGATGTGTTTGAGAAGATCGCGGCGAACAGAGCGGTGGCCGAGGTCTTCAGGGCCCGAATGGGGCAAAGCTTAGGCTAGTTACGAATCATTGTCAATAGTTATGAGTCATTTCGTTAGTGACAGAAAGAACTTGCGAGTTGTTGCTATTGGGAATTGTGGGAGAAGCGTCTGTCTCTGCAGCAGAGCGAATCCGGTTCACTTCCTGATGTACCAGGGCGCACTCACGGTGAAGATGCGCTCATTGCCGCGGGCGAGAAGCACCCATTCCAGGAGGCGGCCACGCTGGTTGTGCAGGAAGTATTCGTACCATTTATCTTCCACCAGCTCCGGGATGACTACGACAATGCTGCGGGCGGGATTTTTCTTGGCCAGATCGAGAACGAATTGAACGACGGGGATGATGACAAAGCGGTAGGGGGAAGGCAGGACGTGAAGCTGGGGTGGTTCTTTGCCCTCGGCGCGGAAGGGACGGTCAACGTATTGCTCCCAGTCGTCCTGGAGCAATTCGGAATGCTCGCTGGGCTCGACGTGCAGGGCGATGACTTCCGGGGAAAGGCGGGCGGCGAATTCAATTCCCTGGCGGGTGATGTTGCTCCAGCGGTCGATGGCAATCACCGCGATAGGAGGCTGGCTAAGGCCTGCCGCGTCGATTGGAATCTTGCAACTGGTGAGCACCTTCACATGGTGGTAATGGCGGCGGACCAGGGTGAAGAAAAAGATCGTCAGGGGAATGAAGAGCAGGGTAATCCAGGCGCCTTCGACAAATTTCGCAACCAGCACAACGCATGTAGTGATGCCGGTGACGAGGGCGCCGAGCCCGTTCACCAGAGCGCTCTTCAACCAATTCGGGCCGCGTTTCTTTCGCCAGTGCATGACCATGCCCGCTTGCGAAAGCGTAAAGGCCAGAAAGGCGCCGACGGCATAGAGCGGGATGAGCCGGTCGGTAACGCCGCCGAAGAGGATGAGAACGCCACCGCAAAGAGCCGCGAGGACCATGATGCCGTAGGTGTAGACGAGCCTTCGTCCGCGATAGCCGAAGACATGCGGGAGGTAATTATTTTGCGCGATGGCACGGCAGAGACGAGGAAAATCAGCGAAGGCGGTGTTGGCTGACAAGGAGAGGACAACGAGGATGGAGCCGATGGTCAGGTAATAGAAAAAGCTTTTGCCGAAAACTGCCGCGGTGAGCATGGAGAGAATGCTTTGGTAGCCGGGCTGGCCGGGATCGGTTGCGGCAATTCCGTAGGTCCTGACGAGGTAGGAAATGCCTGCCAGCAGTACCGCCAACAGAAAAATAATTACGGTGAGAGTGCGTTGAGCGTTCTTGACCGTGGGTTCCTTGAAGGCTTTTACGCCGTTGCTCACGGCCTCCACGCCCGTCAAAGCGGTGCAACCGCTAGCGAAAACCTTCATCAGAAGCCAGAAGCTCACGGCCTCGGTGATGGGCGGCGGAGGCGGAAGCGCAATCGCCGGCGTGGGATGGCCTCCGCTGAGGAGAACGCGAACAATGCCTCCGACGATGGTGATGAGCAGCGTGCCGACAAACAGGTAGGTAGGAATGGCGAAGGCTGTGCCCGCTTCGCGCACGCCGCGGAGATTGAGGATGGTGATGACGATCAGAATACCCACGCAGAGCGAAACGGTGTGCGGCAGCAAGGAGGGAACGGCCGAGATTAAAGCGCCAACTCCCGCGGAAATGCCGACCGCGGCGGTGAGAATGTAATCAGCCAGAAGGGCGGCGGCGGCGAGCAGACCGGCGGGAGCGCCCAGGTTGAACCGGGCCACGGTATAGGAGCCACCACCGTTGGGATAGGCGGCGATGGTCTGACGGTAGGAAAAATACACGATGACGAGCAAGGTGATAATGGCCGCGCTGATGGGGACGATGTAGTGAACGCCGAGCAGGCCGAGTGGAATTAGCAGGCTGAGGGCCGCTTCCGGGCCGTAGGCAGCCGAACTCAGGGCATCGAGACCGAAGATCGGGATGCCCTGCGTAGGACCGATCTGCTCGGCGCGTTCGTCGCTGGTCCGGATGGGCTTACCGACAACGAGATCGAGTATGTTCATGAGGGAACGGCACTGGCTGGACGGGCGAATGCGCCCGTCACCCCATGGTTCGTGCCTCTTGCCTACTTTCCTCCGAGCTTCTCGAAGAACCGGCAGATGGTTTCGATGCCGTGGTGGAAGTTAGGGATGTGGAACTTTTCGTTGGGAGCGTGGAGGTTGTCGTCGGGCAGGCCGAAGCCCATCATGACGCTGGGAATTTTCAGTCCGTCCTGGAAGTCGGTGACGATGGGGATGGAGCCGCCGCTGCGGATGAAGACGGTTTCTTTCTTGAACGTGTCGTGCAGAGCCTCGGTGGCGGCCTTGATGTAGGGATTGTCGGTGCCGACCACGCAGGCGGGGCCGATGCTGTGCACTTTGATCTTGATCTCGATTCCTTTGGGCGTGAGCTTCTTCACGAAGTTCGTGTAACGCTTGAGGATGTCGTTGGGATCCTGGTTGGGGACCAAGCGCATGGAAACTTTGGCTGCGGCTTTGGCGGGAATGACGGTCTTGGCGCCAGCGGCGGTGAATCCGCCGGGCATGCCATGGACTTCGAGCGTGGGGCGAGCCCAGGTGCGATACAGAACCGAGTAGCCGGGCTCACC
>Ga0116133_1000447_pt1 | contig 12765 bp, 19 predicted proteins | sample June2015DPH_19_2_FD_89736 | JGI IMG/M metagenome (GOLD analysis project Ga0116133, IMG submission 89736) | Peatland microbial communities from SPRUCE experiment site at the Marcell Experimental Forest, Minnesota, USA - June2015DPH_19_10 | ecosystem: Environmental > Terrestrial > Soil > Wetlands...
CTACCGCGCCGGTCTCCCCGTTTACGGACGTTACCCCGCCGCCGCCGCCGCCTGCAGGGGGGAATCCTCTGTGTGGACCGAATGGCTTCATTAAAATGACCCCGGAGAAACCATTGCAAGAGAGTGGTTAATGAATAAAACCGGACGGGCTTTAAATGTCATTCCATTAAAGGCGCCCGGAACGTTTGCCATTGAAATTTCAGCGACGGTTATAGTCCCGGTTCCCTGCGTTCCGTTACCATTCAATGAGCCTATGAAATAGAATTTTCCCCCCAGCGTCGCCAATGATTGCTGATTTACAAAGTAATCACAGTCAAATTGATAATTTTCCCGCGGAATCGCTAATCCCGGGGGATCCATAAAATAGACGGGTGCCACACCATGCGTGTTTATGGGATAGAAATAAAGCGCAGGAGCAGAGAATCCGGCGCTAACTCCCCCGACAAGGCCCTGGTCCGCAAGCTGGAAATTATACGGAAGCCAGAGGCCATATCCTGTAATTAAGACGCAATCGTTTGGCGCAAAAATAGCGTTAGGATAATCGGAGGAGACGTTCCCTTGAACAGGGCAAAATACCGTTGGTAACGCTGCGTTTTGAGTAACCGGAACCGCGAATTTCGTATTGTCTACTGTAAAGGTCGGCGTTGCCGTATCGTTGGCGAGCAAAATTTCTTTACGCATTAAAACCGTTGACCCGCTCATGCATCCTCCAGGAACTTCTTTATCGCCGCCTGGTCCGTTATCTCATAGCCGATAAACGAGAACGAGGCCGTAATCGCCGGGATGCCGATCAAATCTGGCGTGGTTTCGAGTTGCCCGGTCATGGACACGGCAAGGTAATCGGGATTTCCGCCGGATCCGCTTTTCGCCTGGAACTCAAAGCCGTAGCTTGCGCCGTCGGCGTAGCTCGGCAACGAGAGCGCGCCCTGGAAGAGCGCGACATTGTTCTGCTTGGTGCTTACCTGCACCGTAGGGACCGTCAGGATCGCGTCCTCATAGTCAAGCTCGTTTACGTTGCACGCGAACGTGACCGAATCGAAGATATACAGGTTGCCCGATAAAATTTTGCACAGGAGGATCGGCCCGGTAAGGGGCGCGAGGGTTTGCGGGTTCACCGGTTTAGAAAAATCGAATACACCGGCGACATACGCCGCGGTTATTTCCACGGTCGCCGGGAGCACGATCGCGCCGCGCGGTAGTTTACGCATGATGCTCATGCGGCCGCCCCTTCGTCGATGTTGTAGCCCTCGAGGGTAATCTCCACGTAATCGGGCCGCATTCCGGTGTCGGCCGCCCCGGTCGCGCCGATAAGCGCCGGCACCACCGCCTGGCCGGTGAGCTCCACCAGGATCTGCGCGTTTGCAGCATACTTGTAATTGACCGGATAATTATCTCCGGGCGCGGACCCTTGCCAGCCGACGCCGAGATTCTGCATGTCCGCCGGTTGCGGTTGGAAAATACGCTGGATACCGCCCGCCGTTTGCCGAAGGTTACTCAACAAAGCATCGACCGGCGCTTCGGGCCACACCTTGACATTTCCGGAGGCGATATAGAGGGACGCTTTAATCCGGGGAATAGCGTAGCTGAAGGAAGTCCCTGCGGCCGATCCCGCAACGAATCCCGGCATGTTTTTTATCGATTGCGTAACTTCGGGGAATGGCAGACCGAGAGACCAGTTGCCGTGCTGCGTCAGCATCCATATTCCCGCGCCCGGACCGGTCGGCGTGATACCCATGATTTCGGCATAGGTTGCCGTTTCGAGCGATGTATGCAGGTCGATGTTGCCATATGCGTCAACGTTCATCGTGTTGACATCATCGTTGCGAATCTCTAGTGAGGCGTTGGCGTTAAACTGCGGGCCGGGAACGGTTGCCGTCGCAAGGATATAGTTCCCCGCGCCATCGTCGTAGATGTGGAACTGCGCGGGCGTCCCGGCATACTCGACGTCCGCCTGTACCACGCGGATCCGGCGCAGGAGAAACGGCATGCCCGGGAGCGTAAAGAAAGGAACCTTGATCGGCGCGCCGCCCGTTATCTGGACCATGCGCTGGAACCAGTAGCCCCGGCTCTTCGTCATCCGCAAATCGGCCATTACGATTCCTTACTGCAAAAAGCGCACGCCGTCAAGAACGATTTCAAAATCGTTCGGCGCGTTTGAATCGTTGAAAATGTTGATATAGATGTCGCTCTTCGCCGCAAAGACGTACTCGAATTCGTCGGGTCGGTAGAGCGTCCCGGACGCCGGCGCCTGCGCGAAGGTCAGCCCGCTTGTTGCATCGGTAACCGACCCGTTATTGTTCTGCGCGACATTCGTCGATCCGGCGATCGGCGAACGTACGCCGCCCGGCGAAAGGAAGTTACACAGTGATACGGGATTCTGGAAAAGGATCTGCTGCTGGTTCGCGCCGTAGAGCACCGCACGCAGGTGACAGCCGCCGTCATCGACCAGGTTGGCGGATACCACCCCGCTCGACGGGTTCACGGGATAGATAAGGCGCGTGAAGGATCCCGAAATGCGCTGGAGCCAGAACGGGCCGTCCGTGTTGACGTGCGTGGAAAAGGGCTGGTTCGGTTTCCCTGCCGCGGCGGTCCCGAAGATAACGAGTTTTTCCCGGCGTCGCGCCTGCTGGTTGGCGATTATCGCCGCATTGTTGAAATTTTTATCAAGAAGCGTCATTCTGCCGCCTTGTTGTCAGGTTTGTAAAGAGGGGAGGGAATGCCGCCCTCCCCCGCATCGAAAGGATCGCGCCATTATTATGGTTGCGGCGCGGGCAACCCAGAGCAATGCTATGTGTTGACCTTCTTCGACATCGGTCCCCACATATCGATCATGATGCCGACGCCCTGAAGGCTCGCCGGGCACGCCTGCTGATGGCAAATCGTCCAGTTCCATCCCACGTTCTGCCCGAGGTTGAAACTGGAGGTGATGACCTGCCGCCCGCGGTACCACGGCTGCGGGAAGTACGCGAAGCCGCTTTCCGGCCCGACCTGGAAGGTCATCGGGATCGAAATCCCGAGCGCCGACGCCAGGGTGCTCGTGTAGATCGCATTCGAGGTGTTTTTGAAAAACTGCACCGTCGTGGTGGTCATCATCCCGAACAGGTCGGCGATATTGACCGCCGCAAACACCGATTTCCCCGGAACGATGGAGAAGTAGACATACTTCGGCGTCATGCTGAAGCCGGTCGGCAACTGGCCGCCCTGGCCCTGCATGTTCGTGACCTCCAGCGTTTTCCCCGGTTGCCCGGTCGCCTGCTGGAACATCAGCTGCGCCTGCGTCGCCGGGGGCGTGCTGATGAAATACGTGTCGTACAGGTGGTCGAAATCGCCCCGGACCCCGGTCCGCGGGTTCACGTTGGAGGCGGTCGGCAATGGTAAAGTTAGCGCTTGATTCATAACTCTTTCTCCCTGCAAATTGTTGCGCGGGCTTTTTTATTGGTTGCCCGGTTGACCATGCCACGCAGGGGTGTGGTTTATAAAAACGATCCCCCGCCTTGCGCCCCCCTTAACAAGGGGGGATCAAAGGCAGGATAAAATCAGTTGTACATCTCTTCGTCGGCGTCGATCCCGGCGAGCATGGGGTTTTCACCCATCAGCATTTCACCGGTCCCGAGGTTCTCGGAATGCACCGACCCGTCGCCCGCCAGAGTGTGCCCGCCCCGGTCGGTGAGCAGCATGCCGTCCGTCCGATCGAACAGCCTGCCCCGCGCATCGATGCCGAGGAGCATCCTGCCCGTGCGGTTATCGCCGTAAAGGAGTGGCTCCTGCGGGAAAAACGCCTGCAGGGACTGCCCGAACGCGACCACGCCCGCGCCAACGGCCATCGGCCCGGTTATGTCCCGGATCTTCGGCACCATGTGGCCGGCAAGGGCCAGAAACGCGGTTGTCCCGGCGCTGATGAGTGGCTTTGTGTACTGTTTCGTGTACGCGGCCATCGGCGATCCATCGACCACGTTGCCGAGCACCGTTGCGCCGACGCCGCCGACCGCGGCCTTAACGGTGAGAAGCGTGAAATCCATCGCCGGCTGCAAATCGCCGAGAAGCCCGCGGCTCCTCCGATGATGCCGCCGCCCTCCGCCCATTACGACGACGTTTTTTATCGCCCGCCGGCTTCTGCGGACCTTCCTGCCGGTCCCGCTGACGGAATGCCTTTTGTGCGCGAGGCGCCACCTTTTCAGCCCCGCGGGTTCCACGCCTTTCCTGTGCGCCTTGCGCTTCGTTGCCATACTTCCTCCTGCTGTGGTTATGGTTGCTACTTGCGATACAGGCGGATGCATGACCCGACGCGGTTCGTTAAATTTTCTTAGGTTAAGCGCCAGCCAGCGTTGCCCGGTCTTTCCTGCCCTCTTTGCGGCTGCTTTCAGTTTCGCGACCGGGATCTTGTGCCCGGCCTTTATATGCAGAGCCTTGCGCAACGCGCCCGGCTTCTTAACGGCTTTCTGGATCCACTTTTTCCCCTTGCCTTTTGTCATTACACCCTCTTGGCCGTTGCAAGCCCGATCACGATAACGACACCGACGCCGGCAAGAACCCATCCCCAGGGGAAAGAAGGGGTAGGCGTTGGCTTCGGTCCGGGAGCGCTTGACTGTGCCGTTAAGTTCATCGACAAGTCCGTCGCGCCGGGAACGGTTCCCTGCGCATAGTCATTCACCAGATCGGTAATTGCATCTTGTCCCAGCATTGTTCCCGCACGCATACTATTCTTTTCCTTTGGGAATGAGTTCCAAAACATTAATAAGTATAATACCGCCAACGATGCATAATGCGATTATTCCCGCGGTTTTCATCCCCGCCCAGACATCAGGGAGCGCGTGGCTATTAAACCAATTATCCAGCCAATTCGCCCAGTCCGCTTGATTATTTACATATATTTGCAGTTGCGCCGCTATTGCCGGAGTCAGCGCCGGAACTTCGCTTCCCGCCGCTAAATACAGCGGATTATTATTAGTTGCAAATCGGCTAACTCCTTGACTATCGACATACATGAACTTCCCCGCAGCCTGCGCGGCTTGCAGTTCACCGGGATCAGCGCCATCGGCATCAGGCGCCAAAAGAGAATTCTCAATAGATTGATTTGCGTCATATCCCGATGCGTCAGGGTCTGCCGGAGCTGGAACCTCATCCCCGCGCATTCCATCGTCTCTGCCGCCAAGTTCAATTGGTTTCCCGTACATTATTCCGCCAGAGCCTTTTTAATTTTTGCCTGCTGGTCCGCGGTGATCGCTCCCGCCGCCGTGAGATCCTCAATTACCCGTTCGGCAGGCGTTTTCCCCGGCGTTGTAGATTGCGGGGAAACCGGCGCCTGCTTTCCGGGTTCGCTTTTTTCGGAAGCGTTATCGGTACTGCACCATGGTAATTTACTCAAACGGGTTCTCCTCTTCGTCCGGCTCTTCTTCGGGCTCTGACCCGATTTCGCCTTCCGGTTCCGGATCCGGCGACGGCCCGTTGCCTGCCTGCCCCGCGGAAACCGTCAGCGTCGCCCCTTCGGGCAGCGTTAAAATCGTATCGGCATTTTTTCCGGCGTCCTCGTTCACCACCGGAAAAACCAACCCGCCTTTCAAAATTTCCTTATGCACCTCATCCGGAATAACTTTCCGGGAGGTCATTTTTTCGATCCCGCCAATAATATAATGCCTACGAGCGCTGCCGCGCCAATGCCAACGTAGAGCATCGTATTATTGCCCGGTATGTGCGGCGTCATGGCGGCCATCGCCGCCGCGCTTGCTTCCGGCGTCGGCGCGGGCAGGCCCGCGGCCGCGGCAAGCGCCTCGGGCATCGCCGCCGAAGCTCCCTTATGTAAAATATCCGCGTGTATCTTGCCTACCATGGAGAGGTCGGTACCGACCGGCCCGGCCCCGACCGCCGTTCCCAGCACATTAAGCCCTGTCTGGATAGCCTTTGCAAAGGGCAGGCTGTTGTTTGTCGGGTCAACCTGCGCCAGGGCATGCGTGATTTTTTTTGTGAGGGGAAGGCTTTTGTTGGTAGGGTCGATTTGCGCCACGGCATGCGTGACCTTTTTGAACTCCTTGGAGATCCAGGATCCCATGACCGGTTTGCGGTCGCCGGTGAGGCAGGTAAGCGTTGCGAGCGGGATCATATCATCGCCTTCCGAGGAAAATGTCTATCGCAGAAAGAGCTACGAGCGTTGAAAGAATGAGCAGGGCGATAATCACCCCTCCATGTTTTTCCATCGCCCGCCGTCGTTTGATCTGCGCGAACATACTATTTGCTCGACACAGCAACGGCGATAAGTCCGACCACCGCGACCCCGCCGACAATCCACACAAGCGGGCTTATCGGTTTACCGACCGGGACTACGGCTTTTTTAACGATCACGGTCGGGGGATTTACCGCCGCTTCGACCGCCGCCACCGTTGACGCCACCTGCTGCACCTGTGATAATGCGCTTGATATGTCGCTTGCAAAATTTACCGGCGCGCTTGCGCTCGACCCCGAATCGCCGGAATCAAGGTCCATGTCGGTAGTCGTATCATCATCGTCGTCGCCGTCGTCCTGCCCCAGCGCAGGCAAGTTAAACCGCTGGTTGCCCTTGCAAAGTATCATAGCACCTCCGCCGCCGTCACCCGTTTACGTTCGCCTATCCGGTTTTCCGGATAGGTTGCGTCTATGTTGATCCACGTTTTGCCGTCGAGCATCACGCCGGGAAAAACGTGGTGAATGTCCTTGTCTTTCCGGATTGACGATCCGAAAAGCTCCCACGGCTTGCCGTTGACCTCGCACCAGGCGGCCATGAGAATTGCTTTTTTCTTGCAGTCGAGTCCGCCGTCCGCTCCCTCAAGAAGGATTTTCGGGCGACCGATTATTTCGCTCGGCTCGATGTCCGTCTTGTACGGGATGTCCTTGACAAGATTAAACATCTCCGCAAGGGACAGCCTCCCGGGCGCAACTGCGCGGCCGTCGCGGTTTTCCACACGGTCGCCTTTTAAAAGATCGCCAGCGTATTGCCGGATTATCCGCCGCATCGCCGATGCGGTCTGATGCCTGTCGCGTAAAGGCCTGGTGTCGATTTTCATAAGCCGCTCAGAGGGCCTGCTGCGTTAGACTATGCCCGCCGGCCGGCCCTGTGCATCCAAGCGGCACCCCCTGCGGGTTATATTGCAAGAATATATTCCGGTAAAAACGAAGTCAAGTTTTTGTTATGCCGTGTTTCTGATTGAACCTTTCGAGCCATTCCGGAACTTCTTTCAGACTCCGCATAACCTGCGCTACCTGTTTTTTCGTGACCGGTCGCTTTCGCTCCTGCTCTATCCGGAATAGGATATTCTTTTCCATCGTTGCCCTCATTGCGGATTGCTGGACGCGCCAGGCCGAAAAACCCCGGTCCGCGACCGTATTAAAAATAGCGATCCTCGACCCTCTTTTAGGATCATAGATTTTTTCGACTATTTTTTCACAGAAGCGCAGATACTCCATCGGCCAACGCTCCTGTAAATATTCGAGTTCAGAGGAGTTAAAGCACCGTTCAAGCGCCGGCCCTTCATCTATTCGTTTTGAATTGATAACCAGATCCTTTAATCCTTTCCCGATCCGACACTCCTCAATCGATATTTTTATGTCCGTCCGCACATTCACCTCTTTTACGGCGCCGCGCAAGACTTCGAGGATTTTTCTTTCCCGTTTAAATCCGTGCGCCCCGATCTGCGTAGACAACTCGTCTATCGTGATTCTCCTTTCCATAAAATCCAACGAAAGCACGTAAAGATAGAGGCGTATTGAATACGCGCTTTTCAGCGCCAGAATATTTTTTAATTTTATTTGTAAATATTTTGACCGGGCCTTATTTTGTTCAATAACCTCCAAAAGTCTTTCGTCGAATTCACTCTCTACCGTCCCCTTGTTTATTGTAAAGTATTTAATAAAATGCCGTATGTGAATTTTATTTTTTTTATTATCCAACTCCGCAGTCCGGGACATGATCCGTTTGCCTGCAAGTTTTATTGTCTTATACCATAATCCCCCAAAAGAATCGCCATTCTTTTTTGCAAACTGTTCTATTCGCGGGAAATTTTTCCCCCGCTCATTTTTCCAGTTTATCAGTGTAGTCAGGAAAATTTTGAGTTCGAGGCATGTGAACTCACTTAAGAGAGGTAGTAACCGACAGGGGAATTTCATACAGAATAAAATAATTGAGGGGGTTTGAAAAGGCAATTGTTTTTTTGAAGTTTTTTTTGAAGCGCGCGGGACACCCTATTATTATTCTAGTTTTTCCTTGAAAAACATATGCCGTAAGGAGTACACCTATTATATACCTGAAAGATGCGCCCCAAAATTACCACGGATGCGCCCCAAATTTAACACGGATGCGCCCCAAAACTACCACGGAGCATATCTGCTTAAAAACTAAACTTTCGTTTATTAAAAAATCGGGAGGTTGTGAATGTGCAGAACGCACATTTTAAGAAAACTGCAAACTTAATGGCTCAGGATATGATCGCCGATCACGGTTATCATAGCAAGGAGAACGCCCGCAAGCGCACTGATAGCCATCCACAGCGTTTTGCCTTGCAGTGAGTAAAGATGCTGAATGTCTTTTTCGGAACGCTTAACTTTAACATCGTGCTCTGTCAATACCCGGTCATGGTCGATATGGAACTTACAAACATTCACTTGGCCCCCCCCGCGTTGTTCGCCGTAACGTTTTCGATGACGTGCCCCGCAGTAAGGCCCAGAAGCCCGAATAATAAGGTGTTTATCGCAACGGTATCGATTGGAGGGAGCGCCGGGATGAGCGTCAGCAGGTCCGTCCGTTTGGTCAAAACGCATACCGTCCGTAAAAGCCACGGAAACAGCGGTTGTACGAGGAAGCTATAAAACAGTCCCAGAACGCATACCCAGATCGCCGCCGGCCGCGCATAGGCCTGGAACTTAAACTTGCTGGAGGCGTCAACCGCGTTGATATTCGCCTGCGCAAGCTGCAATTGCACGTTGGCCTGGTTGGCGGCCGCTTCGATCTGCGCGGCCTGCTGCAGGAGGGCGGTCTGTTCGGCGTCGGTAAGGACGGCCTTGCCCGTGATCGCGGTCCGGACGCTCGTTACAAAATTCCCGATGCCGGTAAACAGCCCGGCCGCCGCCCCCGCCGTCAAGTCGCTGATGATGTCCGCCATACTATCCTATCCCATAAGTGATGAGGAGCCGTTTCATAAGCGCCCGGCGATTTTCTCGTACATAGGGATCCATCTTATGTAGATCCCGTTTATAAATTTTTTGGAGTTGTTTCAGCGCAGATGGCCTGCACATTATAACAAGACAATCAAGCTGGAAGTCGGTCAAAAGTCGATTCTCTCTTTTCATTATCCAGCCCCTTTCGCATCCTCCGGCGCGGCGGCATCGGGGAACGGAAGCACGTTCGCCGGCGGGCTTTTGAACAGAGTCAGCTCCTGGCGGAAATTCGCCTCCAGATTTTTAAGCGCCTCGATCGTCGCCCGTCCGCGCGCTCGGATCCCGTCCACAATACGGATATTTGTGAAAAACGTAACACTGATTTTTACGGTGCCCGCCGGATCCAGGAGAACCGGATTTGAATTTTCGCGAAGATCCCGGATCGCCTCGATCATCGCCCGGTGAGAAATCATCGCGTCGCATAAAAGTTGTATCGTCAACTCATCGAGGACCAGTCCTAAACCCTTTCGTTCTGGGGCAGGCACGCCGTGCCCGGTGAATTGATCCAATGCCGCGGGATCGATTTTCGGCAAGTTCACGCCAAACCCCTTTCCCGCCACTCCGTAAGATCCTTTTCCATGGCGACTATGCGGTCGACGTCGCTTATTGTGGCATAGTGGCGGATGTAGGCGTCCTCCCAGGGGCACGTTGCCACGAAGCCCGGCCAGGCCATGCGGTTGAGGCGATCGGCAAGGTCGAACATCGCGGGAAAGCCGATGAATTCGCCGGGGGTTTGCATCCGCAGGCGCATATTTATAACGTCCTGGTCGTAACACCAGAAGGGGAACGGGCGGACCGGCGGGAGGAAATAACTACGCTTGCTTTGCGGTATAACCATGACGCCGGTATTGTAGTAGCCGAAGTGCGTGAAATCCGGTTTGGCCGGCGTCAGCCCGTAGAATTTCTGGCAACGCATGATCTTCGCGGCGAACTCTTCTTTGTTCGCGGGGGAATATTCAAGCTCGTTCAACATGCCGATTTTGTTCTCCGGGACCACCTCGAAGAGGTCCGGGCAATCGTTGCGGATGAGACAGTCGGCGTCGATAATGCAGATCCGGTCAAACTGTTCCCCGAAAAACGGTTGAAAAAATAAAAGTTTTTCGAAGTTCGCCAGGTGCGGTTTATCCGGGAAAACGGTCGGCGCGACTGCGCGCCAGAACTTGGCGCCGATACGATCGGCGTAAGCCTCGATCGTTGGCAGGGTGTATTTAAACCACGGAAGCCCGCCGATCGCCACGGTGTAAACAATCTTTTTCATTTTATTTTCAGCTTTTCAACGTCCGCCGTCAGCTTGTCGATTTTCGCGTTGTAGTCCTTCTTGATGTCATCAAGTTCCGTGCTCGCAAACTTAACGAGCAGCGGCCGGATAACGACGCCGACCATGAAAACGCCGATGTAACTCGCAACGATTGCGCCCGTCATAGTGCCTCCTGGTTAAGCCTTTGCCTCAACGAGATCGATCCCGAACGCCTCCTTGAATAGCCGCTTTGCTTCGTCCCGCCCGAATTGCGACACCGCCCAATTTATGAATACCTGCGTTGCCTCCGGATCCCCGGAAACCTTCTGGAAATCCGGCTGGCTCTTAATGAGGGCGATCATTGGCTCTATCGCCAATTTGCTTATCGCCGGCGGCAGCTTCAGCGCCGCCGTAATGGTAGGGACAAAGGGTTCGATCTGCGTTATGATCGCCTTCAACCAGGACGGGATAGCCGGGCCTGGCGCCGGGATCGATCGCGGCCCCGGCTGCATCTTATAAACCGCCGTTCCGTCCGGGGCGTCGGCAATCCTTTCGTCGGTACCGCCCATAAGGTCATTCACCTCCTGCGCCATTCCCAATACCTCGCGAAATTGTTTTATCGGCGACGTCTGCACGGCCGCATTGTTGCCGATCGTTTGCCGCCAGAGGTCAACCGTCATATCGTGTATCTGTTTTGTCAAGTTCATGGCGACGGTAAGCGTATCGATCGCCGGCGCGGATCCGCTCGGCTCGGATTCGATGGCCTCCTTTTCGCGCATGTGCTCCCAATACGTGCCATCGACTTCGAACGTATACACTTTTTTCTTGTGTTTGTCCCCGGTCACGCTGTCTCGCTTCTTCGCCTCGACCGTCAGCTGGTATGTCCCGGTTCCCCAGATCTCGGCAATATCGTCGAGGAGGGGAAATTCCGATGTATAGCTCTTCAGGAACTTCGGCTTCGTGTCCTTGTCGATAACGCGGTGCAGGTAGGCATGCCACGGGTTTTTGGGAGTGACAAAGCCCAAACCGTCAACAAACTCCTGCAGTTCGGGAAAATCGACAAGGGTATCGTCGCCCTCCCGGACGTTGAAAGCAAGCGTCGGGTCATCCATCAGGGGAGTCTCATGCATTGGGATAGTTCCTTTTTTTGAACTCCGAGTAGGTCATCACGTTTGCCTTCATGCGGCCGGGCTGCTCGTGATATTCGTCGTTTATTTTGTCGGCGAAAAGGTTAAGCTGGACCGCCGGAACCTTCAGCTTTTCGGTAATAACCCAATATTTTTTATGCGCATCCCGCCGGCTTTTGCAGCGCATGGAACAGCGCGTGCAGTCTTTCGAGCAATCCGGATCCGTGTACATACTCCTCCCGCAGGGTTAATGGTTATTTCGCGCGCCGATTAAAACCGCAATAACGCCGGCCGCAATAGTCGCCGCCGCGATGGCCTGCCCTACGGTTATGCCCGGCATATTGCGCGCGACGTCCGACGAGTAATCCGCAAGCGTTTGATACCCGCCCTGTGCGACCGACGCCGGCCAGGGCGTCGATGGCACCGATCCCCGATAGGACGGGAGCACGGTCGCAAGGCAGAAGTCAAAAAACGATTGGAACGGCGCCTCGTTTGGCGGCGTGGAGTAATAGGCCAAAACCGGGCCTTGCAGCTGCGCCTCGATCGTGCCGTTTTGTGATACGAGGTCCGCCGCGGAGTTGTAGCCGATCGCCTGCGCGGCATCGTCGCCGAATTGGATAAGCCCGCAATGTCCGGCATTGGTTGCCGCCGGATCCCATGAGCTTTCTTTCTGGATCACAGCATAGAGCCAGGCGGGAGGAATCCCGAGCCGTGCGGCTACCTGGTTCAGGATGGTCGTTTGCGTGTTGGTAATCATACAGCGTTCATCTTTCTAACGGCTTAACCGTTTTTATAACGGTTAAAGCGTTATTATAACGGGGAACCTGTTACAGTCCCCAAAAGTTCGCCGGCATGTGCGCGGCAACAAAATTTACGTAGTCCTGCACGCAGTTTATGCCGGGATTCACTGACCGGATGTAGTCAGGGAACACCGTCGAGGGATCTGCGTTGCGGTATGCCGGCGCAAAAATCGCCATATTCAAGCTCTGCGCGCCCCCGTACGGCATGAACGGCTTAAGATACCCCATTACTGGACCCTGAAGCTGTGCCTCGATTGTAGGGCATTTGGCGACCATATCCGCCGATCCGGCAAAACCGAGTGCACGGGCGTTCGTGTCATCGATCTGGATAAGCCCGGCGTCCCCGGTTATCCGGTTCACCGCCTGCGGGTTCCAACTGCTTTCCGCGGCGATTTGCGCGGCGAGGGCGTCCGGCGAAAGA
>Ga0116133_1000456_pt1 | contig 12658 bp, 15 predicted proteins | sample June2015DPH_19_2_FD_89736 | JGI IMG/M metagenome (GOLD analysis project Ga0116133, IMG submission 89736) | Peatland microbial communities from SPRUCE experiment site at the Marcell Experimental Forest, Minnesota, USA - June2015DPH_19_10 | ecosystem: Environmental > Terrestrial > Soil > Wetlands...
CCTGGTGCAGCACCATGTCGCGGTCACCTCGACTCTTCCTGTGTTTGAGATGGGCAGCTTTTCTGGCCGTCCCACCCTCCAGCAGCGGGTGCTCGAAGCACTGTCGCCCGACGCTCGTAGTGCGCTGCTGGAGCGAAGAGTCGGCTCCAGCGATGCTAACGCGCTTCGGAAAGAGTACGGAAGCGAGATTTCGCCGTGGCCGGCCGCATTCGAGAAAGAAATGAAATTCGAGTACACATTCGCGAAAGCAGGAGGGTTGCTGTTGGCCGGACTGGATCCCACTGGAATGGGAGGCGTCATCGCAGGTTTCGGCGATCAGCGAGAGATGGAGCTGCTGGTAGAGGCAGGATTCACGCCGCTGGAGGCAGTTCATATCGCAACTTACAATGGCGCACAGTATCTGGGTGATCTCGATCGCATCGGTACGATCGCTCCCGGCAAACAGGCGGACCTGGTTGTGATCAGGGGCGATCCTTCGAAGAAGATCGAAGACATTGAAAACGTGGAAACGGTTTTTAAAGACGGAGTCGGCTATGACTCGGCCAAGCTGATTGAATCTGTGCGCGGCATGGTGGGAAGCAGATAGTACGGGGTACCGAGCGCCGAGTAGTGCCAAGTGCAGAGTAACTGGCTGGTCTGGCGTTTTGCTCCCCACCCGGTACTCGCTGCTCGGGACTGAGAACTTCTCTGATTGGAATTCAGATCGCATGCTGATTCTTGCTTCCGCTTCGCCTCGACGTCAGGAACTGCTGTGCAATGCGGGTATTCCGTTTGGGGTATGCCCAGCCGATATTGACGAAACGCCGCACGTGAACGAACTTCCGCGGGAGTGTGCCGAACGTCTGGCACAGGAAAAGGGGCTCGCCGTTTTTGAAAGCCAGCCGCAGAATTTCGTCCTCGGAGCTGACACAATCGTGGTGGTGGACGGTGATGTGATTCTCGGCAAGCCCCGAGACAAGGAAGATGCGGTGCGCATGTTGCGACTGCTGTCAGGACGCACGCACTCAGTGATCACGGGTGTGTGCCTGGTGGGCCCGTCGGCAGAGAAATTGGAATTGACGCAGGGAACTCAGAATCCAGAATTGAAAATTGCTTCCGAGACAACTCTGGTGACTATGTGCCAGCTGTCGGACAACGAGATCAGCGAGTACATCGCAACCGGCGAACCGATGGACAAGGCTGGCGCGTATGCAATCCAAGGCATCGCCTCCCGTTGGATCCCGCGCATCGAGGGCGACTATAGCAATGTTGTGGGGCTGCCGGTGGCGCTGGTGTATGCAATGCTGCGCGAACGAGGAGTGGTCTGAAACAGTTCCTGGCAGGTCAATATACAGCGTCGGGAAAAACAAAGAAATCAGCGACTAGGACTTCTTTTCTTCTTCTTTTTTCTCTTTCTTGGCTTCTTCCCCTTCTTTCATCGCGGCCTTGAAGTTGCGGATGCCTTCGCCGATACCCTTGCCGACAGCGGCAAACTTGCTAGTCCCGAAGAGCAGAAGGGCGATCGCGATGACCAACAGCCAATGGAACGGCGAAAATTCACCCATGACTCCTCCATCTCAGGCGCTTAAGCAACGCTTCGTAGGCCAGCCGAGAGCACTGCGAAAATTCTAGGCTACCCCTACTAAGGAGTCAAAGAAGAAGCCCTAAACGCTTTCGATCATTCCCGCCAGCAGCAGCGCCCTTCGTGGCAATTCAGAAATTACCATGAATTCATGCACGGCATGCGCCCCTTCGCCCACACCGCCCATCCCGTCCAGCGTCGGAATCCCCATGCCAGCGGTAAAGTTCCCGTCCGAACCTCCGCCCACGGCAGCCTCCTCAAGTTTCCATCCCACGCGGCTGGCAATTCCCTGAGCTTTTTTGTATAAAGTCGCCACTCCCGCGGTCCGCTCCATGGGTAGGCGATTCACACCGCCCGTTATCTCGAGCTTGCAGTGTTTGTCGAAGGGCTTGAGCGAGCGGAATTTGCGATCGATTGCGGATGCTTGCTTTGCACTCTTGATGCGTACATCGATCGCCGCGGACGCCTCGGCCGCAATTACATTGGTGCGCGTTCCGCCCTCAATCACGCCCGGGTTCACGGACAATCCTTGCCGCACATCGTTGAACTTTGCGATGATGGCAATTTGCCGGGCCAACTCAAGGATGGCGCTGTGTCCCTTCCCGGGATCAAGTCCCGCATGAGCCGCGACGCCTTTTACTCGCAGCGCGTATTCGCCGACGCCCTTGCGGGCGGTTTTCACGGCGCCGCGCAGTCCAGCGGCAGGCTCCAGCACCAGCACTCCAGCTGACTTCTTGGCCAGCGCCTCGGTGATTTTTCGCGACGAGCGGCTGCCCACTTCTTCATCGGAAACCAGAAAAACTGTGACTGGCCGTGGCAGTCCGCCAAACCACCCCTGCAGCGCTTCGATGGCGTAAAGCAAAAGCGCGATGCCCGACTTCATATCGAGAACGCCGGGTCCGAGCAATCGTCCGCTTTCGATTTTGCACGGCATACTCGCCAGCGTTCCCAGCGGATAAACCGTGTCGTAATGTCCCAACAGCAGAACCGGCTTCGGTTTTTGTTGTCCAGAGACTTTCCCACCGAAGTCGATCTGCAAACTGTCGCCGAAATCGGTGCTGCGATGGAGTTTGGTCCGCCCGCCGAGCGCTTCGAATCGGTGAGCGAGGAACGCGGCGATTCGGTCGACCGCTCGCTTGTTGTCGCTTGGGGATTCAAGCTGCACCAGTTCGCGGATTGTCTCGACGATTTGGTCCTGACGCTCTTCAAAGTAGCGTAGGCGGCCTTGCCAAAGGCTCGCGATCGTTGATTCGACGATTTTCGTTTCGGGCACACTTCCCTTTCGCGGACTGGAGTTTGCTTCGCCGTGAACACGATGCGGTACAGTATAATCTTCAGGCTGTTTGAGACGAATCCATGATTGAGACCACTCCACCCGAGGACGATCGGCCGGGGGGCGCTGGCAAGATCGCGCTCGACATTCACGAGATCCTGAAAATTCTCCCCCACCGCTATCCCTTGCTGCTGATTGATCGTGTGCTGGAATTAAAACGCAAGGAAAGTATTGTTGCGATCAAGAATGTCACCATCAACGAGCCATTTTTCAACGGCCATTTCCCGGGATTGCCCATCATGCCGGGCGTGCTGATTGTGGAGGCCATTGCGCAGGCGGGCGGTGCCCTGCTGCTTACCGAGGTGGAAGATCGTGACAATAAAGTGATGGTATTCACCGGCATTGACCGCGCTAAGTTTCGTCGTCCGGTAAGTCCCGGAGATCAGCTTCGGATCGAGGTGGAAGTGAAAGGCTGGCGCGTCATTCCGCGAATGATCGCCGCGAAGATGCACGGTGTCGCGTTGGTGGCGGGCAGGCGTGTAGCGGAAGCAACGGTTTCATGTCAGCTCATCGACAGTTCACGTGGACGCGGCGACGGTTTTAACCGCGCCGGTGAAAGCGCGGAATGATTCCATGAAGCAACCATGAACGTTCATCCCGCCGCAATCCATCCCAGCGCAATTATTGATCCGCGAGCCCGAGTTCCACCTTCGTGCCGGATCGGTCCTTACTGTGTAATTGGCCCCGAGGTCGACCTCGGCGAGGATTGCCATCTGGTGTCGCACGTGGCCATCGAAGGGCCCACGAAAATTGGAGCCAACAACGCCTTCTTTCCTTTCTGTGCCATCGGCATGGCGCCTCAGGATACAACCTACCGAGGCGAGCCGACGCGGCTCGAAATCGGCGACCAAAATGAAGTTCGCGAGTGTGTAACCATCAGCCGCGGCACCGTCAAAGGCGGCGGGCTCACGAAAGTGGGCAGCCACATTCTCATTATGGCCTACGCGCACATTGGACACGACAGCGTGATCGGCGACCACTGCATGCTCGTGAACGGAGCGACGCTGGGCGGACACGTGACAGTCGAAGAGTGGGCCGTGGTCGGGGCGCTTTGCCCGGTGCATCAGTTTGTTCGCATCGGGGCTCATTCCTACGTCGGCGGCGGCACAACGATCACGCAAGATGTCTTGCCGTTTTCCATGACGTCCGCCGCGCGTAACACGCACGCCTACGGAATGAATAAAGTCGGCCTCGAGCGCCGCGGCTTTTCGCCGGAGCGAATTCGCAAGATTCACCATGCCTACAAGACGCTGCTGGCGTCCAAGATGAACACGTCGCAGGGGCTGGAGAAGCTGAAGTCGGAGCCCGATCGCGGCGAAGATGTGGATCTGCTGATCCGCTTTATCGAGGCGTCGGAGCGAGGAGTGATCAAGTAAGTGGGCAGTGGTTAGTGGTCGGTGGCCAGTAAGAGCACTGACCACTAACCACTCGCCACTGACCACTGAAATGCAACGCATCGGACTCATCGCGGGCAACGGCAAGTTCCCTTTTCTGGTTCTGGATGCGGCCAGCGCCGCGGGATACGAAGTTGTCGTCATCGCCATCAAGGAAGAGACTTCTCCTGAAATTGAAGGTCGAGGTGTGGCGTCCACTCACTGGCTGTCGCTTGGCGAACTCTCAAAACTGATCGAAACTTTTCAGCGAGAAGGCGTGAGCCGCGCCATCATGGCGGGGCAGGTGAAGCATAAACAGATCTTCTCCGCCATCCGGCCAGACTGGCGTCTGGCCAAGCTTTTGCTTTCGCTGACCACGCGCAACACCGACAGCCTGCTTGGCGCCATTGCCAAGGTTTTGGCAGAGGAAGGCATCACGCTGGAAAATTCTACCTGGCTCCTGGAGCCGCTGCTGGTGAAGTCAGGAGTGCTGACACGCCGCGCACCCACTGGCCAGGAACGGAAGAACATCGAGTATGGCCGCTCGGTGGCTAGCCAGCTCGCGCGGCATGACATTGGCCAGACCGTCGTAATCGCCGAATCTGCTTGCGTGGCGGTGGAAGCTATGGAGGGCACCGACGCCACCATCGAGCGCGCCGGAAAAGTGATGGGTTCGCTGTACGGCGAGGGATTGACTCTTAGCCGCTCTCTTACCGTGGTGAAGATCGCAAAGCCCAATCAGGACATGCGCTTCGATGTTCCCGTGATCGGATTGAAAACTATCGAGGTGATGCAGGCCGGGGGCGCAGCCTGTCTGGCGCTCGACGCGGGGAAATGCCTGCTCTTGGACGGCGACAAGATCATCGACGCGGCCAATGCGGTGGGAATCGCAATTGTGGCTGACTGATGTCAGCTTGCGACCAGCTCTGCCCAATCGGCTTTCAGTTTCTTGTAACAAATCTGATCTCAAACACGAGCTAAGAACATGACTTCTGCGACCTCCGAATCCGCCCTCATTGCCGAGCAGTTGCGCCGTGCATTCCAAGGGGATGCATGGCATGGTCCTGCGCTGCTCGAATTGCTGCAAGACGTGGAGGCCGCCACGGCCGCAGCTAAACCTCTGCCTGATGCTCACAGCATTTGGGAGCTTACGTTGCACATCGCTGCGTGGGATGCGGCGGCTTCCCGCCGGCTCGGTGGCGAGAAAATACAACTTACCGGCGTGGCCAATTTTCCGCTCGTTCCGAAGCCGACGGAAGCGGCGTGGCGTAAGGCCGTTACACACGCCAAGCGCACGCACGATGCACTGGTGAAGACGGTAGCGACTCTGCCGGAATCTCGTCTACGCGATCGCGTCCCTGGCAAGAAATATGATTTCTGCTTCATGCTTCACGGAGTTGCGCAACACGAGCTGTATCATGCCGGGCAGATCGCGATCCTCAAGAAGGCCACAAGAATTGGGTGATTTTGCGATCGGGTCATCGGTGATGGGAAAAGCCCTGCCCAAGAATTTATTGAGTCGCCCGATGACCCGATCACAAAATACCCGGTTCGCTTTACGCCTTTGCATTTACAATTTCTTGTTCCAGGTGGCAACCGGCCAGCCGAGAGTTTTTTCCTGCACGCTGACAATGCGATTTCCGTCGCAGTGGTAGGGGTGGGCGTATTTGGACGCAACCACGCCCGGGTTTACCACGAACTTGAACAACAAGGTCTGCCCGTTCGATTGCTGGGCGTGGTCGATCCCGACCTGGACCGGGCCGATGCGGTGGCACGCGAGTTTGGCTGCCGCGCTTTCGGTTCGGTCGAGCAGATGCTCACCACGCACAGCGAAGTTCGCGCGGCGTCTGTGGCAGCGCCTACGGTGCATCATCTTGGGGTCGCCCGCGCCTTGATGGAAGCCGGGGTGGACGTACTCATCGAAAAGCCGCTAGCGGCATCGCTGGCAGAAACGGAGGAGTTGGTTCAACTGGCGAACAAGCACAAACGGATCGCGCAGGTGGGGCATCTCGAGCGCTTTAATCCAGCGGTCCGGGCCACCATCCCGTTGCTCACTCAGCCCATGTTCTTTGAGGTGCATCGGCTCAGCGTGTTTACTCCGCGCTCGCTCGATGTTGACGTTGTTCTGGACCTGATGATCCATGACCTCGACATCGTGCTCTCGTTTGTTAATTCTCCGGTGAAAGAGGTGCGCGCGGTGGGCTTGCCCATTCTTTCCGGCAAAGTGGACATCGCCAACGTGCGGCTGGAATTCGAATCCGGATGCGTCGCCAACTTCACGGCCAGCCGTGTTTCCACCGAGCGCGTGCGCAAGTTGCGTTTCTTCCAGCCTGGGCAGTATGTTTCGGTGGACTATGGACGCCAGGAGGTTCTCGTCTTCACCGTCGGGGGCGACGGATCAGCCTCCAGCACTCCCACGGTTAATCCACAGATTGGCGTTGGCAAGCCGCCAATGACTTCGGAAGAGCCGCTTCACGCAGAATTGAAGTCGTTTCTTGAGGCGGTGCGGCAACGGTCTACACCGGTCGTGTCGCTCGATGACGGACACCGCGCTCTGGCTCTTGCGCTCGAGATTCTTGCGGCGATCCGCGAGCATGGGAAGAAGGTTGGGCTTGCTGGCTTGGCGAAGGCGAAAGTTTAGTGGCACTGCTGCTCTTGCCTTCCTGGTCCTACTATTTTTCGTGCGGGGCAACAATCGTCGGGTGATAGCGAGCGGGGTCGAGCGCCAGTCCGTTCCCAACGAGGCAGCGTCACCATGGATGGCCTTTCCTGCGGCATGTTGGAGTGGATTTCCGACGACTTTTCAGACAAGTTCGGGATGCTGGTGCCGATTTCGCTCAATGAAAAGCGGTACTGGTATCAGCTAGACACGGGCGCGGATGAGGTGGTTCCTTACGGTTCGCCCAAGGAAGGGCCGTTCGGATTCCCCATGTTTCCTTGGCAGGGATGTGCTTCTCCTCGATTCTGGGGTACCCGAGGAAGGGCACTTCGGATCGGCCGCACGCCCACGATCCTCACGGTACTGTTGGTTTAGACCTTCTCATCGGACGTTGCCTTTGTCATTGACTTCCCCAGGCGGCGTGTCTGACTCCTGGAACGAGCTGACTTACCTATGACACCGGTTCCAGTCCCGATGCACTCGGCGTTGATTTAGGCCTTTGGCACGAAAGCACCGGCAGAATGGGTACGGAGGATGCCGCCATTCATTTCAGCCTGCAGTCTTGGGGGCGTGAGGCGGTGTTTATCGGAGCACCGGCTTCTGGCGATTTGAAAATAGGAAGTCACGTCTATCAGAAGCCGATGATGCCTACGGAACCGGCGCACCCCGATACCTTTCGCACGCGGTATGGGGCTCAGGGCCTGCTGGGAAATGCCCTCTTCACCGAGAGCATCATTATCCTCGCTCTCGGGACTCATTCGAGATTCAGAATCATAAGCAGAGGCTCTCCGTAAGGGTGCATTTACGCCCATAATTCCCGTCTAGCTGAATCGCCCGTCACCTCGGGATAACTGCGCGTGGGTTGTATCATAATAATCGGATGGCATTCCCGATCCGAGTCTGCGCTGTTTGCTCAGAGGAGTTTGAGCTGAAGCCGGATAAGCCCGGCTTTGCCAACCGCTGCCCTGCCTGCAGCGAGCCCGAATCCGCAGACCCTGCAACGAAACAAAGCATGGACGCCGACGAACGCAAGAGCCTGATGGAAACGAACGAGGCGCGGAGACGAGCGATGCGCGATCTTCTCTATCGCAAAGATAGCTAGCGGATCTGCCCAAAGCCGGTCCAGTTCCAGAGGCGGACTGGGCAGCGTTTTACAAATGTTTACACCCGTAAGTCCCGCGACGTTTGTCAGAGCAAAATCGGCTGAAAGATGCGAAAATAACCTAGCTTGCCGCGTTTGTGCGCTGGGGTATCCGAGGGAAGGCCGGATGCAACGTCGAGACGCCACTGTGTGTCTAACGGACAAGCCTGGTTCGGATAAGCTTAGCTCGGACAAACTTAGCTCGGACAAACTTAGTTCATGCCCATCACGCAAATTCCATTCCAGGATCCCGTGGCCCCTCCGGAGAAGCCGCAAGCGGAACAACTTGGGCTCTACGATACCAAGGGATGGGAAACGGCCTACCGCGATCTCGATGACGATGCCCGCGTGCCGCATCTGCTCATCCAGTTGCAGGATGATCTGGCCCGCTCGAGGCGCCGCGAGGCCGCGTGGATCTCGATCATCACCCACTTGATTCTTATCATCCTGCTGGTAAATATTCAAAGGTTCGACAAATATCTGCCGTGGCACTCGGCGGTTACGGCGAAAAATCTGACGACGGACAAGGATGTCACCTTCCTGGAGCTTCCCAAGGACCTGCAAAAGCTCCAACACAGACCGAACACGAACATTGCTTCCGATAAAGACCGCATCGCGATGACGCGGCATCCTGAACTGGACGTCAAGGAACTGCGCAAGGCTTTGGCGACCCCTGCGCCGGGAGCGCCCGGTGCAAGTGGTGCGCCCAGGCCGGTGCCGCCACCGCAGTCTTCTGCTGGCTTCGCGCAAAACCAGCCGCCCGCGCCGCAGCAACCGCCGAATCCACAGATCGCCCAACTGCAAACGCCGGCCATGCCGAACATCAACAACGAGTTCAAGAAATACGCGGGCTCGATGTCAGCGGGCTCAGCAATTGAGGAGGCGACCCGCGCAGCGGCTGCCGGACGCGGCGCCGGCCAACAGGGGGATGGAGGCAATTTTGGTCTTGGCACAGGCGCTCACGGCCGCCAGATGGGAAACCTCGAGGTTCTCTCTGACACCATGGGCGTGGATTTCGGCCCCTACTTGCAGCGGGTGCTTCACGATGTCCGCGAGAACTGGTACAACTCGATTCCGGAATCGGCGCAGATGAAGCATGGAAACCTGATCATCGAATTCGCGATCACCAAGGACGGACAAGTCGCGGGCATGAAGCTAGTAACTACCTCCGGAGATGTTCCACTGGATCGCGCGGCTTGGGCAGGCATTCAGGGCTCGGACCCGTTTCCGCCGCTCCCTGCCGAGTTTGGGGGACAGTATCTGGCTCTGCGCTTCCGCTTCTTCTACAACCCCACCAAAGGAGAACTCGAATAGTTCTTATCGAATCTACCTTGCCGCAGCGGCCGCGATCTTTGATTTTGAGCCGGGATTTGAAGGTGCGGGCTACGCCTTCCGCAGCCTGATCGATCCATCCCCAGTATGAATCACCAGCAGATTCCCGCCTCCGTTCAGCTTGCCACGAACCTGGTTCTGGCGAATCTTGCCCGTGGTCGTGACTGGCATATCCAGATCGATGTGGCCATCTCCGGTGTGCAGGTCCACATCGGCCGCCAGGTTTTCGGGTATCTCCAGGGTCACGGAGCCGTCGCCGCTTTCCAGCCTCCAGCCGGTGACTAACGCCGACCCAACTGCCGCTCGGGCATCCAAGCGCCCATCGCCGGTCTTGAGTTCGAGATCGTCAAAGCGCCCGTTGGCACGGATGTGGCCATCGCCGGTCGTTGCCCGCAGTTTCCCGTCCACGCCGTCAATTTCCTGCGAGCCATCTCCGCTGCGGAGTGCCATCACGCCTTTAAAATTTCCCAGGTCAATCTTGCCATCGCCGGTATGCAAGTCTACTCGGCCCTCGCGCGGCATGTCGATCGCGATCTCGACGCGATGACCCATTGTGTTGCCCCAGTTAATGGTCACACCGTGGTGCGGATAGCGCACTTCGATCTCGACCATATCGCCCGTCTGGTGCTCCTCGATCCGGATGCCGTCGTCGCCGATCGTGTAACCCGTAGTTGTTACCCTGGCCTCGATCGAGCTGTGATCCCAAGTGGAGACGTGAATGTTCGCATCCGATGTCTCCACTCTGAGATCGGGTTGGCCGGTAAGGTTGTAAGTTTTCGACCATTCGTCCGCCCGCGCCGGTACCGCCGCCCACGCGGAAACAAATCCGCTCAGGATCAGCACCACGAATACCCAACGTTCGATAGCCGTCTGTCTCATGGGATTCCTCCAGCAATGCACACGCACGCCCCAGCCTCTTAGACGTAATTACGCGAGATTCGTAAGGTTAGTTCCCGAATACCGAAGAATTGTCGCAAACCCTTATGAAGGGTGAAGCACTGTTATCAGGGTTGATATCCCTCCCAAGACGTTCAGCAGAATATGCGTATAAATGCCCACCCGGACATTCTTGGTCTTCCACACTGCGAATACCATGGGCAAAGAGACGAAGAATATTGTGGGCAAATTGTAGGCTGCCAGAAATCATAGATGGAGAATAAAGCGCAATTGATGAAAGGCGCAGCCCCACCGAAGCGTGACATGCGAGGCAGCAGATACCCACGAAAATAGAGCTCTTCAACCACGGGGAAGAGAAATCCATCCAGTAACAGCCGGGCAGAAAACGTGACGATCAACACGGTGCGGCTGAATTGCGCATACTGCTCGAGGTCTGAGAAGACATACCACCCAGGCAGCCAGGAGAACGCCATGTGTTTCCAAACGTAATCGAGCGGCTCGGATAATGTATACCCTGCCACGGACAAGACGAATAGGCCTAGGGCCATCAGGAAATAACGCCAGCCCGCCCACTTCCGTTGGTAGAGCACAATTCCGGCAAGCGACCAGCGCCCGTTAAGCCGTTTTCCCTGGAGCAAGAGGTGCCCCATTTCGAGCGGAACGAGCGCGATAGCCGCAGAAAGCAGCAAAGCGGACATGGTGGGAAAATGAACGCGCGACGCCAGGGGGGGACCAAGGCAAGATAAGCGAGGGTGGCCAGCGCGCCCGGCAGCAGGTGGAGCACCAGTAACTCGAGCAAGCCGTATTGGGGAACGCCTACAGTGTCGGTGCCAGGCGAAGTTTGCGACGAGTCAGATGGGACCTGGGAAGGTCTGTTTTCGCCGGACGGGTGTTCGGGCGCTAGCGGTTGTTGCGCCATCGCGTTCCTCCTCACCGGTTAGGAGCTCTACTCGCCCGCTGGCGCTCCCTCATAGGCCATGCGAATCAGGGTTCTCTCCGAGAAGGGCACATAAAGCAGTGCTGCGCTTGCTGCGAAAGCCGCGCCCAGGCCGATCTTCTGCATCAGCAGGAATGGAGCGACGGCCCACAGTTGATCCAGCGCCAGAATGAACGGAAACATTTGCCGAAATTTCTGACCCAAGCGCTGGTAGTCGAAACCCACTGCGGAGAGCAGATAACAGCGCAGCGGGATCCCGACCCCTGCGGTTACCATCACTGCCGCCGCCAGCACGGTTGCATGCCATCCCGACAAGAAAGACTCGGCGATTTCCTGGATTGCATGCAATCGAAAAAGTGCCACCAGGTAGAAGATCAAATACATCGCTTGAACCAGGGCAAACAATCCGCGGGTCAGCCCGCGCCTTGGAATCGGAACTTCCAGTTCAGAATGGAATTGCGCCGAAGGTGGATTTGCAGCAGACGGGCCTGCGCTTCCACCTCCCGTCTGAACCCCTGCCGTTTGCACTGGCGCAATAAAGCGATATCCGCGCCGCGCGAGCGTCTCGACGTAACGCGGACTGGACGCCGAATCTCCCAAGGTTTCCCGCAACTTGTTCACGGCCGTATTCAGGCTGTGATCGAAATCCACGAAGGTGTCAGCGGGCCACAGTTTCTGGCGCATCTCCTCGCGCGTGACCACTTCACCGCCGCGCTCCAGCAGGAGTAGCAGAACTTGAAACGGCTGTTCCTGGAGTCGAAGTTTCGCGCCGTTCTTGCGCAGCTCTCCGGAAGAGTAGTGGAGCTCAAACACTCCGAAGCGCGCGATTCTGCCGGATTGGTTGCCTGAGAAAGCGGGCATAGCATCAAAACGATGACTAACGACGCGTAGTGTAGCATCGCAACCATTTGGGCGCGGCGTACAATATTGGCGTGTTGAAGGCTCAACGCCAGAACGATTCCAACCGCAAACATCGCCGACACTCGATTTATGCCACGGAAACTTCCGGCCTGCTGCTGATCGCTTTTCTACTGCTCGTGCTCACCCTGGTTCGTTACTGGCACGCCATTCAGTGGAGCATGCGCTGACGGTGGCGCCTGAACCGCTGCTCGCGGTAGTGGTCGGTCCCACGGCCAGTGGGAAGACCGCGCTTTCCCTGACGCTCGCAGAACATTTCCAGGGCGAGATCGTGAACTGCGATTCGGTCGCCCTGTACCGCGAGTTTGATATCGGCACCGCCAAGCCCACTGCCTCCGAACGCGCCCGCGCCCCCCATCATCTGCTCGACTACCTTGCGCCGACTAGCCACATCACGGCCGGCGAATATGCGCGCCAGGCGAGGCAAGTGATCGAGGAGATCAAGTCTCGCCATCATTTGCCCATGCTCGTCGGCGGAACTGGACTCTACCTGCGCGCCCTGCTCGA
>Ga0116133_1000470_pt1 | contig 12492 bp, 10 predicted proteins | sample June2015DPH_19_2_FD_89736 | JGI IMG/M metagenome (GOLD analysis project Ga0116133, IMG submission 89736) | Peatland microbial communities from SPRUCE experiment site at the Marcell Experimental Forest, Minnesota, USA - June2015DPH_19_10 | ecosystem: Environmental > Terrestrial > Soil > Wetlands...
CGCCGGGATCGATTCTGTCAAGCCACCCACCGATTCTCTCAACCATTGAGTTCATTCCGCAAAAACCAGCAACAGCCACATAGTCACGCCCGACTTACCCTCTTTGCGTTTTCGCACCTCAGGTTCGGCGCTGGCTAGCGACAGGTCGGACAGTCGCGGCTCGCGTCGCCTTTTGGCGAAGGAGTATAACGCAGCCAATTTTGCGGCCCGCCAACTCAGGAGGTAATGGGTGTATGCAGAGCACTCCACGCTCCATCCACGAACTCTTGGCCAGTCCCGTCCTAGCCCGCACCGCCAGAATCAATGACTTGTTTGCTTTTGCAAAATCCGGGTCGCAACTCGCTGAAAAAATAAAGGGCATCTTTGCTTACGACGCAATAAGAGCAAAAAATCGAAGAAACCATTCGGGAATTGGAATCAGCAACCGAGCGGGAATCGCGACCGCCATTCCCGACATCTCGTGAAGTCCCGATGAGCTTGAGCGTTCGAGTGCTTGCTAAGTGTCGAATTTTCTACTCTTTAAGATTGGCCACGAGCTTGCACTTTCATCCAGCGAGGTGCGCGACAAAGACTCCGTCGGATGCACCAATTTCAAAATTCGAGGAGATTCCAATGCTTGTGCCAAAAGATGTTCTTCGTCGTATCTTGTGTTTACTGATGCTTCCGGCGGCCGCTGCTTCCTCTGCGGCGCAAACCACCCCATCGCATCCTCAATCCGTTCTTACTGCACCTCGTGCCGTCACAGCCGAGAATGGTACGCCGAATCTGACTTGGCGGATCCCAGACACCAACGCGTTCGCGATCGAGTCGCCCAAGTTTGGTCAGTTGATCAACGGATCGACCGCTACCGTGAGTTTAAAGATAGGACACCAAATCGAACGCAAGACGTTGCGAGTGGTCCTGAACGGCAAAGACATCACGTCCAGGTTCTCCCGCGACCGGGACTCGGCCGTTCTTACTTCTGCGCAGCTGCGTACGGGCAACAACCGCCTGGTCGCCAGCGTCAGAGGAGCACACAAAGAATGGAAAGTGAAGCGAGTGAAATTCGATTACTATGCGGGGCTGCAGAGCGGCGAACCTATCGCGTACTATCCCCCTACGACCGTCGGGCTCTCCCTGAACTCCGGAGGCGCGCAGCCGTGGGTGACGCTGACGACGGGTACTCCGGCGAGTCTGCAGGACAATATTGACCGAACCCAGTATGCACTCCCTTACCCCGACGCCACATTCCCCTCCTCAAAAGACACTCCGTGCACCTCGCAGTATCAGATCGTTGTTTTAAACCGCCAAACTCCGGAACAAGAGGATGGGTACATGTGTGCCTCGAGTTCGGCCGACCTCAAGAGTAAGCTGGCCGGCTTGACAAAAGGCGCAGAAATCGTACTCGTTGGCACTACGCTGTATAACAACGCCGATGCCGGCCTGGACACGACGGCTATCGGGGGCACCAATTACTCGACCTATGGCGCTGAGTGGCAGCCTCAAGGCTATGCGGCGATTGGAGTTTCGGGAGCCAATGCCGGCAGCGCCTACGAAAGCTACTATCTGGCGTCCGACGTGGGTAAAGCCTATATGCAAGATCCGTTCGCCAATGGTCTGCTCGCGGTTGACCAGCATAGCAATTTCAACTTCCATGCCGGCAACAACATGCAATTCCAGGTTTTTCCGAACGATCCTACTTTTACTAATAGCGCTTTCTTGACAGCGGTGTCGACCTCACCCCGGAACACCTTGGTTTCGGCCTGGCAGCCGCCCCCGGGGTCAGCGAACGGCTTCTGGCTCCTCACTCTGGATCGCGGGACGTTGCTGCCCATCGATCTGAGCAACCAGGGTTCTTGCCAAGGAGGCTCCCCCCACTATTGCGGGCAGTTCTTCCCAACGGGCAGCACGGACTCGACTGTGGTGTCGCAGGCAGTCGACAACCTCGGTGAGGCACTCATTCAATCGTCGTATCGTCATATGCTCGTGCTAACGACAGTTGGCCAGCCGTTCCAGAGTGGCATAGTTGGTGGCATAGATATAAGCGGGCTACAGGGTGCGCTCCTGCTTCTGGGGGGAACCGGTTATGCACTCCCATCGCTCACCACATCGGACTCAACCTACACTCTGGTCGCTGCGGGGTACGGCAATCAAAATTCTCCAATTCCCCCTAGGTACGCGTCGCCTTTGGCGTCCGGCGTAGTCAATTCGTCGTCCGCATTCAGCCAGCAAGGACAGACCGGGATTGTTCGCGGGGTGATGGCTCGCGACAACAACGGCCTCTATTTCCCCTCGGTCTCGTCGCAGGAAGACGGGAAAGGAAACGGACAGGACGCAACCAGCGTCAGCATGGACTACGACTTCTATAGCATCAGCACACTAACCCCAATCGATTGGCCGTTGACCGATACCTCGGGACACATCGCCGCCTATCACTATGCGAGCGAGCAGTTCCTTGGGTACGTGATCGGCGAGACGGGAACGCATTCCGCCGACGTGCGTTACTACTACGGCAGCGACAATACGAAGAACATCGTGGCGGCCAACACAGACTTCGATTGTTCCGTAAATCCCAACGAACCGAATTGCGTCTACGTCGACGGCAAAGGCTTTACTCAGCAAGATCTTGCCGACGCGAATGCGCAGCTTTACGCTGAGGTCACGGCGCTCAAAGGTACTTACACCTTCCTCGGAGACAACGGCGGGATTGGTACCTTGATCGAAGGCAATGGCGTCGCCACTCCGGTTTCAGATCAGGTCATCGCAGCCACTTATGAGGTGCTCAACGGGCAGAGTGGCGCATCCACGACCACTACAGTGGCGGCTAACGCTTCGGATTGGATGAATCTGCTGGCGGGGGTCACGTCCGTGGCGGCTGTCGCCGTGGGCGGGCCGCTCGAACTCCCGGTCGCCGGGGGCGTGATCGGGGTCGCAAGCGGTGCACTTTGGACAGGCTCTGCTCTCGGCCCGTTCGGAGGTACCGACACCACAACGCCACCCAGTTACACGAATTCGTTCGATGTTGAACTGGGAACCTTGGAACAGCAGCAGGATCAGTATGCCCAAGGTCTCATCATTTCGTACGATACCGCCCTCGACAATATTTACTCCGATTGGTTTAAGTTGTCGCAGACGGGTGCCAAAACCGCCAATTCCGATTCAGGGTGGAACTTCCCCAATCTGCTGAGCCCAGTCACCCTGGGTAACCAACTGGCGTATGGCACACGCCGCTCCATCTACGGGCAAGTGGTTCCGCAGTTCTATCAGATGGATTCCTACTATGCGCAACCGATCACTCAGATCGACACACTGGGATTGATTTCTCGCAAGGATGGGTACTACGGATCCCAGCCGTACGCCATCTTCTCCTGTTCGGTTGCCTATTCCTCTTCGCTTCCGTCAAACGGGTACGGTCTGTATGTGGCTTCTACCGGAAAGACGAGTGATATCTTTGTCATTGGCGGCGCGATCAGCAACAACAACACCGAGAATGTATCAGAACAGCTGCCCACTTCGGATCTGCTGAACATTCTCTTTAACGCGGTAGATCCGAACGATGCATCGACCTCCAACAACCTCAACATTCCGACGGCGCTCTTCGCAAACCCAGGCTCCATGGTCCAACGGAGTGGCCCCAGGAAAGAACCATATCTGGGAGTGGGAGGTCTCTGTTACAAGCCAGGGTGTTCGGCTAATACTTGGAACGACCCGAATGCTGAAACAGAATGCGTCGGCCCGTAATCTGGCCCCCAGCCTTACGGCTTCATTATGGCCCTCCGGAAAAACAGCCGGAGGGCTGGGCGCTGGGCTTGCAGTTCGCTTGCACTTGGCCACGGATGTAGCCTGATCGCCGCTCGCGTGTCGTAGCGCCGGCGGCCCGTCGCGGGGCCGTCAGGCGCTTCGGCGCTACTGAGAGCATCTTTTGTTGAACTGGAACTCGCCACAACTTTCCGAGGTGCACCATGCGCTATACCTGTCAATTTCTTTTCGTGGTTTTCGTGCTGGGGGTCAGCTTGCATGCCCAGTCATCGAAGCTTCCGCCGACGAAGATTGGAAAGTCTTCGATGTGGCAGCTGCCGCCGCAATTCATGACGACAGCCCACGCCGCGTGCGATCGTTCGGCGTCCTCCGATTATGCCGACTGCATGATCGGCCAGATGACCAAGGCAGGCGCTCCTGCCGACGCCGTAACTTTCAGCCGCGAACTCTACAAGGAGACTCACGGCGAGTTTGGGGTGATGACCGGATTTCAGGATGAGGGCCCAGTCGCGTTTGCCTGGATCACATATCCCTTGCGAGCCAACACCAACTTCGGTCTTTTGCTGCTGAACGGTCAGCCGCGCATCGTCAACGTTGAGGATCTCAAGCTGCTTGACGTCAAACCGATGAAACAGAGTCCGCAGTTCCGAGATGTTAAGGCGCAGTTTCCGAATGTCGATGTTTGGCCGGGAGATCGCGACGGAAAGATATGGCCGAACTCGCAAGTCGGCCCTGATGGCGGGATCCAGTTCACAGTCTCTTATCCGCTGCGCAATGGCTGCCATGCCTGCGCCAACGCCGGGCAAGCCATTTTCAACTGGAATGTCGACGCGACCGGGAAGTTTCTCGGAACTTCGTTTCAAGGGATGCTAGATCCGCCACTGCCACAGTAGCCGTGCTCCCTTTAAGATTTGCCTAGCCGCTCGTGCTCAGAAATCGACTGCTGAATCAAACCATGGTCAAAGCGAGTCTCACTCCATTCCGCCTCGCCCCTCCACTCACGAACTTTCAGGAATTTCCAACTGAGCCGTGGCCGTCCGACCTGTGTAAACCCAATGCCTGCAATGGTTTGCAAGTTGGCACGGGGAGTGCAATATCAAACGCGGGAAGTTCACAACGAGTTCGGTTGTTACGAAGGAGAAATCAAAATGACTGAATCTGGCACCAAGATCAGCGTCGAACAGCTGCCTGGAAATCGAAGATTCCATGTGCATAAGGACGATCTTGGGTTGGGCGCTCTGACCTTCGTCAAACCCGACGATAAGGGCGTAGAGTACCATTATGAGACCTCTGCCGCTACGTTGTGCTTCATTCGCGGGGAGGGCAAAATCGCGATCAATGGCGGCCTGGTGGACTATTGCGGCAAATGGTTCGAGATTCCGCGCTTCGTCGAATATCAGATCCGTCCGGAAACGGATACGGTGATGCTCACCATCCAGAAGCCGGCCGAAGATGCGGATGGAGATTCAATCTGGAGGAGAGATTCATGATTCGCGCTTTGTGCCTCGCTCTTGTGTTGTCGCTCGCGGGTTCGGGGTTCGCACAAGCGCCTCCTGCCGCTCCCGCGCAGAATTCATCGCATGCTCCCAGTCACGCCGCGCCGTCCGCGGCTGAAGTCTGGGATAGTCTGATGGCCGGCAATCGCCGATTTGTTGCCGGCAAGCCGCTGGCGCGCGACCTGGTTTCCCTGCGCCATAAGCTGGTTTCCGGGCAGTCTCCGAAAGTGATCATCCTCTCGTGTTCCGACAGCCGAGTTGGCCCTGAGCTGATCTTCGATCAGAGTCTGGGCGACATATTTGTTGTCCGCACGGCGGGAAACGTTGCAGACGCTGTGGCACTCGGAAGCATCGAGTACGCTGTGGATCACTTGCACACTACTGTGTTAGTCGTGCTTGGACACCAGAGGTGTGGTGCGGTGAATGCGGCGTGTTCTGGCGAGAAGATGCCTAGTCCAAACTTGGACGCGATCGTGGAAAAGATTCGCCCGGCCGTGAATCAGGCAAAGACTTACGCCAAGGCCGATGATCTTGTCGAATCGGCGATCAAGGAAAACGTGCATCGCAGTGCGATGGATCTTGAGGCCAACAGCGAGATCATTCGCGATGCAGTGAAGACGGGCAAGCTCACGGTGATCGAGGCGGAATACGAACTCGAGAGTGGCCAAGTCGTTCGCCTGAACGCGCCCATCAACTCTCAGAACTAGCGATTCATCTTTCATAACGTAGCCATAAAACGGGAGCGTCGCCATCGAGATTATTGAATAAGAATGGCGGCGCTCCTGCGCTTTCATACGACCGCCTGCGTCGAACTGGCAATGGTGTTCTCTCCTGGAACCAATCTCTGACTCTCTTTCCCACTCTCTGCGGCCTTCGCGAACTCTCGGAAATTTCCGAAAGTTTCGGAAAGCCAAATTCGTGACACAGCTCATGTTTTCAATCAGTTGCCGTTTGGAACGGTGTGTGCATTACCAAACGTGAGACTCGAGCCAGACTCGGAAACGAAATGAAAAGAGGAAGCACTATGAAATCACAGATCAAGAGTATGTTTTGCGCAGCAGTAACGATGGCAGCCGCGGTTATGACCGTCGCTCCATCGAACGCACAAGAAGCGGCCGCTAGCATGCCGGTAAGAATGACTGTCACGGCAAGCGTGCCAAGCGACAAACGCATGCCTGAACTCAGCCAACAGGACATCGCCGTCACCCAGGGCAAAGAACGCCTGAAAGTGACGGAGTGGGTTCCGGCTAAGGGCGATCGAGCGGGTCTCGATCTTTTCATCCTGATCGATGACGCCTCGAACCCGACATTGGGAATGCACTTCGACGACCTGAAGACGTTCATCAACGCTCAGCCGTCGACGACTGCGATCGGCGTCGGTTACATGCGGAACGCCACAGTCCAGATCGCGCAGAACTTCACGACCGACCACGCCGCGGCTGCGAATGCCCTGCGGTTACCGCTAGGTTCTGCGGGAGCCTACGGAAGTCCGTACCTTTCGGCGATCGATCTGATGAAGCGCTGGCCGGCAAGCCAGAACCGGCGTGAGGTTTTGATGGTCACAGACGGAATCGACCGCGCCCGTCGCTCCATGCCTTGGCGCGGCTTGTACATCAATCCCGACGTCGATTCGGCGAGCGAAGTTGCCATGCGCACCGGCACGATCATTCACACGATCTACGCACCCGGTGTGGGCCGTCGAGACCGCAACTACTGGGAAGCCACGAATGGACAGATGGGCATTGCGAAGCTGTCCGATGTAACCGGTGGCGAGTCCTTCTTTCTGGGACTGCAGCAACCGGTGAGTTTCGCGCCGTATCTCGACCAACTGCAGAACATCCTCAACAACCAGTATCTGTTGAGCTTTTCCGCACAGTCCGGGAAAAAGGCGCAGCTTCAAAATGTGTCGATCAACACCGAAGTTGCCGGGGTCGAACTGGCTTCGGCCGATGCGGTTTGGGTGCCCGCTGCCAAGTAAAACGAGCGCGCGAGTGGCTCGACTCAATCGGGTCCCACCCCGCTTAATGTGCTTCACCTTAAGTCGTTGAATCGTCGGTGGCGGGGCGATTCACGTTTTGTGAATCGACCAACCAAATCAAGTAAAGAGGTTCGTCATGAAATTGTTCAAGTCAAGTGATCCATGGGCCAGCGTTGTCATTGTACTGACCGTTGCGTTGTTCAGTTGCTCGTTAGCCGTTAAGGGAATTACCCACGAGCTCTTTCTAGAGGCGGGTGTGTTTCTCGTCTCAGTGAAGCTCATTCTGATGGCGGGCAAGAATGCGGCAACTGAGAAGCGCCTGGAGCTGCATTTGCGCCAGATCAAGGAATTGCTGGCAGGCAACGGTTCGCTGGCTGTGATCAGAGAAGAGAAGTCGGCGGGCAATCCCGCTGAGAGGATCCGTCAAGTTGTCTAAAAATCAAGAGAGGAAAACTATGAAAAAGATATTGGGTGTAATCACGCTGCTTGCCATCATTGCATTACCTGTTTTCGGCCAGGAGAAGGAACAGAACCGCGTAGCAAACGCGGGACAGGTAATGAAGGAAGTTCTCAACATTCCAGACGATATCCCGCAGAGCGTCATCGACAAGGCGGACTGTGTCGTCGTTCTGCCTTCCGTTCTGAAGTTCGCCTTCGGATTCGGCGGAAGTTATGGAAGGGGTGTCATGACCTGCCGCGGTGGCGAAGACTTCAAAGGCCCCTGGGGCGCTCCGACCATGATGGCGCTCGAAGGCGGAAGCTTCGGACTCCAGCTCGGCGGACAGGCGACCGACTTCGTGCTCCTGCTGATGACTCCGCGGTCGGCTCGCGCCATTCTGGACAGCAAAGTGAAACTGGGCGGGGATATCTCCGCCGCAGCAGGTCCAGTCGGACGCAATCTGTCTGCTGAGACCGACGTGACGCTGCGAGCCGAGATTCTTTCGTATTCGCGGTCTCGCGGACTCTTCGCTGGAATCTCTCTGTCGGGCTCGACCCTGCGCTCGGACAATGGAGGCAACAAGAAGTTGTATGGCAGAAAGGTCAGCGCGCACGACATCGTATTCAACAACGAAGTCCTTGCTCCACCGTCGGCTAAGTTGCTGCTGGCTGAACTGAACAAAAAAACGCCGACGAATCAGTCGAGTGATCAAGGGAGCATGTGACTTATGCGAGGGAAGCCGCTTTCCATCCTGATCTCACTGCTGATCCTGTGCGTGGCGCTGCAAGGCGCCGGTCCTCTTCTCTCGGCGCAGGCCGCATCCCCTGCGCCGGAGGAGCTCGATCAGTTGCTTGCTCCGGTCGCTCTTTATCCCGATGCGCTGCTGTCGCAGATCACTACGGCGTCAACGAACCCGCAGGAGATCCTGGATGTCAACGCCTGGTTGCAGGCGAATCCCGGCCTGACGGGCACCGCGCTCACCGATGCGGCAGAAAAGCAAGGATTCGATCCTGCATTCATCGCGTTGGTGAACTTTCCTCAAGTGCTCGACATGATGGCTCAGCACATCGACGATTATGCCGCAGTCGGGCAAGCGTTCTCCGCTGATCAGGGATCGGTCACTGCGTCGATTCAACGACTGCGGGCTCAGGCATACGACTCGGGCGCACTGCACACCACTGAGCAGCAAAAAGTGGAAGTGCAGCAATCGGCTGGGCAGACGATCTATGTGATCCAGCCCGCGAATCCGACAGTCGTCTACGTGCCGCAATACGATCCCACGATCGTTTATGTTCGCCCTGCTCCTGGCGGCGTGGTTGCGACACCGGTGATCGGCTTCTACGCTGGGATCGGGATTGGGACACTGATCGTTGACAACCGTCCGTGGGGATGGGGCGGCTGGGGATGGAATTGGGGAGCGAGGCGCGCTTATTACAATCACGGCTACTGGAGCGGTTGGGACAACCCATATCGCCCGCCGCATTACTCGTATCATCGGCGGCCCGTAGTCTGGACCAATCGTCCCGGCTATCGCGGCAATTGGGGCTATCGCCCACCGCATTACCGTCCGCCAAGCTATCCGGTGCCCCGACCTAGGCGTCCGAATAATCCTCCCGGCCGTCCTGTGCCGGGCAAACCGGCCCCACCAGCGAAACCGGGAACGCCTGAAAAGCCGAGTACGCCGGGAAAGCCTGTCAGTCCAAGTCCGGGACATCCGACACCAGGTCGGCCGTCCGGGCGTCCCGGCGCACCCGGCACGCCAAGGAATCCAGACCAAAATCAGCCGAAGCCCGGCCAGGGGACAACGCCGGGCCAGCCGACGACGCCGGGAGGAAACAGGCCGACCCGCCCACAGCCACCCTCAGTGGAACCTGCGAAACCTGCGGCGCCGCAGCAACCCGGCACAAATCAGCCCCGATCAAATCAGCCCAGACCGGGGCGGTTAGCCGCTCCTGCCGGGAATCAACGCACTCGTCCGAATCAGCCCTCTGTACAGCCGGTCAAACCCGACGTGCCGCAGCCACTGAACTCGGGCCAGCCGAAAGCGAACCCTTCGACCACGCCCGGCCAAGACAATGCGCCGCGCGGCCGGTTTAATCGCCAGCAAAGCTGACTCACTCGAAGCTTATGCCAGCAAAATTGGGGTGCGGACACTTCGTCCGCACCCCAACTTGCGTCACGACATTCGCGCGTACTGCAACGCCACGGGAGCTGGTCACACGTCACTTCTCCTTTCTGCGCTGCACGGTGTGCGTTTTTCCCATCGTTAGATTTCGTGAATTCCCGATTACCTCGGGAGCCGACCGGCGTAACAATTCCAAGCAAATCAGGAGGATAACTTTTGGCTCGCCAGTTGCATTGCTTCCCCTTGAGCGGCAATGAAACCAGGAAGTCGCAGAAATCTATAGGAGAAATGTCATGAAGAAGACCAACACCGCGCTGAAGCTGGCGATTACCCTTCTGGCGCTGGCCTTCGCCAGCACCGCGTTCGCAGACCAACCGCCTGACAACGTGCAGGGCGACTGGACGATTTACTCAACCAACATCGAAAACGGCGAGACGGTCGTGAAGCACGTCCAGATCGCACAATACGGCAATCGCATCACGGGGTATTTCGAGGGCCCCGTGCAGTCGGGTCCGATTCAGGGTGAGGTCAATGGACATCGCATCCGCTTCAACACAGTTACCCGAACTGTTCTTCACTTCTGGGGACAGATCTACGGAGATTCGATGTCGGGAACCTATGGGATCCGCGGCAAGCACGCCGCGTGGCAAGCTGCACGTCCGGCCACGACTCCCACGGCGGTTCCGCCGAAGACGGGGGCGATCTATCAGTCTCAACCGGTTCTGACTCCGCCGGAAAGTCAGACTGAATATCAGCCGGCGAGCAACCAGGCTCCCACGTATCAGGCTCCGGCGTATCAATCTCAAACGACGTATCAGTCGCAGCCGGCATACCAAGCTCCGCCGCCGGCGCCCTCTGCTCAGCCTGAAGCGCAGCAGCCGACGAATTATTCCGCACAAGGCACCCAGCAGGGCAACTCGGCCCCGGCGCCAGCGCCTCTTTCGGCGGATCAGCTCGATTCACTCGTTGCTCCCATCGCGCTTTATCCCGATGCGTTGGTGGCGCAGGTGCTCGCGGCTTCCACCAACCCCGACCAGGTTGCATATGCCGACGACTGGCTCGCGCAGAACAGAGACCTGACCGGCCAGGCGCTGGCGCAGGCCGTGGATCAGCAATCCTGGGATCCCAGCGTGAAGGCGCTCACCCAGTTTCCGTCGGTGCTCGACAACCTTGCGCATAACCTCTCGTGGACATCGAGCCTCGGGCAGGCGTTCGCCAATCAGCAATCCGATGTAATGGCGGCCGTGCAAGCAATGCGCGCCAAAGCGCAGGCAGCCGGCACACTGCAATCGAATTCCCAGATCACGGTCACCACGCCAACGCCGAGCACGATCGTGATCCAGCCGGCGAACCCGCAGGTGATTTACATTCCGCAATACAACCCCACAGTAGTTTATGGCGCGCCCGTCGTGGTGCCGTACTACGTGCCGCAGCCGCTGCCCGTGTCAGTGGGAGTGGGACTCTACTTCGGAACTCCGATCACCATCGGAGCTTCGTTCGGTGGTGGTGGCTGGGGCGGAGGCTTCGGGTGGGGATGGCACGCGTGGAATGTGAACTGGGGCTGTTGCGGCGGTGGTGGCAACACAACCATCATTTACAACCACAACACCTACATCAACAACCATACGTGGAACAACACCAACTACAACGGCTACCACCCTTGGGGAGGCGGAGCGGCCGGATCGCAAAACCATGCCTGGTATGGAAACAATGGCACCTTTCACCCCGACGGCAACTACAAGCCGGGCGAAGACACGCATTATGGCCCCAACGGCGGCTATCACCCGAATGGGTATTTCGGTCCTGACGGCGGCTGGCACGCCGACAAGAATGCGGGCCAGAACCCGCCCAACGGTGGAAACAACGGGAACCACGGGCTGATCGGAGGGAACGGCGGTGTGCAGCACGACGTCGCTCCCAACGCCGGCCTTCATCCGGACAATGGGACGGGCGCGAGCACGCCCAATGGCGGAGCCAACGGTAATCATGGATTGATCGGCGGGAACGGCGGTGTGCAGCACGCGAGCACACCCACGAACAACGGCGGCCAGATGCTTGGTCAAAGCCGCAGCGAAGACAACCATTCCATGGGCCCGGAGCAGAACCGCTCCCGCGTCAGCGGAGACGGCACCGCTAACCGCGCAGAAAGCAATCGCGGCCGCGGCAGCATGGCCGGACGTCGTCCACAACAGCATATGGCCCGGGTGCACGCACCGGCGCCGCACCGCTCTTTCGGCGGTGGCGGACGCCGTCGGTAAAGAAGTTCAGCAATAACACGAGATCAAAACCTAATTCGAGGGAGATTGAAAATGGCATCCAACACCAAAAAGACGAACAACTGGAAGCGCATCGCGCGAGTGGCCGCAGTAGCGCTCGCCGTCCTGGCAATCGCGATTGTGCAACTGAAGACAAGGAACACGGCGCTGGCTAAGGACGCTCAGCCTAAATTCCAGTCGCCCGCCGCAGCCGGTTCGGCTCTGGCCCAGGCCGCCAAAAGTGACAATCAGTTAGCTCTTGCAAAAATTCTGGGTGTCGACACCAAGGTTCTTCTGACGACAGGCGACAAAGAAGCAGATACGGCGGCCCTGAAGGCCTTCGCCTCCAAATACGAGAAGATGAATCGCTGGGTCGACATGACCGACGGCAGCCGTGTGCTCTATCTCGGGGCCGACAACTTTGCGTTCCCAGTCCCTCTGGCGAAAGACTCCTCGGGACA
>Ga0116133_1000473_pt1 | contig 12458 bp, 13 predicted proteins | sample June2015DPH_19_2_FD_89736 | JGI IMG/M metagenome (GOLD analysis project Ga0116133, IMG submission 89736) | Peatland microbial communities from SPRUCE experiment site at the Marcell Experimental Forest, Minnesota, USA - June2015DPH_19_10 | ecosystem: Environmental > Terrestrial > Soil > Wetlands...
CGACAAACTTTGTTGTATGAGTTTCACAATCGATTCTCCTTCCACGGGTCGCATCGACGATCACCCGCGGAACCTTGTCCCGCGAGAGTGACGCCGCCGCGAGGAACTATCGTTTTTCAGCTGGCCATGCCCGCGGCACTTCGAGGCCCGAGCTGCCGAAACGTGAGCGGACAGGCAGCATGATCGCATTGACACGCGATCTCTAGGTCGTCACTTCCCGCGTCACGACAGGCTTCTCCGCAATATTTCTCCCCATCTGCTACATCGCACAGGCACGGTACGTGTGCGCACTTCTTGCCGTTTTGATTTGCCATTGAGTGCATCCTTTCCCCGGTCGCTTGTCGACCCTCTCGCATCGCGATTCTTGCGTAGCCCGACCAGACCGAGCGCACTCGAGGGGAGTCACTCTGTAGTCAGCCCCTGGCGGCTACGCTATCTCGATCAATTGCATGCAGCCCTCCAAACCCGCCTCGCCACCAGCAAGCGGTATTTCAAAGGCTTTGCAGGCAGGTAGTAAAGCTAAACAAGACACGAGTGTCGGCATGCGGATAGCGAGTCGGCATGCGGATAGCGAGTCGGCCTGCGGACTGGTCTAGAGGCGCTCTCTTTTTCTGATCGCAGTCAAGATCCAAGCAATCCAAGCATTCCAGCCCCTCTAAGTGATGGATGTGTAGCCTGTTGGCTTTTTGTAGCCTTCCCGTTCCAGGCAAACTCAGGTCCGTCTTTTTTGGCATCTGCCGTGCCTTAATTAGAAGCGAAAAGGAAGATCCGATGCTGATGCGTGGTGTACTGAATCTCTTGTTCGTGAGCTTTACTGTCGCTGAGAAAAAGTGCGCTGCGCGCGGCATTATTTCAAGGAGACAACCAAAATGAATATTCATAAAGTTTCCATTGCTGTGGGTTTAATCATTGCTCTTTCACTGTTTCTGGGGCTCGTTGCCCATGCTGACGAGGCGGACCAAGCTACCACAATCAGTTTCAGCGAGCCGGTCCAGATTCCAGGACAGGTATTGCCTGCCGGAACCTACGTATTTAGGTTGCTCGACGGAGATTTAGACCTGCATGTTGTGCAGATCTTCAACGCGGACAGGACGGTCCTGTATGCAACCGTTCAGACGATTCCAACTGACCGTCCCAAGGCAACCGATCGCACTGTGGTTGCGCTAGCGCAGCGGGGAACCGGACAGCCGGATGCCCTCCTCAGGTGGTTCTATCCGGAGCAGACGACTGGGACCGAATTCCTATATCCCAAGCAAGAAGAGAGGGAACTGGGTCAAGACAAACAGCAGACCATCGTTGCCGACCGGCCAGCGGTATCGAACTCAGAGACGGCTGGAGTTGGAAACTGAGCGTCAGCCCGGCCATTCGCTCGTCAGGGCCTGGGTCGAAAACCCCGGCCTGCGGGCGAAGGCCGCTTTTCTGCGGAACAACAAGGTTTACAGCGTAGTGCCGAGGCGATCAAGGCGGCGCTATCTCGCGAATCTTGAGGAATCGCGGCGGAGAGCTGTTTCAAGACATGTTGCCCAACGCTGATTTCTTTTCGCCGAAATCCTGTGCCTCATGCCAGAGATTTTAGAGCGTTGCGAGTTTGTGGGTGGTTTCGACTTGGTGCGCTTCGCGCTTTAAGGCGCGATCCAGGGTTTCGTCGAGAGCGGCCTTGACCCTTTCGAATTCGGCCTGGGAGATTTGGCCCTGCTTGCGTTCCCGTTCGATCTGGAAAAGTTCCTCCTTGATTCCTGTCATCAACACGGAGGCGGCCCGTGCGGCAATGGGAGCGCGCATCGCTTCCAACATTTCGGATTCGGTCGACTCGAGGTGGGTTTCTTCTCGCCTAGCAGTTGGCAAGAAAGAGTTAACCTTTTGGCGCCGATTAGCACGCGCCTTGGACCGTTGCCGCGATGCCACGTAGATGCCGCCGATGAGCAGCACTGCGGCAGAGCCGCCCAGGACCCGCCATCGGTATGCGTGCAGCGGATCGGGAGCGTCGATTGGCGGACCCAACCCTCCACCAGGACGGTTCCCGGACTGCGTCACATGAGCGTCTCCAGTTGAGCTGTTCTCACGCTGTTCCCGACCATGAGTGCCGGTCTGTCGGCCGGCTTCGAGCATGCCTTCCCCGGAAATGTTGAAAGCAAGATTTTGCCCGTCGGTAGTGTTTGACGCTACTTGCGCCGTGGCGTCGGGTCCGTTCGGAACCTGAATCATTTTGAAGGCGGTCGAGCCAGGGGCCGTGTTGAACCGCATCGACTTCGGCAACAGGACCAAGAAGTGCTCCAAAGGATAAATCGACCTGGGATCAAGATTCGCGGTACCACTGTAAGGAATCTCGTAGGTGACCTCGAAATGCGTCAACCCCGGCCGCAGAGGAAAGATGAACGAGTAACGATTCTTTTCGCCTTCGGGCACGGGAGCGGACTTTACTGGGGCGCCGTTCTCGGTAGAGGCGGTACCGGAATTGTCGACGACCTGAGCCCCATCGGGAATGTAGAACTCCAGATTGCGATTATTCAGTTGAGTGCGCGGCGGGTTGGAAGTGTTCCGCACTCCGAAGTCGCGAGTCACTGCAATCTGGCCGTGCGACGCCTGGATGCGCATGATGTCGGCAATCACCCCGATGCCGTTTACTTTTTTCGCGACGTCGTAAACTTCGATGGCTACCGACGCTGTTCCCGGAGGAACCGCGCGATGATACGTGACGCCCTGATGAATGGCGCGGACCAGGTGTGGTGCCTGCACGTCGTTCAGTTTGAAACTGAACCGACCCTTGGCGTCGGTCTTGGTGCGGCCAGCTACTTCCATCCCCTGGCCAAGTTTGAAGACAACCACGTCGTCTCCAGCGGAGGGCTTGCCGGTAGTGGAATTGTTCACCGTGCCTGTGAGAGTTTGCGCTGCGGCGAAAGAGGTTAGGATGAGCATGATCAGAGCGACACGGATCGCCTGACATTGATTTCTTGCCGCCATTCGCGCAGCGAGCGCTGCGGTTGCTCGTCCTCGTCCCACTCTCGCGTAACTAACGCGCTCTCTCGGGATGACATTCAATGGAGTTTTCAAGACCTTTACTCCTTTCTGAGTTGCGTTCTCCGGAATGCCGCGGTGGAAAGGCATTCCGGGCGGGCAGTCTCGATCAGTATGGTGGCAGCTTCATCCTGCAAAGAAGGCTCCATGGACGCGTAGTCGACGCCAGGAACTCTGCCAGCCAGGTACTCAAAGTTGGGATAACCAGAACGACTAGGCCGAATCTCAACGTGTGCTGAACTCACTGACAGCGCTCTTTACCCCGTCGCCAGTGCCGTTCGCCCCCATCGAATCGACCGTATAGTAGTAAGTCGTTTGCGGAGTGAGGCCATCCAAACGCACGCGGAAAACCGTAGACGAATGGTACCGGTTTAGATGAATCGGATTCTTCGCGGTCTGGTTCAGTTCCTTCGGATTCGTACCATAATGCACGATTCCGTAATGCTCGTCTGATCCCCCTGGGTTGTTGGTGGTCCACGTGATAACGGCGAGCTTGTCGCGTGCCATTTCGAGTTCCGGACCTTGCGTGATCTGGACGCGTGCGGTTTTTGGTGCGGGAGGCGGTATCGCGGGCGTGTAAGGGTTTGCCTGAGCGGCGATTGTATTGCATAAGAGCAAGCCGCCAATCGTCACAATCAACAGTTTCAGATGCAGTCTATTCATATCTGAACTCCCGAGAGAATTAATCAATCCATGGTCACTAAAAGGGCGATGAAGGCTCATGGAATCGGCCCATGCGCCCTCTTCGCACGCTCTGTCTAGTGTTGTTTTAGAAGCGCTTCAGCGGAAATCAGTGTGGAGTTCCCCTGAGTTGACGCGTTGCCCCCCGTCATACAAGTTCCTGTATAGGTGTTGATGTCAGGGTAGGGAGTGGTGTAGCCGTCGGTGAGGGTTTGGAGAAAGGCGACGATCTGATTCTCCTCCGTATCCGTCAGGCCGAGTTTGCCGGTTGTCATGTCTACATTCTGCGGCACTTCGGGCTCCGGCCAGCAGGTTACCTTTTCGACGGTTCCTGCGGGGCAGTCTCCCGATTCAACGGGAAATGGGTAGACGTCGCGCGTGTTGTAGAAGTGGACGAGTTGTTTCAGGCTCTTGATGTAGCCGTTGTGGAAGAACTCCTTCTGGAAGTACGGTCCCGGAGCCTCGGTGGATTTACACTGGGGCGGCACCATAGCAACATCGCGCGCCGTAGCCACTTGCATTTGGCCGTCGACAGTTGATGCGTACTGTGTCCAAGTTGAGTTCGGATTTGGAGCTGAACCGAAACCGCTTCTGAGGAAAGTCCCCAGTCCCAAATCGGTGTAGGTAAAGCCTCCCGGGTTGGGGGTAAATCCCAAGGAATCCGGAGTGGTCTCATAGTAAAACGCATCCCTGGGATTCTTGGGCAGACCTTCATTGGCCGAACCGAAGCAGGTGAAAACAGGAGTTACGTCGGCGGCCGTGCTGGTATCGGTCTGAGTGGATTGCAGCGCGGTGCCTCTTCCGTCGAGATGGCATGAGTTGCAATTTCCTTTGCCGTCGAACAGTGCGTAGCCAGCGGCTTCGTCGGAGGTCATCGTGTACTTGCCCTTGAGGAAGGCGTCAAACTTCGAAGTGAAGGGGCTGATCGAGAGGCTGTGCTCGAATGCGCTCAGGGACTCCGCCCAGTGATCGTAATCGTTAGTTGCGAGGGTGCGGTCGGTCGGACTCAAAGCGAGAGGCTGAGTGTTTGAGCCGAACACGGCAGATCCTTCCGGAGTTGCGCAGATCGACGCAACATCGGCCGGCCAAGTGATGCTGCTCAATGACCCCGCACCCCAAATCTCCTCGAAGAGAGATTTATATGGGGCCAGGGAAAGCTTGTACACGATGCAGGCCGTGTCGGGGCTGGCCATTTCGTTAGGGTCAACAGGAGGAAACTGTGACTGCTCGCCGTCGGGAGTTCTAGTCAAATATCCGGTTGCACGTGAGTCCCAGAAGTTTCCGCCAAAAAAAAGACCTTGCTCCGCGTCGTACTGCAGTGGAGGGAAGTAGCTTGAATATGTGTATCGCTGCGCCGTTCGCTTGCCGGCTCGAAATGGAGCCGACGCGGGATAGGCGATCATCGTCAGATTCACCGACGGGATCGGTCCGCTAAATCCGGCGTAGGGCATGTGGCAAGACGCGCACGCCTTGTTTTCGTTGGGTGAGATTGTTCTGTCGTAGTTCATAAGCTTGCCAAGTATTTCTACTGAGGCAACACCGGTGTTTTGAAATATGGGAGGCTGACCAGTTACGACAGGCGGGGTCAAGGCGTGCCACTGTGTAATGGCTTCAGCCTCGACGGAATTCACTTCGCGCAGCACCCGGGCTAGCTCTGAATCCAAATCGGACGGAAGGATCCCAGGCGGGTAAGGATTGTAAATCGGTTCAGGAGGCGACGGGGCATTCTGGGCCGACGCTTTTCTTGCGGCCACCGACATCACACAGAGAACAGCGACTGATATTATCGTCAATCGTCGGCGAATCATAGGTTACTCCCTTCATGAGTTGAAATTCGAGGTGGATATGACGGGCGGCGTACTCGATTGCGAACCGAGACTCTAGATTTCAGAACGCCGACCGTGGACACGTTGCCAGGCTCGCCCCGAGAAGCTGCAGGCGATGTTGTGTTTAAGGACAGGTTCAGGTTGAAGAGTTCAAGGTCGCCGAGAGTCTGGACTTACAGCACTTCATGCAGCCCACGGTACCTCCTAAACGTCAGGTTCGCGGTGTTTTGCAATGTTCGGCTGAGAGCAAATCAAGTACCACATTGCTTCACGCCGGCCTTCTTGCAGTAATATCGCTGGGTTGCGAAGTAACATGAACAACTACAAAGTAGAAGTAGCCAAGTAACATTCACTAACATTGCTGGTCTTTAGCGATCATTGAATAGGTCGACGGACGTTAAACTAATAAAGGGAAAAAGCGAAACCGCGGGAAGAGCCGTATTTACAATGCTAACGAGATGGGCGATTCAGTGGGCAATGACGAGCGAGGCGTAAATGCTTCCCCCTATCAGGGTCAAGATCATTCCCATAACGAAGACGATTGCCGCCCAACTAATGAGGTCGATCGTGAGGAGGATGCTGTCTGGAAGCTTCGTTGTAGCCATACGTTGTATCTCTTGTTCTCCAGCTCAAGCAGTTCTAAGGCCAGAACGATAGATACAGTATTTACCGTAGTTAGTGAGCCGCGTCGTGTGGTGTGAGCCAGTCACTTAGATGACCGTTGAGTGACAGAGGTGTCGAAATAGGGACATTTCTTGACACAAGTTATCCATTAACTTATCCATCGGTGAGGTCTCAAAAGTGCGAGAAGCTTTCAGCAATTCGAGGTTCTCGATAAGGCTCAATGACGAAAGCGCTGCAGTCAATGTTTGTGTTGGCGGCTGTTGCCGTGATTGTTGGACAAGTGGAGACCATGCACCGTGCTGCCAACGAACCGAGGAATCAGGAACTGCCGCTTTTGGTCGATTCGGAGCCTGCGCGAATCTTAGTGCGGGCTTGTGGGAACTGCCACTCCAACCATACTGACTGGCCCTGGTACAGTCAGGTTGCGCCGGTTTCGTGGTGGATCGCGTGGGATGTGCGCAAAGGTCGGGAACGGCTGGATTGGTCCGAGTGGGATACCTATTCGCGAGCGCAACAGCGCGACAAATTGGAGTCGATCTGCGGGCTCATATCGACAGGCAGAATGCCACCACGGCTGTACAGCTCCATGCATCCGGAGGCGAAACTTAGCGAAACGGAAAAGAAGGAAGTGTGTTTCTGGGTGAAGGAAAAACGGTGAAGGGAGAGACGATTAGCGCAAGATAGCTGCGCGCTTGTAACGGCGGGAATCAGGCCTCGCTGTAAGTCACCCGATTACGGTGTGCGAGGGAGTAAGTTCGATACCCGCCACTTCCTCCATCCGCCGCAACACAGCAGAGAAATCCTTGTCATGGTTGTTCCCAGCCAGTTCTTCGGAGTTTACATAAAACGCGGCTTCGGTCGCAGGCATCGAGACATGCTCTTTTGCCGCCGCCTTCAAAATCAAATCGAAATCCTTATTCATCAGGCCGAGGGGGAATTGCGGGCTGTAATCGTTTACCGCTGCTCTCGCCAGCTTTCCCACATGAGCCGGCGCAATGACAGCTGTCTTGGATAAAACTTCCAGCAACCTTTCACGATCCAGCCCAGATTTCTCCCCAAGCGCCACAGCCTCAGCGATCGCCTGCATGCCAACCCCCAACAGCGTGTTGACGACCAACTTCATCGCGGTTCCTGATCCAGAGTCGCCAAGGAGGAAATACTGCTTCGCGATGGCCTGGAATATCGGCTTAGCGGCACGGAACAGTTCGCGGTTGCCGCCCGCCAGCAGCGTCACAGTGCCTTGCTCGGCCGCAGGAGTGCTGCCAGAGATGGCGACGTCCAACACTTCGATGCCACGTCGGGCCCCAAGGCTGTGCAGTTCGCGCGAGGTCTCTGGAGAGATCGTGCTCATCTCAAGCACCACGGTTCCTGGTCGTGCGGCGGCAAAAATTCCTTCCGCTCCCGTATACACGCTGCGAGTTGCCTCGTCGTTGGTCAAGCAGGAGAGAACCACATCGACCGTGGTTGCCAATTCCCGAATGTTCCTGGCGGCGAAACCTCGCTTTCCCGCGACAGCTACCGCCTTAGCCGGATTTATGTCGTAGGCGACAAGCACGTATCCGTGATCGAGCAGGCGTTGCGCGATCCGGCTTCCCATGTTGCCCAGGCCGATGAATCCGAGTTTTGCTCGATCTGCAGTAAGAAGTTTCATAGGGTTCTCCTTTGATTGGGAGCGGGAGTATTCGATCCGCCCTTGGTCGCACCAGACCGTTCGGGTTCACGATCGGCCTCGATCATTCTGTTTGAACTATTTCGCTGTGTTGGTTGCAGGACCGCTCCCTTGTGCACCACCAGCGTTCTTGAGCGATTTCAGGTAGGTGACAAGTTGCCATCTTTGCCGCTCTGATAAAGTGCTCCACGACGGCATCCCCTTGTCGGTAGCTCCGGTTGTGATAAACCAGAAGACCTCCCCGTCTGGCGCAGATTGCGTTGGTCCTTTCGATACCGCGGGCATTGCTCCGTTTCCTTGTCCACTACTTCCGTGACAAGAGCGGCAGTTCGTTGTGTAGAGCCTTGACCCCGCTGCGACCGCTGTATGTTGTCCCGCATACGGGTTTGTCAGCTGAACGCTGGATGGAGGTGCGTTGTGAAACTGCGCATCCTCGGCCGTGACCCGCAAAGCGGGAAACATACACAGAATGAAACATATCGCTGCCGCTAAAAAAGATGGGCATCTATTTGCTTTCAAGGCCTACCCCCATTGACTGTGGCTTCCTTTGCAGTTCCAACCTGCACGGCGAGCATAAGAACGAAACCCAGGTACTCCAGAGAAGAAGCATCTTCCTTGCCACTGCGGGTGCGTGTACGTGCAACAAAATGCTGGGCCATGCCTGACAATGATGACCGCCTTTCAACACTTGCGTCAAAATATGGACACCGTCGCGCTGACCTAATCTCGCTCAACGTCGTGAAGCCAAATGCACGCTGCTTTTGCGTTGAATGGCTACCGCCCAACGTGGCACGAAGAATGCTGTCCAGAGGGAAGGAGCGAATGATGAAGCTCAAAGTGAATGGGATAGACCGCAGCTTCGATGGGGATCCCGACATGCCCCTGCTTTGGTACGTGCGTGACATTCTGGGGCTGACGGGAACAAAGTTTGGGTGCGGCATCGCCCTGTGCGGCGCATGCACGGTACATAAGAACGGCGAAGCGATCCGGTCGTGCATCACGCCGATGAGCGCGGCGGCCAATAGCGAGATTCGTACAATCGAAGACCTTGGCGCGAACGGGCTGCATCCGCTTCAAGAGGCCTGGATGCAGGTGAATGTTCCCCAATGCGGATATTGTCAGTCGGGACAGATTATGCAGGCCGTGTTTCTTTTAAAGAGCACTCCCCATCCCACAGACCAGCAAATCGATGATGCCATGGCGGGTAACATCTGCCGGTGCGGAACCTACCAACGAATTCGCCAGGCGATCAAGCTGGCAGCGGGGAAAACCACATGAGCGTAATCCAGAACGTGAGCCGGCGGCGGTTCCTCAAGGGAGTTTTCGGCACGGGAGCGCTCATTCTCACCGTGCGCTACATCCCACCGGTATGGGCGCAGGGCCAGTCGACTGATGGTCAAACCGATGCGGACCGCGCAACCCTTCATCCCAATATCTTTGTTGGGATTCAACAGGATGGAACTGTCTATATTGTGGCTCATCGATCAGAGATGGGCACGGTAATCCGGACATCTCTCCCTCTTGTGGTTGCGGACGAACTTGACGCCGATTGGAAGCGCGTGAAGATAGACCAGGCGATTGGCGATAAGCGCTACGGAGACCAGAACACGGACGGTTCGCAATCGGTGAGGCGTTTCTATAACACCATGCGAGACTGCGGTGCCGCAGCGCGCTGGATGTTGATCCAGGCGGCAGCGCAACAGTGGAGTGTTCCTGCATCGGAGTGTTCCACCGAATTGCATGTGGTGGTTCATAAAGCAACCGGCCGCCGCGCGGGGTACGGTGAACTGGCCTCGGAAGCGGCCCGACTTTCGGTTCCAAAGAAAGAACAGCTTCAGCTGAAAAAGCCTTCGGACTGGCGGTATATCGGGAAGGGAATGACCAGTGTTGATCTGGAGAAGCTCTGCACGGGTAAGGCGGTGTACGGAATGGACGCGCGCGTGGATGGCATGGTCTACGCGTCGATCGAACATCCTCCGGTCTTCGGCGGAAAAATAAAAAGTCTTGATGATCAGGAAGCGTTGAAGGTTGCGGGGGTCCATCAGACCATTCGCATCGATCCTTTCAAACCTCCGGCGGCCTTTCAGCCTTTGGGCGGCGTTGCAGTGATTGCAGACAATACCTGGGCTGCATTCCAGGGGCGCAAAAAGCTCAAGATCACTTGGGACAACGGACCGAATGAATCCTACGATTCGGTTGAATACAAGAAGGAACTGCAAGAGACGGCGCACAAGCCGGGCAAGCTTATCCGCAGCGTGGGCGACTCCGGAAAAGCGTTTCCTGCCGAGAACGTGTTTGAGGCAGACTACTACGTTCCGCTCCTGTCCCACGTACCGATGGAACCCATGGTGGCGGTGGCCGAATTCAAGGACGGGAAAGTCAGAGCCTGGGCGCCCACCCAAAATCCTCAAGCTGTGCAGGCGATCGTCTCCTCGGAACTTGGCATCCCAGTACAGGATGTGATTTGCGACGTCACATTGTTGGGTGGTGGATTCGGAAGAAAATCCAAGCCTGACTACGTCGCCGAGGCTGCGGTCTTATCCAAGAAACTGGGCCGTCCGGTAAAAGTTGTGTGGACCCGGGAAGACGACGTCAAGTTTGACTACTACAACGCAGTGGCCGCGATGTACATGAAGGCGGCACTTGATGACAAGGGAAAACCCACGGCGTGGCTGCAGAGATCGGTATTTCCACCGATTACCTCCATCTTCGACGTGAACGCGGTCTACGGAGATCCGCCTCACCTGGCGCAAGGTTGGACGGATCTTCCTTATGATTTGCCCAACATACGCATCGAGAACGGTCCGGCGCAGGCGCATGTCAGGATCGGATGGCTGCGATCCGTGGCCAACATCTATCATGCCTTTGCCGTCCAATGTTTTACGGATGAACTGGCCCATCGCGCCAATCGCGATCCGGTTGAGTATCTACTCGACTTAGTCGGGACGGCTCGCACCTTGGATTTCACCAACGTGGACTACCCAAACTATGGTGCCGACTACAAAACCTATCCCTGGGAAACGGGACGACTGCGGAACGTCATCGAAATGGCTGCCAGCAAGTCCGGTTGGGCGAACAAGAAGAGCGCGAAGGGCCATGGGTTTGGATTCGCAGCGCATCGCAGTTTCTTGACCTATGTGGCCACGGTGGTCGAGGTGGAGGTGACAGATGACGGCGAGATCAGCATCCCCCGCGTTGACACCGCGCTGGATGCGGGAGTCGTCGTTAATCCGGAGGCGGTGCGCGCCCAATTCGAAGGCGCGGTGGTCTTCGGTACAAGCGTTGTTCGCAGCGGAGAGATCACGGCCAAGAACGGCGTAATCCAGCAATCCAATTTCAATGATTATCCCGTGGCTCGAATCAACGAAGTCCCGGCTCAGACGAATGTCTACATTGCGGAGAGTTCGGCGCCGCCAGCTGGCGTGGGAGAGCCCGGCGTGCCTCCGTTTGTGGCCGCATTTTGCAATGCGATTTTCGCTGCAACAGGCAAGCGAGTCCGCGATTTGCCACTCTCGAGCAACAGCCTGTTCGCATAAGATTGCGGAGCACGACTACAGTGGAGGCTCTTTATTATGACTCTCAATGAGTATGACTCCAATCAATCTCGCTCGGATCGTTCGGAGTCGCCTGTGCGGGAAAAAATCATTGCGAATCAGTACTCCGGTTTCAGCCGGAGAGAGTTTCTGGGCATGACTGCCGCATCCCTCTTGATGACCGGAACACTAAGCGGGTCCGAAGCCACGGATCGTAAGAATGGGATTCCATATCGACCGCTGGGCCGCACCGGTGAAAAAGTTTCGCTGATCGGGCTCGGCGGCTATCACCTGGCTCGACAGAGCGATACGGAAGAAAGTATTCGAATCATTCGTGCGGGAATTGATGAGGGAATCAACTTTCTCGATAATTGCTGGGACTACAACGGAGGAGAGAGCGAAATTCGAATGGGCAAGGCACTGCGCGACGGTTATCGCGAAAAGGCCTTCCTGATGACCAAGATCGATGGTCGAACCAGAACCGCCGCGACGTCGCAACTCAACGAATCGCTGCGGAGGCTGCAGACCGATCGAGTGGACTTACTCCAATTCCATGAAGTGATTCGGGATACTGACCCGGACCGCATTTTTGCTCAAGCTGGCGGGATGGAGGCTGTGATCGAAGCTCAGAAAGCGGGCAAGGTCCGTTTTATCGGCTTCACCGGCCACAAAAGTCCAGAGATTCATTTGAAGATGCTGGGCACGGCTTCGAAGCACGGGTTCAGGTTCGATGCGGTGCAGATGCCTCTCAACGTGATGGATGCTCACTTTAACAGTTTCGAAAAAAGAGTCCTCCCGGTTTTGACAGAGAACGGTATTGGGGTGCTTGGCATGAAACCGATGGGCGACCACATCATCCTTGAGAGCAAGACCGTTACGGCGACCGAGTGTCTGTATTACTCGATGAATCTTCCGACGAGCGTGGTCATCACCGGCTGCGACTCGATGCCCATCCTGCAGCAAGCTCTCCACGCTGCCCGCAGTTTTCAGCCGATGGACTCTTCCCAAGTTGCGGCTCTTCTGGCAAAAACCACAAAGGCTGCGGAAGCAGGGCAATTCGAACTGTACAAGACCAGTCACCAGTTTGACGGCACCTACGCCAATCCACAG
>Ga0116133_1000475_pt1 | contig 12446 bp, 9 predicted proteins | sample June2015DPH_19_2_FD_89736 | JGI IMG/M metagenome (GOLD analysis project Ga0116133, IMG submission 89736) | Peatland microbial communities from SPRUCE experiment site at the Marcell Experimental Forest, Minnesota, USA - June2015DPH_19_10 | ecosystem: Environmental > Terrestrial > Soil > Wetlands >...
ACGTCCTCCCAAATTCTCCGCCGCCGCCGTCGTCGTCATTCAGTGTTTCCCCCAGTGCTCCTCTGTGTCCCCTGTGTTGAAGGTTCTCGCTTGCGCTCTTTCAAACCGTTGTCATTCCGAATCGGGCTGAAAGCCCGGTGAGGAACCTGCTGTTCCTGTCCCCACCCTGTCATCCTCCTCGCTCTGTCATCCTGAGCGCAGCAGATGCTTGCGCGCCCAGCGCAAGCATCTGCGAAGTCGAAGGATCCCTATGGCCATCACTCACCCGCCCACCCGCATACATCGACGACCATAAATCTATACATCGATGTCAATCGATATATAGATCAAGCCGTCTTATCCATCTCCCCCGCCGGAATCTCCTCCGAACCCTCCAGCCCGAAGCCCGTAGCCCGCTCTAGGATCTCCTTCGCCAGCCGGATATAACTCTCCGCGCCCTTCGATCGCGGATCGTACACCAGCGCCGGCAGCCCATGGCTCGGCGCCTCCGCCAGCCTTATGTTCCGCGGTATGGTTGCCGTACACACCTTCGCCCCAAAAAACTTTCTCAGCTCAGCCGTCACCTGCTGCGCCAGGTTGGTCCGCTCATCCAGCATGGTCAGCACCACGCCTTCAATCTCAAGCCCTGGGTTCAATGCCATGCGTATCCGCTCCACTGTGTCCATCAGCTCGCTGATGCCTTCAAGGGCAAAGTATTCCGCCTGCATAGGAATCAGGACTGAGTCGGCCGCCACCAGCGCGTTCAGCGTGAGCAGGTCGAGCGCCGGCGGACAGTCCAGCACGATGTACTGGAAGCGATCGCGCAGGGGCGCGATCGCCTCCCGCAAGCGGTACTCGCGACGCTCCGCCTCGACCAGCTCAAGGTTTGCCCCGATCAGGTTCTTGTGTGAGGGAATCAGCCAGAGCTGTTCCAGCTCAGTCGTAGCCAGCGCCTCCTCGCCTGAAGCTGCGCCCATTAGTAAGTGATAGGTGGAGATGCGTTCCGGATCCTTCACCAGGCCCAGACCGCTGGTGGCATTCGATTGCGGATCGCAATCGATGAGTAGTGTGTTCACTTCAGCCGCCGCGAAGGACGCGGCTAGGTTGATGGCAGTCGTGGTCTTGCCCACGCCGCCCTTCTGATTGGCAACAGCGATGACGCGTCCCATAAGTTGTCGAGGAGCCAGAGCTGTTGGCAGAATAGTGCGGTTCGCATTTCGAATGCAAGGTCAGAATGTTGTGCACGACGAGAATATTTGTGCAAAACCAGTCCCAATGTTCCGGTAGGAACATTGGTTGAGCCCTGGCGGACTCCACAGGGGGAATGTTCCAGTCGGAACATTGGGACGATTTGGAGCGGGCAAGTGGACTCCCGAGTGTTCCGACTGGAACATTAGGACGAAACGCGCTGGTGTTCCCACCGGAACATTGGAGCGAAATGTGTCTAGTGTTCCAACTGGAACATTCCTTCTAGTGTTCCAGTCGGAACATTTGCGCTAATGTTCCAGTTGGAACATTGCGATGGATGCCTTAACTTGTGTCTCAATTTGAGATCATCCCACTTATTCCACAAATTGCTGGGATTATTCGGCCTGCTAGGCTTCAAGTCGTGGCTTTATCCCACTTATTACTTTTGTGGTTCGAGGGTACCTATCAGGAGCAGGCGGGACTTGGAGTCCGGGATGGGGAGGGGAGGGTGCCAGGAAAGGTGAGGGAGGGTGGAGTGGACCTGGGTGAGCTGGGAGGAGGCGATCAGGAGGGCGAGGCGTCCGGTGGGGGCGAGGAGAGAGGCGGCTACGGGGAGGACGTTGGGGAAGCGTTCGACGGCGCGGAGGGTGACTACGTCGAAGGCGGCGGGGGGGAGGGTTTCGGCGCGGACGTTTTGTATATCGATGTCCGTCAATGTAAGGGCGCGGGTGAGTTCGCGGAGGAAGGTGGCTTTCTTTTGATTGGATTCGATCAGGGTGAGGGCGATGTTGTGGGCCCAGAGTTTGATGGGGATGCCAGGGAAGCCGGCGCCAGAGCCGAGGTCTGCTACGCGGTCGTTAGTCGTTGGTCGTTGGTCGTTGGCAAAGTCAAAACCTTTCACCACCGCGGACACGGGATAAATCTTCGGGAAGAGGTGGCGAGCGGCGAAGAGGGATTCGCCGAAGTGGCGGGTGACGATTTCTTCTGGATCGCGGATGGCGGTGAGGTTGATGCGGGCGTTCCAGCGGAGGAGTAGATCGATGTACGTCGATATGCTTTTATAGAGGGCGTCGTTGGTCGTTGGTCGTCGGTCGTTGGCATCTTGTAAGAACGGATGAAGCAGCTCGGCGATGCGGGCGGGGTGCATGCGAGCTAATTCTTCTTTTTGGAGGTGCTGCTTGGTTCAGGAGCGGCGTTGAGCGCTTGGAGGCGCATCTGGGCGAGGCGATAGGTTGAATCGGGGATCTGGACGGACTTCTCGGGTTTGGTGACGCGGTTGTAGTCGGCGATGGCGACATCGCGTACGCCGTATTGTTCGGCGATGCGGCCGAAGGCGTACCAATAGTCGGGGTTGGGCTCGTCGAGATTTAGCAGGTCCATGCCGTGGATAAGGATCTCCCGCGCTTCCTTGGTTTTTCCTACCTCGGTGTAAAGGCAAGCCAAAGTGTGCAGGGCGTCTGGACTGTTATCGCTCAATTGAGCGGCTTTGAGAGCGTTCTCAAGGTCCGCGGGCCCGACTTTTCCAATAAAGAGCGCGTGCCAGGAGGCGCCGTTCAGATCCTGGGGCTCGGCTTTCCCCTCGTCGATCATGTTTTGATCGAAAGCATGCACCTTAGCATAGTCGCCGCGAAAAACTGCGCTAAACACCAAAGCGCGCATCGCGGTGGCGTCGCCTGGAAGGCGCTGCAGGCGCTCCGTAGCGAGTCTGTCTGCCTCGTCGAATCGACCTAAGGCTCGCAGGTCAAACGATTGGCTAATAAATAGTCGTTCGGACTCCGGGTATTGTTTTGCCAGATCCATGGCGACGGCGAGAGCTTTGTCATACTCAGCAAGATTGATGTGGGCATTGAGCAAGGCGAGCAGAATGTTTACCTTCTCTGCATCGTTGCGAGCGGAGTCCCTGGCTGCCTCCAGGATGGCGACAGCCTGCGGAGCCGTTCGTTTAGACAAAGTCAAGATCGAGGCGGCTGCAAGCCTCATGGTCGCAACATCCGCCGCTGCCCCCTTGGTCCAAATGTGTGGAAAGGGAGCGCCCACGAGAGGGTCATCGCCGCCTGGAAGATGCCAATCCTCCCTCAACCAGTCAAGGAGTACACGGGCCCCGACGAGATCGTTACTGGCTAATCGATCCAGAACCTCCAAACCTATCGGTGCCGGGAAGCGGGAAGTAGCAAGAATTCTGTAGTGGCCGCCTTCTTTGACGACATACCTGGAACTCTTGTAGCTCGCGGATGGCCAAAGGGTGACTTTGTAGCCGAAGGCATCGTCGCCCTGGAGCTTGGGCTGAGCCCGGGTAAGAGAGATGTCGAGCCCGACATCGGCAAATACGCCTTCGCGGGCCTTGCTGCTGAGGATGCCCTTTTCCTCTTTGACGAATTGCTCAAGCACTTCCTGAGTAGCCATGTCGGTCTGGCCATTGCGGCTGGTAATTGATCGCAACTGCTCGAGGGTCAGATTGGGATCGTAGGTGAGAAGTTCGAACCGCATGGCGACGCCAGCAGCGTCGTCGAGGAAAACCATCTGCTCGTGCAGCTGGGTTTTGCGATACAAGGCCGCGTCGGCGGCGGTGTCGGAGGCGTTGGCTCCCGATGCGCCCGCCTCTTCGAGATCCGCACCAAGAGGATATTTGCGAAGATTCACGAGCATTTCGCCGGCCGCTTTCGCGATCTGTTTGAATTGTTCTTCTCCGGCCGTGCGCCTCCTGGCTTCGGCGAGGGCAGATTGCGAGCCGTTGAGGGCGGCTTCACAAGCTACGATCAAGGCGTGGGGCTGAGGATTGATGGTTTCCGCAGTCTGTCGGGCGTCAGAGAATTCTCCGGCATAAAACAGGACGAATGCGAGGTTGTTCTGTAGTCCGAATTCCGCCAACTTTTCCGGTGACAGGGTGCGATATTCGGCGGCGGATTCCTTAAGGTTGGCCCCGGGACCGTAACGCAAGCCCTCGTGGTTGTACTCAAGGAAGATGGCGAGGTTTCCGACAATGGCTTTGTCGTCGGGATCGAGCTTTATGGCGGAGCGGAAGGCGGACTCGGCGCCGGCATAGTCGCTGCCGGGGCGAAATTTGCGACCGACCAAGTCGTATTCAAGAATGTCGGCGAGGGTTTTCTGGGCGAGGGCGGAATCGGGTTCGAGTTTGACGGCGGTGCGGGCCTCTTCGCGAGCGGCCTCACCCATGCCAGCGGCGAGAAGGGTTTCCGCGATCTGAAGATGGTGGACGGCCTCCTTGGGATGGAGGGCGATCAAGTCGCGGTAGGACTGGAGAGCCTCGCGAACCTTGCCTTCACTGAGAAGCGCGGCGCCAATGGGCTCGAAATAAATGAGAATGGCCTCACCGGCGCGCAGTTGGGCAATCTGGTTGCGCATCTCGGTGGCTTCGGAGACAGTCATGCGCCGCTTGACCGAGTCGAAGCGGATGTTGGCGTTGACGACGCCGTCTTTGCCGGAAGAAAACTCTTCGGTGAGAAGTGCAGGGCCGACAGAGCGCTTGAGGTTTTGCGGGAGAGGTTTGGGCTGGAAGCCGGGGGGAGGGACGATGCGGTATTGCCACTCGGTAACGAAGGCGTCGGATAGCTGGTAGTCGGCTGTGCGCTTGGTCTTGGGCTTCTTACCGGGGTCGGCTTTGGGATCGTCCTCCGGTTCACGCTGCTGCAGCTCGGAAGGAAGATGAGAGAAGAGGGTATCGAGACGAATCGCGGCCACGGCGGCATTCAGATCGGTGAATCCGCGGCGGGCGCGATTGGATTCGAGGACTAACTCGAACTGGTGCGAGAGGTCGGCGGGATCGGAGCGGTCCATGCGATCGAGTTTTTCAGCAAGGTATTGCGACTTGACGTAGTTGGTAAGTTCGTCCTGGGCGTGCTTGTTCTGTTTGTCGGCGTAGGAGCGTCGAAAAGAAGACTCGATGCTGCCGTGAGGTTGCGAGGTTTCGACGATGCGAGCTGGGCCGTTCTCTGCGAGGAAGATTTCGCGCTTTTCAACCAGGGAATTATCGGCCGAGGAAGTTGCAGGCGTGCGGACCAACGCGCTGGCGCCAGGGCGGGTGACAAGAGCGAGTCGCTCCTGGTCGGAAACGGGCAGCTGGCCGAGCCGGGCATATTCGTCAGTGGCGTCGATCCACAGATCAGGAGGGCCGGGAACAAAGACGATGGCGTGATCGAACATGCCCATGCCGGGAAGGTCGAGAGGCATATCCAGACGGGTGCCGACGTTCAGCAGGGCAATGTAGGCAGGGATATTGGCGACGCGGAGCATGGCGACGAGGAGGACAGCTTTGTCCTTGCAGTCGCCGTATTTGCGGCTGAGAGTTTCGGTGGGGGAATGAGGGACGACGGCGGCATCGCCAAACTCGACGCCGGTGTAGCGAACTTCGCGGTCGAGATATTGGAGGATGGCGGCGGTTTTCTGATCGCGGGAGTTCTTGCCGGCGATGAGCCTGGCAACGACGGATTTGAGGTCGGCGGGGGCAATTTGCTTGTCGACGATCTTGCCGTATTCCTCGGCGACCTGCTGCCAGGAGTTGCCTGTCGAAAAGGCGACATTCGGATAAGCGGGAACGTCGCTGGGTAAAAAATATTGAGCGTCGTCGAAGGGATCGAGAGGGCCGTGGTCGAAAGTGATGCGGACGCGGCCGTCGGACTCGACGCGCTGAGGTTGAAGGTCGGAGAGGAGTTGCAGGTTGTAGCGAAGAGGAAGTGAGGACGGGGCATCCAGAACCAGGCGGGCGTGCTGCACCGGAGCGGACCGGCCGAAATAGAAACGCTGCAGAGAGCCGGCCCCGAAGAAAGGAGAAGTCTCGGTGGAGGTCTCTTCTTCCTCGACGAGCGAGCCGGGAGCGATTGCGGGCAGGGGCGCGCGCATGACGCGCCGATCGCTGAAGACGTTATCTTCGTTCTCCTTGGCGGGGGCGTCGGTTACGGTGTTGGAATCGAGGGGATGCACGGCGCTGTCGGGAGTGATAACGCGGGCGTGAAAGGTGGGACGCACTTCGTGCCAGGGCTCCCAGGTGACGGAGAGGTCGGACCATCCGTCAGCACCGCGCTGAGTGAGGACTTTGTAGAGGAGGTACTGAGAGTGAACGGCGCGGCCTTCGGCATCGAAGACAAAAGTGTCTTGGTCCTCGAGAATGAGAACGTCGGCGCTGGCCGGGGGAGTGACCTGGGAAGCACTCTGATACAAAACGGCTGCATCGGAAGAAAAATGGGGCGTTTCGGGCGGATTGGAATTGGCCGCGGACGCGGCGGCCGCCAAGGTTAAGAATACAGATTGCAGAGTGGTGCGGAGAAGCCGGAATGATGGATCGGACACAATTGCGCCTCATAATTATTAAGTTGGCTAGAAAGGTAACCCGGAACGGGGCGGGGAGCAAGTGACAATCGGAAGGGTCATGTCAGATTGGGGATAGGGCTGAGGCGGCGTTTTGGCGCAACGGGGCGAGGCGGGTTTGTTCCAGATGGTCGCGGTAGAAGAGGTTGTAGGTGTCGAAGGGGATGAGGCGGCCGTCGGGGTGGACGATGTGGACGCAGGTTTTTTTGACGCTGCGGACGTCGAAGGAGTGGGCGTCGATGAATTGCATGATGATGATGCGGAAGATGTTGTCGTAGGAGAGAGGCATGGAAGAAGACAGCAGGTTCCTCGACTCGCCGTCGCTTCGCTCCGGACTTCGCTCGGAATGACAACTCTTTGTGATATCAGCTGGAGCTTGGTTGGGGAGCCAGACTTTGGGGAGGCAGCAGAGGAGTTCGCGGAGGGTGCCGGCGCCGCTGCGGGGGGAGTGGTTGGTGGCGAAGAGTTTGAAGAGGTTGGTGCGGACGGTGGGGTCTTGTTCGTAGAGGATGGTGTTGGCGGCTCCGTTGATGAGGACTTCGGGAGGGATCATGCTGGTAAGGGGAATGACTTTGCCGTTTAGCTTTAAGGCATAGGCCATGGCGAGGGAATCGGGATGGCAGGGGACGGGGATGACGTCTTCGGGGCGGAAGACGGTGGTTTGCTCGAGGATTTTGCGGCGGACTTCGGTGAGGGTGAGGCGGTCGGTGGCGGGGTTGAAGTTGCGGACGAACTTGCCGGTGCCCGAATGCGAAAGCAGGTTCCTCCACTCGCCGTCGCTTCGCTCCGGACTTCGGTCGGAATGACAAGTCTCTTCGTGGTCGTCGGCATGACCATTTGTTTCCTGAGGGTTCGCGTTTGGAATCCAGGACTCGAGGCGGCCGGCGTCTTGGATGGGTTGGAAGGTGACGCCGCGGACACAGGGCTGTTCGAGGGCGAAGTCGATGGTGCGGCCGATTTCGTGGTCGTTCAGTCCTTTCTTTAGGGTGACGACGAGGTTGGTGGAGATGTTGTAGCGGTTGAGTTTTTCGAGGGCGTCGAGGCGGACGCGGCGGAGGTCGGCGCCGCGGAGTTGCATGAGAGGTTCGCGCTCGAAGGAATCGAACTGGAGATAGACTTCGAAATCGTCGCGGACGTCGGCGAGGCGCTTGACGAAGTCTTCTTCCTGGGCGATGCGGACGCCGTTGGTGTTGACCATGAGATGTTTGATGGGGCGGGACTTGGCCATCTCGACGATGGTGAAGAAATCGGGATGGAGGGTGGGCTCGCCGCCGGAGAGCTGGACTACGTCGGGATGGCCTTCGTTGCGGACGACGGCGTCGAGCATGGATTCGATTTGGGGGAGGGTGCGGAATTGCTGGCGCTCGGGGCCGCTGGCGGCGTAGCAGACGGGGCAGCGGAGGTTGCAGTAGTCGCAGATCTCGACGAGGGTGAGGCAGGAGTGTTGTTCGTGGTCGGTGCAGAGGCCGCAGTCGTAGGGGCATCCCCATTTGACGGGAGTGTTGTAGACCTGGGGCATCTCGGGAGGCTTGATGAAGACTTCGCGGCAGCGGCGGTAGTAGTCGACGTCGTCGGCGATGAGGACACGCTCGGAGCCGTGCTGGGGGCAGCGTTTGAGGAGATAGACCTTATCGTCCTGGAAAACGGTTTTGGCTTCGACTTTGCGGTAGCAGGTGGAGCAGATGGAGATAGCGACGTCGTAGAAGAGGTAGGGGCGGGTTTTGGGCATGGTTCGCTCACCGCGACATTGATTCGATTGAGGTCGCGGAAATCATACAGCAAAGGCGCTTGGCGGCGGCGGTTTCGAAAATGACGACGGCGGAGCTGGCGCGGGCAAAGTGCTTAACCACAGGGGACACAGAGGTTCACGGAGAAAATCCAGGGCCTACCGAACAACTCGTGTAGACACAAGGTGCGACCACTGGGGCTGAAGCCCCCAACCGATTTCGATACTCTACGCGGCGCTGAAGCGCCGCTCTTCCACGGTACTTCGGACGGTCGTAGTCCTTCCGCGCGCGGTACTTCACACAGTCGTATTTCTTCCGCGGTGAATTTTCGGTGCCCTGCCAAAGAAGCGTGGGTGGTCCGGGCCTGTGGCGGTGCGAGCATTCAGCGCAGAGCAAAGTAGTTCACGAGTATCAGCAGAGCGGGCAGGAGGGAGTAATAAAGGAAGACGACGACGGCGGCGAGGATGATGCGGGCGGGGTTGGGCAGGATTCCGGTGAGGCGGATGGCTTTCCAGGCGAGATAGAAAATGAGAACGTGCAGGGCCCAGGGAATCATTATCAAGAAGGACGCGAGGGAGTTGGTGCCGCGAAGGAGAACAAAAATGAGGGCTGAGCTGCCGAAAATTCCGTAGAGACCGAGGATGGAGGGGATGGCGAGGGCATAAGCGAAAGCGCGGCGCCCGGGCCGGCGAAGCAGGCTGACGAGTAATACAAGATAAGGCACATTTGACGCCAGTGCCGAGATGAACGTGGTTAACAAGGCGGCGCGGAAGTTGGCGGGGACGGAGGAGCGAGCCCAGCGCCATCCGAAGATTACGGGTACGACCTGGGTGGCGATTTGCGCGACGATGGCGAGGATGAGGCGCTGGATGGCGGCGCGGCTGGCGGGCGAAAGATGAGTGACGACGTCGAGAGTGGAGCGGGGCTGGATGGCTGGGTGAGGAGTAGAAGCTGGAACAGAAGGAGGGGTTGAAGGAGTCGCCGCCGCAGATGCGGAGGGCGGAGCGGAAAGAGGAGTCGAGCTGGGCTCGGCCGGATGGTCCCTTCGGCTCCGCTCAGGGCAGGCTTGGAGGGTTGTCCCCGCAGGGGCAGTGGGAGCGTTCCAGCGGAGTGGGGGAACGGCGGATTCGCGGATGATCCCTTTCGCGAGTTTGGCAATGGTGATGACGCCGAGGGTGATGATAAGGGCGGCGACAGCCATCAGGCCAAATAAGATTGGAATCGTTTGGGGATCGCGATGGCCGCTGCCTCCCAGGCTGCCGAGCATTCCGAAGCACAATGCGAGGAGAAGCAGCGCGAGAGACGCAAAAATGACGAAGATGGAAGTGACGACGATGCCGAGAGTGCGAAGCGTGTTGGAGGCGAATTGATCCATGGAACGAGGTTGCGGCGCGTCTGAAGACGCGCCCTTTCAAAGCCTCTCACTTGTGCCGCGCATTTCCGGGACAGACGAGCGTGGAAACAGTCGCAGCCAGCGGACGATGTCGCGAGAATAGTACAGGAGGACGAGGAGGCAGGCCCACTGAATTCCTCCGAGGCCGAGAAAGATGCGAGGGTAGGGCTTGATGAAATCGCAGAGGAGGCGGAAGGACAGGTAGGCGACCATGAAGAATTTGAAGGCGTCGCCGGGGAGAAAAACCGTCGTTGGTCCCTTCGCTCCGCTCAGGGCAGGCTGAAAACGGTCGTTAGTCGTCGGCAAAAGCCCCACTTCTCGCAAAGGACGCGAGAGATGGGGCACCCGGGGTCCGTGGTGCGGGTAGGGATCCTTCGACTGCGCAGAGGTTTCGCTTCGCGAAACTTCTGGTCCGCTCAGGATGACAATTTCTTTAAGGATGCGATAGAGGATGGGGATTAGGAGTAGCAGGAAAATGATTTCGTAGAGTTGGGTGGGGTGGCGGGGGATGGCGTCGCCGAAATTGATGGCCCAGGGGAGGGTGGTGGGAGTGCCGTAGGTGTTGTCGGCGAGGCCGGTGAGGAAGCAGCCGACGCGTCCGATGGCGATGCCGAGAGCGAGGGGGATGGCGTAGAGATCGCCGGTGGACTGGCGGAGTCCGATATAGCGCTTGATGAGTTCGACGGAGATGAGGCCGAAGACGAGAGCGCCGACGATGGTCTTTCCGCCCAGCAGGTAGGCGGGGTTGCGGAGGTTGTGCCAGGTGAGTTGGGGATCTTCGAGAAAAAAGAGAAATTTGGAGCCGAAGGCGGCGCCGGCTACGGCGGCGGCGATGACGGCCCAGCGGATGGGAGTGGAGATGGGATCGCCGAAGCGGCGGCGGAGTGAGAGGTAAACGCGGAAGGCGACGAAGTAGGCGAGGGTCTCGAAGAAGATGTGGGGATGGATACGGTAGCGGCCGAAGTGGAGATAGACGGGGAATTGGGTGGCGAGATGGAGTGAGAGTGAGATGGAGAATTATAGGCGGTGGGGCAAGGGTTTCGGCGACCTTTGGCTGCAGTTGTTCTAAGATGCTTTGTGGAACGGGCGAGGAGGAACTGACATGCTGAAAGCTGTGAAGGAGTCGGTTCACCGACTGACGAGCCATCTGCAGCTGATGAGCAGCTACCTGGAAATGCAGGACTACGCCAAGGCGCTGGGGAAGGCAAAGGAAACCATAAAGGAGATGCACGCGCTGGAAACGAGCCTAACGGGGCTGGCGAGCGCGGGGATGACCGTGCCGAAGAATGGGGCCGTTGTGGTTCCGCATGGCTCCACGGTGGTGAGCCACGAAGACGTGACTGTGGACGTTGACAGTGAAGAAGTGCGGACAGTTAAGCAGAATGAAGTGCGCGCCGGTCGCGGGAAGGACAATCCGAAGACGAAGTGAGGATGGACCGCGCGGGCCGGAAACTGACTTACGATGTCGCAGCGGGGCTGGCTATGTTGGGGAGCGTGTGTCAAGCTTAGGGGATGAAGAAACAATTGTCGGACCAGCAGTTTCATGATCGGCGGTATCAGGAGCGGAAGCGGGCCGAAGCGGCGAAGAAGCCGGCTAAGAAGAAGGTAGTGGGTGGGGAGTCGGGGAAGTCCCGAGTACCGAGTACCTAGTGGCGAGTAGCGAGCGGGTTTATTGCGGCGCTGAGGATTTGGTGGCGCGAGAACTCGTGCCGTCCCCTTCGGCGCGCTTTGCTTGCTCAGGGCAGGCTCTACGGGACTTGCTCTACGCTCCCCACTTCTACCCGGCACTTCCGTGCCGGGCTGTCACATGCCGCCCCTTCGGGGCTTTGAGCTTATCCGGTCCAGGGTACAGCTTGCTCACTACCGGTTAGGGGAATTCCAGGGTTACGAATTTGGCGAGGGTGTGGCCTGCGTTGATGATCGGGCGTCTGAAGCCGTGGTTGAGCCAGACAGAGTTTCCAGAGTTGAAGTGGCTTGGGGGCGGTGGAGGGGGTTCGGGTGCACCGTGGGTGCGGGGGTCGTTGGTGAAGACATCCAGATCATTTATGGCGACCAGCAGCAGCGGGCCTGATCGGGGGCGCGAGGGGACGACTGCGCCGGGTTGGAGTTCGAATTCGGTGACGCGGATGTTGTCTTTGACGAAGAGAATTTGTTTGGTGCCGTTGGTGAGGATATCGAGGCCGCGGTCTTCGTCCCAGTGAGCGGTGGAGGAGCGGAGAGATTCGTCTTCCAGGATTTCGATGGTGACGTTGCGGAAGGGCTGATCGCTGAGGTTGCGGGCGATGTGGGCGAAGGTGGCGGGGGAGAAGCGGGTTTCACCGTCCTGGAGCTTGACGGTGACGGGAGGCTTGTCCTTGACCTGGTTGACGACCTCGGAGGCGCCGAGGGTGACCTGGAAGTAATCGTGGCGGTGCCAGTGCATGAGGGTGTCGGCGTGAGGAGGGATCTCGACGTTGAAGACGCGGACGGACTTGTTTTCGAGGGTGAGGTGGTGGTGAGGCTCGGCGGTGATTTCGACCTCGGGGGCAACGGCTTGCGCGCCCAGCAAAATCGAGAAGAGGCAGAGGAAGGTGAGGCGTTTCATGCGCGGGATTGTAGCACTGGGGCGATCTTAACGGCGGAAGCGGCTGATCAGGTAAAGCACAAGCGAAAAGACGACGCTCAACAGGAGCGAGGTGGCCAGGGGAAAGTACAGCGTGGTGTTCTTGCCGCGATAGAGGAAATCGCCGGGGAGGCGGCCGAGGGGAAGGTGGGTACGGCCTAGCAGCATCAGCACGACGCCTGCTGAAACCAGGATAAGTCCAAGAAAAATAAGCAGTTTGGCAAAGTCCATCGAC
>Ga0116133_1000477_pt1 | contig 12427 bp, 10 predicted proteins | sample June2015DPH_19_2_FD_89736 | JGI IMG/M metagenome (GOLD analysis project Ga0116133, IMG submission 89736) | Peatland microbial communities from SPRUCE experiment site at the Marcell Experimental Forest, Minnesota, USA - June2015DPH_19_10 | ecosystem: Environmental > Terrestrial > Soil > Wetlands...
AACCAGTCCCGCCCCAGTTCGCGCTGTATCGTGAAATTCCACTGCTGCGTGGTGCCTGCCACCCAATGCAGTGGCACCGCAAGCTGGATCAGGCTGTTCACATTGCCGCTAAAACCGGCGCCGCATTGCTGGGGCAGCGGGAAGGAACATGCCCCGAAGCCTTGAAAGATTGCGGCCGTGGGCACGTAAGTTTGAGTTGGCGCGGCGCCCAGCGGCGGAACCCCGTTGGGGAACGCAGCGCTCGAGGCAAACAGGTTCTGTAGGCTGTTTGGTCCGGGGTCGAAACCCACCAGGAACGGGTAAGTCGGGGGAACGATGGCGAGATTGTCTACCGCTCCCAGGTCCTCGCGGACGCTGTAGATGCCGTAACCACCGCGAATCGATGTGGTGTGATGGCCGGCCACGTCATAGGCAAAGCCGATCCGCGGCTCCCACACCGATGCGTATTCGTTGTTCAATCCAGCTTGATTGAGCGTTCCGTTGATACCGGAGAGTCCGAACTTGTTGATGCACTTGGGATAAACATAAGGCTGCCCGGTGGTGTTCGCCAGTTCGGGATCGGTGTTGCCGGTGTGGCAAAGTGTGTCGTAGGGCGCACCGAGCAATTCGTTGCGAAAACCGATGTTCAACGTAAGAGTCTTGCTCGCGCGATAGTCATCCTGGGCAAACCAGGAGTAACCCGGGATGCGGTAGTCGTGGTTGCCGAGGCCACCGCCGCCCTCGCCAAGCAGCGGATCGCCCGCCAGAAAACTCTGGAAGTCGGTGTCATATCCAGTAGCGCCTGCGATAAAAAATATCAGTCCATTGTCGGCGATAGGCAGGCTGCGGCGCATGGCTACCCGGTCAATCTCCCCGCCAAAGCGGAGTTGGTGCGGACCGTGGGTCCAGCTTACGGTGTCCACCCAGGTGTAGTTATCGGACAGCGCAGACTGCAGTTGGGTGGGATATGGACCAAAGGCCCAGCTTCCAAATTGCAGACGGTACATGTTGGGATCGCCGGCTTGGCCGTTCACACCAGTAGCCGTCGGCAGGTTGATGCCAATGTCCGCGCCGGTGATCGGCGCCTGGTTGTTCAACCTGTCGCTGATGATATTCACCCCAAAGCGGAAGTCATTGATCAGGCTATTGCTGAAAATATGCGTTTCGGTGACGCTGCCGAAGCGGCTGTGCAGAGGAATGTCCAAGGGGAAATTCAGATTATTGGAGCCGGGCTGGCCGCCGGTTTGGATCCCGTAAGAGTCAGCCCCGAAGGGCTGGAAGGTATCGGAATTCGACCAGAAGAAGCGCTCGGATAAACGGTCCTTGCCCCCACGGAATTCGCGGTCCCAGTTTACGGTGAACTGGTTATCGCTGAATTTGCCGGGATCGCTCAAAACCAGCGGACCATAGTTGAGAACAGGGCCGTTGGGTGTTTGAGTGAAGCCTGGCGTTCCGGCGACGCTGGGAAATAGCCAGCCCCCACCTACGCCAGCTCCGAAATTGTTGCCCTGCACGTTCAACAAGTTCAATGCCACCGGATCAAGCGCGGTGGCCGTATTTCCGCCGCAGTTTACGCCGCAGAAGAAGGTATTGAGCAGCGTGGCCTGATCACGCGCGGTCGGAAGTACCGGAATGCTGGTGTTGATGAAGGTCCCCGGCGAATCGCCGCTGCGCTGCCGTGTGCCTTGAACATTCGCGTAGAAATAGCCAAACTTGGCTCCGGAGCCGATCGGTCCGCCGAAGTCACCGCCGAAAATGTTCTGCTTAACCTGCACCTTGCCCAGGAAATAGTCATTCGCGTCGAGATCGGTGTTGCGGAAGTATTCCCAAAGATCGCCGTGAAAGCGATTCGTCCCACTTTTCAGCGTGGCATTGATGTTGCCGCCGCCGTTGCGTCCCTGGGTGGCGTCGTAGAGGCTAGTTGAGACCTTGAACTCCTGGATCGCGTCCGGGCTGGGCAAGGGCGTGTAGGTTAATTCGCCAAAGGCGTAGTCGGCCACGGTGATGCCGTCGATCAAATAATTGTTGTTGTCTTCCCTGCCGCCATTCACATGGATGTAGACTGCGCCGCGGCCGAGCTGCGCGGCATTGTTCAAGTCGGAAGAAGCACCGGCGGAGAGTGTCAGCAGCTGCTGAAAGTTTCGTGTGGCCAGCGGAAGATCGGTAATCGTCTGAGCCCCCAGCGATTGTCCGGTGGTAGCATCCGTCGTATTGACCTGCTCCACCTGGGACTGGACTTCTACAACTTCTTTCACCGTATTCACTTTCAGAACCGCGGTCATGCGCGTGGTTTCCGTGATGCGCACGACCACACCGGGAAACTTGGTATTGGGAAAGCCGGACGCGTTCACTTCCACGGTATACGTGCCCACAGGCAATAGCGTGGCGGTGAACAAACCGGACGCATCGCTCGTCACCTGACGTAGTAGTTCACCCGTGGCTTCGCTCTTGACGCTCACCTTGGCGTTTGCGATCACCGCTCCGGAAGCGTCTTGCACCACTCCACCGATGGCGCCCGTGGCGCCGCCTTGCGCAAACATCGTTCCCGTGAATACCGCCATGAAAAGACTGGATGCCATCATCTTCCGGAATGAACTCATCTTGTCCTCCGATCGACGATTCGTCCGTTTTCGCTCGCCCTCGAAGCAGATGGGTGGGACTAATCGTCTGGCGAGATTAGTTAGCGGATATATCACGACTCTTTATCGACCTTCAAGGAATATGCGTACGCGGAGCGCCAAATCACCAATTCTGCCGATCACAATTCTTGATGGGTGACCCGCGGCCAAAGCTTCAGGTTGAGAGGAATCGGCGCATCTCATGCGCCGTGGAAAGCCGAAGAGGTGGAAACCGAAGGCGATAGACTTCCCTTCGCACTTCGGATCTAATCTTCTACCGCCTGGGCCGTCATCTCTGACGGTTCGCCGCCGGCCGAGGCTTGGGACACGATTAATCGCCGAGCTTCCACGCGGATCTTCGGCAGGTGCAATGCGAACCAGCACGCACCCGCCACCGACGCCGCGCCACCGATCGCTACCGTGACTTGAGCGCCCAGACGCTCGGCCAGCGCGCCGCCGAGCAGGGCTCCAATCGGAGCCATGCCCATGAACATCATGGAGTACACGGCCATCACCCGCCCGCGCAACGCGTCCGGCACCATCACCTGGATCAGCGTGTTCGAGCATGCCATTTGCAGCATCATGCAATAACCCACCGGCAGTAGCAGAACCACGGAAACCCAGAATATGTGTGACAACGCGAACACCGCCAGGCTGGCGCCGAAACCGGCACAGCACCACGCCACCAATCGCCCCAGCCCCTTCACTCCCGAGCGAAACGCGAGGGTCAGCGCACCCAGCAGCGCTCCCACGCCGGTCGCGCCCATCAGGATGCCCAGCCCCTTCGCTCCGCCGTGCAGGATCTGGTCAGCGAAAATCGGCATCAGCACCACATAGGGCATTCCCACCAGGCTTACCAGGCCCAGTAACAGAAGCAACGCGCGGATCGGCGCAGTCCGGTTGACGAAGCGGAACCCTTCCATCATGTGCTCCAGCGGCGAAGCCATGGAGGCGCGTGCGGGACTGTGCACCCTCATCAGCAGCAATCCGACAATCACCGCGATGTAGCTCACGGCGTTACCAAGGAAGCAATAGCCTTCGCCAATCTTCGCCACCAGAATCCCAGCGATGGCTGGACCGATCACGCGCGCCCCATTGAACATCGAGGAATTCAGCGCGATCGCATTCATCAAATCGTCCTTGCCAACCATATCCACCAGAAACGATTGCCGCCCGGGAATGTCGAACGCATTCACCACGCCCAAGCAACTCGCCAGCACAAATACATGCCACACTTGCACCTTATGCAGCAGTGTCAGCGCGGCCAGAACGGAGGCCAGCGACATCGACGCGATTTGGGTCGCGATCACGATGTGGCGACGGTTGTAGCGATCGGCCGCAATTCCCCCCAGTGGGGCAAACAGGAATACGGGAACCTGACTGGCAAATCCCACCGATCCCAGCAGCAATGCCGAACCGGTTAAACGGTAAACCAGCCACGACTGGGCCACGCTCTGCATCCACGTGCCGATGAGCGAGATCAGTTGTCCGCTAAAGAAGAGCTGGAAGTTGCGATGGCGCAGCGCTCGTCCCGCGGATTGCCAGCGCGATCCGCTTCCGGTGGCCGCTTCGGCACCGCTCACTGCCGGATTTTCCTGAATTGGGATTCTCGATTCAGACACGTTCGCTTCTTTGGATGACGCTAGCCGCTCTCCGGATTACTATAACTTGCGCATCGCCTACAGCATCTCTGCAAAACGGTTTTCCACAGCCGCAGCAAGCCTGGTACGAGAATTCATAATTCACTGCGCCAATTTTTAGCTTCCCAGAGAGACCGGACTGCGCTACAGTTGCAATTGCTCTCCCCCCGGCGATTCCCTAAGAAAGGGACACTACCATGACCACTCCTCCGGTTGGTGTTGAACGCCGCATTGGACAGCGTTTTGCTTTTAACCTCCCAGTCTCTCTGCGCGACATTTCGAGCGCCGCCGAAGGCGTCGGATTCACCCAGGACCTCAGTTCTCGCGGAGCCTTCCTTTTTACCGACATGGCGATCGGCGAAGGTATCGAAATCGAACTCACATTGAAGATGCCGTCTGAGATCACTCTGGGCGAAAGCATGCGCGTGCGCTGCCGGGCCCGCGTTCTGCGTGTCACCAAGCCTGCGGACAACCGGCCGCCAACTGCATCGGGTGAGCCAAGATTGGCCGAAACCAAAATCGGTGTGGCTGTCTGCTTGAAGGGTTACGAATATCTTCCTGAGTGCGAAGATAACACTGCCGATTTTCGGCGCATTTCAGCTCTGCACAGCCCCTCCGGGGTGGAACGTTCCGCCACGCCCGAGTCCGGGATTCCGCGCGCGGCTGCTCATTAGCCTGCGCTGTTCATCCCGGCAGATCTGCCGCCACCTTTTCGGAAGAGCTTCGCGATACGTGTTTCAAGCGTCGCTTCCCACATTTGAACCTACGAAGAAATCCCGGACTGGGCTTGTGGCTCGCGAACTTTAGTTCATTTCAGCCCTTCTGAGTTCTTTTCAATCGTCGAGGCTTGGCTTAGAATATTGGCATTGGTGCGGATCGTAGGGGGGAGTTTTCCTGCTGTGCGCCTCACACCGGGGTTTTCCGACTTGCAGAAGGCTGCCCATCCGTCTCCGCGCGAATTGAGCACACGCACACTCTCAGGCAGTTACCGAAGTCACTTGGCGAACAGTACTTTCTCTTTCTAACATGCAAACACCAAGAGAAATCAGCGAGAACCGCGCCATGCATGGGATCGCCGTTGCGCTCCTGACGGAAGACCGGGAACATCTATCGGAATTGCAGAACCGCCTGGAAGCTACACGCCTGGGCCGGGTCGTGTTCAGCCACGTCGGATTTCCCACTGGCCCCACGGACTCTATCCTGCGCCAGATTCAGGACTTGCGCGCTGAAATCGTCATCGTAGATATCTCTGCCGAGAATCCTCAGCCCGCTATCAAAGCCATCGAACTCATTCAATCCAACACTCTGCAGCTCGCCATCTTTGCCAACGGCAGCATGCGGCAGCCCACTACCATCGTGGCGAGCATGCGCGCCGGAGCCGGGGAATATCTGGACGACACCGCCGGCTCTGAAGCTCTTCTCGAGGCTCTGACCCGTTTCAGTTCCAACCGCACCCGCACGCGCGGCGGCGCCGGCAAGGCCCGTATCTTCACTTTCCTCAGCGCTAAGGGAGGCGCAGGCGCTACCACTGCCGCGGTGAACACCGCCGTAGCTCTGCAGCAAGCCTACGGCAACGTGGTTCTGGTGGACTTCGCGCCCGTCGGCCACGCCCAACTCCATCTCAACCTGCGGCCCAGCTTCGGAGTTCCCGACGCGCTCGAGAACCTGCACCGCCTCGATGTTTCTCTGCTCGATGGCCTCATGACCACTTCGAAAGGCGGCCTGCACCTTCTCGCCGGCCCGCAGCAGCCTTATCCCTCCATCCCCACGCCGGCCGAGTTGGCTCGCCTTTTCGACCTGCTGGTGAATCACTATCGCTACGTTGTCGTCGACGCCTCCAGCCGCCTCGATGCCACCACGCGCCTGCTCTCCGACCTCTCGAACGCAGTGCTCATGGTCGCTCAAACCGACGTCGTCTCCTTGTGGAGCGCCGGCCGCATTCATGCCTTCCTGGAAGAAGGTGCGGGCCGCAATCGGTTGCGCATGGTTCTCAATCGCTATAAGAAGATTCCCGGCTTCACCGACGAAGACATCGAACAGGCCACTCATTGCAAGGTATTGTGGAAGATCCCCAACGCGTTTCAGTCGATCTCTCCCGCCATCGATCACGGCACACCGATAGTTCTGCAGGAAAGCCAGGAAGTAAGTCGCTCGTTCCGCGCCCTGGCAGCGGCTCTGGCCGAAGCCTCATCCACTCCCGAAGGCGGACTCGATCTCGTCTATGCCCAGGAAAAGCCAGACGTCAAAAAGAAAGCCCCCGGCCGCCTCGTCGTCTCTCCCGCCCGCGCCGGCCAATAAGTCAGTACCGAGTGCCCAGTACCCAGTACCGAGAAGAAGATATTAAACGCAGGACCGCCGCTTTTACTGGGTACCAGGTACTGGCTACTAGGTACCAGGTACTGCCAACCTAATTCCTCACCGCCGGCGCCGGTGACGCTTCCTTCGGAAACATTTTGAACACCACCTCGCGCGAATGTGTCGTCACTTTCTTCTGTGCGTCGCTGATGTTGTCGGTCAGCGTTCCTTTCAAGACGTAATACGCCTCATCGCCTGGATTCTTCCCTTCACCCCGCTCCACCGTTCCGTTGAACTCGAACCACACCCCATGCACGGTTTCCGTGGTGAAGCTGAGCTTGTTGCCGTCCATTGTTCCGCTGCGGAAGAACTGATCCAGAAACGCTCCTTTGTCGCTTTCTCCTTCCCCATAGCGCGAAACAAATCCTGTCACCCTGCCCTGGTCTTCCAGCGTTATCTGCACAAACTCTCCATCCTTCAGAAAGCTGTACATTCCGGAATATGTTTTGCCAGCCTTCGTTCCCTGCTCCGTCGGCGGCGGCTCAGATGCTTTCGGAGCGGTCGCCTTGGAATCCTGCGCAGACGATGAGCCGACTGCAACGGCCGCGAAGACTACAGCAACAAGAAGGGCTTGCGATGTCTTCATGAGATCTCCTATTGGCATCAATCGTACTACCTGCCCTGCAAACCATCCCGTTGCCCTTCCGACTATTTGTTTTCTTCCTATTTGTTTTCTTCGAATTGGCTTGTTCCTCGCTTAGGGGTAGAATGATCCCAATCAGTTTCTCGCCCTTCGTAGTCTCGTATTTTCGAGGTGTAACGTGGTAAGAAACTCCTCCAACCAAGTCAGGTTTCAGAAGTATTTTGAGTTCCATTGCGACGATTGCGGCGGCGAAACGGCTTTTCGTTCGCGGAGCCGCACGTTTTCCGAGCGCTATCTGCTGCCGGTTTTTCTTTTACGGCCGGTACGCTGCACGGAATGCTTCCGGCGAAGCTATCGCCTGATCTTCATGCCGGTGGGGGACCGGCTGCCGGAAGCAATTGGGAAGCGGCCCTCCTCTGTAGCCAGATCCGGGGGCAGTCGCAACGTTGCCTAGCGGCTCGGCCGCCGTTATACTGCTAGTTAAGCGGGCAGAGTCGCCCGCCCCAGTTTTTCTTGCGGGCATCAGGGGAGGCCGTCTTCAGCAGTAGTGGGGACCCAATTCGGGCTGCCCAGGCCAACGCTGCAGTGGCAGGGCATTCTATTGCTTCGATCCAGGGGCCACCTTGGACGAGCCGAGCCTTCGGTCAGATTGCCAAGAGTCTCTTCGCGGTTTTGTTTCCTTCCGACTGCCGCGTGTGCGGCGCGCCTCTGGTGAAGATTTCGCGTCTTCCGGTTTGCCAAGAATGCCTCGATGCCATGCATCCGATCGCGGGGGGAATCTGCGCGATTTGCGGCGAGCGGCTGTTTTCTTCCTACGTACTGTCTATGCCGGAGAGCGAGCGCTGCTGCGGGTTGTGCCGCCGCATTAAGCCGCCCTTTGCGCGGGCCGTCGCTTATGGCAGTTATGAGGGCGGCCTGCGCGAGTTGATTCATCTGCTGAAGTATGGAGGTGTGCGTCCAGCGGCGGATGTTTTGGGTCGCGTGCTGGCAGAGGCGATCGCAGGGCTCGAACCCGACTTCCCAGACGGTTCCCTCATCGCTGTGGTCCCCGTGCCCTTATACCGCGGCAAGCATCGGCACCGGGAATTTAACCAGGCAGAGCTGATTGCGCGCGCCGCAATGAAACTCAACCCCGCACCTGGCCGTTTACGTTTGTGCGCGGCAGCTCTCGAAAGAAAGCGCGAAACTGCGTCGCAGACCGGCCTCACCAGCCACCAGCGCCGGGAGAACGTGCGGGGTGCGTTCGGGGTGGCGCAACCCGAAGCGGTGAAAGCGCGCGAGGTGTTGGTGGTCGACGACGTTTACACAACGGGAGCCACGGTTTCAGAATGTGCGCGGGTTCTGCGCCGCGCCGGCGCAACCAAAGTTTGGGTTGCGACCGTCGCCCGCACGCTGAAGGCTGCAGGTTGGCAGGTGGAAATTCAACAGTCCGGCGACGCAGACATGGAAGGAGTCTCTTCCGGACCGGAAGTTCCGCTGGCTCGTGCGGCGGCAAGCTAGGAAGAAGAAGGCGCAGGTCGGTTGCGGTATTCGAGGATCGAAGATAGGGTCCGCGAGAAAGAGTGGAACTTGGTTCGAGGAGTCGAGTAGAGCATCATGTCAGCCAGGATCGAAAGCGACGCGGGACCACCGGGCCGGCACGCCGTCGGCCTGTTTGCGGCGGCCACCATGCATCGCGACGGCAACGGCAACGCCTTGCATGCGCCTGTGCTGGTGCTGAATGCGTCCTACGAGCCCATTAACGTCTGCGCGGCACGCCGGGCTCTGGTGTTGGTGCTCAAAGGCGTGGCCATGACGGAAGAAGAGAACGGACACTTCCTGCATGCGGCACGCATTGCCATGCGCGTGCCCTCGGTGATCCGCCTGCTGGAGTACCGCCGCATCCCGCACCAGAGCCGCGCTCTGTCGCGGAAAAATATTCTGCTGCGCGACCGCAACACCTGCCAGTATTGCGCGACCGTGTTGCCCTCGAGCGAGTTGACGCTCGATCACGTGATTCCCCGCTCCCGCGGCGGCTCCTCCACCTGGGAAAATTTGGTCGCCTGCTGCCACACCTGCAATCGCCGCAAGGGCAACCAGTTTCCTCCCGAAGCGGGTATGAAGCTGATGCGCGAGCCCCGCGCCTTCAACCTCCACACCAGCCGGCATATCATGCGACTGATGGGACGGTCGGACGACAAGTGGCGGAAGTATTTGTTCTATTGAGCGAATCACTTCGGCTGAAGACTGCGGTCTCTCAGGGTTGCCCGCGTCCTGGTTGGTGATCGTTGGATAAACTTCTAACGTTTGTTAGTCACCAGCGTCCAAGGTATATGCAAACGCGCCGGCTCATCGCTAAGGCGGCTTTCGTGCTCATCGGCTTGGCGGCGCAGCTCCTAGCGCAGGACGGGCGTGCCGAATTCCACACCACCACGGACTGGGATCTTCGCCCGTCTTTCGTATTCGACACTTTATGCGCGCTGAACTTCCTTAGTGGAGACAAGTACTATTTGGAGTTCTATCAGCCCGACTATGATCGACTTTTCCCGCAGCTGCGCCCCGAGGAACGTGCGGCTTTTGTGAGCCTGAAGCGCCGGATCAAAGATCAGAATGGTGGGATCATCTCGGCGCAACTCGCGTTGTATTTCTCCGCCACCGACGCGGAAACGCTCGAGGATATGATTCGCGTGGTGAAAGACAGCTCCGCCATGCAGCGAAGTCTGAAGGCCACACCTTACTACAGCGACGACGGCTGGAAGGTCTACGAAGAAAGCCGCGGGGACCTTGAGGCCGCATTCAGAGCGCTCAAACGCATTCACTTCGAAGCCGATTGGGAAAAATTAGTAAGGCCCAAGATCGACAAATCGCGCGCGGCCATCGCACAGGATCTTCCTAAATACAACGTCATTCCCAGGATCGAAGCAGTTCTGGGCTCACCGCGTCCGTCCAATAAAATCACGGTGTACCTGCTCTACTATTCGCAGCCGCACGGCATCAAGATCACGGGGACACGCTTTCTCACCCACTACTCCTATCCGTTTCGCATCGTGCTTCGTAACGCAATCCATGAAATGATGCACCCACCCTACGATTTGGTGCACGATGCCGACCTGCGAGCGTCTCTGCAGTCCCTGCGTGCGGATGCTTTTCTGATGGGCAAAGTGGAGCACCACGACCGGTCTTTCGGCTATAACTCCTTGGAAGGTCTGGAAGAAGAGGATTGTGTCCAGGCCCTGGAGCAAATTCTCGCCGAACCGCTCGGGATGGGCGGCAACCCGCATCAGTATTGGAAAGAGCAGGATGACGGCATTCACGTGCTGGCGGTTGCGCTTTACAGCTTGATGAAGCAGCAGAATTTCCCCGATGCCCACGAGGCTTTTCCTGCGTTTCTCAACCGCATGATCCACTCGGGGGCTCTATCCAACGGACGCATCGAAGAGCTCAATCGAACGTTCTTCGCCAACTGAAGGCTTGCGATGCCGAGCGCAGCGAGGCATCTGGATGCCAATAACTGGACGCCGATGGTCTCTACTTCGGCGGTTGCGGATTCGAAGCCCCGTCCGGCTTCTGCTGATCTGGCGCTAGAGGTTGATCCTGCGACGGCTTTTGATCTTTCTGATCCGCCTTCGGAATTTCCTTGCCCTGATACAGAATCTTCACGTTGGCACCGAACCGCTTGTAGTCTTCATACTTCACGATCTCGCGGATGTGAATGTCGCCCGTGTTGAAGGTCAATGTGTCGTCGGCGCGAGTGTAGGTGGGAAACCAGTACTGATCGTCGATCTGTTCGCGCCAGGTGGTGAACTTCGGATAGAGGTGTTCTTCCTTGCCCTTCTTCTTCGTATCGCGAATTTCCGGGACGGCCTTGCCGTAGGTTTTCACAATCTGAAAATCGTGGTCGTCCACCCAGATGCGGCCCTGGAAATAGCGTTTCTTGCCCACTATCTGTTTCGGCGCAATGTCGAAGACGTAACAGTGCAACTGATCTTCCTGCTGCTGGCCAACGTAGAGGATGTTGTATTCCGGAACTTCTTCCGTGGTGAGCACGAAGGGCAGGCGGTTGCGGAAATCCTGGATGTCGCCTTCGTCGAGTCCGAGCCCTCCTTGATCCAGCGTGGACTGGGGTGCGAACACGACGTTCTCCATGCGCTTGCCTTTGTCGTCGTAGAGCACGTCGAAGACTTCGTGATATTCCCCGGTCACGGTGTCGCCGTCCCGAGTCTGCACCTTGATGTCCTGCCGGTAGGTGTATTGCTCGCGCGCCTCCTTGAACAACTTTTCCCGGGCGGCAAAGCGCGGGATGATTTCCTCAGACGTGATGCCTTTCGGCAGCGAGTTGTCGAGAGGACCTTCCTGCGCGGCCGCGGGCAAAGGAGCGAGCGCACCCGCCAGCAGGAAAAGGGTGAGGATAAACAGAGCACTGCGGAAACCCGGTTTCATGTTTCTAGTTTACCGAATTGTCCCTGGAGACGTTGCTTGCAACGTCTCTACGGAACCACAGGGAAGAGCGGACCAAAGCCCACCGCGGCAGCCCTTCCCCGACCCCTCCGCTCAGTGAGGCCGAGGGCAGGGCGCTGCAGTTCTGCCAATTAGTTGGATGCTTTCTTTGCTAAGGGGTTGCCGGGACGAAAGGCGGGCTTCGGGCTTCGGCTATCGGGCGTCGGCTTTTCCAGGCGGCCGTTTTTTGCACGACTTCGAGTTCAGTGGTGACGGTCGCCATTATGGCGAAGAGACAAACCGGCTCGGTACCGAAGAAATCTAACTATGCAATCAATGCAATCAGTGATAGCATTGATTGCATGGCTAGCATCACCATCCGCAAACTTCCAGAGAACACCAAGCGCCGGCTCCGCATTCGCGCTGCCTACAACGGCCACTCCATGGAGCAGGAGGCGCGCGAGTTGCTGGAAGCAGAGTTGGCGCGAGCGGAAGCCGCGTACGAAGATCAGGGCGAAGCCAAACGTAGAGGTCGTGCTCCTTTGGTGGGTGGTGGCGATCTGAAAATCTCCCCTCGTCGCCGTACTCCTCGCGATCCCGGAATTCGCTAAGAACTAGCCTTCTGCTTATGGCCACACACCTGCGAAGCTTCGGTGTTGCGTCGGGGACGGCGGCGCTACCCAAACCCTGCTAAACTTCTCCGTTTGTCCCAGGAGACATCTAATGCGACGTATCTTTCTCGCCTCTCTCGTTCTTATCTGTCTCGCATTCCCCGCCTTCGCCCAGGCCAAGCATCCCTTCACCTTCGAAGACATGATGAAGCTCAAGCGCGTGGG
>Ga0116133_1000493_pt1 | contig 12279 bp, 10 predicted proteins | sample June2015DPH_19_2_FD_89736 | JGI IMG/M metagenome (GOLD analysis project Ga0116133, IMG submission 89736) | Peatland microbial communities from SPRUCE experiment site at the Marcell Experimental Forest, Minnesota, USA - June2015DPH_19_10 | ecosystem: Environmental > Terrestrial > Soil > Wetlands...
ATGATCAGGTGCTCGCCATGGCAGTCGATGCAGACCGGCGCGTCGCGAGCGCCGTCCTTGACGGCTTCGCCGTGGACGCTCTCGCCGAACTCGCGAGCGATTTCCTTGTGGCATTGGCCGCAGGTGGCCGGCACGTTCCAATGATTGACCTTGGAGCGCGTATCGGTCGCGGGATAGATGTCATGACTGCCATGGCAACTGGAGCAGGTTGCCGCGTCCTTGCCGGCCGCGACGGCACGCGCGTGAACGCTCTGCTTATAGGAATCCGCCGGGTGCGCCACCGGAATCTGATGCCGTGACAGGAAGCCGGCGTCGCTGTGGCACTTGGCGCAGGTATCGGCCATGTTCTTGCGGGCGTTGGCGGCAGTGGAATCGCCTTCGTCTTTTACAGAGTGGATGGCGCCGTGGCAGGACGTGCATTTGGGAGCGTCCGGGTCGCCGTTCTTGGCCGCCTGGCCGTGGATGCTGGATTCGAGGGCCTTGGCTTCATCGGCGTGGCACTCGACGCACTTTCCGGGCATGAGCTTTTCGGCGGTGGTGAGTTCGTGCACGCTGCCGTGGCACGAAGCGCAGGCCGACTGGCCGAGCGCGGCGTGGACGCTGGCGGGGAAAGCCTTGGCCTCATCCGCATGGCAGGTGGCGCATTGGACTTTGACAACTTTGGTGGGATGGGGAAACTCTTTGATGTCGGTGTGGCAGTCCTTGCAGCCGAGGACGCCGTGCGCGCTGGCCGCATGTTTGGCAGGATCGATCGAAATGCCCTTGCCGGCGCCGGACTTCATTCCCGCCTCGCCATGGCAGGCGAGACACTCCTGGTCTTTACCTTTATCGGCGCCTTTATCTGCGGCGGGCGCGGCCGACGCCAGAGGTAAAGCCAGAGTCAAAGCCAGGGAAAATAAAGCAATACGAATCGCGAGCATTTATAAGTCCTTCTGTGCATCGAACGCAAATAAGCTCTATTGGTAGGCGAATAAGACGGCATAAATGATCCACAGCGTAATGCTGAATCCCAATCCCAGAGCCACCCAGGCGAAGGCGCGAATGGTGCGGGTCACGATTGGCTGATACGCCTCGCCCATGTTTTCGTCCAGCTTTCCGGCGGCGACGAGCGCTTCATACTCTCGGGGTTTGTCCCTTTTTAATTCTTCGAGCGGCATGCGGCCCGTGAATACCGTGATATCCATGGGGAATTTTTCCGGCCGCAAGTGCGTATTGAAGAAATGCACGGTAAAGATGAAGCCGGTGGCCAGAAGCGCTTCGTCGCTATGAACGATGGTGGCGACGTTCAGGAACGATCCCGGTATGAAGCGCGTGAAGAACACCGGGAACCAGAGCGTGAGGCCGGTCGATCCGATGACGGCGATGCCCCAGAACACGGCAAAGTAATCAAACTTTTCCCAGTAGGTCCAGCGGCCGTAGGCAGGGCGTTCGCCGCGGCCAATGAACCACTTCAGGGTTTCGAGAAGCTCCGTCAAATCCCTTCGGTTGGGCACCATGCTGCCCGGTCCCAGCACCAGGGAGCGCCAGGTGCTGTGCTCTCTTCTCTTTAGCTTGTAAAGGTCCACCAGGTGAGTCACGAAGACTCCGACCATGACGACGGCGGCGCTGCGGTGGATGTAGCCGGCGGTTTCGAATCCGCCGAACAGATGGGAAAGGATCGCGGCCCATTTTGTGTAAGAAAACTTCAGGGTCAGCCCGGTCATGGCCAGGGTGATGAAGCTTACGATCATGCAGGCGTGCAGAGCTCTTTGCAGCCGAGTGAAGCGGACGAACTGGCGTTCGGGAGTTTCGCCGTTAGACATCGGTACCCTCCTTGGCGGGGGATTTTCCGTGCTCCTCGGCGGATTTCTCTTCGGCGGCGCGCAACTCCCGGCGCATCTGGAAGGCCTTGGGGAGCCAGAGCAGCGTGTGAATGCCACCGATCACGAACGTCCCCAGGAGCAGTCCGGTCATGCCCCAGAAGGTGTAGAACACGAACGGATATTTTTTAGGATCGTGATGCGTGGCATGGGTCAGATAACCGGCAAAGCGCCGCGTCGCGCCGGCATGGCACTTCGCGCAGGTGGCGGCGACGTTTGCCCGACTGAGGTGCGAGCGAGGATCCGTCACTGCGAGCACGTCGTGAGCGCCATGGCAGTCGTAGCACTTGGCCGCTTTCGTGTATCCAAGGCGTGAGACCTTGCCGTGATAGGTCTCAAAATAGGTCTCGGCAATCTTTTCGTGACAGCGTCCGCATGTGGTCATCACATTCAAGCGGAACGTGTTCTCGTCCGTGCGGTGAATGGAATGAGCGGTGTGGCAATCATTGCAGACTGGAAGCGGCTTGCTGTATCCGCTGATCTTCTTGGAATGGATGCTGTTCTCGAACTGCTCCTCGATGCCGTGATGGCACTGGCCGCACGTGTTGGGCACGTTATTCGCGTTCACACTCGAAGCCGGGTCACTTCGGGGCAGGATATGGTGAGCAGTATGGCAACTGGTGCAAGTCGCGGTCACTGTCAGGCCGTTCTTGAGCAGGGTTCCGTGAATGCTCTCGGTGTAGTTGGAGATGATCTCGTGCTGGGTTCCGGTGTAGCGGACGGCGGCTTTGTTGCCCTCGCGGTGGCAGCGCGCGCAGAGGTTGGGAACATTGACCGCAAAGGTCGACGACTGCGGATCCTGTTTGCTGAGGATGCCATGGGTGCCATGGCATTCCTTGCAGGTCGGGGCGTTCGGATCATTCTTGCCGTTCAGTTGCCCGTGGATGCTGGTGACATACAGCTTGCCAATTTCATCGTGGCAGGAGGTGCAATCGACTCCTTTGGTGATCGTCTCGCACGGCCGCACGTGGGAAGCGTTGACTTCGGAATGGCACTGGCTGCAGGCGATTCCCTTTTTACTGTGGACCGAGTGGGCCACCTCATCCACGTTGACGAACATGGATTTCCCGTCGCGCGCGCGACGCAGTTTCTCGTTGGCGTGGCAGCGCATGCAGTCCGCGTTGGCCATACCCATGTCATAGAAGACGTTTCGGATCTTATGGGGCTGATGGCAATCGGGGCAGGACGGGAGGACGTTGGCCTGTTTTTCCCACAACTCGCCACGAATGATCTTGCGATGGACGGTCTCGATCTGCGAATGGCACTTCGTGCAGGTGGCGGCAATGTTTTTGCGGTTGATCGAGGAAGCGGGGTCGGTGTGCGGCAATATGGAATGTGCGGTGTGGCAGGTGGCGCAGTTCGGGGCCACCGACAGGCCCTTCTTCAATAGCGCCTCGCCGTGGATGCTCTCGGAGTAGTTCCCGAGAATGTTGTCCTGGGCAATCTGGCGATTCCGCGAAACCGGAGTTCCTTCCTGATGGCACTGGCCGCAAACGAATGGCACTTTCAGCGGCGCCACTGCGGACCGCTGGTCCTTCACGGCAACGATGTCGTGGTTGCCATGGCAAGTCACGCAGCGCGGCGCCAGCGGATCGCCTCGGGCAATCGCTTTCCCGTGGAGCGACTTGGCATAGAGTTCTTGCTCGTTCGAGTGGCAGGTTCCGCACTTTACCGGAGCGGGCTTGTCGTGCGGAAAATCTTTGCCTTCAAGGTCGGCGTGACAACCCGTACATCCGAAGCTGGCATGGACCGAGGTCGCAAATTTCTTGCCATCCACGAACAGAGGAACCTTGCTGCCCGGCCGCGTCGGGGCGCCGCTCTTGTCGCCGTGGCAGGCCAGACATTCCGACCCGGGCGCGTCGGCGGCGCGTACGGGGCGTTCCAAAAGACGAAGGGAGAACAGAGTGCCGAGGAGCATTGCGGCCACAACTCCCCAGCCAGTTCGCCGCTTATTTTCTCGTACTATCTTTTTTCCCGCCATCTTTCTTTCCGCCATTGCAACATTCTCGATCTGGTTTCGTTCGCACTGTTACCGTACACGTCTACTTCACGCCAAGATCCGTCAGCACTTTCGGATTCTCTTCCCCAACCGCCAACAGGTTGTGGCACGCCGAACAATCGTTGGTGATGGTCTTTCCGTCGGCGCTGGTGTGACTGCCATCGTGGCAGCGGAAACATCCCGGCGAGTCGTTGTGCCCGAGATTATTCGGGTGCACGCCCCAGGTCACACGCATGTCCGGGAAGATGTTGCGCAGGTAGATACTCGCCACTTCCTCGCCCGCCTGCTCCACCAGCGTGCGCCGGGTCTGATAGATCTCCGGGTAATTCGTCCGATAGAATTTATTGAGCTCTTCCTTGATGGTCTGCTGCGCCACGTCGCGGGCGGAGTAATTCACTTTCAATACTTCGACCGCTTTTTTCCTGATAAAGGGCAGTTCAGGGCTGATCCTCCCGTTTCCCATCTGCCTGTCCACCGCGTTTTCCGGCAGGTCGAAAGCATGCGTTGGCCGGTTATGGCAATCGACGCAATCCATGGTGCGGTGTTCACCCTTGTCCAGTTGCTCTTTGGTGGGCTTCGAATCCGTCGAAATAAACTCGGTTGTCTTTCCCTGATCGTCGGTGAGATACACAGCCGGGATGGTCTGCCGCTCGGCGTCCGTCGAAATGTAGCGGATGCGCGCGTTGTCGGCCAGATGGTGGCCGTGGATTCCGACCGATCCCTGCCAACTGCGCCCGCCCACTTTCAGCAGCAGCACGTCGGTTTGCTGCGTATTCTTTTCGTCATCCTTGTAGCTTTTATTCACCAGGAACTTGTCACCGGTGAAGCGCTGCGGCCAGTGGCACTGCTCGCAGGTTTCGCGCGCCGGACGAAGATACTTTACCGGCGATGGTATCGGCCGCGAATAGGTGTGGAAGGTCACCGCAACCACCTGGCGCAAACCGGAAAGCTTCGACTTTACAAACCACCCGGCTCCCGGTCCAATGTGACACTCGACGCAAGCCACCCGCGAGTGGGGAGAATTCTGATAGGCGGTGTACTCCGGGTCCATCACGGTGTGACAGGTCTTGCCGCAGAAATTCACCGAATCCATATACTCCACGCCGCGGTAGGAAGCGGTCCCGACAATCAGGAGGTTCAGCACGGTCGCCACACCTACGTATTCGAGGGTGCGGCGCACAACCGGCAAACCCAGATCGACGGTGGGGAAAACCGCCGGCATTTTCCCGCTCGCCAGCAGACCGCGCCGCCGGACCCAGATGCCGATTGGAATCAGCAGTAAACCGAGTACAAAAATTCCCGGAAGAATCAGAAAAACCAGCAGGCCGACATAAGGATGGGGTGGCCCGGGCAGGAAGATGTCATAGAACCAGAAGGCGATCGTGGCAAGCGCTGTGCTCGTCGTAACCACGGCGCCGGTGAGCGTAATGGGGTTCTGACCCAAGTAGTAGATCGGCTTCGACCAGTCTTGAAAACGTTCTCGCAGAGTCATTTGAAACCGCTATTCTCCTAGCTTTCCGATGCGAGCGTGGCGTGAACACACCTATCCATCCGGCGCCGCTTCCAGCCCATACCCGACAATCTTCCTGCTTTACTAACGGACCAGCCTGGACTAGCTGCTACTTCAGCGTCCGGATGTAAGCCACCAAGCCCTTAATCTCTTCCGGCTTCAACTTGTCCCCGTACTTGGGCATCTTGGGAGCCTTGCCGTCCGTGATGACTGCCGTGAGATCGGCATCCGATTTCTTTTGCACGTCGGCGGACGTGAAATCGTGGCCAGCTGCTTTCTTTCCATCTGCGCCATGGCACATGGCGCACTTGGCTTTGTAGAGGTCCGCGGCTTGCGCATGGGCCGAGAGGGGAAGGGCAAGAACAACAGCCAGGGCTGTTGCGAAAGTAAACACGGGAAGGCCGTTTCTCTTCATCTTTAACGCTCCATTTAGGTTTTGGTGTTGAACATCACAACAACAATACATCCGTTTGCAATATTCGGCTTTTTGAGGGGCGCGCTTCTGTGACCCCGGTCACAGGTTCGTGTTTATCGCAAATTTTTGCGCAAATGAAAAGAGGACTTTGGAAAGGGCTGCGGGACCTAACGTCCTGCTCCCTCAAAGTGTGCTTCGATTTCCTCCAGCGTCTTGCCTTTCGTTTCCGGCAGGAATACGGCGGCGGTGATGAAGTAGAGTACCGTGCAGGCGGCGAAGCCAAAAAACATGGTCGAGTAGCCGTATTTGCCGACCGTCGGCAGAAACATGGCGGCAATCCCGGTGGAGACTGCCTGGTTGATCAGCAAGGCGATGCTCATGCCGTTGGAGCGAATTCGAGTCGGCATCAACTCCGAAAGCGCCAGCCAGACACACACGCCCGGACCGACCGCGAAGAACGCCATGAACACGAATAGGCTGATGGCCACCAGCCAGCCATTGTGAGTGCTCGGTACGGGAGTGATCAGAGCCGCATCAATTTTAAGCGGGGCCATCCGCGCCGCCTCGAGATTGCTGAACGGGTTCGAAAAGAACGCCACTACCTTATTAACTGGCACGCAGCTTTCGCGCGTGATCTCAATCGGCTGGGCTCCCTGGTCGTCGGAACGTGCGACCTTTGTGGCGGCGCGAAAATCGCCGTACGAGTAGATGACAACTAGAGATGTTGGCCGGCTGCCGATTGCCTTGCCAGCATCTCCACTCGCCGCCAGGAGATCATTCGCGGCTTTCGTGTCGTAAAGCAGCGTGACCTTCTGACTGGCGTCGGCCATGGCCTGCACCCCGTCTCGCGAGTCCACCCGCAGGCTTTCCGTGCGGCGAAACAGCATGCCAGTGCAGATGAGAGATACGATGATGCCCGCGCTGCCCACCGACAGCAGGAACTTGCGCCCTTTGCGGTCCACCAGCAGCACACCGCCGATCGTCATCAAGAAATTCACGATCGTAAATAGAACGTAGCCCCAATGCGCTTGCACATCGGAAAGGCCGCTCTGCAAGAGGATGTTGGTGTTAAAGCCGATGATGGAATTTACGCCGGTGGCTTGATTACACGCGAGAATAATGCAAGCCAGCACAAACGGAATCACGTACTTGCGGCGCAGAAGCGACTCTCTTACCTGGGCTCCCGATGAGGTTTGCGCTTTCTCGGCGGCGGCGGTGGTTTCCATCTCCGCCAGTTCGACCGCTGCTTGCTCGTCCGTCCGGGAGCGGACCAACGCGGCATACGCGGCGTCCCTTTGGCCGCGGCGAAACAACCAGCGCGGAGACTCCGACACCATGAAGCTGCCGATCACAAATAAAATGCCAGGGGGCAGCGAAACCCAGAAGATGCTGCGCCAGGCCGTGTCTTTAAAGGCAAACAGTTTCGCCGCATCGCCCAGCCGCGCGACTTCTTCCACACGAAAACTGAAATACATGCCCACGACGGCTGCGGTCACGATGCCCAGTGTAAGCAGCCATTGGAAGATACCCGTTCCCTTGCCACGACTCGTGGCCGCCAGGCATTCCGCCAGGTAGAGGGGCACAACCACTCCGATCAGACCGGCGCTTACGCCTTGCAACAGACGCCCAAATACCAGCGACTCATAACCATGGGAAAGTGCGATGACAGGAATGCTGCAAACAAACAGAAGCCCGCTGAGCGCCATCAGCGGCTTGCGTCCGATCCAGTCCGCCAGCGCGCCCGCAAACAGGGTCGAGATCACGCTACCGAGGAGCACGGCGGCAACCACGATCGACAGTTGGCCCGCATTCAGCCCGGAGGTCGCCTCCAGATAGGGCAAGGCCCCGGCGATGATGCCGACGTCCACGCCGTACAGCAAGCCGCCCAGTCCCGCAACCAGCAGGAGGAAGCGGTTGTATCCGGCCTTTTCGTTGCTCATCACCGTGGCATGCCTTCCACGCTTCGACTATTCGTCGCTAGTGCGACACGTATCCGTCTGGATGCGACCGATGCCACTCCCACGCGCTCTTCACAATGGAATGCAAATCCGGAAACCGCGGCTGCCAGCCGAGTTCGCGGCGGATCTTCTCCGCGCTAGCCACCAGAACCGCCGGATCGCCGGGACGGCGCGGCGATTCCATCACGGGAATTGCATGTCCGGTAGCCTTCCGCGCCACTTCGACCACCTCGCGCACGCTGAATCCCCGGCCGTTGCCTAGGTTGTAGACAAGCGGGGCGGCATTCTCCTTCGCCTTTTCGAGCGCATCCAACGCCAGCAAGTGCGCGCGCGCCAGGTCGCTGACGTGGATGTAATCGCGAACGCAAGTGCCGTCGGGCGTGGGATAATCGGTGCCAAAAATGGTCGCGTGTTCCGCGCGTCCCTGAGCAACCTGCAAAATTCGCGGGATGAGATGCGATTCCGGTTGATGCGCTTCCCCTTTATCGGGACGCGAAGCGCCAGCCGCGTTGAAATAACGCAGGCTGGCATAGCGCAAGCCGTGAATCTGGTGGAACCATGCGAGCATGCGCTCCACCAGCAGTTTCGATTCGCCGTAGGCGTTGGTCGGGCGGAGCGCATCGTTCTCTTCAATCGGAGTGCGCTCGGGGTTGCCATAGAGCGCCGCCGTCGACGAAAACACGAACCGCTTGACCCCGGCCCCGAGCATCGCTTCGAGGAGGGTCAACGCATTCGCGGTGTTATTGCGAAAAAACGCTTCCGGAGCCTTCATCGACTCACCCGCTTCGATCAGCGCGGCAAAATGCATCACGGCATCGATCGGGCGCGACCGCAGCAACTCGTCGAGCGCGCCACGATCCGCCAGTTCGCCAACCACCAGCGCAGCGCCTTTCGGCACTGCCTGGCGGTAGCCCCGGCTGAGATTGTCGAAGACGACAACTTCGTGCCCGGCCTGCAAGAGTTCGTCGGCAATCACGCTGCCGATGTAGCCCGCGCCCCCTGTAACCAAAACTCTCATCGATCTGCGCTCATTGATTCGCACCCATTTCCAGATCCCTCAGTGGGCCGGAGCCGTGGCGGGAGCCGGAGTCGCCGCCGGAGCCGCGGGCGGCGCGCCAAAATTCACCTTGGGGACCTCGCGGGAAGCTTCCGTCGCCTTGAAGTAGTCCGGATTTTGCTTGAATCCCGCAAAACCAGCAAACATGCTGGCCGGGAACTGCAGAACATACGTGTTGTAATCCTGCAGCGTATCGTTATACCTTTTCCGTTCGACGGAGATCCGGTTTTCCGTCCCCGCCAGTTCGTCCTGTAAGCGCAGGAAATTTTCATTCGACTTCAACTGGGGATAATTCTCCACGATGACAAGCAGCCGGCCGATCGCGCCATCCAGTTGCCCGTTCGCGGCAATCTTGTCGGAAGGAGTCTGCGCGGAAAGCAGCGCCGACCGCGCCTTGGCGATGTCGCCGAACACCGTCACTTCCTGCTGCGCGTACCCCTTCACCGTCTCCACCAGATTGGGGATCAAGTCTGCCCGGCGTTGCAGCACGATGTCCACTTGCGACCATGCCGCCTTCACCGCCTGATCCTTGGCTACCAGCGTATTCTTCACTCCGATATACTGCCCGCCCAACGCGAGCACAATCACCAACAGCACCGCCACTACGATCAATCCCTTGCCCATGTCACTCTCCTGAAAGCAAAATTAAATCCGTATACGATACTTTTTCAAGTTGTCATCCGTACTAGCGAGAGGTATGTAGTCCACCGCAAAATGCAGATCCCTCGCTACGCTCGGGATGACAACTTTGGCTAATGAAGCATACTAGTGAAGCATGCTAATGAAGCATGAAACAGCGGTTTGCCGCCGCGCTCTTACGCCGCTGGATCGAGCATCCGATCCACCGCCGCCGTCACCTCGTGCACCAATTTCAGATAGCGCGCAAACAGGTCGTCCACGCTCGCCGTCTTCCGATCCTTCTTTCGCTCCCGAATATCGAGCAGCTCTCGAAACACACTGGCCTCGATTTTAAGTTTGCCTGCGAGCGCCGCCGTTACTTCTCGCTTCGAACCCGCGCCCGCATCGCCGAGCGCAATCAGTGCATGGCGGAACAGAGTTCCAAACGCCGGCAGCGAGCGCAGCAGCAGATCCCATTTTGCGGTGTCGTTGCCCGACACCATCAGCAACTGCTGCCGCAGCAGGATCGTCTTCTCCCGCAGTTCATACTCCAGTTGTACCCGATGCCATCGCATCGGAATGTCCAGCGTCTTCAGAACATCTTCTCCCCACAGCACGCGATAGTGCCGCCGCATGTCCAGAAATTCGATGGAGAACACATCCGCCGACCTTCGCATCTCCTCGGCGCTCATCAGCAACGGCTCGCGATGCTTCTGCTTCACCCACCATGCGATCGACGGAGCAAGCGCCTCGATGGCTGCGAAGGAAGTCTCACCGAGCACGCACAGCAGGTTCACATCGGAGTGATCGGTAACATAATCTCCGGCCGCCGCCGACCCATAAAGAATCACCGCCAGCAGATTCGCGCCCGCCGCCGCCCGTATCCGTTCGACAAATTCGTTAATCAGCTTTTCAGGAACCATTCCTTGCCTCTCACGCTGCCTCTCACTCTCTACCAACTGCCGCCCGCTCCACCGCCGCCCGTGCTGCCACCGCCAAAACCACCAAATCCGCCCCCACCACCGCCGCCACCGAACCCACCACCAAATCCGCCGCCGCCGTATCCGCCGCGACCTCCGCCCATGTTGCTAAACAGCATGCCCCATAACAATCCGGACCAGAATCCGCCGCCGCCCCGGGGTCCGCCGCGCCCAAAGATCGCCCGGAGAATGGAAAAAACGATAAAGATGACGATGAGGATGACCGCCATCGGCGGGAACCCGCCACTCGGCGCAGATCGTTGACGAGGTGCGGCCAACTGGGGCTGATTTTCAAAAGTTACGCCCGCATCCTGCGCGATGACCGAAGCCACGCGCGCCGTCATCAGTGTGACTGCTCCCGCATAATTTCCGCTCTTCAGCAACGGAACCGCTTCGCGCCCGAACCCGCCGACCTTCCCATCCGGAAGAATCGACTCCAACCCGTATCCCACCGTGGTCCAATACTTGTGATCGTCGGTCGCCAGCAGGATCAGCACTCCGCGATCCTTCCCCTTCGACCCGATCCCCCACTTCTGATAGAGCGCGACGGCGTAAGTCGCAGGATCCTGCCCACCCAGCGACTTCACAGTGACTACCGCAATCTGCGCGTGCGCCTTCTGATCCACCTGCTGGCAAAGATCGTTCAACCGCGCCTGGGTAGCCGCATCCAGGACGCCGGCAAAATCGTTGACATAGTTGTTGGCATGCAGAGAATCGACAGGTTCGGCGGCAACCCACGCCGACGCGCCCAGCAAGATCCAAAGCGACAGAATCCAATGGATCGCACCGACTTTCCCCAGCATTTTCATTCTGGCAAATTGTACAGGAGGGCGCTGCGCAAAGGGACGACGCAATCGCACGACGCCGAAATGGTTGAGCGCTTTTCCTGGCCTGCTACAATCACGCGATGCATGCACTTGCAAGAACCCGGGCGTTGCTCAGGGGCTTCGTCATCCTGGGAGCTTGCGCCGGCCTCCGGGCGGCCAGTGCGCAGAAGATACCTCGACCCAAAGTTCCGGATGCAATTCAGGCGGTCCCCGGCGAAGAAGCCGTTTTGGCCGCGCACGCCTCTGGATCGCAAATCTATACCTGCCAACGCGGCGAAGACGGCAAATTCACTTGGACCCTCAAAGCGCCCGATGCAGAACTGAAAGATCAAAAGGGTAATGTCATTGGAAGCCACTTCGCCGGCCCCTCATGGAAGCTAACGGATGGCAGCGAAGTCACGGGCAAAGTCCTGGCGCACGCAGATTCTGACGATTCCAACTCCATTCCATGGTTACTGGTGAAGGCAGTGGGTCATACTGGAAACGGTCTGCTCGCGGGCGTGACAACCATACAACGCATCAACACCCATGACGGGAATCCGCCAGCAAAGGGATGCGACGAGGCTCACCGTGGAACCGAAACAAAGAGCGCCTACACTGCGGATTATTACTTCTATGCGTTGGACCGGGAAGCGAAACAATAACCCTAAGGTCTTGACTGCCACAATCGATTCGCACCACCCAAAACGACCATCGAAAGCCGCGGGCGCAGCGATTCTCCGTCCATCTACTGGCGCTTCGAGGCGCGCTTCTTCTTCGTCCCCGCATTCTTTTCGACACGCAGTTTCCACGCGGCGCGCAGGGCGCCAGCGAGTACATCCTCGCTCGCTTTCGCCAGTCGAATATGGGTCGCTCCCATCCTTCCCCATCCGCCGGGAATGGGCAGAAAGACCTCCGGCAACTCCTGGACAAATTCCTGCTGCAGTTCCGGCGCAAGCATCAAGTTGCCGTAGCCCTGTTTTTCGGACGCCAGCGTGGCGAAAATCCTGCCTCCCACGCGGAAGTCAGCCGCACCCATGTGCGAGCCTTCGTCTGCGCCTTCGAGGCTCAAAGCAA
>Ga0116133_1000496_pt1 | contig 12252 bp, 11 predicted proteins | sample June2015DPH_19_2_FD_89736 | JGI IMG/M metagenome (GOLD analysis project Ga0116133, IMG submission 89736) | Peatland microbial communities from SPRUCE experiment site at the Marcell Experimental Forest, Minnesota, USA - June2015DPH_19_10 | ecosystem: Environmental > Terrestrial > Soil > Wetlands...
CCGAAGATGCCAGGACCGGACTCCGCAACTTGTGGCGGGCCTTCGTCGTTGGTTGTCGGTATGCCATGTGGAATTTGAGTAGGCATTCTCAGAGTAATGTCCGCTGGATTGCTCCGCGCAACCGCAGTAGTCGCACCCGCGTGCGATCTGACTGCGGGAGGCTCCCCTAGTCTTCCCAAGCTAACCGGCGTCGATAACGAGTGGAACAAAGGCAAGCCCGCCGGCCGCAGCAAAGGCAAGACCAGCAACACGCAGACCGCGAGGGCCTGCAAGCCAAATGATGTCAAAGCGGTTAATCCGCGGCGTGAACGCTCGTCCCACGACGAGTCGATTGTGGCTTCGAACATGGTGTCCTCCCTGTTTGATTTCGGGTTAATGCTAAGGACACCGGAACCTTCTCCGCGGCACCAGCCGGAGCAAATAAAAAAGGCCGCGCGGGACGCGGCCTTCTGGAACTTTTCCGACACACGCGGTGTCGTCAAACGCTACTTAGGTGGTTCGGTTGACTTCGGAGCCGCCGGCTTCGGGGTTGCTCCGGTCGTCGGCCTTGGGCCCGCGGGCTTGGTCGCAGCTCCAGAAGCGGCTGGAGCCGGCACGCCGGACTGCGTGTTGTAGAGGTCCACGACCGCCTTGGTAATGTCGCCTTGTTCGCCATACCACAGGATCGGGCTTTGCGGCCACGGATTCGAAGTGTCCACGATCATGGCAAAGCCGCTATCCTGCGCGTGCTTCACGATCACCGGCGCCATTTTCTGCAGAATGCGCTGGAAAATCTCTTTCTGCTGATTCTGAAAATCTTCCTGTGCGTCCTGTACGGCGCGGTCGAAGGATTTCTTCTTGGTCTCAATCTGCTTCTGGAGGGTGGCTCGCGCGTCGTCGTTCAGCTTGTCGCTCTGAGTCTGAAATTGCTTCTGCAAGGCTTCGAGTTCGTCGTTCTGCGACTTCAGTTCGTTTTGCTTCGGTTCCAGCTTCTTTCGCAGAGCTTCAAAATCGCGCTGGCCTTCGTTGCTGCCGACCACAGCCTGCTCAATGTTAATGGTCCCCAGCTTGCTGCCGGTTCCAGTGGCCATAAGGGTGGAGGTCGCCGGGGCTGCGGGCGAACTGGCGCCACCCGCTGGAGCAGCCGCGCTACCGGTTTGGGCAAATGCGGAAATCGTCAATCCGATAATGATCGAGAGAACCGCAATGGCCAGGACAGACCGCAGGAACTTGCTTGTCATTGGATCGCTTAAACTCCTTGGAACATTAGTTCCGGTGAATATGGTTCCGGTAAAGATGTTTCCGGGAATGAACTCAGATTACCCCTTTTCAGGCAACGCTGCGCCGCGCTTACCGGGACGAACTTACTGGGACAAACTCGCGAGGTCCTCGTCTCGAGCTTCTTCTTGCTTCAACCGGCCGCGTCAGAAGCCATCAGGCAGGGCGCACTCGATTGCCAGCGTCACACGCCGGGGTTGCGGACGTGTCGTCCACCCTTGGTCAGCTTTCTGCAATGGCGTGGATCAACGCAATTATAGAGAGCTTCCTCAGCCGCCGTCAAACTCCGCCGCGTACCGTCACCGCTCAAAAAACGTCGTCTTAGAATGTCGTCGCCACCGTGAAACGGAAAGTCTTGCGCGGCTCGCGCAACAGGAAGCTGGGCGCATAGGTGTTCACCGCCAGGTGGTACGTATAGTCTCCGGCAGCGGTCGCGGGGAACATGGAACGCGTGATCGGAATCGGCGGATTCGCCGGGTTATCCAGCCGCAGCGGGTTGTAGGCCCAATAGATTCGGAACGGCGCGTTGATCACCGGCAGGAACATCTGGAGCTCAAGTCCGGTCGACATCCTTGGTCTCCAGTTGGTCGATCCCAGAACCTGCAGTTGCTGCTTAGGCAAAGGGTTCAACAGACTCCCGGGCGTGCAGCCGGTGCCCGTGGCCGTCGCCGTCGCCTGGTCTTGCGCAGGACATCCAAAAAAGGTGCCGATCACCTGGTCGTATTGCTCCGAGGCAATCTGCAATTGCGAAGAACGCAAGATGGGATCGAGTCCCGCATCCATGAAAGGAGCCAGAGCCACCGGTCCGTAGATCGTAATGCGGTACTCGAAGTTGGTGACAATGCTCATGTCGCCGCCCGGGAACGTGATCTGGTCCACCGGAATCGGGATGGTCAGATTCCCCAAAGCGGGATTTTGTGCGTTCTTGAGAACCGGAGTTCCGTCCGGATTCGTCAGGACGATCGCTCCCACGTTGGGCAGGAACGCCACCGGAGACACCGAGCGGATGTCAAACCCGCGCAGATCGTTCTCCCCGCCCATATAAGAGCGCTGGAACGGGGGCGCAACCAAGCCGCCCCAGCCGCTGATAAACGATCCCTGGATATTGAAGCCCAATGCGTTGCGGCGGTTCTGCACCGGAATGAACCGCTTGTACTGCACGATCGGCCGAACCGAGCGCACCGTCCCTCCCAACCCGGCGAGTTCCGCACCCAGCGTGAACTGCTGCCCGTGGTGCGGCGAGATCGGGCTATCGATGGTGTTGAAGGAGAAGTTGGGAAAGATCTTGCTGGTGATGATTCCTTCCAGCGCATTGGGCCCGGAAATCCCGCGGAAGGCCAGGAACTCGAATAGATTCTTCGATGCCGAGCTTATCGCCGCCAGTGAGGACCGATCGAACGAGTAAGTGATTCCCACCCGCTTGAAGGAACGATGGAGAGGATAGCTCAGCGAGGTCGTGAATCCGGCGCTCGACTGCGTGTAATTTTGCAGATTCTGCAGCACGGTATTGGGTAAATCCAGAGTCTGACCGCGGAAGATGGAGAGTTGCCGCGCCTGGTTGTAGCTGGTCCTCTGGTCGTATACGTTAAAACCGAACTGCAACGGCTTGTCAAACATATACGGTTCAGTGAAGCCGAAGCGGACGCTGCGCGCCAGGTTGCCCAGGCTGAGCTGTACCGAAAGCGTTTCCCCGAGACCAAGGAAGTTGTTGGTGGCATAGTTGAGGCCGATAAAGGCGCCTTCCAGTCCGCTCACGCCGCCGTTCAGGCCGATGCTGTTCTTGCCCTTTTCATGGATCTTCAACGTCAGGTCGACCAACCCATCTTTCTCGTCCAGCTTGCGGTCGGTGGTATTGGGATCGTCCGGCTTCAACTGGTCGAAGTATCCCAGTTGGTTCAGCCGCAACAAGCTCAACTCCCAAAGACGCGAGTTGTAGATGTTGCCTTCTTCCAGGGCGATCTCACGCCGGATCACACGATCACGAGTCGTGGTATTACCGGTGAACTCAATGCGGCGGACGTAGAACTGCTTCCCTTCGTCCACATCAACGTCAAGAAAGATAAGTTTCTTCTCGTCGTCAAACCTGGTTTCAGGCACCGAGGTGAAGTTGATGTAGCCCTGCTCGCCATAGGCCTTACGCAGGTTTTCCAGACCCTTGGCCACTTTCTCTTTGCTGAAAACGTCTCCGTCCTTGATCGGAAACAGGTTGCGCAGCGCCTTCACGTTCGACACCGCCTTGTTATTCTTGAACGAGATCGAACCCAGGGTGTAACGGTCCCCCTCGTCGATCGGCATGGTAATGTCGACCGACTTGCCCTTCCCCCCCTGCAACAACGGTATATGGAAGCCCTGGTGCCCGGTGTCGTGAATCTGCGTCTTGGGTTCGTTCACGATGACTTTGAAATAGCCGCGATTCTGGTATTCGTTCCGGACCCGTTCCGTGTCTTCGTCGAGCTTGGTCGCGTCGTAGGTTCTGGCGAATATGTTCTCCAGAAAGATCGAGTGCGGAACGCCGATGGGCCGCAAGTTCTTCATGGCGTAACGCAGGATTCGCGTCTTCACGTTCTTGTTGCCCTCGAACTTGATCTTGCCCACCTTGACCTTCGGGCCTTCTTTGATAACAAACGTGATCCCGATGGCAGCCGGAGGAATCTGACGTATTTCCGTCCGAATCGTGGAAAACTGCCGGCCGTGTTCTGCCAGCAGGCCCTTGATGGTCACTTCCGCCTTCTTGACTTTCGTCGGGTCATACTGATTCTCCACCGTCAACCCAACTTTCGCCTCCTTGAAGCGGTCCAGCACGTCACTGGTGGTCACCGAGTTCAAGCCCACGTAATTAATCTCGCGGATGGTCGGCTTTTCCTTGACTTGGATTACCAGCCGCCAACCCTTGGGAGTCTGTTCGCGACTGAAACGGATGTCCTCAAAGTAACCGGTATTCCACAAGGCGTTGAAATCGCGCTCCAGCGCGGCGGTGTCATAGATATCACCAGGGTGGGTGAAGATGCGCGCCTTGATCGTCTCGGCGGGAATTCGGCGGTTGCCCTGAATGTTGATTTCCGAAATTATGTCGGTCTGTGCCCAGCTTGCCGAGGCGAAAAAAACCGCTACCACTCCCAGCCCCCACGCGAATCGCTTCATTCGGCGGCAAAGCCGTGCAAATGAAGAAGATGGGGTACGGGCGGCGCGGGAAAGGCCGCAGCCGTTCTCGGGCACAACGATGTCCGGATGAATGCGAAGATGAATCGCTACTACCTCAGCCTCTAGGATGTGGGAAAACGATCATTATACGGTAGAAAAACAGAAAGCGTCCAAGTTGCCACTCTTGCCGGTGGCTTCATGGAAAGGACTTGGAGGACTCCACCTCAACCAAGACGGAATAAAACGTGGCGGAGTTGCCTAGGTCAGAAAGTTTTTCTGAGGTCAGCACGTTGATGTTGCGGTATCCAGGGCTCAATTTAGCCCAACTCAGCCTCGCCGAAACCACCCCAGGCTGCACCGCGCCATCCACTCGAGCCTTCAAAAAAATTTCTCCCCTCCCGTTGTATACCCGCACCGTCTCTCCATCGGCAATACCACGCGCTCGGGCATCGGCGGAGTGCATTTCCAGAAGATCCGGCTCCTCCATGGCTTGCACCGACGGCACGTTCGGAAAAGTTGAGTTCAGGAAGTTATCCGCCTTGCGCGCCAGAAGTTCCAGCGGGAACGCCGTGCCCTGCCCACCATTGCGCGATTCCGTGGGAGGCGTGAACTCGGCCACCGGATCAAGCCCCAGCGCCTTCATCGCTTCGCTGTACAACTCAGCCTTCCCTGAAGGCGTGCGGAAGTTGCCGTGAGCGAAAGGAAGAAAGGGTTCCAAGGACTCTGAAGTTTCTGACTGGCAGCTGGCGACTGGCAACTGGCGGCTGAAGTTGAGACGCCCCTGCCGTTCCCGCTCCAACCGCTCCCGGCTGATTCCCTCCAGCCACGGATTCTTAGATGCCAACGCGCCATCGATCATCTCATCGACGCTCTCGCTGAAGCAGGAGTCCTTGAATCCCATTCGCTCGGCCAGCGCCCGGAACACTTCAACATTCGCCCGGCACTCTCCCAGCGGCTCAATCGCCTGATCCGATACTTGCAGATAGTAGTGGCCGTACGCAGCCTGCAAATCTTTGTGCTCGAAGAACGTCGTCGCCGGCAACACAATGTCCGCGTAGTCGGTAGTGTCGGTAAAGAACTGCTCGTGGACAACGGTAAACAAATCCTCCCGCCTCAACCCGCGCACCACTTCATTGTGATTCGGGCAAACCGCCGCCGGATTTGAGCTGTACACAAAGAGTGCCTTCACCGGCGGATCGCTCAACGTGTTCAGCGCCTCACCCAGGCGAACCATGCTGACTACCCGCGGCGAGTGATCAAGGCCATCTGGCTTAAGATCGGGCCGCCGCAACGAGTCTTTGTTCAGATCAAACGCGCCGCTGGTCGAAAGATGAATTCCGCCGCCCACTTCCTTCAACGATCCAATGATGCAAGGCAGCATCGAGATCGCACGCGTCGCCATCCCGCCACCCTCAGACCGCTGCACACCGTAGTTCACCCGGATTACCGAAGGCCGCACCGTAGCATACTCGCGCGCCAGCTTGCGGATATCTTCCGCCGCAATCCCTGTCCACTGCGCCGCCCGCTCCGGAGGGTAAGCTTTCACTTTCTCCCGCAGTTCGTCGAAGCCCAGCGTATATTTCGCGACGTAATCGGCATCGTACAGCCCTTCGCCGATGATCACATGCATCATGGCCAGCGCCAGCGCCCCATCGGTTCCGGGATTGATCGGTAGATACCAGTCGGCGGACGCCGCAGTCCGCGTCCGGTAGGGATCGATCACTACCAGCTTCGCGCCCCTGCGCCGCGCTTCCACAATGAACGGCCACAGGTGAACATTATTTCCGTGAATGTTCGAGGCCCACGCGATGATGTAGCGAGAATGGATAAACTGCTCCGGCTCAGTGCCGAGCTTCACGCCCATCACAGACTCCAACCCAGCCTCGCCCGCCGAGGAACAAATCGTGCGTTCCAGCTGAGAAGCGCCCAGGCGGTTGAAAAACCTCCGGTCCATCGAAGCCCCATTCACCGCACCCAGCGTTCCGCCGTAAGAATATGGCAGAATCGCCTCGCTGCCGAACTCCGCGGCGATCTTGCGAAAGCGCGAGGCAATCTCGTCCAGCGCCTCATCCCAGCTAATCCGCTGCCAAACTTGTGCCTGTGTGGGGACAGCCGCCCCCGGCTGTCCATGCGGAGCAAAGTTCCGCTGCGCTGCCACGGAACCCTTAGCTGCAGTCCGCCGCATCGGATACATCACCCGGTCCGGCGAGTACACCCGGTCCAGATATTTCGCCACTTTCGCGCACAAAAATCCACGCGTCACCGGATGCCCGGGATCTCCCTGAATCTTCGTCGCCCGCCCATCTTCCACCGTGATCAACACTCCGCACGCATCGGGACAATCGTGCGGACACGCGGCATGGACAAGCTGTTTCATATTCGTTCGATTATAAGGGCGGGTAGCCCAAGCAGCACAAAGGGCATCCGCACCGGATCGGATGCCCTGATTTCGATGAAATGCAAGAACGCGTGTTCCTACTTGATCTCCAAAACCTCTTTTTCCTTCGCCTTGCTCATCTCTTCCATCTTCTTGATTTCGTCGTCGGTGAGCTTCTGGATCTCGTCGAGCGACCGCTTCTCGTCGTCCTCGGTGATCTTCTTATCCTTCATCGCCTTCTTGATGGCATCGTTGCCATCGCGGCGAATATTCCGTACAGCGGTGCGGTGCTCCTCGAGCACCCGGCTCAGATGTTTCACCATATCCTGCCGCCGCTCCTGCGTCAGAGCCGGCACCGGCACGCGAATCAGCTTGCCGTCGTTCATCGGATTCAGCCCGAGTTCGGCGGAACGAATGGCCTTCTCGATCGGCCCCACCTGCGACGGATCAAACGGCTGCACCGTAATCATCTGCGGCTCGGGCGCGTGCACCTGCGCGATCTGGTTCAGCGGCATCTGCGAACCGTAATAGTCCACGCTCACGCTGTCCAGCATGTGCACCGAGGCGCGCCCCGTCCGCGTGGCCGCCATCGCCTTGCGGAAATCTTCCACCGCCTTCTCCATGCGGGTCTTCAGTTGTACGTATGTTTCTTTGAGGCCGGGAATTGTGGCCATCGATGCTTGCGCCATATTAGGCAGCTCCGTAAGAGTTCAAGAATCAAAACGCTGAATTATAAACCCAACACAAAGCCGGCCACGGATTTGCACGCCTCGCCACGGATCAGAACCTGGAATTAAATCCGTGAGCATCCGTGAAAATCCGTGGCAAAGCCCTAAGCGCTAACCCTGGACCCGATCTTCTCCCCGCTAACCACGCGGCGAATATTCCCATGCTGATTCAGATTGAAGACGATGATGGGCAGATTATTGTCCTTGCACAAGCTGATGGCGGTGGAATCCATCACCTTCAATCCCAGCTTCAGAACATCCATGTAGGTAATATTCTCGAACTTCTTGGCGTCCTTCACCTTTAAGGGATCGGCGTCGTAGATGCCATCCACCTTGGTGGCCTTTAGAATTACATCGGCTTTAATCTCCATGGCGCGCAAGGACGCCGCCGTGTCGGTCGAAAAGTAGGGATTCCCCGTCCCGCCAGCGAAGATCACCACCCGGCCTTTTTCCAGATGCCGGATGGCGCGCCGCCGGATGAACGGTTCCGCCACCTGCTTCATCTCAATCGCTGATTGCACCCGGGTGTAGACGTTCTGCTTTTCAAGCGCATCCTGCAGGGCCAGCGCGTTGATCACCGTGGCCAGCATGCCCATGTGATCGGCCGAAACCCGGTCCATGTCGCGAGCCTGATCGGCCACGCCGCGGAAGAAGTTGCCGCCACCTACCACGATCGCGAGCTGCACTCCCAACTTGTGCACGTCGGCCAACTCCGCCGCGACTTCGTGGATGCGCGCCGTATCCACACCAAAGCCCTGATTGGCAGCCAGGGCCTCTCCGGAAAGCTTGAGCAGAACGCGTTTGAAGGCAGGGGTCATAAACCAGTTGTCAGTGGCCAGCGGCCAGTTGCCGTTCCGCTTCACTTCGATTTTGGGTGGCGCAGCCCTTCAGCGCTGCGATTAACATTCCCCGTATCCAGCGGCTTCAGCCGCTGAGGTACCTCGGCCCTACAGCTTGTGCATCAAAAAAAAGGCGCCCGTAGGCGCCCTTGTACTACTCGGCTTTCTGTTCCGTGGGCTTGGTGACCGCGACGGTCTCGCCTGCATCGCCCACTTTGAAGCGCGCAAAGCGCCGCACACTGATGTTCTCGCCCAGCTTGCCGATCTTCGCCGCGATGAGTTGCGCAATGGAGACAGTCTGGTCCTTGATGAAGGGCTGCTCCAACAGGCAGACCTCCTCGTAGAACTTTTCCATCTTGCCGGCAACCATCTTCTCCGCAATGTTCGGCGGTTTTCCCGAGGCCACGGCCTGCGCCAGAAAGATATCATTCTCACGTGCAAAGTCTGCAGCGGTCACATCTTCCTTACGCACGTACTTCGGATCGCTGGCCGCGATGTGCATGGCGATGTCGTGCACCAGTTCCTTGAAGTCGTCGGTGCGCGCCACGAAATCGCTCTCGCAATTCACCTCGACCAGCACGCCAATCTTGCCTCCGGCATGAATGTAGCTGGTCACCGCGCCCTCGCTGGTCACACGCGTAGCTTTCTTCGCCGCCACCGAAACGCCCTTCTTGCGCAGGATCACGACCGCCTGCTCCATATCACCCTTGGCTTCGGTCAGGGCTTGTTTGCAATCCATCATCGGTGCTCCGGTCTTTTCCCGGAGATCTTTCACTTGCGCTGCTGAAATATTCGCCATAGTAGTGCTCATTACGTATGAGTTCCTTCCAATTTTCTGAAACCTTGCCTCTACAAACTTTGACCCGCGCCGGACGACCCGCGCGGGTCAGATGTCAAACGCCCGGTTTTTGTTTTTCGCCGACGACCAACGACTAACGACCGACGACGGTTTCTAAACCGTCTGGCTCTCGACCTTGGGAATCTCGACAGCTTCCTCGTTCGCGACCGGCTTTTTGTGCGTCCCCGGACCCAGCACTTCTTCCATGCTGATGTTTTCGCCGATGTCGGTCAGATCGGCAGCAGCCGCAGCTTCCTGGGCTCGAACTTCGAGCGCAGCCGCCGCATCCTCCGCTTGCTGCATTTCCCGAGCCTGAGCCTGCTCGGTCGCGGCCGTCATGTCGGCGACCTGCTTATCGGTCATCAACTGCGCACCTTCGGCAATCGACTCCGAAATCTTCGAAGTAAACAGCCGGATCGCCCGCAACGCGTCGTCGTTCCCCGGAATCACGTAATCCACTTCACTGGGATCGCAATTCGTATCCACCACCGCGACCACCGGAATGCCCAGCTTGCGCGCTTCCCGCACCGCGATCTGTTCTTTGTTCGAATCGATCACGAACACCGCATCCGGCAACCGGCTCATGTTCTTGATGCCCGCCAGGTTGGCCTGCAAGTGCTTGCGCTCGCGTTCCAGTTTGATCACTTCTTTTTTCGGGAGCAGCTCGTAGCGGCCATCCGTGGCCATTTCGTCGAGTTCCTTGAGCCGCTTCACCGACTTCTGCACCGTCACCCAGTTGGTGAGCAGTCCGCCCAGCCAGCGCTGGTTGATGTAGAAGCTGCCGCACTTTGTGGCCTCTTCGGCAATCGCATCCTGCGCCTGGCGCTTGGTTCCCACGAACAGCACAATCTTGCCGTCGGCCGCCAGCTCCTGTACAAATCTCGACGCTTCCTTGAACATCTTCAGCGTCTTCTGCAGGTCAATGATGTAAATCCCGTTGCGCTCGCCGAAGATGTATTCCTTCATCTTGGGATTCCAGCGCTTCGTCTGATGCCCGAAGTGAACACCCGCTTCGAGCAACTCCTTCATGGTGATGGTAGCCAATGAACCTCCTTATTCAGTCTGCATCGGAAGTCAGTTGCCAGTACCGAGTACCCAGTACCCAGCAAGAACGTTGCCGGAAACTTGGTACTGGCAGCTGGGTACTGCTCTCCGATTGCCATTCCCGCCCCGCGCCGCGAGGCACAGGAAGAATTGAACACCTAAAACAGTGGTCAGTGGCCAGTTGTCAGTGGCCAGTGAACCCGAAGAACGATTGTCATTCCGAGCGACGCGAGGAACTTTGATCTTGCTCGGCACTCGGTACTCGGCACTAGGTACTCATTCTTACCGCTTGCTGAACTGGAACCGCTTGCGCGCGCCCTTCTGGCCGTACTTCTTCCGTTCTTTGCCGCGCGAATCCCGCGTCACCATTCCCTCGGACTTCAGCTTGCCGCGCAACTCTGCGTTGAACTGCATCAACGCGCGCGCAATACCAAGCTTTACCGCGTCGGCCTGCCCCCGCACCCCGCCGCCCAGCACGCTGGCGATGATGTTGAACGAAGCCGCAGTCTCCGTCGACGCCAACGGCGCCTTTGCCGCCGAGCGCTGCGCCGGCGTCACAAAGTACTCCTCAAACGCGCGCCCGTTAACTTTGAATTCGCCGCTGCCCGGACGCAGATACACCCGCGCAATCGCCCGCTTCCGCCGTCCCGTTCCGTAGTACTGAACCAATTCAGCCATTTAGCTTGTAGCTCCTAATCGTTTTGTCATCCTGAGCGCAGCCGCTTTTCAGGCGGAGCGAAGGATCTCAATCTCTCCAGCTCTCGCGTCAGAAAGCGCCTACGCCCGCACTTCCAACTTAAAATCCTGCGGCTTCTGCGCCTCGTGCGGATGCTTGTCGCCCTTGTACACGTTCAACTTCGACAGCATGTGCGCCGCCAGCTTGTTCTTCGGCAGCATGCGCCGCACCGCATCTTCAATGATCTTTTCCGGCTTGCGCGCCAAACGCTTGCGGTAATCTTCGGTGCGCAGCCCACCCGGATATCCGGTGTAGTGGTGATATTGCTTCTGCTCCGACTTCATACCGGTCGTTCTCACTTTCTCGGCATTAATGACGATCACATGATCGCCGGTATCGAGAAAGGGTGTGTACTGCGGGTTCTCTTTGCCCATGAGGATGCGAGCCACTTGCGAGGCCATACGACCCAGCGTTTGGCCATCCGCATCCACGACGTACCACTTGCGCACAATTTCCCCCGCTTTGGGGAAATAGGTTGACATCGGAATCTCCCGGAATGAAAAAAATTGCGAAACGCGATTGAAATTACAAAGAAGACCGCTCGGTGATTCCCCGGCGAGGACGCCAGACCATCAGGCGGGCAACCGCGAGACTTCCCAAAGCTTTAAAGATACCGGAGCCTGCAAGGAATTGTCAACGTTGAGTTAATAAATATGGGCTAACCAATTCCCACATCCGTGTTAACATTCCGCCCCATGGCAGCGCCATCGTTCACTTTCCGCCGTCTCGTGCCCATCGCACTCGCGTTCGCCGCCCTCTGCGCCTTCGCCGCCGACGAAACCGGCGAACCCGCTCCTCGCTTCCGCGCCAAAACCACAACCGGCGATCAGTTCAACAACGCGTCGGTCAAGGGCAAGGTCGTCCTGTTCGAGTTCTGGACCACCTGGTGCAAGTACTGCGAAAACGAAGCCTCCCTGGTCGACGACATCGCCAAGGAGTTCGCCGGCAAAGGCCTGATCGTGCTCGCCGTCGACGTCCTCGAGCCCGATCAAAAGGTTAAGAAATACCTTAGCGAGCACCCTCGATCCGTTCCCATCGTGCTCACCAAAGACACCAACCTCGCCGCTATGTACAACGCCCAAAGCTACCCCATCTACGTGGTGATCGACCGCGACGGCAACATCGCTGGCGAACAGCGCGGCGCTGCCGGAGAACGAGGACTGCGGCGCCTGTTGAAGCGCGCAGGAATCGAAGCCAAGCCGGAACCGGAAGAATAGAACTACGCGTTTTGTCATCCCGAGCGGAGCGAGAGGAATGACAATCATCGGCTTCTTGAGCTGGAAACTGTAGCA
>Ga0116133_1000502_pt1 | contig 12220 bp, 11 predicted proteins | sample June2015DPH_19_2_FD_89736 | JGI IMG/M metagenome (GOLD analysis project Ga0116133, IMG submission 89736) | Peatland microbial communities from SPRUCE experiment site at the Marcell Experimental Forest, Minnesota, USA - June2015DPH_19_10 | ecosystem: Environmental > Terrestrial > Soil > Wetlands...
CACCATGCGGATGCCCGACTTCTTCAGCGCGATCTCGACTCCCATGTTCGACATCGTCGTCGCGACCACCGTGCTCCCGGCCAGCTCCCCTCGCGCCTGCAGATCCCTCGCCGTCAGCAGCAGCACACCATCCCCATTCACCACGCGTCCGTCGCCATCGCAAAACAAAGCGCGGTCCGCATCGCCGTCAAACGTCACCCCCAGATCAAACTTGCCACGGGACTCAGCCACCGTTTTCCCTAAAGTCTCCGGATGCAGCGCCCCGCACCCCTCATTTATGTTTTTCCCATCCGGCGTCACGTGAGCAAACGTCGCCTGGATTCGCAAGCTGCCCAACAACTCCGGCGCTTCCGCCGTCGCCGCTCCATTCGCGCAGTCCACCAGCACCCGCAGCCCGTTCAAGTCCGACGCTACGCTGCCCGCCAGTGCCTCGATGTACGCCTTTCGCAGCTCCGCCTCGCCCGGCAACGACGGCCGGGCAATCTTCAGTGCGGTGTCGTCGGCCGCTCCCGGTCTCTGCAGCAACGCGAAAATTTCCTTTTCAATCGCCAGTTCGCGCGCATCCGTCAGCTTGAATCCATCCCCGGAAAAAACTTTGATCCCGTTATCCGTCCACGGATTATGCGACGCCGAAATCACCACCCCCGCCGCAAACCCACGCGACCGCGCCAGATACGCAACTCCCGGCGTCGTAATCACTCCTGCGCTGTGGACGTCCACGCCCACCGCCGCCATCCCTCCCGCCACGCGGTCCGCGATCCACCCGCTCGATTCGCGCGTATCCTGTCCCATCACCGCCCGCGCCTTCGGCGCGCTACGAATCAGATCGTGCCCCAGCGCACGCCCAATCAAGTAGGTGCTTTCCCCTGTCAAGGGAAATTCGCCGGCCACCCCCCGGATCCCGTCCGTGCCAAACAACTGCCTGTCCTGATTGCTCATAGATTGTGCAAATTCCTGAGAAGCGCCGGAGTGCGAATCTGAATCGTCCGACCCGAGAATACTCAACCGAGGATGATAAACGAGAATCGCGAAACCGCAAGATCAATGACCATTCCCCGCAGGCACAGCCTTTTCCATGATCACGGTCACATGTACCGGCGTGGGCTGCACCACCTGGACCAGCGGATCCGCCACATACACATTGGTCACAAATGTGGCCTGACTCGTGGTTCCCGAGGCATCGACAGGATCGGTGGTCGCAGCATCCATCATCTCCACGTGATGCTGTGGCCCTGTAATTTGGATTTTCTCCGGATCCACCAGCACCTTGGCGATCTGTTCTCCCGCCACAAAGCTTCCCGTCACTCGCGGGCGAATCTGCACCTCGCGTGTCAGCTTGGTATCAAAACTAAGATGCACCTGCCCCGGTACCACTTGCACCACGTGCAATTCTCTCTGATGCCGAATTTGCTGAGCCGTCAAATCAAACGTGCGCTCCCCCGGCTTGGCGTCTCCTAGCTCAATTTCCGCATGGATATCCATCGCAGTCAGTTGCCGGATGATCCGCTCCGGCCCGCGCACCCGAATCTGCGCCTCCGGAATGGTCACTGAGCTGATCTCGAGGTGCTGCGGAACGTGCTGAAACTCAATGGGCACTCGCACGGCCACCTCTGCCGACTCCTGATCTGGTGAAATTGCCAGCCACAGCCCGGTCGCAATGAGCAGCGACAGAACCTTCAGCCAGAAATTATGCAGCACCCAGCGACGAAAGAAATCCGTCACAGCGGCCGCTCCAATTCCGAATCCGATTCCCCGTCAGCGCCCATCGGCGCGCTCGTCCGTAGCGGCGATTCCATTCCCGCATCCGATTCATCGTTCGGCGCCACCACCGTCGGCAACGACACCGGCGATACGTAGCGCCGCAACTCACTGCTCAAGTGCTCGCGCAATTGCTCCACCGTCAGGTCCCGTTCAATCTTCCCGCCCACGGCCATGCTGATCGCTCCCGATTCCTCCGACACGATCACCGCGATCGCGTCCGTCTCCTCCGTGATTCCAATTCCCGCGCGGTGGCGCGTTCCCATCTGAGTCGATAGCACCGGATTCATGGACAACGGCAAAAAGCAAGCCGCCGCTGCCAACCGGTCTTTCTGAATGATCACCGCTCCGTCATGCAGCGGTGCGCTCGGCCGGAAAATCGTGGCCAGCAAATCGTAGGACAGCCGTGCATCCATCGCGACTCCGCTTTCGATATAAGTTCGCAGCCCGATCTCGCGCTCAATCACCATCAACGCGCCCGTCTGATGCTGCGAAAATAAATTCGCTGCCAGCACGATGTCATCGTAGGAATCTCCTTCCACTGTCGACCCGCGCAGAAAGCTCACCCGCCGCCCTACATCCGACAGCACATGCCGGATCTCCGACTGAAAAACCACAATGAGCGCAAACACCACATACGGCAGCAAGTGACTCACCAGCCAATTCAGCGTAACTAATTCGCCGATCCGGGCCAGATAAAACGCGACCGCCACCGCGCCCAGTCCCGCCAGCATCGGCGCCGCGCGCGTCCCCCGGATCATCACCAGCACTTCGTAAATGATCAACGCCACCAATAAAATGTCGAGTACCGTAAACAAGACACTCGACCATGGCGTCATCAGCTGCGTCACAGCATCTTCCCTAATTGCAGAATGTGAAACTCCGGAACCCTACATTCTAATCTAGGGCCGGACATACTCACGTCCGGACAGCCGCCCCCAGCTTCCCCTGAGTGAAGCCGAAGGGGCTGTCCAGTCGAGCGAGGCTCGACAGCTTGTTTCGTCAGCGCCTGCGTTTATCCTTTCCCTTCGGAGCCGCTTCCTTCACCGTAGCCCGAATCTCTCCTCGCGCCACCCTCGCCGAGATCTCCTGCCCCGCTTGCACCTGCGCTGCGTCTTTCACTAATCGCCCCGCACTATCAAACACCAAGGCATATCCACGCTCCAGAATCGCGAGCGGCGAAAGCATCTCCAACGCCCTGCCCATGCGCTCCGCGCGCACCTTATATTGCAGCAGCAGATTCCGCATCCCCGCCGCCAGCGCCGCCGTCTGCGATTCCAGTTCCCCGCGCATTCCCGCCAGCACTCGTCGCGCATCGTAGTGCCTCACCGTCGCAGCGACCGCCTCCCACCTCCGCCGCAGCCATTCCAAAGTTTGCCGCTCGCCACGCTCCAGCCGATAAGTCAGTTCGTCTAGCTTCTGCTGTCGCTGCCGAATCAAGTCCATCATCCGCGCGAACGCTCCGTGCTGCGCCCGCTCCGTCAATGCATGCCTAGCCTCCAGCAACCCCCGTTCTATCGCCCGCACCAATCGTTCCCGCACAGCCTCTGCCTGGTTCTCAATTTCCACTCGCGAGCGGATCACCAACTCCGCCGCCGCCGAAGGCGTTGGCGCCCGCAGGTCTGCCACAAAATCCACGATCGTGAAGTCCGTCTCATGTCCCACCGCCGAAATCACCGGAATCTCCGAAGCCGCCACCGCCCGCGCCAGTCCTTCATCATTGAACGCCGCTAGGTCTTCCGCCGACCCTCCGCCGCGCCCCACGATAATCACTTCTACGCTCTGGCTCTGGTTGAAGTACCGCACCCCAGCCGCCACTTCCCCTGCCGCGGACTCACCTTGCACCTGTGCCGGATAAATCACAGTGTTCGCGGTGTGATGACGTCTCCGCAGAATATTCAGAATGTCGCGCAGCGCCGCCGCCTGTGGCGACGTCACAATTCCGATTCGCGCCGGCAGCGTCGGAATCGCTTTCTTCCGCTCCGCTGCAAACAGTCCTTCCGCTTCCAGCTTTGCCTTTAGTTGCTCGAACGCAACCTGCAAGCCTCCCGCGCCTTTTGGCTCGATATAGTCCGCCGCAATCTGCAGTTCCCCCCGGTCTTCATAAATGGTGACGCGTCCCCGCACCACCACTTGCATTCCATCTGCGGGACGAAATCGCAGCAGTCGCGCCGCCGACCGGAACATCACCACCCGGATCTGCGCATTCCCATCCTTCAGCGTGAAATAAAGGTGCCCCGAATCCGGCGCTCGGAAGTTCGAAATTTCGCCCTCCACCCACGCGTCGGAATACTCGCGCTCCACATGTGCCCGCACCGCCGCTACGAGCCCGCGAACGGTCCACACGCGCCTCTCTGGCGGCTGGAACTTCAACCCGAGCTGATCCGTGAGCGCCATCGGAATATTAAGGAGTCTAGACCAGATTTAAAATCGGTGAGGGTTTATGTAGGACACATGAAGCTGGTTTTTATGTGGGACAACCGACCTCGGCTGCCAGCCGGGTGTCGCCCGGCGCCTGCGCGATGCTGAACAGCTCTGAAGTGCCGAAGCTGACGCGGAAGAGCGGCTTCAACGCTGCGTCAAGCTCGAGCAGCAATCCGGGTTTCGGCCACCTCCCATTAATGCCCCGCCTCAGCCGAGCCGGAAAGCAGCCCAAACACTCCCACCCCATTCGTCGTCCCCACATAGACCTTCCCATGCGCAATCAGTGGAATGATGAACTTGTTCCCTGCGCCGAAATGATCGCGCCCGTTTGCGGCTTCATTCGTGTTGTAGAGCTCCACCAAGGTGGTTGCGTTGTAAGCATGCAACACGGCGGGATTCGTATTCTCCGAAGCCCATACGATCGCATTCGCGCCCTGATTCGAGGAAACGCTCGGCGTGGTTCCCGGAAATCCGAAGCTGTCTGTCGTCTTAGCAACTGGAGTCGTCAACAACCTTGCGTCCTTGAACTGAAACTCCATCAGCGGCTGTCCCACCGGCCCAAAATAAAGCCGCCCACTCGAGTATGCAGGCATCGACCAGATTCCTCCGGGCAGTACCCCCTCCAGTTCCTGATAGATATTGTTGCTGTTGGCGCTAAACTTTCCCATCGAATTACGATTTACAACATAAAGGTTGGAATCCTTACCTGCCCCTACCACCAGGTTCCACACCGTGCCCGACGCATCTTTCTGCGGCGGCACCACTAGCACTCCGCCTGAGCCCAAGTCGGTGTCGCTGTCGCTTTCCTCGGCCCCGTTATCCATCTCGAAGTAGTCTGAAACTGTCAGCCCATTCTTGATCGACAGCCGGATAAATGCGTTGCCGTAGTCTCCACTACGCGGAAATCCGCCAGAATTCAACCTGGTATCGAAGACCCCGTTCGCATCGAGGAAGAAGATATTCCCTAGCGGGTCCGCACTTAGCCCAGCCCCCGCCCCCCAGATCGCACCTTCGTTGCCATTGGGAGTCACGTTGATCACCGTCTTCTGGGCCAATGTTGTCGAGTTGTAGCCCATCACCCAACCCGTGTACGGTCGAATGTCGCAATGCGAAGCCCATGTCAAATAGACGACGTCGTTGTCCAGCAGCAGGCCCGACCGCTCTTTATACTGCGCTGGATCGAAGACGACATACCCGCCAGAGCTATTGTCCCCCCTACCCGGATATTTCGCTTCAATGTCGACCGGCCCCTTGTACAGCTCATGCCCGGTTGTCGCGTCCAGCGCGTGCAGCCGCTGATGGTAGTTCCCCGACGAATCCTTCGACATCGCAACCGCATAAATCACTCCATTTGACCCCTTCGGCCGGCTGATTACCGGGGTGGAGGTGATCCCAATCTCCGGTTCGACCTGGCTGCATCCCCGATCATCCGATGTAGTCTCGCCAGATTCCAATGTGCTGATATGCCAGATCGCCGCGCCCGTATCCGCGTCGAATGCGTAAACCGAGTCATGCTCGGTAACCACGATAATAAGATCATGGGTGCCTCGTCTGGAAATCGGCACCGCAGATAAATACAGAGGCTCCCCATCAACCCGTCCGTCAACCGACAAAGTAAACAGCTTGCCAAACGACGCAGAATTCACATTGTTCAACTTCAGCCTAGTCTCTGAGGAATTAAGTCCGGTGCGGGAGTCATTGTTATGGTAAGTAAGAACATCCTGCGAGAATGCACGCGCAACCAGGCTGATCAAGAAGATCGCGGTTAGGATGAGGCAAAGAACTGAATCCCGGAAGGACATCATGATAAATCTCCTTAATTGTCTTTCAACTCAACGAAGTGGATTCAGCGCACGTGCTTAGTTGCAGATTCCGATTAGAACGTGGCAGCGGCCAGATATAAAATTGTTTAGAGACTTCCACTGGAGCTTCTTTTGAAGATTATGGCAGAGCCCGCACGATTTGAAAAAACGCGCGAGCTCCTCTTGGAAGGATGGCTGCAGGCATGACCGATTTAGGAAAAATCCTAGCTTTCCTGGGTATAATCATGGTCGCCGCAGGTATCGGCCTGATGTTACTCGGCCGGACTAACCTTCCTATTGGTCGTTTCCCCGGCGACTTCGTCTACCGCTGCAAAAACACAACGCTATATTTCCCGCTAGCGACGTCGCTCCTGCTGAGTGTCGTGCTCTCTATTTTGCTCTACCTGATCAGCCGCTTCCGCGGATAGGATCCCGTGTGGCGCTGGCATCGCGTTGAAACCCCTTCGCCAGGCCGTCTACAATCGATCTTCTTCCATGCACCCAGCCCGCATCGCCGAACTGCTCGAGCCCTTTCTATCCGCCATCTCAAACTCTTGTCATTCCGAACCGGGCCGAAGGCCCGGTGAGGAACCTGCTGTTCTGAGCTCGACCCAACTCGATCATATATCGACATACATCGATATGCTCCTGCGCTGGAACCCCCGCATCAACCTAACTGGCATCCGGGACCCCAAAGAGATAGTCACCCGCAACTTCGGCGAGTCCCTCTTCGCCGCAAGGCACCTTTTTCCCACTCCCGCGCTCCAAGGCAAGACGGAAAAGAATTTCTCTGCGGCTTCAGCGTCCTCTGCGGTGCGTGGGTTGGCCCGCGTAGCCGACTTCGGCTCTGGCGCCGGCTTCCCCGGCGTCCCGATAAAAATCTGGGCCCCTGAGGTCGCTCTCACTCTGATTGAGTCGAACCACAAGAAGGCCATCTTCCTCCGCGAGGTCGTGCGCTCTCTTACATTGACGGACGTCGATATAGAAAATGCCCGTGCCGAAAATATCGCTCCCACTCGAACCTTCGACATCGTCACCCTCCGCGCCGTCGAGCGCTTCACCGACGCCCTCCCCATCGCCGCCCGGCTTCTAGCCCCGACCGCCCGATTAACTCTCTTGATCGCTGCTCCGCAACTCGAGGCCGCACGTTCTGTCCTGCCTACCCTCACTTGGACTCAACCCATCCCGATTCCACAGTCGCATTCTCGCCTGCTCCTGGTCGGAAGCCGCGACCGCCATAGCACATAGTGGCACAAAACAGGCAATATTACGGATACTTTGTGTTAAAAACTGCCATTTTAAATTATAAAGTGGGAATGTATCAAACTGATACCACTCTAAAAGCTAGGGACGGCATTCCTTCCAACGCTACACATTCTGCACATTGTTCCCACCGGAACATTAGAAAATATATTCCGGTCAATCTTTGGCTCGGCCTTAGTGTTCCGGTCGGAACACACCTCCTTCGTCCCTTTCCATGGCTCAATGAAATTGTTCCCGCAGGAACATTAGAACCAGTTTTGCACAATTATTCCGCGTAACTCACAACATCTTGTCTTGCATTCGAAATGTGAATCGAATTATGCTGCAGTGACTCTGGCTCCTCGACAATTTATGGGACGCGTAATCGCTGTTGCCAATCAGAAGGGCGGCGTGGGGAAGACTACGACTGCCATAAACCTGGCCGCGTCCTTCGCGGCCGCCGAAGTAAATACGTTGCTCATAGATTGCGATCCGCAATCGAATGCCTCGAGTGGTCTTGGTCTGGTGAAGGATCCGGAGCGCTTATCTACATATCACCTCCTCATGGGCGACGCCTCCTCCGAGGAGACGCTCGCCACAACCGAACTCGAGCAGCTTTGGATCATTCCCTCCCACAAGAACCTTATCGGTGCCAACATTGAACTCGTCGAGGCGGACCGCCGCGAGTATCGGCTGAAAGATGCAATCGCACCCGTGCGTGATCGCTTCCAATACATCGTCCTGGATTGCCCGCCGGCGCTTGACTTGCTCACTCTCAACGCGCTGGTCGCGGCTGATTCGGTTTTGATTCCGATGCAGGCGGAATATTTTGCGCTCGAAGGCATCAGCGAGCTGCTGGATACGCTGGAAAGAATCCGCTTGGAGTCGAATCCGGCACTTGAAATCGAAGGCGTGGTGCTCACTATGCTCGACGAGCGAACTAACCTGGCGCAGCAAGTGATCGCGGAACTGAAGAAATTCTTTGGCGAAAAACTGTGCGCCGCGACGGTGCCGCGGAACATTCGGCTAGCGGAGGCGCCTAGTCATGGCCAGCCGGCACTGGTGTACGATCCGCGATCAAAAGGCGCGGAGAGTTATATCCGGCTGGCAAAGGAGTTGCTAGGGCGGCATCTGGCGGCAGTAGGAGATCCGGCGGCAGCGAAGAGCGCTTAATCTATATCGACCAATATCAATATATATATCGATGATTATAGATATATGGATGGCGCTCAGGATGACAAGTTTTTCGGGGGAAGAGCTATGACGACAGCAGCGGTGGAGAAGAAGGACGAGAAGGTGGAGAAGCGCAGGGCTTTGGGGCGAGGGTTGGCGTCGTTGCTACCGGGGCCGCGAGTGGTTGTGCCTGGTGGTGCCGGCACGCCCGTCGCCAGGGAACAAGCCACTCAGGGCTTAAAGCCCGAACCATCCCTGGCTGCAAGCGCTACCGCTGAAGCCGTACCCTTTCAGGCTTTGGTTACCGGCTCTGCGGTTGAGCACGCGGGTTCTCAGGAACTCGCGGCAACGCCCGCTCCACACGATGTTATCCCGATGCAGGCGCAGGCGGTGCAGCACCACGTTGTCACGCAGCTCGCGGTGGATCTGATTGACAAGAACCCCTACCAGACAAGATACGCGTTCGACGAGGAAACCCTGCAGGAGCTGGCCGACTCGATCAAGGAGAATGGGGTGGTACAGCCAACCGTGGTGCGCCCGGCGGAGGAACAAGGACGCTACATCCTGGTGTTGGGCGAGCGGCGGTTGCGGGCGTCGAAGATGGCCGGTCAACCGACGATTCCCGCCATCGTGCGTCGGCTTTCGCCGCAGCAGGCGGCCGAGATGACTGTGCTCGAGAACGTGCAGCGCGAGGACCTGAATCCGCTGGAGCAGGCGGAGGCATTTCGCGTTCTGAGCAAGGAGTTTCACCTGACCCAGGCCCAGATTGCGGAGCGGATCGGGGTGTCGCGCGAGACGGTAGCGAATTATATGCGGTTGCTGCGGCTGCCAAAGGAAGTGATGGGATATCTGCTTTCGGGCCGGCTGAGTTTCAGCGATTGCCGGGAACTCCTGGCATTGCAGAACGAAGAACATATTCTCCAGGTGGCGGAAGAAGTCGTAACCAAACACCTGAAGTGGGACGAGATCGAAGAGCGGGTCGCACGGTTAAATGGATTCGGGCCGATGTTGGCGGGACAGACGGCATCGGGCGACCAGCAGAAAAACGGCCGGGGAGCCCGCTGGATGGATCCGAATGTGCGAGCGGCGCAACTGGCCATGGAGCGCATCCTCGGCATGCGAGTGCGAATTAAGGATCGCAATGGGAAAGGAAAGATTGTGATCGAATATGCGACCGTGGATGATTACGAGCGGGTGGTGGAGATGTTGAAGGGGAAGTAAAATTAAAGAGTACGAGTTTTGTAAGGACGGCCTGACGGCCGTCCTTTTTGTTGGTGTGCCGAGCATGTGCGACAGCTGGGAGGTGAAAGTCCTCTACCCAACCTGATGGTGACGAAGGGTTAGCAAAGCGCAAGGGCGAAATGACACCCGCCGCGAGGCGGGGCCGGAAAGAAGCGCGGAGCAAAGGCGCGAGCCGATTAACAAAGCCGGATGAGGAGGCGAACGGTGTGGGGCAAGCTGGCAACGGACAGTGAAGCCCACATCGAGCAAGAGCACCGGTGGTAAATCCGGCGGTTGTGCGCCCCGTACAATGATTTTTCAGCGAACGGCAACTACCCTCTTAACTTCGTGTCTCAGTCCAAGGGTGCACTCCACTCCAGACTGCTCCCCCTATGGCGATTCCTAGTCTCGCTGTGCTTGAGGTCAGAGGCAGGACGAGCTGCCTCGGTGTGCAAACGGAGTGCGACAATGCGGCACCATCGGCCTGTCGTCCAGGTGGAGAAGGGAATCAGGGTCGTAATAGTGGGACCGAATGGCTGTTTCCGGCGGGCTAGCGCGTACCTGCCGGCGAACCCAATCCACTGCCTGAGCCTGAGTGGTAACGGCGTGCAGATATTAACCAACTTGGTTCGCGCGACTCCGCTGTTTGTCGACCAACTTTCTCCAGTTAGCTTTCCAGGTAGGCGTCGATCCACTCCTTTACTTTTTGCCGATTGCTGTCGGTCGGTTCGAAGCGGAGGCCGAAGGACTTGGTCTTGCGCCAGGTGACCACTCCGCTAACGTTGACCCGAGGCAGGGTGAGCAGAGAAAAAGATATTTCCACATTGGTCCCGGTCGGCATATCTTCCGCGCTTTTTAACGACATGCCGCCCGAACTGAGTTCGAGGCTGGAGGCGCTGATGCGGCGGCCGTCGTTGCTGACGACCGTGACCTCGGTCATGATGGGAATGCGCACGTAACGGCGGAATTCATGAAGCACAAGCATGTGCGTGGCGCGGACCAACTTGAGCGCCGCGGGGCGCTCTAGAGGCTCCTGAAACATGGCGTTAATGCCGTACTTGGAATAGCGCATGGCTTCGTGCGCGCTGCCGCCCAAGCCATAGAGCACGAGACGACTGTTGGAGGCGGAGGTGCGTGCCGCTTCCATGATGACCTCAGCACCGGGCATTAGGTTGAGAACGCAGGCTTCGAATTTCTCCTGCCGCAGGCGCTCGGCCGCACTGGAAGAAACCAAGACGGTCTCGATGCCGAACTGGCGAAAGCATTCGGTAAGCAGATATCGGGACGATTCCTTGAGGTCGACGAGGGCAACGCGAGCCGTCCCTTTCTTGCCGGAAGGAGCGGGAGCGAAGGCAGTGCCAAAGGCTTTTTCCATGGGATAAAGGCCGAACTTCAGTACGAAAGTTTATTTTCGCGGGTGGTGGAAGACATGCAAAGAACCCTAAGGGGCAAAGCCGAGGTGACAAAAGTGTCATTACTTGGGGTGGACTGGTGAGCGGAGTGCGAGAAACGCCTCGTATTAGTTCGAAGCTGCCAACCGGCTTCCGACGCTGCTGAGCAGTTTCTCCGCCGCCTCTCCCGGATCCTGGGTGGCAAAGTTGTCGTCCAAAATGAGGAGGGAGACGGTTGGATCGATTTCATCCACGATCTTGCGGATCGGTCTGCCATGCACAGATTGCAGGCGGGAAGAAACCACCACCAGTTTCGCCTTGGTTGCCTTGAGCAGGATGCGGGCGTCGTCGGTACTCAAAGTTGTTAAGGCGTTGTATCCAGCGCTGCACAGCACTTCGCGCAGGAAGGTGCACACATCGGTCGATTCAAAAACGCAAAGCATGCGTGGCCGTGTGTCGCCGGCTTTGGGCCGCGAATACTTGGAGCCTAAATAGGCGGCCGTGATCGCCTCTTCCAGCGAAGTATAGACTTCAAATTGCGAGATGAGGGTGGTCAACTCCAGCATTTTGCGCACCCTCGGCGGTACTCCACTGAGTTTGACGTCTCCGCCCTTCGCGCGTGCCGCATGCATCAAGCGGACCAGCGCGCCCAATCCGCTGCTGTCGACGAACTCAACCTGGTCGAGTTGCAGCACCACGTCGCCGTACTTGTCGATCGCGTCTCCCACCTGAGAGTGCAGAGTGTAGACTTCATTGCCCGCCACAATGCGTCCCTGACACTGAATGATCAAGACCTCGCCCACCGGGCGGCTTTCCAGGCGCAGTTGCATCACGCTTCCTCGTATGGCGAATTCGATACGGACGGCCCGTTCCGCACGGGCTGGCCAGTGGCGAATCTTACGTTGGGAAAACCGGCAAGTCAATGAGACTCGTGGATTCTTCTATTCCGACCAGCGCTTGAACAGCAGCGCCCCGTTGGTCCCGCCGAAGCCGAAGGAATTAGACATCGCGTATTCAATCTTGGCTTTGCGGGCGTGGTTGGGAACGAAATCCATGTTGTTGGTTTCGGGGTCCTGATGCTCCAGGTTAATGGTGGGAGGCAGAATCTGATCCCGCAAGGCGAGGACGGTGATGCCGGCTTCCAGGCCCCCCGCACCGCCGAGAAGATGGCCGGTCATCGACTTGGTGGAGCTGACGGGAATCTTGCGC
>Ga0116133_1000505_pt1 | contig 12198 bp, 7 predicted proteins | sample June2015DPH_19_2_FD_89736 | JGI IMG/M metagenome (GOLD analysis project Ga0116133, IMG submission 89736) | Peatland microbial communities from SPRUCE experiment site at the Marcell Experimental Forest, Minnesota, USA - June2015DPH_19_10 | ecosystem: Environmental > Terrestrial > Soil > Wetlands >...
CGACGGCATCGAATATTGGCAGCGTGGCGAGTATCACGGGGAATCCGCAGAACATGCTGATCGGGTCTTTTTCCCACATCTCAAGCGCAAGTCCCACGCTTTCTTCGTTCCACTTGTGGGGTTTTATCAGAAGATCAGGGAATAGATGAGCACCCATTTTCCACGACCCCAAGCAAATGGTGAACGTGATCAACAGAAAGATGTTGCGTGTTCCGGGCCGTGAGCTGAAGTCGCATCTCCGTTTATACTCCCTGCGTGATTTAGCTGACAGGTTCTAGGGCCAGCAGCGATCGCAGTTATTTTCCATGGGGGTCCGACTTGAGGAAAACAGCGTTCTTGATCTATCTTTTGCTTCCCAGCTTCCTGTTGACACAAGACTCTGATCCGAAAGACAACCGAAAACCCGATCAATCCGCGGCAATGCCGGTCTCAATTAATAACCCCAATAGCATTCGCCACGTCACAGACTCTGACAATTGGGGGCAATCGGGATTCTCGACGAGTAGTTGTTTACCGACATGCACCGTAGCGCTGCCTGCCGGAATGCGCGGCATCGACGTATCAAATCGGTCGATGTACTACATACGCATTTTTCAAGAAGGAAAGTCCGAGATTCAGCTGGTGACGGGCGGAACTTATACCGCCGCCGCAGGTGGAACGATTCAATTCACACCGAAGGCGACTTACGCCCGCGCGTCCATTGGCAGCGCTTCCTCTGGGATTCAGGAAGCAATCAATGACGCCTGCGGACTGCCAGGTTCGGGCTACGCGGCTAATCCCAACGCACACATCGTTCTGCCGGCAACTGGCGCCACGTCCGGGGCTTTGCCGGTGCACGGAACGATTTTCGCGCATTGCAGCCGATCCCTAATCGAAGGTAACGGAACGCTCCTGTCTTGCTCGACCCGGGACCGCTGCATGTTTTTGGGCAACCAGATCAATTCGAATTATTATGGAGGCCTGACCGTCCGCGGTATCAATTTCACTTCGACGGTTAGGGCCGATGGTTGTCAGATTGCCAGCACGCGCCGCACGTCCAACGTAGTCACAATCACAACCGCATCGGCCTGCTCAACGATCCAGACTGGCGATACCATCGTCGTTGATTTCACAGACAACCCAGCCTACTGGGGGATACACGGCCCTGTGACAGTGTCTGGGACGAGCATCACCTACGCTTACACCGGCGCAAACATCGCTTTGGCCAGCACCCCTGGAGTCGTGGCGATCGAAAACGCGGCGATTGAAGACAACACGATGCCGGGAACAATTGAAGACATCAAATCGTCATTGACCGGCGGAGGACGGTTTAATGAGTTCATCGTTGAGGATGACGACGAAGCCGCCACGATTCGCAATCTTGATGCCGATGGTACTCAAGGATTGCTCTGCGACGGGAACCACTGCGGTTCGTATATCTACTCAGCGAACTTGGGTGCTCCGGTCATCTGGCTGGACAAGTCTAACATCAGCCCCCAGTGCGGCGGAAACGGCATTACTGTGTTGAATAACAACACGGTAAAGATCACCGACAGCGTCATCCAAGGTTGGGGCATGTGGGCAGAAAATACCCAGACAATCCTCGGCAATTACGGTGGAACGACCTCCGACAATGTGTACATGGAAGAGGGGAATGGCCCTTGCGTCCATCCTTACAATCCAGGCGGCGGAAGCGTCTTCAGTTCCGCTGGAATTATTTACAATGGCGGCAACAACCCGCTTGTAATTAGCGGCGGGGAGCAACCGGCCTCCCACGTAGCCAGCTTCCTCTACAGCAGCGGGGGGTCAACTCTTTATTCCTATTACATCGTTGGACACGACACGACCAACGGAAACTACACTTTCCCCCTGTTTGCTGGCCACTCCTCGACCAGCGGGACGGGCACCGTAACGGTCCAGTGGCCCCACGTTCCCCCGCAAACCGCAGGCGATACCGTAACGTATGACATTATCCGCATAGTGGCTGGAACCTTGGCAGCCGACACTCCAACGTTCCCGGTTCCGGGAGCGTGTACGGGTGGTAGCCCCACGGCGTGCGGGTCGGTAATCACTAGCCTTTCTGACGCGACGGCTTGTGCCGGAGGGCTGGTCTGTACCTATACAGATACGGCGTCGGCGAGCACTTCCAGTTACGCGATCCACAACACCACATGGACGCCGCTGCTCCCGTTCTGGCCCGCCAATCTTTTAGTTGCAGGCGGCAATGGAGGAGTAAGCCCTAACCAGCCAGTCATTTCATCCCAAGACATTCCCGACGCGGTTTCAGTAGCCGGCACAAATGCTCCTGGGCTCATCGTTCAGCAGTCTAACTTTGCCGACCAAACCAACAACGGTGGAATTTGGAAGCAGATCCAAGCGTATGGGACCAACTTCGCTGGCGCGGGTGCGACGATCCTTGATTTTAGTGACCCCACGTCTGCCGTTATTCAAGGCCGTTTTAACTTTATCCCAGAGACGCCAATCCCCGGCTACAACATCCCCGCGCAGCACTTAATCACACTGGTTAACTCACAGCCAAATCTGGCTCTTGCTACGCCCGGATACCGCCCGCCGGCAAGTAACAGCGATACATTCATCGGCCTCGACAAGACTGCGGCAGCGGGAAGCCAGGGACTTGCTTTTGGTTCTCCCGCTGCAATCTCGAACTACATAGGCAACAAGGGAGACAACGCAAGTTATCTGGAGCGGCTGACGGCTGCGGCAAAGACGTTTAAGGTGCCGGTGACAACGAATAGGCAGATCATCTCCCGATTGCCCGACGGAACTCCCCCCTTTGATGTGATTAGCCGCACGCCTGTACCGAATCTAACTACGGGCGGGAATCCGGTTCTCAAGTTTTGCGGCACATCGGCTGCCTGCGCAAACACGACATTGTTGAATGGCACCGTGGTCATCGGCTCGGTTGCCCTCAACTCGGGAAAAGCGACTGTAACGGATCTGCCATTTTCGAACACAAGTTTCATCTGCACAACCAGCGACACCACAACGGCAGTCAACGGTTCGAAGATGGTCGAAGCCAGCACTACGTCGGCTGTCGTGACGGGATTGGGAGCTGATAGGATCGCCTACATCTGCGGCGGCAATTAGACGATTGACTTCTTGAAATTGAGAACTCGTGTCATCAATCTCGCCCTAAAACTAGCACGTGGGGCCGACATGCCGCAACATGCCAGCGGGGATAGTATTGAAGCTTAGATTGCCCGCCTCAAGTTGACGCCAGCCAGGGTGGACTCTCACCCGACCTGCTCGGGAATAGAAAGGTGGAAAACGACATGCCCGTACAAGCCCTGACTCCGGCTGCTGAGTACGTAAGAATGTCGACAGACGATCAACCAAATTCGATTCCTTTCCAGACCGAGGCGATAAGACGCTACGCCGCGAAGCATGGATTTGAAGTGGTTGCTACGTACTCGGACCCTGGAAGGAGCGGCGTCGAAATCAAGCACCGTCCAGGACTCCAACAACTGATTCAGGACGTAGTCGGAGGGAAAGTTAGATTTAGGGCGATTATCGTTTATGACGTAAGCCGATGGGGTAGATTCCAAGACTCAGACGAGGCAGCCTGCTACGAGTTTCTGTGCCGCAAAGCGGGCGTGCCGATTCACTATTGCGCTGAACAGTTTGCAAATGATTTCACGATGTCCAACACAATCGCGAAGGCTTTGAAGCGAACAATGGCCGCTGAGTTTAGTCGTGAACTGGGAGTTAAGGTTATCGCTGCTCAGCGGCGAATTGCTGCCAACGGCTTTCGCGTCGGGGGAACTCCCGGTTATGGCTTGAGGAGAATGGTGATCTCTGCGGATGGCCGTAAGAAACAGATCCTCAAGTCCGATGAACGAAAAAGCTTCAGTTCGGACCACGTTGTTCTCGTTCCAGGACCTCGGCACGAGGTTGAGTCCATTCGCGACATTTTTGCTCTCGCTGGGGACAAACGAAACACACCGTTACGAGTAGCCAAAGAACTTAATCGCAGGGGGCTGAAATTTGTCGACGGTAGGCCCTGGACTGAGTCGAACATCTATCGCATTCTAAAGAACGAAAAATATATGGGAGCGCAGGCGTGGGGGAAAACCCACAAATTAAGAGTTTGCCCGCCAGAGAACTGGATCAGAAAAACTAAAGCGTTTTTTCCTTTGGTAACTCCCGACCAGTTTGCGAAGGTTCAGAGAGCGATACAGACGCGGAACAACTGGCCAAGAAGACCGGATGAGGTGCTGATCAAGGAGATGAAGGAGGTTTTACGCAAAGAGGGAAGGCTCACGGAGCGGCTACTCCAGAAGCATGGCCATTTCGGGTATCGCCGATACGTCAGCCAGTTTGGATCAGTGATCAGTGCATACGAGATGCTCGGTTACCGTACATCTGACCGCATTCTCCGGGGAATCGAACGAGATAAGAAAATAAAACAACTCCGCTCAAACCTGCTTCTTGAGTTAAAGAAATTATTCCCAGCCCAGTTGAGAGTGGTCCGGCTTCCCGGTCAGGTTCAGCGCCAAGTCGTCGAGTTAGATCACAATGCATATGTCGCCATCCATCTTTGCCGTCCGTCTGAGTCCACTATGACAGGTGAGCCCAGATGGGTGCTGTTAAGCCAGCCCAAAGAGAAGGGGCTCGCAGCATTGATCTGCGGTTGTGATGAACGTCTAGATCGGATCACGTGTTTCTATGTTGTACCAAACCTTGGAGACCTCATTGAAGGTTGCAAGATAATTGGAGAATGTCATCCGTTGCTGAAATCGGGGCGACGATTGCAGTCGCTATGCGAGTTCTACGGGGTTGTTAAGGAAATAGCCGCGAAATGGAAACCCGAGAACGATATTACTGTCAAAGGCGATGTAGTGTTTAATGCGCAAACGGCGACGGTTACTGTAGGGGGATGCGAAGTTTTCTTGCCTGGTAGCGCAGCCGTGATTTTCAAGGTGCTTGTGAACAACGCCGGAGTTGTAGTTTCACGAGCCACGTTGGCAGAAGCAATACTCGTAGGGGCACAGCAAAAACCCAAGTCATCTCATCATCTAGACAAACATCTGACGTACCATATTTACGTGCTCCGTAAGAAACTTAGGCAGTTCCAAAGCCGTATAGTAAGGGTCAAAGGGGTTGGATACACATACGAGGAGGATGTCAACGTCAATTCGCGAGATCAAATTGGTGTCCAACGAATGGCCGATGTTGTAATTCGACAAAGTGATTTCCGCAGGCTGCACGAGGACTCCCCGTCCCGCGCAAGCTCGCCGCGCAGGTAGCGAACCCAACGCGCGAGCGGGCCCCGGTCAAAGTCACGGCCACAGGCCTATGTGGTAGCTGGAAGCGGTGTGGCAGTTTTGCCATGCCTTCCTTCCCCCCTCAACCATTATTGGCATGTGTGCCTTCTCATCGCTCGGCTGAGCCGGGTTCACTTGTGGTTCGCGTTGACTTCGACAACCGCGCCGAATTGCTCGCCGCAGACCTGGACGTTTACTACGTGACCGACCACTATCTCAACTACACCTCCGTGCTGCTTAGCCTGTCCCGCGTCACCCCTGATGTCCCGCGGGACTTGCTCGGCATGGCTCACAAGTTTGTGACCGCGCATGACGCACGCCGTTCGCCATCGCGCAATAGACGCAAGCGCACCTGATTCAGGGGAAACCCTTGGAAATTTCGAAGACGTGCCTCGTTCACCGCTTGGAAGCCTGCGGTCAGAAGTGCATAATCTCTTCAACTCCCATGGCTGAGCAATCCCTAGCGGAGATCACGGTAATACCCGATAACACGCTGGCGGCGACCCAGTATCGCTGGACTTCTGATCCATGGACCTGTCCTGATCGCTTCCTTCTCCGGTGGTCGGCAGTGCCTCCTTTGTAGTTCTCGCGACATGGCGTGAGCCGCGTCACGAATGGTTCCCAGCCGCTTCGCGCACTCCGATCCTGCTTCTGCCACATCCTCCAGCAGTTCGCAGCAACCTAGAATTACGGATAGTTTGTTGTTTAGGTCGTGGGCCAACCTGCACAGAGAATCGTTGCCCCCTGTTGACTGCATATGCAATACCGGATCCCTTCTGCCTCGCTAGAGCCGTATCGACTTTGTTACACGTGACCGACTGCTGATTTGATTCGAATCACCGACTGGTGACAAAAGAACCATCGAGCTTGCGTCTCGCTCCTTAAGCAAGGTCTCAAGTTCAACTATGGCCTGGAACAGTGAGCGGCGACAGCTCGAGTACTCGGAGAGGCTCATGCCGCTCGATTCGTATTCGGACTCTAGCGACACCAAATCTTGATGGCGTTCCCGCAACTGCAGGTTGACGTAGCCCTCATCCTCCCGACAACTCAGAGACTCTGATCGCGTTTTCACTTGCTTCATCTGACTGGTCCTAACTCTCTGATAAGCAGTTGACGGTCCAGGGCTTGACCGATCGCAAGTGATTGAAATTGAAGGGAAGAGAACTATTGAAGGAGTGAGACTTGCCGTTATATCGGCACAGTGCCGCCATGTTCGGCACCTTCCGATATTTCGACAGGCGGGTCTGATTCGAGGACTAAGGGCAGCCCGATGAAAGTAAAATGAAAGCCCAATATGGAACAGCGCCCAACGCCGGTCGCCCAGTATCTGCGGATGTCCACCGAGCATCAGCGGTACTCGCTCGATAATCAGCAATTGGCGATCCAAGCCTACGCGGACCTGCACGGTTTGAGCGTCGTGCAAACCTATACCGACGGTGCCAAGACCGGAGTCGTTCTCAAACGGAGAAGCGGTCTCCAGCAGCTCCTGCAGGACGTTGTAAGTGGTAATCCGGGATACAAAGCGATTCTGGTCTATGACGTCAGTCGCTGGGGTCGGTTTCAAGATGCTGACGAATCGGCCCATTACGAGTTCCTTTGTAAGTCAGCGGGAATCCCAGTTCACTACTGCGCAGAAGTCTTTGCCAATGACGGCAGCGTGCCGAATGCGCTGTTGAAGGCTCTCAAGAGAACAATGGCGGGCGAGTACAGCCGTGAGCTTGGCGTTAAGGTTTTTGCAGGACTGAAGCGACTGGCAAAGCTCGGTTTCAAACAGGGCGGACTTCCGGGATACGGACTAAGGCGGATGCTAATTTCTGCCGAAGGTAAGGCGAAGCAGATTCTTGCCCAAGGAGAGCATAAGAGCATCGCAACGGACCGGGTGGTCTTGGTTCCTGGACCTGTTGAGGAAGTGGATTGCGTCAGAGAAATATATCGATTGTTTCTCGAAGGAAAGCGAACAGTACATGGAATCGCTCAGGAACTCAATCGACGAAACACGAAATATATCGGGGACTCCAAATGGGATCAAACCGCGGTCCTGAGGATCCTGTCGCACCCGAAATACACTGGCTACAACGTCTTTGGCCGGACATCTCAAAAGCTCTATACCGCCGCAATTCGCATCCCCGAATCCGAATGGATCCGTACACCAAACGCTTTTGCTCCGTTGGTAGACGAGGGGACATTTCAAAAAGCCCAACGCCTGTTGCGCGGAAGGACGATCAATAAATCCAACGAGGAAGTGTTAGAAGCGTTGCGTTCATTGCTCGCCCGGAAGGGCCGACTCTCTTTGCAACTTGTTAAAGAAGACCCCGAAACGCCGTCGCCCTCCACCTACCGAGGACGTTTTGGCAGTTTACGGCGGGCATATGAATTAATCGGATACGGACGTGCCGAAGACTTTGGCCAGATTGATATGCGCCGCCGAACGCGAGCAATCCGGGAAGAATTGATTAACAAGATTCAAGTCATGTTCCCGACCGAGGTCTCGATGGTGCGGCGAGGAGGGAGATGGCGGTCGCGGCTTCGCCTGAAAAACGGTCGTTTCGTCAGCGTCATCGTTTGTCGGTCGATCGGCAAGAAAAGCCAGCATTTCATTTGGAGAGTTAATCCCCTCGCCTATGAGCGCCGATGGGTGACGTTGCTCGTCCTCCTGAATATGAAAAATGAGGCCATTCACGAAATGCGCGTTTTTCCAAACATGAATCGACCTTTTCACCTCTCGGCGGATCATCAGCAGATGAAGCGAGGAGAACGCCTCAATTCTCTGTCCCAGTTTCTCGAAGCTGTTAAGGCTGTTTCCCAAAAGCGGTGAGTATTTGCGTCAGCGGTTTACGAAATCAGGCGATTACACTCATCGAGAATTTGCGGGTATATGTTCTCCACTTGTGCTCCACTGACTTTTGAGGCCTTACGTTCAACGACTTGCGGCGTAAGACGGTTTCACAAACCGCGATACGCACCCGGCGGATTTTGAGTCCCCCCTCCCATCTCCTTATGTTCAACAAAACCGCGTGTTTAGGAGCCTTGCTGCAATCGGACGAGTTTGGTCGGTGAGGTTCGGTGATGGTGTGTCTGGATCGAATGGTCACGAATTGGTCACGTCAGATCCAGCGCGAAAAACTCTGCGCAGCCACATCGGAACCAGTGGGATGGAACTGAGAGAGTTTCCGTTCCATTTCACGGAATCTAAAGGAGCGTTCACGCTCGGGTTGTCATGGTGAGAGCGGAATTGATCTCTGATTCTTTCATTGAGCTTTTTGAAGACCCGGCGGATTCTATATCCGCCTCGTGTCTGCAATGGGCTGAAGAACAAGAAGGAGATGTGGCGTGACCAGAACTCGACCGTCCGCGATTGAAGTCTAGCGCGCGCCGCGCGCTGCTTTGCAGAGTATGCGGTCGAGGGCTTCCTGGCTTGCTCCGTCGCCCTGATCAGCAGCCTTTCGATACCAATGGGCCGCTTGCTCGAAGTCCTTTGGAACACCGAAGCCATTTTCGTAACACCCGGCGAGGAGGGATTGGGCTCCGACGCTACCCAAGTCCGCGGCCTTCCGCCACCAGTTTGTCGCCTCCAGGTCGTTCTGTGGAACCCCATACCCCACCCCAATCGTTTGTCTCAAAGATTGAATCTGGTGAGCGTCGGGTTGACGTGGTCGAACTATGTGAACTGGCAAAGTTGTATCGAAGGCCGTTGCACTTCTTTCTTCCCTAGACAGAGTCGGCCCAAGGGGTCGGTTGTGCGGCCGCCTGACGCGATTCGCGGCAGCTTCAAAATGCTAGGTCTTCACGCTAGTATTGCGACAGGGGGCTGGACACAATCAGCCAAAGGGGCTTCCCAACGCATGCGATGCGCCAAGACCGTGACTCCGATAAAAATCGATGCCAACCGGAAGAACGCCAAGCGTTCAACCGGGCCGCGTACTGAACGCGGCAAATCAATCGCTAAGTTTAATGCGGTGACGCTAGGGCTGTTCGCAAAGCATGTTGTCATTCCTATTTGCGATGGGTACAAACCCGAAAAGGAGTTCCAGGCACTCCTGGATGGATTGCATCAGGAGTTTCAGCCGGTTGGGCTATACGAAGAGTGGCTAGTTGTGAAGATTGCGGAGTGCATGTGGAGGCTTCGACGTGCCACGCGGTGCGAGAGCGGATCCGTCCAAGAGGCGGCGACCTGGAACGCCGATCGTTACGACAGCGATCAGGTTATAGAAGCGTTTACAAGGGAGATGTGCATCCTAGACCAGGCGGAGAGGCAGCTTCGAGATTCTGGAACACTTTCGCAAAAAACCTACCGCGAGGTCGCGCCGCTCGTGGAAGAGGAAAGGCGCAAAAGCATTCAATCTGAACAGGACGACGAGCCCATTAAAGCAGAAATTGATCACGAACTTTTCTTGACCTTTATCACATATCGGAAAGAGTTCGTCGACTCCATGTGCAAGGGTCTCGCCAACGTCGAAGGAAAGCGATCTGATGCTCGGTTCGACTACAACGCCCTCCTACCGGAATGTGATATGGAAAGAGTTCTCCGCTACGAAGAGAGAATGCACCGCCAGATAGATTGGGCAGTGCAGAGACTCCTGGAGGCCCAGGAGCGAAGAAAAACGGTGGGATCCCTTCCCGGCCATGGCGGCGCCGCAACCGGCCAAGTGTAAAACGAAGCCAATAAGTAGAGCATTTTCAGCGCTCCAGTCATTTGTTTAAAACCACTCAGCGACAGGAGCGGTCTACACGTTTTGTTCAGCCAGCCGGCCACACCGCTCAGGTTCGGCTACGCGGATAGTTGCTCGAACCTGCGACGAGAAAGGGTTACAATCCGCTCAGAAACCGGATAGCGGCTGACTGATCATCGGCCGTGACAAGGTGGGACGCCTTCCCGTCCCACTTTCCAGGTCATCCGCAACAGGGAAGGTCACGGAAGGGTGACTAATGTCCGACATCGATGCGCCAGGTGAAGTACTCCCACCTGAGTTCGAGTCGGCTCTCAAGAAACTGAAAGCCCTGTTTGCGGGTGCATTAGGGGATGCAAAGCTGAGATCCTGTAGCGCAGCTTGGTCGGAAATCAAACCGGCTAGAACCGCAGAGAGGAAAACCAGGATCCTCAATGAAAAGGCCCAACAATGGAGGGAGGACAGCGTCAAAGCTATCAGAGAGTGGTTTTCAAAGTTTGCGGATCTGGCCACGGCCTATGACGAAGCTCTTCAGGGCGATGCGTTGCAGTGGGCAAAGGACAAAGTCTGGGAAATGGTTGAAAAACAGTGCGGCATCCGTCGAGCGAAATGCGACGAAGCAAAAAACTCTGATTTCATCAGCCGCACGACGGTGTTTTGGTTCGCAGTGGCTTCTGAGGGGAACACCGATGTTAACTTACTCCCTTTGCAGCCGTGGACAGCACCTGGCTGGTTGGCACGTGGCGACGAACAAAGAGATTCCCTACTCAGAGAACACTCGCGGCATCTTTGCGTTCGACTCAATCAAGTCATCAACGAAGAAATCGATGCGGCGGAGATCCGAAGAGCGATTAGCCGCCGCGAAGTGACTGGTCAACTCGCCGAGCGTGATCGAAAAGGCGCCGCAAATCCACTCGCTCAATTTAAGCGACGGCTCGACCCGTTAGAGCGAGTTCGCCCCGAAGAGGTCAAAGCGCTCCATTTTGGTCTGCCTAACTCCATCGATCTGAAGATTTGGAAACGCCTCGACCCGCACAGAAACCGCCTGACGAGCCTCAAATTGCGGAAGGCTCGTAACAAATATCGCGAGCAGGTGGAGGCTGAGACTAGGCAACTGCGCTTTACCAACCGGAATAACGCAAACAGTATGGTGGTTCCCTCCGCCTTGTTACAGATGCGGTTGAAGAAAGCGGACGAGTTTTCGGAGCAGCAATATTCCATTTTCCTCGACGCTTGGACTCGTCTTGGTGGGGTCGAGTCGGCCGGATTCATCAGGACCGTGTCTTTTATGGCGATTCAGCGCTCGTTCGGCCCGCGAGCTAGCGCACTGGCTTCTGAGTCGCAAAGGCGCTTTCGTGCCTCAGGAGGCTTGGGTCCAGGATTACCCGCAGAAACAATACGAAAAGAGTTTGAGCACCTGAAAACTGAGTGGCGCACCAAACTGGAGATAAAGGCGCTGGAGTGGGAAGCCCAAGCACCGGCTAAGGCTTTAATGACTGCATCGCACAATTCCAGAGAAGCGGGTGTTCCGGGAATAGATGAAGGGCTCCCGACTCGAAGCATATTCCACCATTCAGCAGACTACCGTGCCATCAAGTTCAAAGGGACGGACTATGTGCTGACTCCAAATCAATCCCTCGTCGTGCAAGTACTCCATGAGGCGCTTAAAGAAGAAATATCTGGCGCAAGCAGCACAACCCTGTCCGATAGGCTGGGCACTCCGGCCAGCCGCCTTCGGGACTCATTCAGGAGCGGCGATGGCCCTCGGCTCTGGAAAACGCTGATTGTCAAAGTACCGCGAACGAAGGATATGTATAAGCTGAACCTTTCATAGAACAAGTCTTTTCCACAGATTAGACCTAACCTACCCGATTGCGCTCCAAATACCCCTCTATTGCACCACTTCCAACCACGTCCCCGAGCATACAAATTAAGGCAGACATCAAATAGAAAACGTCCGGCTGCCTTTGGCTAGGAAGGCCGAACGTTTTCGGAAACGAAAAAACCTTGAACTATCACACATTAGACATCAGTTCTCCTCGCCGTGCAAGTCGCCGTGTAACCCATGTGATTTACCTGCTCGGTCGCGCTAGCAGAGAGCTAGACGGTGCCTCTCGGCTGTCGCCAGACCGCTTCCATCGAGACCGGCTACGCTCCCTTGCGACCGGAATCCGCGACCTTTCGCTCCCACTTGGCAAGATTGCAACGCACCTCGAACGCGGGAAGACCCGATGACGGGGAAACGGCGGGGCGAGCACGCCCCAATC
>Ga0116133_1000508_pt1 | contig 12165 bp, 15 predicted proteins | sample June2015DPH_19_2_FD_89736 | JGI IMG/M metagenome (GOLD analysis project Ga0116133, IMG submission 89736) | Peatland microbial communities from SPRUCE experiment site at the Marcell Experimental Forest, Minnesota, USA - June2015DPH_19_10 | ecosystem: Environmental > Terrestrial > Soil > Wetlands...
AGAAACCAGGACCAGTGCAAAAACACATCAATTCCAACAAAACGGAAGAGGCGGATCACTCCTCGGCGGGGGCTCGGCACGGGTTTCATACGGCCCAGTCGGTGAATAAGGTAGACGCGCTGTTCCGGTTAGAGCCCGGCGGCGGCTGTGGGCGGTCCCGGGTAAGCCCGCACCTGTGAAAGCAAACTGCCAGCCCCGCCGCTGAGCGGGGCCGGTCGGGTTTCGCCCGGCCCGGGTTATGAGGTTGGAGCACGCTCACCACGGAATGAATCAGTTTCGTCTGGCTGTGTACTCCCACGTGTGCTTTCATCCCGAATACCACTTCCTGCCCTTGCGTGCCGGGTGCATCTCCGGATCCCGTTCCTGCCGGGCGTTCCGCAAGTGCTCGCCTACGCGCTCAAACGGCCGCTCCCTCCAGCGACGGTCACGAAGCCATTCCAGCGCTGGCCTTCACGTGTCCTTTGGCCGTCGATCCTTAATGTTGCGCGTAGCCAGCAGCAAGCGCACCCACGGAAAGCGGATAAAACACGAAACTGCAGGCGTTAAAAGAACAGGACAGTTTCCCGCTTCTGATCAGGCGCGCCGTCGAGTCTGGTGGGAACGGCTCTTCGAACTGGGCCTTCTCCAGGCTCTCTCCCGCATGGCGAAGCAGTTCGTCCCCCCGTGAAAAATTCGCCTTCTCTATCTTCCCGCTGGCAACGATTAGGACGTCGAAGTCTGCACTCGCATATCCCTTGATGATGGCAGGAAGTTTAATGGTGCGCATCTGGCTCAATTCTTCCCCGGCACTCATCTGGTTCTTGGGAAGATGAACGTGGGCTAGGTTGCGCATGCGCGACGGGGTCTCTTCCAGCCGGGGATTCGCTTCAAGCGCAAGATTGTAAGTGTGACGAGCTGCTGGCAGTTTTTGCTCCTTCTCGTATACTTGCCCGAGATGGTCGCCCACCAGTCCATCCTGTCTTAGCTGCCATGCCGAGTTCAGGTAGCTTTCTGCCCGCGCCAGATCGCCCATCTTGAAGTAGATCCATCCGAGCGTATCCCAGTAAGCACTGAACGTCGAGGGGAGTTGTAGATCATCTTTCTGTATATTCTCAAGATCTACCTTCTGTGATCGCTCTTCCTCTTCTTTCACCGACCGCTGCGAGTAACCGAGAGCTTCGGTGAGGTTAGTTCCTGCCTCGGCTAACTCATACGCCACATTGTTGAGCATCAACGCCGAGGAGTCGTTTTCCAGGGCCTTATGGAATGCGTCAAGCCCCTCACCCGTGTTGTGGGAACGCAGACGAACCGTTCCCAGCATCATTAGCGCATACGCATTGGACGGGTTCGCCTTGACTGCCGACTCAAGAAGTGACGCCGCGTCCGGGTAGCGCTTTTGCTCCATGTAAAGCGCGCCGAGGTATTGCGCGACGTCGGGATCGTCGGGAGCGATACTTTGCAATCTCTGCCAGGTGACGATGGCATTGTCCTGATTCCCGAGGAACATGTAATTGAAAGCCAGCATCTTGTAGGGAAGAGCTTGCTTCGGATCGGCCTCTACAGCTTTCTGCAGAGCATCAAGGGTTGAACTCTTGTCTTTACTGGCCGCATAAGTCAGGCCAAGCTCAATCCAGGCGCGGGAAAAAATCGCGTCAATCGAAACCGCATACTTCAGAGCAGTGATCGCAGATGTGTAATCTTTCGTCTGCATCGACTTCCGGGCGTCCTGCTCTGCCTGGAGCGCGTGTGAATTAGAACTGCCCGGGAGCATGACGACCTGTCGGACTAGCTGTGCTAAGCGGGCGGGCCCTTGCGCGGGGGGGTCCGTAGGGCTGATCGCAGCGACGTCCGCGGGTGAGTGTAGAACAATGTAGGTGTTGTGGTAGTCCGAAATTGCCTTCTGGAATATTTTATAACCTTTCAACTGATCGGGCATTACAGCGCTCGCTTTGAGCAGCAGACGCCGTTTCGTAATGAGCACGCCTTCGTGCACTTCCGAGCTTTCCTGAAATTCGGCAAAACTCTCTTTGAAGTCTATCGAAGCTGGGGGCGTGGCAGACCATCCCTTAGGCAACTCGATTCGCGACTCGGATTCGTGCTCTCCCGCATAGCCAAGCCACAAGGCACCTGACGCTTTAAGTCGTCGTCCTTGACCTCAGGAATACCCAGCGGTGAAAGTGGAATTACGAACCTATGTTTGTCACCTCCGGAGAAATCTTTCAAAGTGTAGTCATACGCTATGGTAAAGGGTTCTTCTGTCTTCTCCGGCGGACTGACTCGTACGTTGCTAATCGTTCCACCCAGACGCGCTCCGTTATACATCTGCGGGCCCAGATCTTTCCACTGCGGCTCAGGCCATCGTCGAAAGACGTACCTGGAATAGAGTTCGTCGTCGCCTCGAGCCATGCCCTCCACGTGCGCTTGCAGCGTACCCTCGATGTCGAGTTTGGCCGTAAGTGTGTCGACTTTCTTGTTGGCAAACGGAGAATTGGCTGGTGTGTTCTGGAATGCCACTTTGTCCGGCATGATGACCAACGCGGGTTTCCCGCGCAGAGGATACACCAGATACCCGATCGTCGTTACTTCCGGTGTCGTGTCCATCCAGGACAGTGTGTCTCCCTTTGCCACCGCGCTGATGACGTGGTTAAACTGTCCGGGCGAGGGCACGTCGGCATCCACTGCGGCTCCGCTGTTAATTAAGGCTGGGTAGGCTCGAATTCCGACGGCGCTCAGCAATGCTGCCAGCAGTGTGTGCTTGTCTTTGCAGTCGCCGTATTGGTTTCCGATAATTTCCGCCGCCGCATGGGGTTGGTAGCGTCCGATGCCAAACGAAATCGCCACATAGCGGTAGCGCAGGCTGACATAGTTGTAAATAGCGCGTAGTTTCGCATCGTCATCCGAGAGACCCTTGGTCAGTTCTTCAGCTTTGGCTTTTACCTCCGGCGACAGCTGAATCTTTTCTTGTTGCAGACGCCCATACCATCGGCCTACTTCCTCCCAGGTACGAAAGCTGCTGATTAGCACATCTGGCGGCGGGAGTAATCCACGAATGGCGTCGTAATTTTGGACTTTCTTTTGTTCCTCCGCGCCCAGGCTTTCGAGATTCGATGTTTTCCATGTGTAAATGCGACGGTTGTTTTCCTCGCGCGTCGTTGGGTGGATCGTTTGACTCTTGAGTTTCACTTCGCGTTCACGCGGAACATTCATCTCTAGCTGCTCGTCGAGAACAACTGCGCTCTTTATAAATTGATAGCCGATCCAGAATTGTCCTTCGGCGAGCGGTTTCTCTACTTGCCATCGGACGTAATATTCCAATGTATCGCCGGGTTCGAGTCCCTTGACCGGGACATGTTTTTCGCGCAGGTCACTGTACATGGGAGCGTCACGAGAGATTTGCGAAGTCATGTCCTGAATTGAGTCAAGGGGAGTTGAGACTACCGACCCGTTCGGTTTGGTGACCCGGACATCGTGTACCTCGATCCCTCCGCCCGATGCCTGGTAGGAGAATGGTATGACTCCGTACTGGCGAACGCCGGCGTCGGACTGTACTCGAACCCGGGCGTGTTGGTCGTACGTATACGTGCCATCCGATTGGAAGACGATCTTGGTCGTAATCTGCTCGATGACCGCACCTTCCTTCGAGAAATCCTGACTGACTGTGTCCTTCTTGGGGGATGTTTGAGAGAAGGAGGGGACGCAAAGGAGAACCAGAACGACGTGAGCTTTGAGAAAAGCGGGGTTAGACATGGGGCTCTGCAATCTTACGCCTCGGTCAAATATCATTGCACTCGTGTGGAAAGGAATGCATCAAGTCCGGCAGCGCTTCCAAACATTCCAGTGAGACCCAGATGAATCCTCGAGGCTCGATTCCTGCGTGCAGTTTTATCATCGCACTCGGTAGCCCGAGCCAATACGGATCCGTGTAGGTGTTCATAAATCTTGTAATCCTGCCAGTCTTGCCCGCATGCGGATGCGGGCTGCCGTCTGGCCGAGTCGGCCGGACCTTGACGTGCACTCCTTCAAGAAGGGATCTTGTTGGCGACTTGTTGCTTACAGGCCCACGTGGTTGGTCGCGGGTCACAGGTAGCTCATGTGGTTCGTCGCGCGTTTGGTGCAGCTCACTTTCTTCCAGGAGCAAAGCGAGTCTGTCCAGTGCGCGTCTACCCCACGCGCTGAATCTAAACCAGATCCCGGGGTTCGCCGCCGCAAAAGCGGCTGCTGTGTTTGAGCGTTGTACGCGCTTCTTAACTCGGCGAACCAGGATGTTCCTACCATAGTAAGTAACTGTGTCCGAGCGTTGTCGGTGCCTCCTTACCCGGCAAACCCCCAGGGTTACACCACAGCCAGTACAGATCACCGTCCTTTCGCCAGTTATTGTGATTGCGCCACAGGAGCAGTGAAAATGGAATTGTCGCTCGACTGAGATTTCTGATGTCATTTGCTCCCCGAACCTCAGCCCGCGGCCGACTCCTAGACGTACAACCAGTACAGCAACAAAAGCAAAAGGGTGATGAACATGACCGGCCGTTCAAGTAGTTCCATTGCATCTTGAACTCCGATGGGCTGAGCTGTGTTCACGTGCCAGTGGGTGCGCTTCCCGACCCGGCGAATCCCGAAGACCCGACCACAATCGGTACAGATCACCGTCTTCTCGTTGCTTATCATGGTTGCACCACACGGACAGGGAAAATGGTATTTTCGTTGGACAGTCCGCTCGACAGCGATTTCCGATGTCGCTGCCACCTTCGACCCCGGCCTGCGGCTGACTTCCAGCAATAAAAGCAGCGTTTGCTCGTCCACTCCGAGCATTCGCGCGACCTGAACCGTCGAGTAGCCTCTATTCATCGCCTTACCAAAGGTTATATTTTGTAACTATTGTCAGCATCGGGTTCACCGGAACGAATCTCCAGTGCAAAACGCAAAAGTCAACGCGTTTATCCGCCCAAATGCTCCGTCAATTTATTGAGCAACCTGTTTAAATCTTTGTCGTTCTTGCGGACCTCTTCTATTTTTTCGACGGAGTGAAGAACTGTGGTGTGATGTTTTCCGCCGAACTGGCGTCCGATTTCCGGCAGCGACGCTTCCGTCATGTGCTTGGCCAGGTACATGGCGATCTGACGCGGATAGACGATGGCTCGCGAATTATCTTTAGCTTTAATTTCGACCAGGCGCAGGCCGAATTGCTCGGCGACCATTTTCTGAATGGACTCGATGGTGACCTTGCGGGCTTGCGAGTCGATGAAATTCTTCAGAACCTGCTGCGCATAGGGCAGGGTAATCTCGGCGCCAATGAGTGAGGAGTGAGCGACGAGGCGGATGAGAGCTCCTTCCAGCTCGCGAACGTTCGACCGAATGTTCTGCGCGACGTAGAGGGCTACGTCGGTGGGAAGCGTTACTTTTTCCTGCTCGGCCTTTTTTTGCAGGATGGCGACTTTGGTTTCAAGGTCAGGCGGCTGAATGTCCGCGATCAATCCCCACTCGAAGCGGCTGCGCAGGCGGTCTTCGATCTCGGCGAGTTCTTTGGGAGAGCGATCGCTGGCGATTACGATCTGCTTCATGGTGTCGTGCAACGCATTGAAAGTGTGGAAGAACTCTTCCTGAGTGCGCTCCTTACCGGCAAGGAACTGGATGTCATCGACGAGCAGGACGTCGACGCCGCGGAACTTGTCGCGGAAGGTAGTCATCTTGTCATAGCGCAGCGAGTTGATCATGTCATTGGTGAACTTCTCGCTGGATACGTAGCAGATGGCGGCTTGCGGCTGACGGCGTTTTACTTCGTGTCCGATGGCCTGCATGAGGTGCGTCTTGCCCATGCCGACGCCGCCATACAAGAACAGCGGATTGTAGGCTTTGGAGGGACGCTCGGCGACCGCCTGACATGCGGCATGCGCGAACTGGTTTCCGGAGCCGATGACGAAGGCGTCGAAAGTGTAGCGGGGGTTCAGTTGCGCGGCGCCATCCCAGTCAAAGCGGGCCTGCGCCGGAGCGGGCGCCGCCGGAGTCGCGGAAAGCCCGCCATTGTGGCGCACTGCGGTCGCGGCGGGATCGTCCTCGGGCGTGACGAACTTTACGTCGTTGAATTCGAGACCGAGGTTGTCGATGGCTTCCTGGATGAGGTCGGCATACTTATCGCCGGCATGACGGAACTCGGCTGTGGGCACGCGCACGAATAAGATTCCGCCACTGGAGTGGCTATAGCGCGTGGGCTTCAACCAAGTATCGTAAGAGTGCCGATTGACCTTTTCTTCCAGCGTATCGAGAATGCACATCCACGGATTGGGAGCAAGTGCAGTGCTTGGAACAGACATTGACGGGTTGGGACAAAGTGTTGTGCTCGGAACTGACATAGCATGAAATACCCTCTGGAAAGCGCGGCTCAGTTCCGGAAGCCATGTTTGCCCCTTCCTTCTCTCCCAGGTTCGTACTCTGCCTTCTGCCGGCGATTCCACGCTCGCCAGACGGCGCAACTCCGCGTCGATCTCTGCGTATTCCTTCATGCGTCCTCGGCAGGTTTCGCATGCGCCAATGTGCTCCGCTGCAACAGATGGAATGCTTTCACCGTCGTGAAGTGCAGAGACAAACTCTCTTGCTTCTTCGCACTTCATGATTTGTCTGGTCCTGCTCGGCATGCGCCCCTCCTCGGGCTTACCGGGTTTTTCCCCAAATTCTTCGCAATGCTTCCCTCGCCGCAGACAGTCGTGAACTCACTGTGCCGACAGGTATTACCAGAGTCTCTGCGAGTTCCGCATATGATAGCCCTGCCACTGACCGTAACCACAGCAGTGTTCGTTGTTCCTCCGGGAGCCGCCGGAGTGCGTCACACATGATCGAAGTGGTTTCCGTCTGGCAAAAACCCGTTTTGTTTTCGGTCGGATCCGGTGGACCTTGCTTTCGCCACCAGTCCGCAGCAAGATGGTGCGCAATGCCGTAGAGATAGTTACGAAGCGTCCCGCGCTCCGGCTGAAACCCGTTCGGCCGAGTCCATATCTGACTGAACATTTCTTGCAGAACGTCTTCGGCCGCCTGACGATCGCCGCGATGCTGAACCAAGTATGCCAGCAGCGGCGGCGCGTTCTCCCGGTAAAGGACGTCGAAAGCATCCGCGTCTCTCTCGCAGATCTTTTTCCAAAGCTCTCGCTCGTCAGCCAATCGGCTTCTCCGTTCAGTTATTCGGGTTTTCCGGTCAAAAAAATCATCCGGCAACAAGAAAATGTTGCACCTGCTCCATCTAGCCATCCCTGCGGTGCGCGAAGTGAAGGAATGTTCGCGGGTAAGGGTCTTCGCAGCACACTGAGTCTTCAAATGCCCATAATGCTGTAGTCAGGGACTTGCGCCGATCAAGACTGTATCCGAGCGGAATTGCCACAATCGTTGTCCCAAACGCATAGATAAACGCTGAATCTGATGCGAATCGCTACAACGTTGTGGGGATTGGAGCAATCCGCACGGTGGCCGGTCTGTACCTGAGCCACAATGCGAGACCGATCCCGAACACCAGAGCTGCGATGAGACCTCCAACGGCAAATAGTAGCCGGTTCGGAAACTCCGGAGCATCGGGAAGACTGGCGGGGTTGAGCAGTCGCATCTGCTCCCCAAGCTGCTGATCCTCTGCATCTTTCGCTAGTTTTGCCGCTCCTTGCGCCCCGCTCAACTTGCTCAGCAGATCTGTGTAGCTTTTCTTTTCGATCTCGTGTTCGAGCACTAGCATCGTGTATTTTTTTTCGCTCTCAGAGCTGCGGGAATCGTGCCCCTTGGACCGCTCGAGAAACTGCGCGTCCAATGCCTCCAAGTTTCGTCTCGTGTCATCAAGTTCTCTATTCAGGAAGTCAATTGCGCCCCGGGCCACATCTTGGCGCGATTTTAAATTTTCTTCCAACATAAGAGACGTCAGTTCGTTGCAAATCTGCTGCCCCTCGTGGGCGGTCGATGCCGTGTACGTAACATAGAAACCCGGAACCGGGCTATTCTGGTTGCTGGCCTTGTCCCGGGCTGCGCCAAACTCCGAACGATCGATCTCCACTGGTTCGACGGACATGTCGGTCCGGATTTTGTCGATCAGGTCCCCCATTTCCTGGCCGGGCTGGGCCAATCCTGACCGCTCCAGCATGGATCGCAAGCGGCTCTCGCTGAGAACCGTCTGCTGCAGTATCGCAAGACGTTCGGTCAGATCGGTGGTGACCACAGGATGCACGATATCCTCGGGCGCCCTCTGGGCGTCCACCAATACCAACGATTTCGAGGTATACCTAGGTATACATGCGTATGAAACCAGCCAGCCTGCGAAGGCGGCCAGCAGAGCCGGAATCAGAATCACCTTCCTATAGTGGCGAAAACTGCCCCCGTCCGAACCCGCTGCAGCCTCCATTTTCGACTCCTCAGGGTCTGAAGTTGCACAGTTCTCCGACGCGATAACCATCCTCTCCGACGACAAATCATCAACCGGCGCAAGAACCTCCGCACCTGGTCGCATTGAGGCAGATGCATCGTCGCCTTGCGGTGCCTGTACGCACGATGGGACCTCTAGCAATGAAAGCAGCATCTGCTTGTCCATTCCAAGCATTTGCGCGACCTGGACTGTCGAGTAGCCTCTATCCATTGCCCTACCATTGGTGTCTCGTGACCGGTTTCAGCACAACCCAAAGGAAAAATGCCAGGAAGATCGAGACACCGGCTCCCGCATGCCTCTGCTGGAAAACGACCTTCCTCAAATCTTGTGATTTACGAACTCTCTCCAGTTCAGCTCTGCCGGATGGTTCTCGGCGATTAAGGCATACCGACTAATGCGAAACCAGCCAAGACGTAAGGATGCAGATGCCAGCCGCGAGAAATAAGGATGATCCAGGGCAAAGCAAGAAGGGGTCCTTGGATTCTCGAGCGGATGGATCACGCAAGCTCATCGCCTCCTCCCGACAAGTTAACTAATCGATGCAGCAATGCACCTTCCAAAATCGAAGGATTCGTTTCGCTCAGCAGATCCTGTTAAGTCCGCCCACAACTCGTTCGTTCGAGCCCCGCACCTACAGGCGACAAAGTGCTTGAGCTTCAATCGCTCACGACGCCATTTCGCTCGACAGCCCTCGGCTTTCGTCGCACCGCGGCCGGTCAGCATCCGTCTCGTACTGTGGGCTCTTCTAGTTTGTTTATGCCCCATTCGTAACGGGGCAGCATGGAAAATTTCCCTGCAAATCACCGAAATCTGAGTACTTTTGTCTAAGCTTGAAATAAATCGACGTTAGCCTGCGAGACTCTCTTCCATCGAATCACTGCAGCTCTGTCGGGATTGGAACAATCCGCAACGTGAGACTTCCATCGGCAAAACGGTTGCCAGTTCGCAACCGACATGTTCAACTCCGTGGTTGTGTTCATTTTGGTGCCTTTCCTGTTCGTCACCATTGGTCCGGCACTCATTCAGGCCTATCACTCCCTCGTTGGGAAGTAGCTCGTGGGAGTCAGCAACTGGGTCGAATCCGAAGTCAGATGCATGTCATCAGCGGCAAGCGGTAGGTCTTCGGCACCCATCTGAATCCGCTCCCAGTTCACAGAAATTGGCCAGCCCTATTGGAGTCTTCAATCTTTTCCGAGACAAATCTCGGAATGAGGACCAGAAGTATATAGCCCAGTGACAATGAGAGCCCCGCCGGCATCTAATCACTTAGAACCAAACTTAACCCGAGTAATCGGGAATCTTGGTGGGACGGAAAACCATGTCGAGGAAGCTCTCCAGTGTCTCTACCCGCAAAGTCGCGGCCAAACGCATTAAAGTCTACCGGGCCCAAGACCCCCAGAGGCAAGGGGTACAGCCGAGGGAACGCTCTGAAGCACGGGTTGTTTGCTATGGATGTTTTCTACGGAAACCCAACGATCACTGAGAACCTGCAGGAATATCGAGCACTCCTGAATGAACTGCGCCGGTATTACGAGCCACTGGGTATTCCGGAAGAGTTGGAAGTCGAACGCATTGCCACCTCCTGGTGGAAGCTTAAACGCGCGTGGAGGTACGAAAATGCGGAACTAATTTGCGCCCAGAGCGATGTTGAACTAGCGCTGGAAGCAGCACAGGACAAGGAGATGACACCGGGCAATCGGGCTTGCATCGCCCTGCTGCGAAGCGCCCAGGCCGAGATCAGAGACACCGGGGGCATCTCGGACGAACTCAGGGAGGAGATGTTTGGAACGTATCATGGTCTGCGCGAGCTGTTTGAAGAACGGGTAGGAATCGCCAAAGGACTGATCGTAAAGTATTGAGGACTACCACCGTCAGAGGCAGAGAAACTCGGTCCCGCTGCGAACTTGCTCCTAGCCACAGATCTTCTAATCATGTCCCTTGAAGGCCGAATGAGTCGTGAATATGTTGCCAGGGTTGCCAAAGACCGGCTAGAAATACCACATCCCGAGGCTCTCGATAGAGTCCTCCGGGCCGACGCCGCGGCTGAAAGGAGCCTCAGTCGTGCGATCGACCGGCTGGAGAGCTTGCAGCGGGGCCGCCGGGGGGAAGCGGTTCCTCCCCCAGTGAACGTCCGCCTGAGCCAATGAAAGAGGGCGCGACTGGATGGAAGGTAGAGGGACATAACGGTTTTACCAAACGAAGCCAAGAAGTGATTTATTATCAACAAAAGCAGCGAAAAGCTGAAGTGGCTTCTTAGGAAAAAGAGCGCACGAAGAGCTATCTTGGGCGGATTAAAGATAAAGATCAAAGATAAAGATATAAGGATGATGCTGGTCGGCGCTGGCGAGCTCTTGCCGGCCTGCTTCGCACTGCCTTGAAATCGCCAACCGGTTGGCACCGCTCACTGAATCAGCAGATAGAGTTTCTGCTGGAGGAATCTCTTTCTGGGGCAGCCAAGAAACCTCAAGGTCGGGCAGCCATGGGACAAGGGCAGTCCCGGGAAATCCTAAGCAGCAGCTACACGCGGAAGCGCGAGGCTTCAGCTTGCCCCCGCGTCCCGCCACCGCGGAATGCTCCTATCTCAATGATGTCCCCGTTTTGCTCTGAAAATCGTATAAATTAATAACAGTTATTCTAATGTCCCGAAGCGAGGTGTAAATTGGGAAGGTTCTAACATTGAGGACCCTCTATGAATTATTGCAAAGGCCGTGCGCTCACTTGTCTGCTAGTCCTCTTAAGCTCTGGGATGTTCTCCCCATCGCTCCACGCTCAGAACAAAGTGCTCGGAGAAGTTGAACTGGTCGGCGCCTCAAAAGTTGAAAACACTTCCGGCGTCTGGATCGATGGTCAATACGTCGGCTACCTCCACGAACTGAAGGGAGCGAAAAAACTCCTGCTGCTTCCGGGCGAACACGACATTACCGTAAAGCAGGGTGGATATCTGGATTTCGTGCAAAACGTTTCGGTTCGCGCCGGAGAAAAGCAAACTATTGGGGTAAAGATGGAAAAAGACACCCGGGTGACCCTGCCGGCAATCACCGCCGAGATTAAGCTGGAAGTGAAACCAAATCGAGCGGCGGTGTTTGTGGATGGCGTCTTCATCGGTCACATAGCCGAATTCGAAGGTCCCGGCAAGGCCCTGCTGGTCGCGCCGGGAAAGCACAAAATCAAAATCAGTTTGCCCGGGTATCACACTTTCGAGACCGATATCGATCTGATGGCCAATCAGAAGTCGACGGTTAAGACTGAGATGGTGACGGGCGGTCCGGCGGAAGGAACTCCTCTTCCTCAGTAACATTCCGACTAAGGAGTTCCGTCATTGTCTGCGATCAGATAGACACGCCAGCGGCAGCCGCAGTAGCGCGGCGAGGAAGTTGTGTTCAATGATGAGTTCAATAAGTGCCGCTAGTGCCACATTCTCCCCTCCGTGACCCGCTCTAAATGCTCCCATCTCAACCTCTCGACCTCACGCCTGTGGTTTCGGCGTCTACCCAGAGGGACGGTCAATAGATCAACAGAACGCTGACGCAGCACGTCGATTCGCCTCAAAGTGCCTAGCAAAACCCTTACCGTCGACAGGTAATAAGAAGAACCGTCCCAAGAGGTTTCATTGCAGCCTCGCATACTCCGCTTTGGCTTCCTTCAGGATGGGGATGTCGGGGTCGGCGTCTTTCCAAAGTCCTAGGAAGTCTTGGTATGCGCTCTTCGCTTTGGCGCTGTCGCCGGATAGTGCGTAGGCACGGGCAAGTTGGAGATGGGCGAGCGAGCCGAGCAGGAAGTTCCCCACAAGTCCGGAATGA
>Ga0116133_1000514_pt1 | contig 12125 bp, 10 predicted proteins | sample June2015DPH_19_2_FD_89736 | JGI IMG/M metagenome (GOLD analysis project Ga0116133, IMG submission 89736) | Peatland microbial communities from SPRUCE experiment site at the Marcell Experimental Forest, Minnesota, USA - June2015DPH_19_10 | ecosystem: Environmental > Terrestrial > Soil > Wetlands...
AATCGATCTCGGTGGAATGCTCGGCCCGCCTCGCTTCTATTCGCACTGGCTCAGCGTCGGCATTCAGTTGACGTTCTTCCTCGCCGCCGGATTCTCCGTAATGGCGCTCGCGACCGTGGATGCATGGAAGCGCAGAGACGCCGGCTCCCTGTTGCTCATGCTCTGGGTCTTCGGCACGTTTATCTTCACCGGCTTTCTAAACTGGACCATCAACGCCCGCTCCGTCCTCCCTCTGATTCCCGCCGCCGGCATCCTGCTCGCCCGCCGCATCGACGTTCTGCGCCCCACCTCGATTCGCTTCCGTCCCGCGCTGTTGGCCATACCGTTAGCACTGTCGGGTGTCGTTTCGCTCTGGCTGACCTGGGCGGACACGGAACTGGCAAACTCGGCGCGCATAGCAGCCGCAGAAATTGAGCAAGAAACTCGGAACCAGCCCGGCACCGTATGGTTCACCGGGCATTGGGGATTTCAGTACTACATGGAGTCGTTCGGTGCTCACGCCGTAGTACTCGACGACCCTCCGCACCACCCCGGAGATTTCCTCGCCTTAGGCGCACCCACCCAGCTTTTCGAAATACGTCCGCGACTGGTCGCTTCGCGCGACATCATTCGAATTCCCATGCACCTCGGCATCACTACCTCCCAAGGCGACCTGAGAGCCGGATTTTATTCTTTCGATTCCGGCCCTCTACCCTTCGCCATTGGACCCGTCCCGCCCGAGAGCTATGAATTGCTTCGCCTGGGACCGAGCCTCCCCTCCTCGGAAACTACACGCAAGGATTCGCTCCGGGTAGCATCGCCCTAAGGGGACGTCGTCGCTTTCGCCGCGCTCCCATCCAATCCCAACTCGCCCGCAATCCCCTGCAGCGCCGTGATGCAGAACGCGATGTGCTCGTCCAGATCCACGCCCAGCGCCGCCGCGCCGTTCACAATGTCCTCGCGATTCACCTTCCGCGCGAAAGCTTTATCCTTCATTCTTTTTCGTACCGACTTCGCATCTACCTCGGGCAGTGACTTCCCCGGCTTGATCAACGCCACCGCGGTAATAAATCCAGCCAGTTCATCGCAGGCAAACAGAGCTTTTTCCATCGGCGTGTCGCGCGTCACCCCGGTGTACTCCGCGTGCGACATCACCGCTCGACGAATCACCTCCGGCCATCCGCGCTCCTTGAGAATCTCGTTGCCCCGGTAAGGATGGTCTTCCAGGCTGGGATACTTTTCATAGTCAAAATCGTGAATCAGTCCGACGATGCCCCACAATTCTTCCTCGGACAAGCCAAGTTCCGGCAGCCCAAGACCCGATGTCTCCGTCCCCGAGCCATTCGCAAACTTCCGCGAGCAAGCGCGCATGCACGCCTCCACCGCCAGTGCATGCTTGCGCAAACTTTCCGACTGGGTGAACTCAGTTAGTAAACACCACGCTGACTCACGATCCATCATTGCTTTCCCCATATTTCCTGCGGCATCCCGCCGCCTTATTTCGACTTTCACCGCCAACACGCGCGGCTTTCTGCATTTTAACCTTGACTTCCACAGGCCTTGTACCGCAGATTGTCTCTGCAGTCGGAACCTTTTCCCCCATATGTGATGGTTCCAGGAGTAGCCCGCTCTGGCACTCCCACAACCCGATGGCCACGACTCTTGCCCCGGTAGATTCACGGGAAGTCGTCCGTTGCGATCACTGCCTGTTGGTGCAATTCCGCACCGTCAACAACAATTGCCGCCGCTGCCATTCGTCGCTCGACGAGGAACCCGAGCCCGAACCGGTGGTGATGACTCCACCGGTGATGATGCCCGTGCCCGGCATGGGCCGCGGACACTTGAACCTGGCCACTTCGATCCGCTCGCTGCGTCTGCGCAGCGGCTTGAGCCAGCGCCAACTCGCCGGACGCATGTCCGTTCCCCGGACCTACGTCTCCAAAATTGAAAACGAAAAAGCTACGCCTACGCTGTCGTCCCTGGAACGGCTGGCGCGAGCTCTAGAGGTGACCGTGCCAGAACTGCTCAGCGGCGGGGAAAAGAACCGCCAGGACGAAATCAGCGAGCTGATGAAAGATCAGTTCATTGCGGAGATCCTTCCCTTCGTTTCACAACTCAACGGGATGCAGATGTCGAGCATCCTCACCCAGGTGCGCGACTTGACGGTGCGGCCCAGAAGGACCGCGTAGAGTTAACGTTCACGAGGACCCTGCCGATAGTTTAGGCAGCAGCAAGAATTTTATCCGGGCAACCAGCCAACTCACTGCCGGGACCAATCCCTTGGTCCCGGCTTTTTTCTGCCGACCAGCCCCATGAATCCCAAATAGATCGATTCACATCTATGCATCATGCAGTTGGAACATTCTGAAAATATCTTTTCCGCCTTCCCTGCCTCCGCGAATCAACCCGAGGTAAACGGCTGGGGTGACGAAGCCCCCCGCCCCATCGCGCCGGCTGCAAGCTCCCCCGGATCCGACGACTCCTTGCTTGATGCCTACTCCCGCGCAGTAACCGGGGCAGTGGAACTCATCAGCCCTTCGGTGGTAAACATTGAAGTACATCAATCTGCCGGACGCACTCGTTCCGGCGAGCCTCGCGAGCGCCGCGGTGGCGGCTCGGGATTCGTCTTCACTCCCGACGGCCTGATTCTCACCAACAGCCACGTCGTGCATGATGCGAGCCGCGTCGAAGTCACTCTGTCCGATGGTCGCAGCATGCCCGCAACCGCCCTCGGCGACGATCCCGCCAGCGACCTCGCCGTCATCCAGATCGAAAAACCGCGCATCGACGAACCCGGCCTCACTGTCGCTGCCCTCGGCGATTCCCAGCAGCTTCGCGTCGGACAACTCGTAGTCGCCATCGGCAATCCCTACGGATTTCAATCCACCGTGACGGCAGGTGTGGTCAGCGCGCTCGGACGTTCTCTCCGCTCCTATTCCGGCCGCCTGATCGACGACGTCATTCAGACCGACGCCGCCCTCAATCCCGGCAACTCCGGCGGCCCGCTGGTCGATTCCGTGGGACGCGTGATCGGCGTGAACACCGCAACGATCCTTCCCGCCCAAGGAATCTGTTTCGCCATCGGCATCAACACCGCAAAGTTCGTGGCCAGCCGCCTGCTCCGCGACGGCCGCATCCGCCGCAGCTACATCGGCGTATCCGCCCAAACCGTGCCGGTGCATCGCCGCGTCGTCCGCTTCTACGATCTACCGAAGGAGTCCGGAGCGCTGGTCCTGTCGGTGGAAGAGAATAGTCCGGCGAAGCGCGCAGGTCTGCGCGATGGCGACATTATTGTTGCGCTGGACGACAAGCCGGTCGCCGGTGTGGACGATCTGCACCGCGTGCTCACCGATGTCCGCGTAGCCGTAAGCAGTTCGCTCACGATTCTGCGGCGGACGGACAAACTGGAGTTGAAGATCGTCCCGGAAGAGGCGAAGTAGCTGGTGTGGCGCGGGCGCCCTCGCCCGCGGTGAAACCAGAATCTCAGCGGCAGAATCTTTGCAAATCTGGCGGCGGTGGTGTCGGGACAACGTCGAACTCACCCTGCCACCCGGTACAGCCACGGGCTACAACGCTTCTAGCTGTGCTGCCTTCCAGTTCGCGTGCCTTGCTCTTGGCACGTTCGAGTTGGGTGCTGCTCAATTCTGCTTCAAGTGCCTGCAAATCCGTCGCAGCCGCACGCAAGCCACCGTCATAGCTGACCAACATCCACACGTAGGCCTCAAACTTGTCCAAGGTCACGCCCTGACCATCCCGCAGTAGCATGGCGAGTTGCCACTGCGCTTGCGGAAGCCCTTGTTCTGCGGCCTGCCGGAATCGCTTCGCGGCCTGAGTATAGTCGTTGCGTTCGAGAGCAATTTTCCCCAGCAGATATTCAGCAAAAGGATGGTCATGAGCGCTGGACTTTTCCAGCCAGCTCGACGCTTCGTTCAGGTCGCGGGGAGGCACCTCGCCTAGGAAGATCATGCGGCCCACCAGCCACTGCGCAAGTGGATCATCCTGCCGCGCCGCCTTCTTGTACCACTCCAGCGCCTCGCGCGGGCCTGCAGTTGTGTTCCGTCCAGTTTCGTAAAGATAACCGAGTACGACCTGCGCGGGAGCGAAGCCAAGATCAGACGAACGGTGAAAGTAGTCGATTGCATTCGCCCCGCTGCGGGTCGCGCTGCTTCCCTCGAGCGCATTCATTCCTTTTTCAAACAGGGCGGTCGCATCCAGACCGGAGGTGGTCGTCTGCGCATCGGCAGACGCGCAGCCCAGAACCAGGCAAATTGCCATCAACGCCGGCTTGCAATCTCTCATAATCTCTCTAGAGAGCATGATGGTTCTGCCCTCCACAGCTGTCAATTAGCCATCGGATGCTGGCCTTCCGACCTGCACTGCCAGCGGCCGTGGTTGCTAGATGTTGCCCTGCGCAAAGCGTTCCTGACTCGGAATGGAAAGGACTAAGGTCCATTGCCTCCCCCTTCCCCACTGTGTTAGCTTCGAGAATCGGAAGGGGATAGGCCTTGCAGGCAAAAATTCCCGCCGGTCTGGATCGCAAGGAAGCGGAAGTCTACCGGCATCTCGATCCAGCGCGGCTCCCAAAGCACATCGCGATCATCATGGACGGCAACGGACGTTGGGCCAAACGGCGCCACCTGCCGCGCGTGGCCGGACATCGCGCCGGCGTCACCGCCGTCCGCTCCACCGTCGAAACCGCGGCCCGCATCGGCGTCCACGCGCTCACCCTCTACGCCTTCTCCGAAGAAAACTGGAAGAAGCGGCCCAAGAGTGAAGTTGATTTCCTGATGCGCCTGCTCAGCCGCTACCTCAAGGCCGAGGTCCCTAGGCTGAACGAAAATAATGTCCGCCTCGAATACATCGGCCGCCAGTACGAACTCCCCGAAGATGTCCAGGAACGCATGGCGTGGGCGCGCGAGAGCACGTCTCACAACTCCGGCACAATCCTCACGTTGGCACTGAACTACAGCGCGCGCAGTGAACTCGTGGACGCATTCCGCTCCATGGTGAACGCCGCTTCTGTGAACGGAGGCTTCGAGCACCTGCGAATAGACGAAGATACGGTTGCAAATCATCTCTACACGCGGGACCTGCCCGATCCCGACCTGGTGGTGCGCACCTCCGGGGAAATGCGGCTCAGCAACTTCCTGCTCTGGCAGTTGGCCTACGCCGAGATTTATGTGACGCCCACTCTGTGGCCCGATTTCCGCGGCGTACATCTGCTCGAAGGCATCGCCGAATATCAAAAGCGCGAACGCCGCTACGGCGGCCTGAACCACGGTGATTCGAGTCATGGCGATTTGAACCACGCCAATCTGAATCGCGGCGACTCCCACCCCCACTCCGGACCCCCGAAGGTTAGTAAATAGCGCCCAGCATGCTGAAACGCATCGCGACCGCGCTGGTTCTCATTCCGATCGTGATATTCCTGGTGCTGCGCGCGCCCGTGCCAGTTCTAGCGGTAGTAGCGGCCGCAGTTGCTCTGGTCACGGTGCAGGAATTTCTGAAGCTCACCGAGTCCTATGGCGTTCACCCGCTGCGCCTGCCGGCTTACATCTTCGTGGGATTATTTTTTCTCCTGCTGGCCGCCAGCGCTGCTGGCGAAACGCCTCAGCTCTCCGCCGTCAAGTTCGTTCTGGGCGAGGCGTTTGCCTGCGCTATTTCTCCCTTCATCTTTCTGACCATCGCCATGCGCCGCTCGCCCATGAGCAGCGGCTATCCCGCGGCCGCAGCCCCCGCGTTCGCCTTCGCCTACATTGCGCTTCCCCTGGGAATGCTCGTCCAACTCCGCCAGCAATGGGCCGGCGCTTTCTGGATTCTCTATCTTCTTCTGATCGTCTGGGCCGGGGACATCTTCGCCTACTTCGTAGGCCGCTCGCTCGGACGGCATCTGATGGCCGCACGCATCAGCCCGAAAAAAACCTGGGAAGGCGCGGTCGCTTCGCTGGCCGCCAGCCTGGTGGTCGGCATTCTTTTGTTCAATCATGCCCTGCAGATCAGTTCATTCCTGCTGCGCGTGGGATTGATCGACCGCCGCGACGGCTTGTTCGGCCTGGAAAAGCCAGAGCTGCGCCCCATCATCCTGCTGACCATCGTCCTGAACCTTGCCGCGCAGCTCGGCGATCTGGTCGAGTCGCTGATCAAGCGCGGCGCCGGCGTAAAAGACTCCGGCACATTGCTTCCCGGCCACGGCGGCATGCTCGATCGCATCGACGCCCTGCTCTTCGCCGCTCCCCTGCTGTGGTACTATGCGGCTTGGCGTGTCATGCAGTGACTCTCCCCCTCCGCCCCAACCGCTGATCGCGTAAGATAAAGAATTGAGCTCTCGAAGCTCAACCGTATGAGACGCATCGCCATCCTGGGATCGACCGGTTCCATCGGACGCAGCACCCTCAGTGTCGCCGAGTCCTACCCAGACCGCTTTCAGATCGTCGCGCTCGCCGCCGGCTCGAACCTCGAAGCCGCTTTCGAACAGGCCCATCATTGGCGCCCCCGCGTCATCTCGATTGCCACCGAACCGGACGCCGATCTCCTGCGCTCTCGTCTCGCACAAGCGGGCCTGCGCGAGATCGAAGTGGTCCACGGCGCGGCCGGCACGGTGAAGGTCGCCACCCACCCTGAAGTCGATTTCGTGGTCAGTGCCATCGTCGGCGTCGCCGGCCTTGAGGCCACCTACGAAGCCGTGAAAGCAGGAAAGATCGTCGGCGTGGCCAACAAAGAATGTCTGGTTGCCGCCGGGGAACTCATCACCGCTGAGGCACGCAAACAAGGCAAGCCGCTCTTGCCCATTGATAGCGAGCACAACGCCGTCCACCAGTGCCTGCGCGGCGGTCGTATCCAGGAAGTCGAACGGATCTGGCTCACGGCCTCCGGCGGCCCGTTTCTGAACACTCCTCGCTCCGCCTTCAGTTCCATCACGGTCGAGCAGGCGCTGAATCACCCGACCTGGAAGATGGGCCGCCGCATCACCATCGACTCAGCCACCTTGATGAACAAGGGCTTCGAAGTCATCGAAGCATGCAGATTGTTTCACATACCTCCGTCGAAAGTGGAAGTGATTGTCCATCCGCAGTCGACAATTCACTCCATGGTCGAGTTTATCGATGGCAGCATACTTGCTCAGTTCTCGGTGACCGATATGCGTCTGCCGATCCTTTACGCTCTGACCTATCCCGAGCGCATTCAGTCGGATATGCGCTTCCCGGTCAGCAACTTGCGTCATCTCGACTTCAGCCCTCCGGACATGAGTAAATTCCCTTGTCTCCGTTTGGCGTATGAAGCGGTGGAAGCGGGCGGTGCAAAAACCGTCGCTCTGAATGCGGCCGATGAAGTCGCAGTGGCCGCGTTTCTCGAAGGCAGTATCGGGTTCGATGAAATTCCCAGGATTATCGAAGATTCGGTTTCCGCATCTAATTCGGGAAAGCTGGGTTCGATCCAGGAGGTGCTTCAAGCCGATGCCGAGGCACGCCGATATGCTCAGCAGCGAGTGGGCAGATCGCGCGCAGAGGAGCGGACGCGGGCAACTTCTTTCATCTAAAATGTTCGTTTTGGAATCTAACAAACTGTGGAGTACGTACTCTAATCTATGCCTGACTTTCTGATTTCGCTGATCGCCGTCGTCGTCATCCTCGGCTTCATGATCCTGATCCATGAGTTCGGCCACTATGCGGTGGCCAAATGGCTCGGCGTTAGGGTCGAGGTGTTTTCCATCGGCTTCGGCAAGCGCCTACTGGGCTACCGCAAGGGAGATACCGACTACCGCATCAGCGCCATCCCGCTCGGCGGCTACGTCAAGATGAGCGGAGAGAATCCCATGGACGAGCGCACCGGCGATCCTGCGGAATTCCTCTCGCACTCCCGCTGGCACCGCTTCCTCATCGCCATCGCCGGTCTCACCATGAACATCATGCTGGCCGTGTTTCTGCTCGTCGGCGTCTTCATGGTGCACTACGAATATCCTGCGATTTTCGATGCCCCCACCGTGATCGGCTGGGTGATGAAAGATACTCCGGCAGCTAAAGCTGGCTTTCAGCCCGGCGACCGCATCGTTCGCATCGCTGGCATCCACGATCCTACCTGGGAGCAGGTCGATACCCGCGAAGCCCTGAATCCCGGCCAGCCCTTAGACGTCACGATCAATCGCGAGGGCCAGCTACTTACCAAAACCATCGCTCCCGAGCCTTACGGCGTCGATCAGATCGGATTCGCCGGCTGGGCCGCCAAAGAGCCCTGCGTCTGCGTCACCGACCTGACTCCCGGCATGCCCGCAGACAAGGCCGGCCTGCACGATGGCGACGAAATTCTCGCCGTGGATGGCAAGCCCGTACCCGCTCTCGCCGCCATGGTAGAAATGCTCGAGACTTCCAAGGACAAGCCGATCTCCCTCACCGTTCGCCGGGGAACGGAAACCAAAGACTTCACCGTCCAGCCCGTCCTCATCGAGAAAAGATATCGCATCGGCATCGGCAGCATGCCCATGAAAGTGACCAGCCTTGCCTTCCCTGCAGCACTTCGGTTATCGCTTCAGGAGAACAGGAAGGCTTCCCTGCTGATTCTCGAACTCGTACAGAAAATGCTGCAAGGCAAAATTTCCGTACGCTCCATCGAAGGCCCCATCCGCATCGGCCAAGCCGCCGGAGAAGCCGCCCGCCGCAAAGGTTGGACGCCGCTCCTGCTCTTGACCTCGGCCATCAGCCTGAACCTTGGCGTCTTTAACCTGCTCCCCATTCCCATCCTCGACGGAGGCGTCATTTTCTTCCTCCTCATCGAGAGCCTGATGGGCCACGACATCAGCATGCGCATCAAGGAACGCGTCTACCAGGCCGCATTCGTCTTCCTGGTGCTCTTCGCCGTAATGGTCATCTATAACGACTTGCTGAAAACCATTCCAGGATTAGCCGACCGCCTGCAATAGGCGGTCAGGCCACGCAGCCCTGTGGATTCAGTGCAGGTTGCGAGCCTTTCTCGTATGAGATACAATGTATCTCATACGAGGGATTAAGCATGGCTGCTACTGAAATGGTTCACGTTCGCGTTGAAAAGCGTATCAAGACGCAGGCTGCCAAGACTTTGGCGGCCATGGGGTTGTCCGTATCCGATGCTGTGCGCGTCCTGCTGACACGCGTGGCGGCTGAGAAGGCGCTCCCTTTCGAGGTGAAGGTTCCGAACCCCGCGACAGCGGCGGCGATGCAGGAGGCCCGCAAAGGCGGACTGCCTTCGTTTGGCAGCGTGTCGGAGTTGATGGACGACCTGAACACGGAGGATTGAGCGCACCGGCGCTTTCCGCAAGGACTTCAAGCGCGAGAAAAAGGGCAGCATCGCCGCGAAATAGATTTTATCGTTGCCAGCGTCGTCTCACTCCTCTCGCAAGATAAGCCTTTTCCTGAAAAGAACCGCGACCACGCTCTCACCGGAGACTGGTGCGATCACCGGGAGTGCCACCTTAAACCGGACTTACTTCTGATTTACCGCAAACCGGATACTGAGGTTCTGCAACTCGTTCGCTTGGGTTCGCACAGCGAACTGTTCGGCTAAGGAGATGGGGGACCGCTCGGTCCGACAACCGAGTCCCCATGCTAAAATAGAGCTTCCCATGTCTATCATTCCCCGCAGGAAAACCGTGACCGCCGTCGTTGGCGGCGTGCGCGTCGGCTCGGATGCACCAATCGTGGTGCAATCCATGACCAACACCGATACCGCCGATATCCCCTCGACCGTCCAGCAGTGCGCCGCCCTGGCCAGCGCCGGCTCGGAACTGGTGCGCGTCACCGTCAACAACGAAGGAGCTGCTGCCGCCGTTCCCCACATCGTCGAGCAACTCGACAAGCAAGGCATCCGCGTTCCCATCATTGGCGACTTCCACTACAACGGTCACGTCCTGCTCACCAAGTATCCCGACTGCGCCCGCGATCTCGCCAAGTACCGCATCAATCCCGGCAACGCCAGCATCGGAAAGACCGGCGACTCCAACTTCCGCACCATGATCGAAGTCGCGGTGAAGTATCAGAAGCCCGTCCGCATCGGCGTGAACTGGGGTTCGCTCGACCAAACTTTGCTCACCCGCATGATGGACGAGAACTCCGCGCTCGCCGAGCCCAAGGACGCCCGCGAAGTCACCATGGAAGCGATGGTTGTGAGCGCACTGAACTCGGCTCAATTGGCGGAGAAATTCGGCCTCCGCCCCGATCAAATTATTCTCAGCGCGAAAGTCAGCGGCGTGCAGGATCTCATCGACGTTTACCGCGCCCTCGCCGCCCGCTGCAACTACCCGCTGCACCTCGGCCTCACCGAAGCCGGCATGGGCGCGAAAGGCGTTGTCGCCTCCAGCGCTGCCCTAGGCGTAGTTCTGCAGGAAGGCATCGGCGATACCATTCGCGTTTCACTGACTCCTGCTCCCGGAGGCGATCGCACTGAAGAAGTCCGCGTCGCCCAGCAGATTCTGCAATCCATGGGCATTCGCAGCTTCACCCCGCAGGTCACCGCCTGCCCCGGCTGCGGACGCACCACCAGCACCTTCTTCCAGGAAATGGCCGAACAGATTCAGACCTACCTCCGCGAGCAGATGCCTACCTGGAAAGGCCGCTACATCGGCGTTGAAGAAATGAAGTTGGCCGTCATGGGATGCGTAGTGAACGGCCCCGGCGAATCAAAGCATGCCAACATAGGTATCTCACTGCCCGGTACGTTCGAGGAGCCTAAGGCTCCGGTCTATGTGGATGGACGCCTGTTCACCACGCTCAAGGGCGATCGCATTGTCGCGGAATTCATCGAGATCCTCGACGATTATGTCGACTCGCACTACGCCGCCCGAGAAACGCAAAGCGAGGAAGTAGCCGCAAGAAACTAAGGGCTGCACGTTAACCAGCTATCCAAGCGCTCGGGAAGGGCACAACTTCAGTCGTGCCATCTAGGATTCCATTATCTATCAACGGGGCTTTAGCCCCACGCCCACGCACTACTGCCCCATCAGCAAGAAGATCGGGCTCTGCAAAGCCGACGCGCTGTTGGCTTGGGGAGCCATCGGCAACGCGCCGACCACCGTATCCGGCGGCAGCGGCGATTCGGGATTGTTCGCATTGTTGCCGGTTGTATTGATCACGGCAACCGCTCCCGCGTCGCACATGCTCACATAGACCCGGCTGCTATCTTCCGACGCCACGGTGAACACTCGGAATCGTGGATTGCTGGGAGAATACAATGCGGGGTACAACGGAGTCATTGCGCATGAACCCATCGGCGGCACCGCATATTGATACTTGCCAGCCGCATTCACCGCGAACGGCGGCGAAGTCAGCAATGTCAGGGTTGACGTGTTTGGATTCGGATACTTGGGCGTAAGCGTATTCGCGTCGAACACCGTCACGCTAGGCACCACGCAAGGCGACACAGTCACATTCGGGTCCGGACAGGTTGTCGCAATCTGGTAGCTCGCCACGTAAAACCGTGTGCCATCCAGCAACGCGGTCACCGAAACTGGAATCACCGCACCGCACGTCGCACACGCAGTTGCACTCAGCCCGGGAATCGACAGTGGTGTCGTCGACAAAAGCGTTGGTGTATCGTTCGTGCCCCCCGTATCGGAAAATACATACACCTTCCCGGTCACTGGATTCGCAACGTAAAGCCGGTTCAAATTCGGATCGAAGAAAGCAAAATTCGCACCAGCCCCCACCGGAAGACTGCTGGTCACCGTGTCCGTGGCAACATCAATCGTCACCAGTTGCCCGTCACCCTCGGTCAGCACATACACCTTCTGGCTGTCGCCCCGCGCCACGATCCAGACCGGCGTGATCCCCGTGAATCCCGTGACCGTGTTCGAAGAAAGATCCACCGGATTCAGGCTGCTGATCGTGTTGCTCCCTTGATTCGCCACATAAAGTTTGAAGGCATTCGGCGTTTCCGCCAGCGCCACCGGATTGGTTCCCACCGTCGCAGTAGTGCTGACCACGTTTGAGGTCGTATTGATAGAGCTGACCGAATTGGTCCCAAAATTCGCTACGTAGACCGCCGTACTCTGCGTCGTGTTCAAGAACACCGGCTCCGAGCCCGTCGGCAGCGCGACCGTGTTCACCGTTCCCAGCCCGATAGACAGCCTGGAATCAAACACCGGAGTGAAGGAGGAAACGATGTCCAGTCCGCCTGGGACC
>Ga0116133_1000515_pt1 | contig 12121 bp, 9 predicted proteins | sample June2015DPH_19_2_FD_89736 | JGI IMG/M metagenome (GOLD analysis project Ga0116133, IMG submission 89736) | Peatland microbial communities from SPRUCE experiment site at the Marcell Experimental Forest, Minnesota, USA - June2015DPH_19_10 | ecosystem: Environmental > Terrestrial > Soil > Wetlands >...
GCGTTCCCTGGTCGTGCTCTACTGCGACTCCGCGGCAACTCAAGTGGTGTGATTTCTGACGAAGATAAAGATTCTGGGGTGGGAGACGGGAATCGAACCCGCAACGTCCGGAGCCACAGTCCGGTGCTCTGCCAGTTGAGCTACTCCCACCGCGTACTTGCGATTATAACAACTCGCGCCGAGTGCCGTGAACGGACGGGCAGGGCCGCAGCTTTCGTACTGCGCGCTAGATCCTTGGGGACTAGAAATTTCCGAAGGATAACGGTGTGGGAAATAGACATGGAGATTAGAGACTGAGAGCGCGCGAGATGCAAACGCAGGCTAGCCGCGGCCTACGCCGACGTATTCGAATCCCATGGCGCGCAGACGGACGGAGTCGAGCAGGTTTTTTGTATCCACGATAAGCGGACGGCGAAGCATTTGTTTGATGCGGCTGAAGTCGAGGCCGCGAAATTCCGGCCAGCCGGTGCCGACAACTAATGCGTCGACTCCTTCGGCTGCGGCGTAGGGCGATTCGCAATAATGAACCGAGCCGTTCAGTTCGAGGCGCGCATCCGGCAGTGCGACGGGATCGTAGGCTCGCACTCGCGCACCCTGGGCAATTAAATTCTTAGCCAGGCGCATGGAAGAAGATCCGGCAACTGAATTCGTGTTGGGCTTGAACGCCAATCCCAGAATTCCCACGTCTTTGTTCTGCACCGACTGAACGCACTTTGAAATCTTTTCGATCACCTGGTCGGCCAGCCCGTGATTCACTTCGCGCGCGGCGCTCAGAACTTTGAGCGACACGCCGTTGCGCTGGGCGAGGTCGGCCAGCGAGTCCATGTCAGACTCGGCAAACAAGCCGCCCATGCCGGCTCCGGGCTGCAAGCAGCGAGGCGCGATTTTCTTGTCCAGTCCTAAAGCCAGAGCGAGGCTGACTGCGTCCGCGTTCACCCGTTCGCACAAGCTCGCCAACTCATTAATGAAGGAAATCTTGGTGGCCACAAAAGCGGTCGCGGATTCACGCACCAGCTCAGCCGTCTCGTGATTGGTCACGATCACCGGAACGCCACGCATCACCAGGGAATGAAAAATTTGTTTGATGGCCAGCACGGCGTCGTTCGAATCGGTTCCCAGAATGATGCGGTCCGGCCAATTGAAATCCTCAATCGCGCACCCCGGAGTAAAGAACATGGGCTGCGAGACAACGGTGGCCCGCAAGCCTGCCTCGGTAATACGTTGCTCGATCGCGGTCGCTGTGCCAACCGGGACCGGCGTGGCTAGCGACAGGATCGGAGGCTTGGCAGCGGCACGTGCAATGCGAATGGCTAGATCGGTCAGATGCTGCGCACTGTCTTCGGCAAGAAAGATCACTTGCGTCTTGCGGGCGAATGATTCGATGTCGGTGGAATAGGCCAGCCGTCCCGAGCGTACGTTACGTTTGATTACTTCGGTGAGGTTCTTTTCGTGAAACGGGACGCTGCCCTGGGCCATTGCGACCATTTGGGAGCTGTCGGGATGGCAACAGCTAACCGGGGTGCCGAAGTCCGCCAGACAAGCGGAGACGACAGTACCTAAGTACCCTGCTCCGTAGACCCCAATCTGCATGACACCTCCCGATACCCACTATGAATTCGCTTGGGGAAGGAGCCCGAGACGTCTTGCGCAGCGACTCCAACCTCTTGTTTACGCTCGCCTTCAGCACTTGGCAACGCACGGGAGGGATTTGTACTTGAGGACATGACCTAGTGGAGAAACAGGAATTTGGACAGCCGGAAGGTCACCTCGGGGGACGTGTGGCTTTCTGGCGGGAGTGCTTCGAGGTTTAAATCGTCTGAAATTGGAATCTTCTAAGGTTTGACCAAACTCCGCCCTAACCGTATTCCAGCCAAGTCCACCCAACGATTCTGCTCCTCTTCGCGAACGAATGTCAGTTCGCTCAAGGGGATATGGCGGCTGCCTTCGAACAACGCCCAACGGTCGCGGGCGAAAATGTAGGCCTTCTGCGCCAGTTCCTCGGTGCTGACTTTCACAATCGTGAGATGCGGCATGTAAGGCCACTCTTCGGTGAAGGCGAGAGCGCGAGTGTTCAATCGATCGTGCAGCTCCTGCATGCGGTGAGCACATCGGGCTACCCGGATGAAAACCGTGGGAGTGACAGGGACGAAGGTTTCAACATCCCCAAGGGTGACTTCGAAAGGCTCGGCCTGGCTGCAGATATCTTCGAGCGTCTCGAGCGCTGATAGTTCCCCGCCCTGCAGTCGCCGGGGAGGAAGGATGGTCACATGGGCAGGCAGATGGGGCAGATTGGGATGCAGTTCCTGCCGGAGGTTCTCAACTAGTTCCCCGACGGCATTCCTGACGTAGGCCACCAGGGCGTAACGAGGACTTTGCATGTCAACCAGAAATTATACCTCCGAAGCAGGCCGCGTGAGTTGCCACGCTTGGGAAGCAGTAGAATTGCCGCGTGACTTGCCTGTGAAAACACTGAACGAACTGTATTCGTCTCTTTCCTCCCGGCGCCGGTATGAAGTGTGGTTTCTTCGACTGGGACTCGCGGACGGTTCAGGAGCGTGGTGGTTCCGGTATTTGCTGATGAATCCCGGCCGTGGCGGTTGCATTGGTGATCTCCGGGGACTGCCAGTACAAGTCTGGGCGACCTGGTTTCCTCAGGGTGGGAAAGCGCAAAGCTTCATTCAAGGATTTCCCTTGCAGGGACTGGATCTCAGTGGCAAAAGCCAAAATCCCTTCCACTTTCGAGTCGGCCAAAACGAGATCGGCGAGAATTCCTGTCGAGGCATACTGGAAGTTGAGGGGCACGCGATTACATGGGATCTGCATTATCGTTCGACGTTTCGCGTCACGCTCAGCAATAAAGGCTGGATCGGCTTCTCGCGAACTCCGCATTCCGATGCTGTCTTTTCTGGCAGGATCACGCTGGATGGGCGGAGTTTTGACGGACGCCCTTTGGGGATCGGAGTTCAAGGACACAATTGTGGATACCGGCATCGCAACTTCTGGACTTGGACGCATGCGCATTTTCCCCGCACGGGCGCAGCCCCGAGCACTTTGGAAGCGCTCGCCTACGAAATGCCGTTCGGGCTTGTCTTTCGTAAAGCGGTGCTCTGGCATGATGGGGAGGAATACGAATTCCGAAATCTGAAAGACATCGGGAGAGATGCAAACGAATTCAATTGGAGTTTTCGCTGCTCCGCTAAAAACGGATTGCAGTTGGATGCGGTCATCGATGGCGCCGGACCGAGCATCCATCGTCTACCCTATGTGAAGACCGATTGTACGGGCAGCTTTGAAGTTACGAACAACAGCCTGTCGAGAGCGGTACTCCGGTTGGAGCGGCAAGGCAGATCAAAAGAAACGCTAGAGACGACTATCGGGGCCGTCCTGGAGATGGTTGGCCGCTAAACTCGTTTGGAAGACTGCGCCATGGCGAGGCGGTCGGCGACGATGGAGTACGCCGAAGGATTAAATGCCATTCCAATGTGTGTGCCAGGAACTTCAAAATCGACGTCAGGATTTTTGGTCATGCAATATCGCCAATCCACGATGCCGTCATCGCGAGTGTAGATGGCGGTTTCGATCATCGAGTCGGGAATGTCGCGCTTCAGCGAGTCCACAAAACTGCACGTGCAGCGCCCGGTGTAGCAGTCTGGCAGCACTCCTTGGCCGTGCTCCTTGAGGATACGCAGGCGAATGGCTTCGGCAGCATGAAGGATGGTTCGACTGGTAGCGGTGCCGCGAATGGGCGCGGCCAGAGTGATGACGGAAGCAATATCGCGCGGCCTCTGGCCTGCAACGGAGCGTGCGATTACCCCTCCGAGGCTGTGACCGATCAAATGAATTCTCCGCCCCGTTTCGGCTCGTGCTCGTTCAATAGTCTCGTTCAGATGACGTTGAACCAGCAGATTCGGGCACTCGGCGTTGATACCGATACCGGAAAAATACGGCCGGTATCCGATGCGGCCCAGCCAGGCATGGAGTTCCATCAAATAAAGATCGGTACCAAGAAAACCGGGAATAATGACCACGGCGGAGTCATCCCCGCGGGGTACACCGAAGCCGTAATAGACGGGAGTTGCGTGCAGCAAGAGAATCTCAGCCGCAAACAGCGCTTCTGTCCACGGGGAAATGTCGGCCTGCAAATTGGCCCTGTGAGTGTGCATCCGCGCCCCCGCTTTGGATGAACCTGTTGTCTTTTTCTGTTTGTGCCGCAATTTCGTCCTGGGTCTGTCGAGCATTTACACCTTACGCTGGCGCGCGTAGCCGGGGGAACTTACCGGCTGAATTATACCCTTCTCTTACGTTTTTGAGGTGAGTTTTGTTTTCTGGTTGCTGGCTTTTCCAGCCGTGCTTCCAGTTCCGCCACTCGCTTTCGCAAGGCGTCGAGTTCCGGCTCCGCATTAATTCGGGGCTGAGATGGTCCGGGCAAGCCTATCAGTTGCTTCATCATATCCACTGGAGACAAAATGGCAGACTGGACTTCCCCTAAGCGGCTCTGCACTGCGTCCTGCACCTTCTGATAAGTATCAAAGGCGGACTTTAAATACCACATTACGAACTCCTGCCGCACCTCGTCGGAAGCGACAATAAGTTGGCGCAGCAACTCGAGCGGCAGGCCCGTCGGTTTTTCTTTCGCATCCTCAGTAATGATTTGGGTGAGGGTGACGCGCGTCAGATCCTGGCCGGTTTTCGCGTCAATGACCTGAACCTCCCGGCCTTGCCGAATGAAGCCCGCGATGTCCTCGAGATTCACGTATTTGCTATTGGAGGAATCGTATAGCCTGCGATTCCCATACTTCTTGATGACGACCGGCGGCTGCATTCTCTGCTCCTGGTGATGCTGCTCTGCACACAATACAAATATATCTTGACACAAATCCCAGTCAGCCGTATATTTTAGTTGATGCTGCAATGCAGCAATTAATAGGAGGTGTCAAATGGCAGCAACCAGTAAGTCCGAATCCCCCCGAACTCATCATGGGGAGTCTTCCTTTGTATCTCTTCTATCAGGGTGGGCGCAACAGGGAGTCCAAAGCTTTTTCGCCACGCAACGGATCCTTCTGGATCTCGCCATGCGGCAGAATGCAAGCTTGATGCACTCTCTGCGCCAACAACTATCCGATCCTCAACATTCCCCGACCGCCATTCTGGGCGAAGTGACTGCCGAGGGTATTTCCAATTTCATTGAAGGGCAGAAAGTCCTGCTCGACCTGGGACAAAAGCAGAACGAAATCCTGATGTCCGGCGTGAAGGAACGTGTCGGAGAATGGCCTGCGGCGCAGGCAGTAACCGACCTGCTGCGACGAAGCGTGGAGACTTTCATCCACATGCAGCAGGAGTTTCTGAAAATTGCCGGCAAGCAAAGTCATACCTGGGTGGAAGCAGCCAAGGCCGGGAAACCATACCAAAGCGAGCAAGTTGTCGAATTGGCCCGTGAGGCTATGGAGAATTTCGTCAAGGCGCAAAAGCATTTTATGGACGTGATCGCCGAAGAGACCGCGAAGGCGACCGGCAGCAAGCACACCAATGGAGTCAAGAAAATCAAGAAGACCGAGTTGTCCCAACTGGCGCGCGAAGCTACAGAATCGTTCATCGATGCGCAAAGAAAGCTAGTCGATGTCGCCGGGCGACAGATGAATGCCAGCGTGAAAACTGCAGGCAAGACTCTGGACCTCCTGCGGCCCTTTCCATTTCTGCCATTGGCCGAGTTAACACGGGAAGGCGTGAAAAGCTACGTCGACGCCCAAAAAGAGTTGATGGACGTCATGGTGAAACCGAATAGCGAGCACAAACGCGCCCACAAGACCGAACCGCGTGCGAAGCGGGCGCCAAAGAAGCACGCGGCAGCAGCAGCGGCCGCCTAAGGGCAGAACGACGCATAGAGCTTCATCCTGAGCGGCGTATGGCCCGTGCGAAACGCGGGCCATACAAAGTCGAAGGACTCCGCACGGCCGGGTGCCCAAAGCCGCGTTCTGCGAGAACAGCCCGCTTCGCACGTGTAAAACAACACGGGAGAATGCAGCGAGGCCGGCAGCGGTAGGGCAAACGGGAGTTCTTCGGCTCCGCTCAGGATGATCGGTCAACTCAATTAACAATCCAGTTTGAGTATCACGTTGGCGAATCCTGCCGGCGGATACTTGTCATCGTTATCGGTGTGGAGGCGTCCATGAACATTCCACTGACTCCCATCCGTTTCCTTCGCTATGCGCGCGAGCAATTTCCGGACAAGATCGGTCTAGTGTGTGGTGAACAGCGGTTCACCTATGCGCAATTCGCCGGGCGCGCAGCGCGGTTGGCGGGCGCTCTCATCGCCGCAGGAGCAAAGCCCGGCGACCGCATCGCCTTTCTCAGCACGAACTGTCATCGTCTGCTAGAGGCCTATTACGGCGTCCTGGAAGCTGGTTGTATTTTACTGCCGTTGAACATTCGCCTTAGCCCTCGAGAACTCGCGTTTGTTTTGAACGATGCGCAGGCGAGATTCCTATTCGTCGAAACGGCATTCTTGCCGCTGGTTGAGTCATTTCGGGCGACCGTCGGCTCGATCGAGGCCGTCATCCTATTAGATGGCCAGCCGCAGGCGAGTTGGCTGATGCCGGGGAACTACGAGGACAGCCTGGCGGTTTCCCCTCCGTTCCAGTGTGACTTCACGCAAATCGATGAAAACTCCGTCGCTGAAATCTTTTACACCAGCGGCAGCAGCGAGCGGCCAAAAGGCGTTATGCTTACGCATCGAAACGTGTATCTGCACGCGCTGTCCGTGATCGCTGCGGGACAAACCTCCGCAAGCACGCTTGGGGAAATGTCGTGCAAAGCGGTATTGCTGCATACCATTCCGCTCTTCCACGCGAATGGGTGGGGCATAGCCCACATCATCACGGTAGTCGGAGGAACGCACGTGATGATTCATCACTTCAATCCGGCGGAAGTTTTTCGCCTTATCGAGCAGGAGCACGTAAGCAGCTGCGCCATGGTGCCCACGATGGCGACAGCTCTGGTGAACTCTCCCGCGCGAGCAAAATTCAATTTGAGCAGCCTCCAGGTTATTAGTATCGGCGGAGCCGCTTCATCTCCGACACTGGTCAAGGAAGTCGAGGAGAAGCTGGGTTGCACCTGCATCTCGGGATACGGCTTGACCGAGACTTGTCCCACGCTCGCCAAGTCGCCGATGAAGTCGGACTTGTTAGACAAAGGAGCACAACGCTACGCCCGCCAGGCAATGACGGGATTTGCAATTCCCGGCGTCGAGCTTCGAGTGGTCGGTCCCAACGGCGACGACGTCCCGCACGATGGCGTCGTGATGGGCGAAATCGTGGCCAGAGGTGACGTTGTCATGGAAGGTTACTGGCGGCAGCCGGAGGCGACAGCCACCGCGATGGAGGGCGGTTGGTTTCACACCGGTGATGTAGCTACCGTCGATCCGTACAACTATATTCAAATTGTGGATCGCAAGAAAGAAATCATTGTGAGCGGGGGCGAGAACATATCGTCACTGGAAGTAGAAAAAGTGCTGCTTGCCCATCCAGACGTGTACGAGGCGGTCGTGATTCCCGTCCCTCACGAGAAGTGGGGCGAGATACCGAAGGCGCTCGTTGTCTTGAAGCCGGGGTCACAAGCCCGAGAACATGACCTCCTGGAATTCTGCCGTTCGCGGTTGTCGCATTATAAGTGTCCACGCTCGGTCGAGTTTCTTGAGAGCTTGCCCAAGACTGGATCGGGCAAGGTTTTAAAACGCGAACTGCGGCAAAAGCACGGAGCAGCGCTGAAAACCACCGTTACCTAATGCTGAACGACATTCGATAATCGAGGTGAATTATGGTCACATCTACCGCACTCAGCGCTGCCAAGATTTCCGGCGGCAGTTTCCTAATCGAAGACCGCACACCCGACGAGGTATTTACTCCAGAAGATTTCACCGAGCAGCATTTGCTGATTGCACAGACTGCGGAAGAATTCGCAATTAAAGAAATCGTTCCCAATGCTGAAAAGATGGAACACAAGGATTTTTCGGTCAGCCGCGAATTGGTGAGGAAGGCTGGCGAACTCGGTCTTAGCGGGGTTGATATTCCCGAGCAGTACGGGGGCATGCAGTTGGATAAAGTCACGTCGGCCATCGTTGCCGACCGCCTGGCAAAATACGCCGGCTTCAGCACAACATGGGGCGCTCACGCCTGCATCGGAACACTACCCATCGTTTACTTCGGGACCGAAGACCAGAAGAAAAAATATCTCCCCGGCTTGGCTAATGGCACGACGGTCGGTGCCTACGCACTTTCAGAATCATCTTCGGGATCTGACGCCCTCAATTGCCGCACCCGGGCCACACTCTCCGCCGACGGCAAACACTATCTCCTGAACGGCGAGAAAATGTGGATTACCAACGCAGGCTTTGCCGATCTGTTCATCGTTTTCGCCAAGGTCGATGGAGAGAAGTTCACGGCCTTCATCGTCGAGCGGAACTTCCCAGGATTTGCAGTGGGCGCGGAAGAACACAAGATGGGTATTCGCGGCTCCTCAACTTGTCCACTCATTCTCAACGACTGCAAGGTGCCAGTGGAGAACGTCCTCGGCGAAATCGGCAAAGGACATCACATCGCCTTCAATGTTCTGAACGTGGGCCGGTTCAAGTTGGGCGCAGGCGCGATCGGCGCGGCCCGAAATTCTCTGGAGAGCGCCATCGCTTACGCCAAGCAGCGGAAGGCATTCGGAAAAGTCATCGCCGACTTCGGTCTGGTACGGGAGAAACTGGCCAACATGGCTGCCGGCATCTTCGTTGGCGAAGCCATGGCCTATCGCACCGTTGGCATGATTGACGCGGCCACCGAGCAACTGGGTGAAGCCCATAATGACATGGCCCAGGCTCGCAAAATATTTGACGAGTACGCCGTCGAATGCTCCATTCTCAAAGTTTGGGGATCGGAGCTAATCGACTACGTAGTCGATGAGACAGTGCAAATCTATGGTGGATACGGCTTTGTGGAGGAGTATCCTGCGGAACGCGCCTACCGCGATTCACGCATCAATCGAATTTTCGAAGGCACGAATGAAATCAACCGTCTGGTCATTAGCGGGTTCCTGCTGAAACGCGCGATGTCGGGGCAGCTTCCGTTGATGGGAGCAATCAAGAAGCTGATGTACGAGGTGCTCTCCGGCACTAGAAATGACGGCGTGGAAGGTCCGCTGGCAGAAGAACGCAAGCTAGTATCGGCGGCCAAGAAGATCGCACTGTTTGCCGCTGGGGTTGCCACTCAGAAGTACATGCAGGCCATCCAGGATCAGCAGGAAATCATGGGAGCAATCGCAAACATGACTATCGAAACGTACGCCATGGAATCGGCAGTGTTGCGCGCTCAAAAACTGGCCATGCGGAACGGCGAGAGCGGAGCAGCCAACGCGATTGCCATGACTCGCGTGTATATGGCGGGAGCATTCGACCGAATCGAGAGCGCTGCAAGAATGGTTATTGCGGCGGCCGCCGAGGGCGACATGCTCCGCTCGCAGATGGCGATCCTGCGCCGCTTGTGCAAGTACGAACCATTTAATACTGTGGCGCTGCGGCAGACGATCGCACAACGAGTTATCGAAACGGGCAAATACACAGTGGCATAGCATTAGCGGAAACAACTTCGCTCATCGCTTTTGACATTTCGTAGCGCCGGCATCTTGCCGGCTGTCGCGAGGTCATCATGGTCTCGCCTGTGGGAGTCGTTTACGTCCAAACATCCGCACAGGCGACGGCGCTGCATTTCACTCTCTGCTACACAACTCCAGACTCAGAAGAGCGCATCCTTCAAACATCTTGAAGTGCACCTTGTCACAACGACGTGTGACCAGCGGTACGGACTCACTCCGTGCTGAGTGATGTAGTGAGCTTGTATTCCAGATTTGGGACCGCGAGGAAATCCGATGGATTTACGCCAATGGTCGAGATCGAATGTTGATTACGGTCGCGAGCTTTTGCATTCCGGAATCGAGGGAGCGCGTTCGGGCAAAGAAACATTTTTCCACGGAGAGGCTATTACTCCGTTTCTTAGCGAGTCTGTCCGAAACGCCCTGAAGCCGGCTGCCATTGGAGCGTTCGTCGGTGTGTTGAGCAGTTATCCAGCGTATCGGGAAAAATCGAAAACCAGAGCGCTGGCGTTTGGTTTGCTGGGTGGTGCAATCGGTTTTGGAGCAGGCATAGCTTGGGAAAGTCGCCGCCTAACCGTGAGTGCGGCCAGTAGTGCATTAAAGAATATTGGCAAAGTGCGCGATGAACACTGGCTGGCAAAGCATCCTATCGACTACGCATAGAAACCGAGCGCTTCAGATTACTGTCCTCATGGCCGCGAAAGTTGGGAACCTAAGAGCAAGCGTGCTCTTCGTCGGAAGTGGACTCCAACGCATTGGTGCAGGGGGCAGCGATGAAAACGTGCGAAGCAACGGTGGAGCGGGTTCAGATCCCGCTAGCCGCAGAAAGCCTCAGCGAAGAGCGCATTGCCTACCTGGACAAACTAGTCAGCCAGGCCAGAGCCGCCGCTGCTGTCTTTACCCAATTCACCCAGGAAGACGTTGATCGCATCATCAAGCCGATGGTGCTGGCGGGCCTCGGACAAGCGCAACATCTCGCGCGCCTCGCAGTCGAGGAAACCAAGCTCGGAGTCATGGAAGACAAGGTCATCAAGAACATGGTGGCCACGGAATTCGCCTACAACTACGTCAAGGATAAACGTACGGTTGGCATCATTCGCGAGTTTCCGGAGCGCAATCTCGTCGAACTGGCTGAGCCAATCGGGGTCATCTTCTCTCTGACGCCGATAACGAACCCGACATCCACCGTGCTCTTCAAATGCATCATGGCCATCAAAACTCGGAACGCAGTCATTTTCAGTCCCCATCCAAGTGCGTGGCGTTGTTGCTCCGAGGCCGTGAGGATCATGTATGAAACCGCGCTGAAGCATGGCGCACCCGAAGGAGTTTTCACTTGCCTCGAAACACACACGCTGCAGGACAACTCTTATCTGATGCGGCACAAAGCCATCGGTCTAATTGATGCCACCGGGGGTCCGGGTGCAGTCAAAGCTGCGTACAGTTCCGGCAAACCAGCCCTCGGCGTAGGACCAGGCAACACGCCAGTTTATTTGGAAAAAAGCGCTGACCTTAATACGGCCGTGGTGGACATCATTCTCTCGAAGACGTTCGATAACGGTACCATCTGCGCCTCAGAACAAACCGTAGTGATCGACGATGAAATTTATGACCTCGTGCTGAAGAAGTTTGCGGAGCTGCGCACGCACATTTGCAATGCGAAAGAAACCGAACTGCTGGCGCGCACGGTAATCGATCCGGAAACTGGATTTATGCAACCTGCGGCAATCGGGCAGAAGGCAACCGATATTGCCCGTCTTGCTGGTCTTTCCGTGAAGCCGGACACCAAACTGCTGATTGCACCGATTCAGGGTGTGGGCCGCAAGCATCCACTCTCGGTCGAGAAACTGTTCCCGGTGCTTTCGGTCTATCGAGCGAAATCCGTCGATGAGGCGCTCAAGGTTTGCGTCGACGTGAATCATGCCGGTGGGCTCGGACACACCGCGGTAATCTTCTCGCGCAACGACGAAATCATTCGCAAGTTCGGCGAAGTCATCAACGCCGGCAGGATTCTTGTGAACTCGCCCGGCTCGGTCGGAGCGGTGGGCGCGATCTACAACGATCTGGTACCCACCTTCTCTTTCGGATGCGGGACCGGCGGTGGCAACAGCACGACCGACAACGTAAACATTTATCACTATCTCAACATCAAGCGCATGGCTCGCAGGACACAGGCTCATATGTGGTACCGGGTTCCGAATCAGATTTACTTCAACCTGAACGCTGTGGAGAATGTGCGCCAGTTCCCATCGCACTCGACCATCATTGTTACAAATCCGGCTCTGGAGCAAATGGGCCACGTTGACCTTGTCCGGCGCTACATTCCGGAGGGAACCCACGTCCACGTCTCGGTCATTCCCGATGCGGAGCCCGAGGTCAAAGTGGTGATGCAAGGCGTGGAAGCGCTCAATTTCTACAAAGCTGACCAAATCATTGCGCTGGGCGGCGGCTCGGTGATCGATGCGGCGAAGATCATGAAACTCAAATACGAGTCGCC
>Ga0116133_1000532_pt1 | contig 11896 bp, 11 predicted proteins | sample June2015DPH_19_2_FD_89736 | JGI IMG/M metagenome (GOLD analysis project Ga0116133, IMG submission 89736) | Peatland microbial communities from SPRUCE experiment site at the Marcell Experimental Forest, Minnesota, USA - June2015DPH_19_10 | ecosystem: Environmental > Terrestrial > Soil > Wetlands...
CTGGACGTTTTGGATCGATACCGGCACTCCATGCGTTATTTCGGCTTGCTGGCACCGCGCACAAAGAGGCTGACCTCCGGCGCCGTGTTTGCCTTTCTCGGTCTCTCGCCCGAAAGCGACAGCAGTTTTCTGCCCGCGATCCGCACGTTCATGAATGGTAGGGGCCGTACCGCCTCGGCGCTCGCCAGCCAGACTCCAAGCCACAGAGCAAGAATCCCCGACCCTCCACGACATCCGCCTGCCGGTCTGAGTTTTTGATTTTCCTAGAGATGAACCGGCAGTTCGTACAACGCATCTCCGACAGGTCAAAGTTATGGAATCTGGTCTCAATAAACGCCATTGTGTCCATGGAGTCGGTTCAGCCGTGCCGATCGCCTGGCAGCGCACCACTTGTGATGACTCCAAAGTGGATACGGTAATCCGGCCAGCCGGTCGATTCGGATAACGACGCAAAAACGGTTGGGCGAGAGGCAGCATCATTTCACGGGCACAAATTTTTGGACTCTCCGTCCCCAATCGGTCTCGGCCACATAGATATTGCCTTTGGAATCGACCGCCAGAGTGTGACCGTGGGTAAACTCACCCACCTGGTGACCAGGACGCCCGAAGCTTGAGAGTACTTCTCCACTAGCATGGTCGAGAATTTTGACCTGCTCATCGCCTCCGTCGTCGACGTACAGGTATCTCTGCTCCCGGTCGGGAGAAAAGCCGATCCACCACGTGGTGCCCCAATTATCGGGAAGTCTGTTTCCTCTCTTTATCCAGATGTTCCTCTTGAAGGTTCCCATCTTATCGAAGACTTGGATCCGGTCGCCCTGCCGGTCACAGGCATAGACTAAGTCGTCGTTGCCAATGACCACACAATGCACAACCTGCATGAACGCACCACCCGCACCTGCGTCCGCCTCTGCTTTTGTTCCCTGGTGCCCCCACTGGCGAAGGAATTTTCCCGATCGATCAAAAACGACTATGCGGCTATTGCCATACCCATCGGCGACATAGATGTCTCCATTGCTGGGATCCACTGCTATGTCGGCAGGCATATAAAACTGCGTGTGACTCGAATTCAGTGCCCGGCCCTTTAGAGTGCCATCGGAAGTATCGACAACGCCTCTTGCCCCAATCTGCATCAGTAGCTTTCCGTCGTGACTGTATTTCTGGACAATTCCATCGCCATTGCCGGTCGTCCAAATATTGTTTTCATAGTCAATGGTGCAGCCGTGGGTGACATTTGGAACGACTTTCCAATCACCAAAGCTATTTACCACATTGCCGTCGGGATCGAATTCAATGTAAGGTGGCGCCTGCTGCGCAACTTCCCCTTCCTTGTCTGTCATGTCATTGCGATTAACGATGAAGACGTGATCTTGTGCGTCCACGCATACACCGCTGACTTGTCCGATCACCCATTTTTTGGGCAACGGCTTCGGCCAGTTGGGATCGACCACGAAGTTCGCACCGTCGCGGTGTGCCTGCGCGCGACTGACGATTCCCATTGCGACCACCAGACCTATGCAAAGGCAAGTCGTAGCGAAACGCCCTATCTCTTTCTTCATTTTGCCTCTCGGTGGTTGTCTGCCGAACAGCATCATCAGGCTGTTGCCGCGGTAACCCAGAACTAAAGACACTCAAAACCCGTGGCATGAGCGGCTCACACAGCTACGCAGGAGTTCGGTCCAACACGACCCTCAAACTTCTCAGCGCTCCCGCCTGTCGAGACAAGCGGAGCCTTGCCTGCCGATCTGATGGCAAACGAGTCGCGGGCTGGCTGGTGATTTCGACGCCCGATTACTTGCCGGAAAAGATGGCGAAGGAAGCGAGATTTCAAGTTGGCGACCTTCACTACCAGGCTCTGAAATAAACTATGCGCTTTGGGGATGCACCTGGTCTTGAGCCGACGTCCGACGGCTTTCGCTCGGCAGAGTGAAATGAAAGCTGGCGCCCTGCCCGGAGTCGGAGGTGGCCCATAAACGTCCTCCGTGTGTTTCGATAATGGACCGACTGATTGGCAGACCCATACCGGTGCCGTCAGCCTTCGTGGTGAAGAACGCACTGAAAACGTGTTCCGCCTGTTGCGGGGGCAATCCGATCCCCGTATCACTGACCGAGATCAGTAGTTGGCCATCCTTGACTCGTTGCGCCCTGATCGTAAGTTCGCGCGCGGTGGATACGTCCTTCATGGCGTCGATGCCATTCAGCATCAGGTTCATGAATACCTGCTGCAACTGAATACGGTCTGCCATGACCGGGGGAAGGTTTTCGGCCAGCTCGGAGCGGACAAAAATCGAGTACCGGGCGGCCTCGTTGCGCAATAGGACAATCATTTCTCGAATGAGCTCATCGATATCGACCAGTTCGTGCTGTAGTGCACCCTTCTTGAACAGCGAGCTGATTCTGCCGATGATCTCCGCCGCGCGAGTTACGTCTGTCACGATTCTCGATGCCGCATCGCGCGCTTCTGAGGTGTCCGGTTCATCGCGCCCCAGCCAGCGTAAGCAGGTTCTGGCGTTGGTAACTGCCGCGGTAATGGGCTGCTTAATCTCATGGGCCAGGGAAGCAGTCAGCTCGCCCATCGTTGTAACCCTATTGATGTGTGCGAGATCCTCCTGGGCCTGACGTAATCGTTCGCGCTCTTCACGCGCCAGCTTGCGTTCAATGGCAATGCCGGCGAGGTGGGTGGCCAGTTGCAGGGCGCGGGTCTCAGCCGGGCTCGGACTGCGGGGTTCACGGTAATACATCGCAAACGAGCCCAACGGCTTGCCCGAATGCGCAAGGATGGGAGTGGACCAGCAGGCGCGAAAGCCATATGGCTCGGCCATCGCTCGGTACGACTCCCACAGAGGGTCGAGCAAAATGTCAGTGACGACAACAGCTTCTCTGCGATACATAGCGGTGCCGCATGATCCCGCTGTTGGTCCGATGAGAAGACCGTTGATCGCCTCGGAATAGGTCTTGGGAAGGCTGGGAGCGGCACCGTGTCGCGTGTGCTGCCCGTCCTCGTCGAGGAGAAGGACTGAGCACAGCAAGCCAGCAAATTGAGCTTCCACCACGAGCACCAGGCTTCCTAGAGTTTCCTCTAGAGGAGCATCGCGCGCTATCATCTCCAGGATTCGACTTTCTCCGTCACGCAACGTCTCTGCACGCTTGCGATCGGTCACGTCCGTGATCGCCCCAACGAATTTAATGTCGCCCGATTCTGCTATTGCAGGATGGCCAACAATCCGCACGTACTTGATTGAGCCATCTGGCATCATCAAGCGATGTTCGAAATCAAGGGCAGTCCTCTCCCGCAGTGCCTGATCGATGATGGCCTGGACCAGCGCTCGGTCCTCGGGATGCGTGCGCTCGAACACCCGTTCGACTGTAGGGCGAATTGTCTGATCGTATTCAAGAATCCGGAACGTTTCTTCCGACCAGAAGATCTTTCCGGTGGATACTTCCCAGCCGAAACTACCGGTGTGGCTCACTCTCTGTGCTTCCGCTAAGTAGGTCTCGCTTCGCAACAGGGCTGCCTCGGCTCGTTGACGTTCGAGCACTTCCTTTGTCAGTTTCCGGTTTACCACCGTCAATTGACTGGTCCGTTCCACTACACGTTGTTCGAGTTTCTCGTTCAAGCGGTTGATTTCAGCCTTCGCTTGTTTGTGCCCTGCGGTTTCGATAACATCCCAACTCCCGCGCCGCCTTGTTACCGCAAACTGATGTGTTCGCACCACATCCAGGATTTCAGTAGCTCCGCACGTAGCCAGGGGGTACGTGCATAATGCCGCCAGACGCTGGTTGGCGACCGCCTGGTTGAGCGACTCCTCGTACTCACAGAAGTCCTTCCAATCCTTAGTTTTGAGCCAGGAGGTGTCTCCGGTCACCCTTACGCCGGCGTAGCCTCTGGCCGACGCGCGCACAAGTTTCTCGCCCCAACCGGCAATGACTCGCTTGAGATCAAACGTGCCGTCGTGCAAATACCAGTCGTGCGCCGCGACAATCTCTATGCTGTGGTTAGCGAGGTATTGATCGAAGTCAGGAACAGCTTGCTTTAATGCACGCGTCGCGTCTTGCCCGGTAAAGGGTTCGGCAACCACCCACATGCAGAACTCCTGGTTCTCCAATCCAGCTTTGCAGTAGGACACCAATGTTTCGAGGAGATCCGCTCCTGTCTCGTAGAAAAGACAAAAGTGTGTACCCCAGGGCATGTCGCCGACGACATCGACTCCGGTCTTCCGCATCTGGGTGTTCATGGCGTTGCCTCTCGGTTTCTATACTGGGATCAGCGAGCTGGATTCTTAAAACATCAATTGCAGCGATCGTTACTGAATCGCTTGGGACTCGGTGTCACGCAACTGTTCGCGAAAACTCATCCTTGTCGTGCCGCGGAGGACGCGAGATTCCCAGCTTCTTCATTCTATGGATTAGTGTCGTCCGCTTCACACCCAGCTTGCTGGCAGCGCCATAGACTCCACCGATCACCCAGCCTAGCGACTCCAATGTGTGCAAAATCAGAGCATGTTCAGAGGCCCGTAAAGTAGTGGGCGTGGAGAGCTTGGTGACCACCTCAGCTTTGACTGGGAGTGGGTTAGGAAGGACACCGTCGTTCGACAGAATCACTGCGCGTTCGACCAGGTTCTGAAGCTCGCGGATGTTCCCAGGCCAAGCGTACGAGGTGAAAGCCGAGAGTGTCTCGGTAGGGATGTGCTTGATTACTTTGCCCATGCGACGGCCGCAGATCTCCACAAAATGGCTCACCAGAGCCTCTATATCCTCGGGCCGTTCGCGCAATGGCGGTAGTTGGATCGGAAAGACGTTCAGCCGGTAGTAGAGATCGCTACGAAACTCGTTTCGCTTGACCATTTCGTCCAGGTCCCGGTGTGTAGCAGCGACTACCCGAACATCCACCTTGTGCGTACGTCCGCTTCCCAGACGCTCAAACTCCTGTTCCTGCAGAACCCTCAGCAATTTGGGTTGTAACGCCAGCGGAATATCCCCGATCTCATCGAGGAAAAGGGTGCCGTTGTGAGCCATCTCGAAACGGCCTGCCTTTTGTGCGATGGCTCCGGTGAAAGCGCCTTTCTCATGGCCAAAGAGTTCGCTTTCCAGTAGATCGAAGGGAATCGCTGCGCAATTAAGCTTGATGAAGGGGCGCCCACACCGCGAACTGATATTGTGAATGGCACGCGCAATCAGTTCCTTGCCGGTACCCGTCTCTCCTTGAACCAACACTGTCGAATCGGTGGAGGCCACGCGCTCGACCTGTTCGAGTACCAATTCCAGCGCCAGACTGTTACCGATGATTTGCTCGAACTTCCGCTCGTCGGCTTCCAAATAGCCCGGACGCATTGCTTCGCAACTTGCCACAGAGACCTCCTGCAAAGACTGTCTCGACGGTTCGACCCTTCAACTCTCCAGCGCCGCCCGAATATTCTCGAGCAAAACTTCATCATCGAACGGTTTTGCCAGGAACTCCACCGCGCCTGCGCGCAATGCCTGCAATCGCATTTTCGCGTCACCGTGTGCGGTGATGAAAATGGTCGGTATCCGGTGGTGCTCAGCGTTCAGCTTTTTCTGCAGGTCCAAACCCGACATTCCCGGCATGCGGATATCCGCAATCAGGCATGCAATTTGGTGCAGTATTCCGGAGTTCAGGAAGTCTTCCGCCGATGCGAAGGCTTGCGCCGGCAGACCCACCGATTTCATCATCCCCTTCAGCGCGAACCGAACCGATTCGTCATCGTCAACAATTGCAATGATCCTGGTGTTGCCGTCGCAATCCTGCACCGGTTTCACCTCGCTCTGAGTAGCCATAGTCACAACCTACCTTCCTCCTAACCCTCACGCAATCATGCTTTGGTATGAGGGCCTTAATACCCGCTGAGGGAGCGCCCTCACACGGAGCGCCCTGCGAAAAAGCGGAAGCTGTGCGAACCTGGCTTGGTTACTGCAAGCGAGGGGCCATTGAGTCACTTGTGGACCGACGGGAGGTCAAGCTTCGCCGCCATTTTCACCAAATCCGCCAATGATTCCGCCTGCATCTTTCGCATTACATTCCCGCGTTGGATTTTGACGGTAATTTCGCTGGTTCCGAATTCGTAAGCTATTTGCTTGTTAAGCATGCCCGAGACCACCAGTGCCATGACTTCGCGCTCACGTGCCGTGAGCAACTCGTAACGTTTTCGCAACTCCGCTACTACACTCTCCTGCTGACGCGTAACCCGGTCGCGATCTAACGCCTGGTAAATCGCATCCAGCAAGTCCTGGTCGCGGAAAGGCTTGGTCAAGAACTCCACCGCTCCCAATTTCATGGCCTTCACCGTCATGGGAATATCTCCATGCCCGGTGATGAAGATGATTGGAATCCGGACGCCCGCATCGGCCAACTCGTGCTGAAAGTCCAGGCCGTTGGCTCCCGGAAGCCGCACATCGAGAACGAGGCAACTCGGCCCGTCCGACGGCTTGCTCTGCAAGAACTCTTGTGGCGTCGCGAAGGTCTCGGAATGCAGGCCGACCGATTTCAACATGCCATGAATGGCCGCACGCACCGAAGGATCGTCATCAATGACGAACACCGTGGGTGTGGCAGCGGATGTCATGCATGTCCCCCGATGAGGGTAGACAGGGTGAAATGAGAATTTGCGCCCAGAATGGGTTTGGAATTGGACATACCTCCGCTCCAGCGCTGCGGGAATATCGGTCGCGTGCGAACAAATCTTAACATCAGAAAGAATTCTTAGATGAGTTGGTGCGGGTCAGGATCGTCCCGTCATGCGCTCGCAAGGACGGTTCTGGTCTACTGTTGCGACGGTTGCAGGTGGCAGCATGCGAATTTGCGCAAGTCGAATAATCTGCGCAAGCAACTGCCCTATGCCCTCGCCTTTGGGGATGAAAGTGTCAACGCTGGTCATTTCGCATTGCGGAATATAGATCGCGCCGGAACGCAGTATTATTTTCATCTCAGGCCACATTGGTTTGAGCCGATCCGAAAGCGCGCATCCGCTCATGATAGGCATGTTGTAGTCGAGGATGACGAGGTCAATTCTGCCGACCAGTTTCTCGGTCATTATGCAAATAGCTTCCATCGGGCTGCTTGCGGTAAGGACCGGAAATCCGCACATCTTGATGACTTGGGCGCACAACTGCAGCGGTTCAGCCTCATCGTCGACCAAGAGAATTCTCGGAGTTGAAAGAAGGTCAGGCATAATCATGATACCCTCTATCTCTCCTTCTAACTTGCACGTTGGCTTCCACACATCGGGATCACTGGAAAAGACGGATTGACTGGGCTTAGGCTGACGGCTGTCCTCCTAACGCCACAGCGCATTCACGGTGTCGACCTGTCGACACCGCGATGCCATTCTCCCATCAAATGCTGAGTGGATTTTCCTATAACTCCAATATTGCCAGCGGCGTGTGAACGACAATTTCGTTCCAGCGAAAATGGCGGTGCGATTGCACTTATATGGACATGATCGCTCGCCGGCCGCAGGAGGCTGAATCGAGCAAGGAAGGTACCGCGATAAGTTGCGGCCTTGCGTCTGCGAATACAGCAACTAGAACAAAGACAGCGCGTTAGGAATCAAAATAGAAAGAGGAATCGTGATGGGAAACACTAAAGCAGCAACTCAGATGGAGACACAAGGAAAAGGTGCTCTGAAAACCCCAACCGATCTCAGTCAAGACGGGGTGGAAGAGATCACAAATGAGTTGCGTCAATTGCTGGCGGACGTATTCGCGCTCTATGTGAAAACCAAGAATTTCCACTGGCACATGAGCGGCCGGCATTTTCGCGATTACCATCTGCTTTTGGATGAGCAATCTGAGCAGATCTTCGCGATGACCGACGACATCGCCGAGCGAGCCCGCAAGATCGGCGGAACCACTATCCGCTCGATCAGCGACATTTCCCGCAACCAGCGGTTGCACGACAACAACGACGATTTTGTCACGCCGCAAGACATGCTTGTGGATCTGTCCGCCGATAGCCAGCGCCTGACCCGCCTGCTACGCGCGGCGCACGAGATTTGCGATCGGTATAACGACGTTGCCACCGCCAGTTTGATCGAAACCTGGATCGACGAGACGGAACGCCGCACTTGGTTTTTGTGGGAGACAACTCAGGATATCTAATCCGCCCGGCGGGACTATGACATCAGTATGAAATGCATCCGCCATGTTATTCCAGCGTGGCGGCGATCAGGAGGCAGATATGAGTTTACCGAAGCGTTCTATGGGTATCAGCGGAGTCGAAATTACGGCAACCGGCTTTGGGGCGTGGGCCCTCGGCGGAGGTGGTTGGGCGTATGGATGGGGACCGCAGGACGACAATCAATCGATCGCGACGATTCGACATGCCTTAGACGAGGGCATCAACTGGATCGACACGGCGGCGGTGTACGGCTTGGGTCATTCCGAGGAAGTCGTTGGCCGGCTGCTGCGAGAGCTACCTCCGTCGGAACGGCCCAGGGTGTTCACCAAGTGTGGTCTGGTCTGGGATGGCAGCAATCCCAACGCAGAGCCCAAACGAATCCTAACGCCGGAGTCGATTCGCAAGGAATGCGATGCATCCCTGGGCCGGCTCGGCGTTGACCATATTGATCTTTATCAGTTTCACTGGCCGGATGAAACCGGTACGCCGGTTGAGGATTCCTGGGGAGAGATGGTGCGACTGGAGGAGCAAGGCAAGATCGGCATGGCCGGAGTCTCCAACTTTGACGTGTCGCTCCTTGAGAAGTGCGAGGCGATCATGCATGTCGATTCCTTGCAACCGCCCTTCTCGCTGATTCACCGGGATGCTGCAGCGCACGAGATTTCCTGGTGCGCCGAGCACGGTACAGGGGTCATCTGCTACAGCCCAATGCAGTCGGGACTGCTGACCGACAGCTTCACTGCACAGAGGGTTGCAAACATGGCTGAGGACGACTGGCGGCGCCGCTCTGCCGAGTTTCAAGAGCCAAACTTGAGCCGCAACTTGGCCCTGCGAGACTCCTTGCGTCCTATCGCACAACGCCACAACACAACCGTTTCCGCGGTCGCCGTGGCGTGGGTAAATGCGTGGCCAGGCGTCACCGCAGCCATCGTGGGTGCTCGCTCACCCCAGCAGGTGGATGGCTGGATCGCAGCCGCCAGTCTCGAATTGAGTGCTGAGGATCTGGGGGAGATTGCCAACGCCATCGAGCGCACTGCCGCCGGAACCGGACCGACGAAACCGCCGCAACCACAGGGGCAACGAAAGGATACGACACGCGTCGCCTGACTGGCCGAGCGGCAGGATGACCACAAATTGAATGAGGTTTGGTCGCCGGCGCGACTTCGGTCGTGCCAGAAATGCTGCTGTGCTACAAATCGTTTCTCGGAGTAATGATCTCCGGCAAGAATGGAGAAACCTATGCCTTTGGTTCGAGTGGATGCTCTTGAAGGGCGAAGTAAGGACGAAATAAAATCTCTTCTCGACGCAGTGCACCGTGCGGTGTTGTCTGCGTTCAAGGTGCCACAGCGTGATCGATATCAGATCTATCAGGGGCACCCCGAATCCAATTTGATCGTTGAAGACACCGGGCTGGGAATTGAGCGGACAAAAAACGTGGTATTCGTGACAATATTCAGCAGACCGCGCACTCAGGAAGCGAAGCAGGCCTTTTATAGCGATCTCTGCCAGGAGTTGCAGGCAAGCTGCGGCATCAATCCGAGCGATGTGGTGGTGTCTGTTGTCACTAATACCGACTCCGACTGGAGCTTCGGCTACGGCCGCGCGCAATTTATTACGGGAGAACTGTAATAGCGGCTGGCAATTATCAAGCTATCAAGCGACGTAGGAGGGACTTCAAGCCCTCCTCATGCCGCAAGTTCTTCCATTCGCCGCAGGACGGCAGAGAAGTCCTCTTCCTCGCTATGCGCCAGCTCATCTGAATTGACACGAAATGCCGCTTCGGTCACTGGCATCGGGACATGTTCTTGCGCCGCCTCCTTCAGAATCAGCTGAAAATCTTTGTTCATCAGCCGCAGTGGAAACTGCGGGCTGTAATCGTTGGTTGCTACCCTTGCCAGTTTTCCCACATGAGCGGGAGCGATCACGGCGGTCTTCGACAAGACTTCAAGCAGTCGCTGGCGATCAAGACCAGCTTTCTCCCCCAGGACAACAGCCTCAGCGATGGCCTGCATGCCAACACCCAGCAGCGTATTGACTACCAATTTCATGGTAGTTCCAGAGCCAGGGCCGCCCAGAAGATAGAACTGTTTTGCGACCGCCTGGAAGATGGGCTCGGCGGCGCGGAATACTTCCTCGTTACCCCCTACCAACAGCGTCAGCGAGCCTGCCTCCGCGGCGGGCGTGCTGCCGGAGATAGCGACATCCATTACTTCGACGCCACGTTCAGCGCCGCGACTGTGCAGTTCGCGTGAGGTCTCAGGAGAGATCGTGCTCATTTCCAACACGATGGTCCCTGTCCGCGCCCGGGCAAAGATCCCCTCGGGTCCTTCAAAAACGTTCCGAACTACTTCGTCGTTGGTCAGGCATGAGAGAAGCACATCAGCAGTGCGCGCTAATTCAAGAACGTCCTTCGCAACAACGCCGCCTTGTGCAGCAATGGCTTGCGCCTTGGCGGAGTCGAGATCGTACACGGTAGTTTGGTAACCATGGTCAAGCAGCCGTTTTGCGATCCGGCTTCCCATATTACCCAGCCCAATAAATCCGAGTTTCACTTGATCTGCAGTGAGGCGTTTCATCGTGATCCCTTCTTTACTAAGTCCTGGAAGACTGAGTTGGTGGTTGTTGGTGCAGGTTACGTCCGAAGGCTTGCAAAAAATCAACAGCTGCTTCTAAACCGCGCAGACTGTCTTTGCTGGTCAGTCGCCGGAGCAGGGCGAACAAGCCGGCCGGTTTGCGGTCCGCGGTCGCCTGGGCCAGGCCTTCGGGGATTGCCTGGAAAATCCCCTGGAACGATTCCGGCTCGATGCTCCCCAGAATGCGGCGCCAAAAGAGAAGATTTCTGATGCCTCGAATGGATGCTGGAGTACTCGCATTGTCCACGACTTTCTCGAGGAGTTCGTCGCTCGCGGCCAGAGCGCCGCGCATGATTTCCAGTACACCGTGGTTGTGCAACTCCTGGAGCACATCGTAGGCGGCAAGCACGGCTTCAGCATGTTCGTCCGGAGCGTTCAGCAATCGAGCGTGCAATTCTGCACGCGGGTCGCGCGGCGGAACTTCTAGAGGAATCGGTTGAGCCATTGGAGTTCTCCTCACGTCATCTATTTGTCTGCAACTGCACCAGACCATTTCCCGGAGGGGTATAGTCCGGTCGCTTCCACTTACGTTCCACTTCCACGCCATTCTGCGGCGTCGGATGACCGAAGCGAGAATTAATGCGGGGCAATGGACTTTCGCCCACTTCGGCCAACACCTTCATGCGAACGCTGGTCTCTTTGTAGGCAGGCGTATTCGTCGCTGGATCCGTGTGGCTGCTGGTCAATCGGTTCACGGGACTTTCAACGGAATTCATCGGCATGTACAGCTCCTGCCCCCGTACGCGGTCGGTAACCAAAGCGCGCACTCGGACCTGACCGTAGCGCGAGATCAGTTGCACCCATGTCCCGCTTTGTATTCCGCGTTCTTCCGCGAGTTTGGGGGAGACTTCGACAAACGTGTCCGGAACTTTCTCTCGAATCCCATCGGTGCGATAGGTCAGGTTGCCCTCGTGGAAGTGTTCGAGAAGCCGTCCATTATTTAGCTGCAAGTCGAATTCGGAGTCCGGCTGGTCGGTGGGCCCAATCCAGGAGAGCGGGAATAGCCGCGCCTTTCCATCGGGAAACGCAAAACCCTTGGTGTAGAGCAGTGGCTGATCTGTTCCATCGGCCGCGATCGGCCATTGTAGTGATTTGTACCCTGCCAGTCTCTCGTAGTTCACGCCCGCGAACA
>Ga0116133_1000535_pt1 | contig 11858 bp, 10 predicted proteins | sample June2015DPH_19_2_FD_89736 | JGI IMG/M metagenome (GOLD analysis project Ga0116133, IMG submission 89736) | Peatland microbial communities from SPRUCE experiment site at the Marcell Experimental Forest, Minnesota, USA - June2015DPH_19_10 | ecosystem: Environmental > Terrestrial > Soil > Wetlands...
GGAGCGCGTAAGGGTTCAGCGCAACAACGGAAGCCGCCAGCCTTGCGGCTGGCGGCGAACCTGCCTAAGTGGAAGCTGTACGATGATTGAGGAGCCGAGTCCTACGGGCAACTCGTGTTCCCTGTGGGCTGTTGGAAAGCAAACGTGTGGAACACGGTGTCCTCGAAGATGGAGATGTCCTCGTAGCAGCCGACGGTGTCCGACGACAAACTGACCGCCTCTGCGTGCGCGCTTCCGTTGCTCTCGCCAACGCTATCGGTGTTCGTCCACGTGAACTGGGTCGCGCTCGTCAAACTCGGACCGTTGCCCGCCACTACCCATGACAAACTCCAACTGTAGCCTACGGTGTACGCCAGGCTGTAGTTCCAAGTCTCCGTCGTTTCTGTCGAGTCTGACTCGGTGAAGCTGTTGACGGGGTTGTTGCCGCCCGCTTCTTCGGGCCCTGCCAGGAGTTCAGCCCCCGTTACTTCGACGAAGCGGTCGGGATTGCTGGAGGTATTGGCGTTCAAAGGGCTCTCGGTATTGGTGAAGTTAAGCAGCGGATCGGTGGCCAGGATCCCGGCAAAGTCGCTGGGGACGCAGCCGCACTGATTTGCTAGGGTGCACGAATTGGGGTAATAAGGATGATTCTTGCAGATACTACCCAATCCGGGCAGTGTCTGTGACCCCGTCTCGCCTGCGACGCTCACGGTTTGAGCATTCAGAATCGCCGCCGGAACGGTCGTAACGCCATTTGCGTTCGCCATCATCACGCCCGCATAGACCTCGAGCGAATCTACGGCTTCAGGCTGTCCAGGGTCTGGGTCGCCGCCGGCTTGGAGTTGAGTCCCCTCCGAGTAAGTAGCCGACGTCGAAGATGTCGGCTGGAACAAGATCGCAGGATTCAGCCAGATAATGAACAGGTCATTCTGGTGGTTTATAGCGTTGGAAGCTCCCGAATTAGAGCTATTGGAAACGCCTGTGGCCTCGGAGATGGTTTCGGTCACCGCTGAGGTGCTGCCAGTCGTCACTGCGGTCCCAAAGCTCCAGCTCATTGTCGAGCCCAGGCCGAAGAAACCGAAGGTCTCGCTGAATGTAAATGTGTCCCCCGCCGAAAAGCTGTTCCCAACTGACGTAGTCGTACCGTCGGTGAGAGTGTTGGTGTACCCGTCGCTACTCTCGTTGCCGGGAGCAGCGTACACGATCGACAGAACCTTGTATTGCGGGTACAGGATTCCACCTCTTTCTGTGACGGTCTCCTCCGTCGCACTTCCCGTCGTTCCTTGTAGATAGTACAGCCCGTCACTGGACCAAGTGGACAGGGGACTGAACTGGGGTCCGTTGATGCACCATCTTTCTGACCCGGACCATGTGACAAAAGAACTTATTCCGGGAAACGGGTGAACAACGCCGGCAGAGTCTTTGAAGGACCAAGTGTACGCCCGAGTGGTGATAGTACAGTCGTTTATAACTTCAGACGTTGTCTTCTCGGTGTCGCTGAGCGTTCCAGGAATCGTTTGCCCAAAAGAAGAGCTGGCTAGGGCAGCCAGGGCGAAAAGCATCCAGAGGTATTTTTTTCCGCAGTTGTACGCTGAGAATAGGAATTGCGTTGTATTCATCGAAGTATCTCCTTGCAAACCTCAAGGGCTTGCCATTTGAAAGGTGGCTGTCGATGTGGTAGAGACCATGAGGTGTGCTGGGCTCACCACAAACATGGCTGACAATGGTGAATGATTACGTCCGAAACGGACGCAGCCCATTTTGAAGGAAGGAGCCGCTGAGAGCTCTTTGTCCCGATCCCTCGATCGGACAAACTCCGTGGAAATTAGGCAAACCATAGAAGACCTAGTAAGACACTGTCAAGGCGCGCGCAGAATTTTCCTGTGGATTTTGTTAATCGCTCCGGCCCAGCGCATGAGCCAATAACTATCGTAGAATCCTCATTGCATCGCTCAGTACTGAGTTTGGAAGGATTTCTCTGACCTCACCCGAAAACCCGCAGCTCGATCCGCCGCCGCTGAACAGCGACACGCAGTTCTCCGCTCCTCTGGTTACCTATTCGCTTCCGCCGCTTGAGTCAACGCCACCGCCGCCCGCCCCCCACGCCGGCGAGAACCCCGTGTGGAGCGGATGGGACGTGCTGCTGATCGCCGCGCTCACTCTAGCCACGATTTTTCTGATTCAACTGATCCTCATCCTGGTGGGACTGCGCTTCGTCTATCGCCACGAGAATTGGGTCGACGTGGCGCAGAAGCCTGTGCTGGCGCTGCTCTCCGAGTTGCTGGCTTACGGCGTCGTCGCGGTTTACATGATCCTGCTGGTCGAGGGCAAGTATCACACACGCTTCTGGGCCGCCATTCGCTGGAATTGGCCGGGGCTCGCCGGCCTGAGCCTGGTGGGCGTGGGAGTTCTCATGCTCGGCCTCGACTTCCTGGGACGATTTCTGCCCATGCCCAAGACCACTCCTTTCGATCAGTTCTTCGACCGTCCCCTGGATGCCTATCTCACCGTCGCCTTCGCCATTACCCTCGGTCCCTTGATGGAAGAACTTTTCTTTCGCGGATTTCTTTATCCCGTGGTGGCGCGGCGACTGGGCGCCTTCTGGGGAATCCTTCTCACTGCGCTTCCCTTCGGCCTGATGCATTACCTGCAGTATCGCTCCTGGTCGGCCGTGCTGATCATCATTCTGGTCGGCGTGGTGCTCACCACGGTGCGCGCGCTCACGAAATCAGTGGCGTCAAGCTTTCTGGCGCACGTGGGCTACAACGGCACACTCATGGTCCTGGCCGCGGTAGCCACCGACGGCTTCCGCCACATGGAGAAAGCAGGCGTGCTGTTGTTCTGACTGGGTGATGGCCGATTGTGTGGCGCGGGCACTCCTGCCCGCGAAATCTAACCAGGAGAACAGCTGCGTCTCCACATTCAGATCTTCGGGATTCCCGGCACCCGCGCCACATTCTTGTTCAATCTTGGTTTATACTCGGTTCGCTCAGAAAGGAAGTCTAAATGAAAGGTAATCCTAAGGTCCTCGTTGAACTCAATAAAGCCCTCCGTGAAGAGCTGACTGCCATCAACCAATATTTTCTGCACGCCGAGATGTGCGAAAACTGGGGATATCATCGGCTCTCCGATTTCATCAAGAAACAATCCATTGGCGAAATGAAGCACGCCGAAGTGCTCATCGAACGCATCCTGTTTCTCGACGGCAGCCCGTCCATGATGCCCCTGGAATTAAAGGTTGGCGGGACGGTGAAGTCCATGCTCGAAAGCGACCTGGCCCTGGAAGTCGGTGCCGTCAAGCAATACAACAACGCCATCGCCATCGCCACTCACGAAGGCGACAACGGCTCACGGGACTTGTTCGTGATACTGCTCAAGGACGAAGAAGAGCACGTCGACTTCCTCGAAGCTCAAATGCACCAGATCAAAGAGCTAGGTTACGAGCGCTATCTGACGCAACAGATGGGCGAGAATGAAGAATAGGAAACAGGCGCAGAAGGAAGAGGAACTCGGTACTGGGTACTCGGTACTTACTTCACTGTAACCGTCAGCAACTGCGCTCCTGACACAACGTAATCCAGCGGGGCGGTTGCCGTTTCATCCACGTTCGACTCGCCGCTTACGATCATTTCCTGGTTGCCGCGCATGCCATCCATCACATTCATGATCGAGATGGGCAGCGTGGGCATCACCTTGTCGGCAACGCGGGCTTCGGGGTCGGCCTCAAGCAGCGAAACGTAGACCCGGTTGTTGGAATGCTCTTTGTTGAGCACCGCGATGGTGGAAGCGAGATCAAGTTTGCGCCCGAAGGCGGGGTTCGTGTGTCCGATGCGGTCGAGAGTATCGCCGTCGCTGACCAGGATGCGCAAAATTCCCTTGCTCGCCGAGGCGGGAATCTTCACTGGAATCTGCCGCACGATGCGCTCGCCGCGATAAGGAGCCAGCACGGTTTCCAGCATAATCTCGTCTCCGGGCCGAGCCTCCGTAACGTCGGTGCGGGCGCTCTCCAGGCGCGCCCAGCGCCGTTCGCGGACCAGGTCGAAATCCAGCTTAACGCCCGCGATGGCCGGAGCATTATAAGGATTGTCGTAGATGCGGCCAAAGCGCTCACCCAGCGAAATCGCAGCCTGCATTGCCGCGGGTTGCGAGTTCTCCGCCGGAGCGAACATGTTGTGCATCATCACGTCAGGAAATCCTCTTACGCCGATGCTGCCCGTGAGCCGGTAGGTTATTTCTTCACCAAACTCGTTTACGCCGTGCAGCGCGTTGAATACCGTCACCATCAGAGCGACCGGCGTCAGCTTCGCATTGTTCAGCACTTCGTAATGGAATTGCTTCACTCCCGTGCTGCTGTGGATGCTCAACGTGACCGGAATCATTTCCGGCTGCCGGTCGAACACCCCCATGATGCCGGTGTGGCGATCCTGGACGAACGTGCCCACGGGCTCCGTCGTGTTCACAATCTTAAAAGCGTTCAGCGGTGAAGGCAGCGTGGCCAATACCTCGGCCTTATTCATGGGCAAGTCGACCGCGCCGAACTGCAGCAGCGGATGTCCGCAGGCCAGCAGCCGCTGCGCATCGACGTAGGTCACGGTGCATGTGGCCTCGATATCCATGTCGCCGCGCACCAGGATGGCGCTCACAGCGGATCCAGCTTCAAGCGGTTCGGGCTGTTTGTCGTCGCTGACCGATCCCGCGCCCATCACCGGCACGATTCCTGCGGACGCGAACTGCCCTGCGAAAAGATGAATGGCTTGCTCGGAGAATCCGTTGAAGACCAGCGGAGTCTCAATAGGCTTCAGGTAATTCGCGTAACCGTTCGAATCCTGGGCCGAGCCCGGAAGTGTGGTTGACTCACCCGGCGCGGCAGTCTTACCCGCGACCCTGTTTACCACGGGCTTGGCAGCGGAAGTCTCTTCCGCTGGCGAGCGATCCAGCGCGCTGATCTCCAGCATATCGGCGATGGGCGTAACCCCGGCGATCGGTTCTTTGGAGAATTCTCCGATGCGGAAGGCGAGCGCTCCGGCGAGTTTGCCATCAAGATAAACCGGACTGCCGCTCATGCCCGCCACCACCCCCGTGTATTCCACTTTCTGCCCGTGCAGTCGGACAAGAATAATGTCTCCCTTGGGCCCATTCACGTTGTGCAGCACGCCGAGTACTTCCACTTCCATGGCCTCAGGCTTCACGCCCTGAAATACCGTGTAGGCCACGCCGCGCATGCCGGCGTGAATCTCGCTAACGGCAATGGTCTGAGGGTTTTGCGCAGTTTGCGTGCCAGGGGAGGCCTGTGCAGACGTAAAGGAGGAGAAAGACAGGCAAGCGACGAAGAACGCGAAAGCTAATTTTTTCATGAAGGACGCCCGGCAGAACGTAAGCCTTACCTTACTCGATTAGACTCCGCCAGATTGTAAGTCGTTGCCAGGAGGGGAAGAACGGGAGCCGGGCAAAACATCCCAATCGCGAATCCCTGCGTCTATACTAGCACAGGGATTTCCGCTCCCACGGAGTCTCTATCTACTCAGGGGTTTGCCATGTTTGCTAATGTATCCGCCAATTTGCTCACCAAATATATGGTTCCGAACCGGCGCTCGCGCTTCCAGAATTTCACCAGGTGGATGCTGGCGTTGTCCGTCTCGCTGGTCCTGCTGTCCGCAGTCATTCCCGCATCTGCTCAGGACCAGCAGGCTCCGCCGCCGCAGAATCAAGACAACGGCAAGCCCAAACAGGAAGCTCCACCAGAAGCCGGGGGCCCGGGCGGCGATATCGGCCCATACGCCGTGCCGAAGAAATCCGCCGAGGAACCCCCGCCGCCTCCGCCCCCCACCGCCAAGAAAGTCGAGGGCCTGCCTGACTATTCCATTAAGGTGAACGTGCCCCTGGTGAACGTGGATGTGCTGGTCACCACCAAAACCGGCCAGTTTGTCCCCGGCCTGAAAGCCGATAATTTCCGTCTCTTTGAAGACGGAGCCGCGCAGCAGGTCGCAAATTTCGAAGTCTCGAAAGCCCCCATCACCGCCGTGTTGCTCGTGGAATTCGCCTCCACCAACTATGTGTTCTTGCGCGACGCGCTGCAAGCCTCCTATGCCTTCGCCAACACGCTCAGAAAGGACGACTGGATCGCCGTTGCCTACTACGATATGCAGCCGCACATCCTGGTGGATTTCACTCAGGACAAGAAAGCGGTCTACGGAGCTCTGAACCAGCTGCGCATTCCGGGATTCGCCGAGACCAATCTGTTCGACGCGTTATACGACACGCTGGATCGTATGGACCGGGTGGAAGGAAAAAAGTACATCATTCTCATCACCACGGGAGTCGATACCTTCAGCAAGATGACGCTCGACAAGATCACCAAGAAGATCAAGGAAACGAAAGACGTAACCATCTTCCCGGTCAGCGTGGGATGGATTCTCCGGGAAATGTATGAAGCGCGTGGCGGGCACGCGCCGCACGGGATGGGTATTCCGGTCAGCAACATGGACTACCTGCAGGCCGATAACGAAATGCGCAACTTCGCCGCCATGACCGGTGGACGCGCCTACTTCCCGCGCTTTGAGGCAGAGTACGGCGAGGACTTTCTCGAGATCTCGAACGACATCCGCAATCAGTATTCGCTCGCCTACCACCCCACGAATGCCAAACTGGACGGCACCTACCGAAAGCTCAAGGTGCAGGTCGTAGCTCCCGATGGCGGCCCGCTGAAGGTGAAGGACCAGAAAGGCAAAGAACAGAAAATCGAGGTTGTCTCTCGCGACGGCTACACCGCCAAGCACACCGTGGACTGACGCAAAGCTCTTAACTTTTTCTAGCCGCAGGCAGAGAATAAAGTCTCTTGTCAGGCGAGGCCGCACCACCGCAATTGTAAAATTTCGATCAAACCGCGCGCGGAATGTGATCTTCCGGCCGGAACTGTAGTACTCTGTCCAGCGGACTTCGGTCGTAAATCTCTTCATTAACTTCCGTTCACTAGCAATTACTGGGGGAACTTTGGCCAAGAAATTCCTGTCTGTTCTAGCTCTGTGGTGCGCAGTCTGTGGGATATCGGCAGCGCAGTCTCTGACCAGGCTCAAGCATCAGCCGCCCGACGGCGCAATCTTAACCTTTCAATTAACCGATGGCACCGTGATGGCCCAAGGCGGCGCCGACTCCGATTGGTGGAAGCTTACGCCCGACATTACCGGAAGCTACGTCAACGGAACCTGGACGCAACTCGCCAGCCTGCCTTCGGGATACGTGCCCGACGCCTTCGCTTCCGCCGTGCTGGCCGATGGCCGTCTCGTGATTGAGGGTGGTGAATACAACAACGGAAACTTCACCCTCACCAACCGGGGCGCAATCTACGATCCCTCGGCCAATACCTGGACCACGGTGCAACCTCCCAAGGGTTGGAATTACATTGGAGATTCACCCGCAGTGGTGTTGCCCGGCGGCCAGTTTCTCGTGGGCAACAAGCTCACCACAGAGATGGCGGCTCTCGATCCTAAAACGCTGACCTGGCACGCGGTCTCGTCCACCGGCAAGGATGGCTTCAACGCCGAGGAGGGTTGGACCCTCCTGCCTAACGGTACCATCCTGACCGCCGACGTATTGAATGCTCCTAACTCGGAGATCTATACGCCTTCCGCCGGCGCATGGGCTTCGGCGGGCAGCACCATTGTGGATCTACATTCGCCCTCGCCCTTCGGTTGCATTGCCTACGGTCCCCACGGTTCCCTTTGCTACTATCCGCCTGGAGAAATCGGTCCCGCGATTCTGCGTCCCGATGGCACAGTCTTCGCTACCGGTTCCTATTCGAATGATGGCAGCGGTCCCGGACACACCGCGATTTATTCTCCGACAGCAGGATGGAGCGTCGGCCCCGACTTCCCCAACGGCGACAACGCTGGCGACTCCTTCGCCGTACTCCTCACCAGCGGCGATGTTCTAGTCGAAGGCGACACCGGAACCTCATATGTTTTCAATGGCACCACTCTCACCCCCGGGCCAGCCACGCCGGGTAGTTTGATGGTGCTCCCGACCGGACAGGTGCTGGTTGGTGGTGCGGAGGTCTACAACTCCGCTGGCACTTACTTGCCGGCGTGGGCTCCCTCGATTAGTTCGGTTCCGACCACGGTAGTGCGCGGCTCAACCTACAAGATTAGCGGTACCCAATTCAATGGCTTGTCACAAGCCGCTGCCTTCGGGGACGAGTACCAGACCGCGACTAATTATCCCCTGGTGCGCATCACCAACAACAGCACCGGTCACGTCTTCTATGCCAAGACGCACGACCACAGCACCATGGCCGTCGCTACCGGCACGAAAGTTGTCTCCACCAACTTCGATGTTCCCGCGAGCATGGAGACGGGAGCGAGTTCGCTGGTAGTGGTGGCGAACGGAATACCGTCAGCGGCAGTCAGCATCACCGTGAACTAGCAGGGATTGATTGAATCAGCCCCCGGAGGCGGGGGCTTTGCTTTCGTGCGACGAGGGTATCCCTTCGCAAGTCACAAAGAAAAAAAGGGTAGTGGTGCAGTTCGGCTTTTGCCCGGCGTCATCCTGAGCGCAGCCGTTTTTCAGGCGGAGCGAAGGATCTCCCGCTCAACCGGCATAGAGCGTCAGCCAAACTGCACTACCGCCCAACTGAGGTGGCTGCGGTAACCTGATCCCGCGAGCCGCTGAGAACTGAGACTCAATGGAACAAAGCGTCCAGCAAAAACACCACGCCTGCGCCAACAAAAACCAGCAAAGCCATCTTCGCTCCCGGCTCCCTGTTCACCTCGGGAACCAGGTCTGACGCCGCCACGTAGATCGTCACTCCCGCCGCCAGTGGCAGTCCCGCGTCCACATGTTGACGGAAGATCGCCATCGTCAAAACGCCCGCCAGCGTGGCTCCGCCCAGAATCACTGACGCACCCCAAGCCGTGCCCCGGCTGCGTCCGCTGGCCAGCATCACCGAACTCACGGTGAAGCCTTCAGGAATCTTATGCAGAAAGATAGCAAAGAAGATGATCCAGCCCAGAGCGTTCGAAACCAGAAATCCAGACGCGATGGCGATGCCATCAAAAAAAGTGTGAATGATCAGCCCCAGCAACACGGAATATCCCTTGTGGGAGTGCATGAACTCATCTTTGTGCGTCTCTTCACCGAAATGGAAGTGCGGCGTGACCGTATGCTCGAAGAAGTGAATGAGCAGGTAGCCCAGCAGAATCAAATACGCCGCGCTTCGTCCGCGTAGTTCGAGGCTCTCCGGCACCATCTCAACGAGAGCGGTCGCCAGCATGAATCCCGCTCCCAGCGCGACAAAGTAGCGCAGATACCGCCGCTCCCAACTGCGCTGCACAATAATCGCCCCGCCAAATACGTTAGCGGCCGCGGCCGTAAGGCCGAGCAGTATGCTGGTGGCAATGGGATGCATGAAGTAAGAAAGTACCTAGTACCCGGTACCTAGTCAAATCCCTCACGCCGCGGGGAGGCGCTCTTTAAGGGAGTTCAGGAGGCCACTCAGGATTCGGCCCACTTCATGCGTACGTTTAAGGAGTTCTGCCGTCTGCGATTCAGTAAGATAATTTCTTCTTTGTGCAATGACAATTTGAGTTTCGAGTTCTGCCAGGGATCCACAAGAGTGTCGAAAAAAGTGACGAAACTCGCGACGGCTAAAGTGTGCCTGCCCTTCCGCTATATTGCTCGGGATTGAAACGGCGGCCCTAAGCATCTGATCGGTCAAACTATAAATCTCTCGCTTAGGAAATGCCTCAGTCGCGTCGTAAACAGCATTGGCTAGGTCCATCGATTTCTGCCAAGCGATCAAGTCTTTGTAATGCTGCGCCATTTCTTCAGCTTAAAGCCAAAGCCTGCAAACTCAGCATTTCCAGTCTTCGTTTTGACGTCCTCGTCCCAAGTCGGGACTCCCAAGTCCATCGGGCCTGCTCTTACTGGGTACAAGGTACTAGGTACTCTTCACCCCGAATGCCTGATGTGCATCACGTCTCCATCCTGCACGATGTAATCTTTCCCTTCGAGTCTGAGTGTGCCCTTGGCGCGGGCGTTGGCCTCTGATCCCGCTTCCAGCAGCTGATCCCAACGAATGGTTTCCGCGCGGATGAAATGTTTTTCCAGATCGGAGTGAATCGCTCCCGCCGCTTCTTGCGCACGCGAGTGCGCCGGAACCTGCCAGGCGCGGCACTCATCTTCGCCAGCTGTGAAGAATGAGATCAGGCCCAGCAGTTTGTAAGTGGTGCGTATAAGCCGCACCAGCCCACTCTCCGTGAGCCCATAGCTCGACAAGAATTCAGCGGCATCCGCGTCGCTCATCTCGGCCAGTTCCGCTTCCACCTTGCCACAAATGGCCGTGGCCGCGGCATTTGGCCGTGCCGCGATTTCCGTGAGCCCGTACTTGCCCACCGCTTCTTCCAGTTCCCTGCCCAGTTCGGTCGACTCCCCGATGTTGAGCACGTAGAAAATCGGCTTCTCACTAAGGAACATGAAACCCTTGATGCGCTTCTTGTCTTCAGGTGTCATTTCCATTTCGCGCAGCGGTTTGTCCGATTCCACTTGCACCTTGGCGCGCTTCAGCAGCTCGAACTCTTTCTCAAGTTCCGGCGTCTTCATCTTCTTAAGATCTTTTTCCAGCCGCTCCAGCCGCTTTTCGATTTGCCCCAGATCGCTCACCAGCAGATCGAATTCCACGTTCTTGATGTCGCGCAGCGGATCGATCTCCCCAGCGTGCGGCACCGAAGGATCGTCGAACACACGCACAACATGGGCGAGCGCATCCACATTTCGCAGATGCGCGGCGTAGGCGCTGTCTTTCAACGCTTCCTGTCCGATGGCGCCCACGTCCACATACTCCACCGACGTGTGCGTAAGCTTCTTCGGGTTGTAAAGCGCGGCAAGCCGGTCGAGGCGGTCGTCCGGAACCTTGGCCACACCTATGTGCGCCTCGCGCGGGTTAGCCCGCGCCTGATCCGAAAGATGTGCCTTGGTCAGAATCCGAAACAGCGATGTCTTGCCCACCTGCGGCAGGCCAATGATTCCAGTTTTCATAAGAAGGCTTCTAGCCTCTAGCTCCTGGCTTCTAGCTGCTGCGACGCCGAAGCGAAACCCGAGCAGATCGACACAGCAGCCTCTGCGATGATCGAACAACCTTTCAGGATAAATGATCGCGCGAGCAAATGCCCAACGGTATGCGAAGGTGTTTCGGCTAGAAGCCAGCAGCTAGAAGCTCCGCGCAGTCAGATACACCACCACCAACCCCAGCAGCAGGACCGCGCCTTCCACGCGCGTGGACCACACATGCAGCGCATCGAACTGAACGCGCTCCGGATTGTCGATCGGCGCCGCGCTCACTTCGCCCAGCGATGCCCGCAAAACATCCATCCGAGGAATGATCCCAAACTGCGAGACGAGAGTGAGTGCGAGCATCAGACATAGAAGCACGTGCCGCGCCGCAAACACGTGTGCCGTGCCATCGGTGAAGCGGCTGTAGATCAATGAGCTGATCAGGAAGACAATGCCGGAAACAATGGCGATCCAGTGCAGCTTGCCCAGAGCGCGTCCAACCACGTTGCCGGCAAGATGAGTCGTGGGCAAAACAGAGAACGCCGTAGGCGCAAGCACGAAGGCAAAAAAGATCAGCCCGCCGATCCAGACGACGAGTGACAGCAGCATGAGAAAACGGAGAAAGGACATGGGTAAGAATTATAGTCTGCGCGACGGGAGTACCTAGTACCCAGTACCTAGCCAATTCTCATTACACTGGGTACTGGGTACTGGGTACTAGGTACTCGGTACTGAGTTCTACACCGGCACGGCCACATTCTCCACAATCTCGCGCAGCACCTGATCCGCCTGTTCCGATTTCTTCAGCGTGGAGGCATAGCCTCCATTCACCACTA
>Ga0116133_1000537_pt1 | contig 11851 bp, 10 predicted proteins | sample June2015DPH_19_2_FD_89736 | JGI IMG/M metagenome (GOLD analysis project Ga0116133, IMG submission 89736) | Peatland microbial communities from SPRUCE experiment site at the Marcell Experimental Forest, Minnesota, USA - June2015DPH_19_10 | ecosystem: Environmental > Terrestrial > Soil > Wetlands...
ACCTTGTGGGCAACCAGGTTCAACGGAAAATTGAAGGGCGTGATACCCGCAATGGGACCGAGAGGAAAACGTTTGATAATGCCCCAACGCCCGGCGGTCGACTGCTGCCAATCCAGCGGCAAATACTCACCGTAGCCGCGAATGGTCTCTTCGGCGGCGACGTTGAATGTAAATACAGCGCGATCAACTTCGCTGCGAGCGCTCTTGATGGGCTTGCCCGCTTCCAGCGCAATCGTGCGGGAAAATTCTTCTTTGCGATCGTGAATGCCGATCGCGATCTGGCGCAGAACTCGTTGGCGTTCGAACGCAGGCAAGCGCCGGGTAGTTCCAAAGGCCTTAACCGCGGCGGCAATCGCGGCATCCGCATGTTCGCGACGCCCCTGGTAGACATGTCCGATCAACGTCCCGTCGTATGGCGCGTGGACATCGACGATGTCACCCTCTTCCAGCCACTTCCCGTCCAGAAAAAAACCATGGGTTGCAACTGGAGTCACCGTCATCTCGGCCATGTTTTCCCTCTTTCGACGCGCTGTGCTCGCTTCAGCGGAAGCGGAAACCGTAGACGATTATAGATCTTCGCGGTGAACGCGTTGGCAACCTGCGCCACCGTTCGTACGTCATTTCCCGCTCTGCGGTTTAAAACGCTCGTCAACTTCCACTTGATATCCCGCGACCAGACGGTTGGTTTCGTTGGCCATCCCGACCACGGACATCAATTCTTTGAACTGGGCATCCGTCATGCCCTTATTCCTGGCCGAGGCGGTGTGCGAGGCAATGCAGTATTCGCATTGGTTCGAGACCGAAACGGCGACGTAGATCATTTCCTTGGTCAGCGGATCAAGCGCTCCGGGCGCCATGATCTGCTTAATATCTTCCCACGTCCGCTTGAGCATCACCGGATCGTGCGCAATCGACTTCCAGAAATTGTTGATCCACTCGGTCTTGCGCGTAGCCATGATGTCGTCATAGATCGCGCGGACCTCCGCGGAAGCGTCAGCGTATTCGATTAAGCCAAAGATGGACATGCGATTCTCCAAATTAGGTGTTAGGTATCAGGTCTCAGGAGAGCCCAGAAATCTTAGGTTTTTTCCTGAGACCTGACACCTGCGACCTGAGACCTGCTTCTCTCACGACACCCAGTCTAGAACTTTGTAGTACGCCCCTGCGAACGGCAAAAACCAGGGATTGCCGTTGTACAGCCCAAACGGCGCGCCGGGGAAGGAGATCTCCGCGAACGGGTTGTCGGTCTTTCCCCCGGCGCCTTCCGCAATCCACTCCGCCATTTTCAGCCCTTGATACGTGGCCATGGCGACGCCGTGTCCCGCGTATCCGACGGCGAAATAAATGCCATCCATTTGTCCCGCGTGCGGCATGATGTCGAAGCAGAAATCGAGCGTACCGCCCCAGACGTATTCCACTTTCGCGTCGCACAATTGCGGATATACGTCAATCATGCCGAGACGCAGAATTTCCGCACTTTTGCGAATCGTCTGATCGGTCTCCGGAAAAAACGCCGCGCGGCCTCCGAACAACATGCGGTTGTCAGGAGTGAGCCGGTAGTAATACAGATAGTTCTTGGAATCGTAGATCTGGCGGTTGCGCGGGCTCAATTCGCGAGCCAACGCTTCGGGAAGAACTTCGGTCGTGATGATAAACGACCCGATAGGGATGATTTTCTTGCGCAGCGCAGGAGTCGCCGCGCCGGTGTAGCCACTGGTTCCGACCAGCACGTTGCGCGCCCAAACCGCGCCCCGAGAGCTGTTCAGCCGGAAACCAGGCGCGCCATTCCGCGATTCGCGTTGGATGCTCTGCAGCCGCGCACCCTCACAGATCTGAGCACCGGCCCGCATCGCAGATGTGGCGATTCCGGCCACGTAGCGCGCGGGGTTGAGTCCGGCCGAGATCTCATCGACCATGCCCCCGTAATAAATGCTGGAGCCGATCTCGCTGTGCAGTTGCTCGCGCGGCACAACGCGCAACTGGTGGTTGAATTCACGGGCGATTACTTCGACCTGGCGGGCATAGTCGTCAAAATGCGTCTGTTTGCAGGCGACTTCGAGGTGTCCGGTACGGGCGAAATCGCAACCAATGTTTTCGTCCTTCACGATGCGCTCGACCGCATCGATCGTCTCTAGCGACGCGGCGTACATGCGCCGCGTAAGTTCGCGCCCGTACATTGAAATGAGTTTATTGACGCCGAGCTTTAGTCCGGTGAGCACCATGCCACCATTGCGCGAACTCGCGCCCCAGCCGATGGTTTCCGATTCGAGCACGACGACTTTCGCCCCGCGTTTGGCTAGAGCAAGCGCCGCCGAGAGTCCCGTGAATCCCGCGCCGATGATGGCCACGTCGGCGCTCTCCGGCAATGGCAGCGCCGGAGATGTGGGCATCTCGACGGTCGTGAGCCAGTAGTTGAGTTCTTGAGGCATGAGGGTTTATAGCACCGCGGTCTCGTGAATCATCCGCCCCTCGGCGAACCGCGAGAAGTTCAACAGGGTCGCATCAATCAACTCCGTCTTCCCACTCAAGATCAAGTCACTGAGAATTTTGCCGGTCGCTGGCGAGTGCATCACGCCATGCCCGCTGAATCCGTTGGCGAAAAAGAAGCCTGGGACCTCGGGTGACTCGCCAAGAATCGGATGATGATCAGGCGTCATTTCATAAAGGCCGGCCCAGGCTCGCTTCGGATTGACCTCGACATTTTCAAACACGGGCACGCGATCCGCGGCACGCGTAAGAATTTTTTCGATGAAGCCCGCATCGAAATCGGTCTTATAGCCCAGCGTTTCTTTCGGGTCGTTCCACGCCAGCAGAAACCCGCGGCTCTCCGGGCGGAAGTGAAAGCCAGTGGACATATCGATGATCATAGGCGCGGTGTGCGGAAACTGGTCAAACGGCTCAGTGGGGACCAGCATGCGACGCAACGGTTCGACCGGCAGATCGATGCCCACCATCCTCGCAATCTGCGCAGCCCACGGTCCCGCGCAGTCGACCACCGTGCGAGTCGAAACCGTGTCGCGTGTCGTCGCTACTTCGAAGCTTCCGCCTTCGACGTTGCGCTTGATTCCAGTGACGCCGGCGTTTTTCCAAAGTGTGGCCCCGTGATCGCCAGCCCATGTCATGAATCCGATCATGGCGCTGTAAGGATCGACAAATCCGTCCGTCGAGCAGAAACTGCCGCCAACAATATCGTCGCCCCGCAGCAGCGGAAACATGCCGCGAATCTCATCGCCGGTGACGAGCCGCACGTGCTTCAACCCCATGGCAACCTGCTTCTCGTAGTTGGCGCGCAGATAGGCCAGATGCTTTTCGCTGGTCGCGCAAAAAAGATATCCCTGCGCACGGTAGTCGCACGGATATCCGAGCCGCTCTTCGAAGCTGGCATAGAACGGGATCGAGTAGAGCGACATCTGGATGTTAACCGGCGTGGAGAATTGCGCCCGCACGCCGCCCATGCTCTTGCCCGTGGATCCCTTGCCCTGCGATGTCTCGCGTTCAATCACGAGAACGTTCTTGCAGCCCGCCGCGACCAGGTGGTAGGCGATACTGGAGCCGACAATCCCTCCGCCAATGAGGACGATGTCCGCGGTGTGCATGGTAGCGGAGCCATTGTAAATGCTCTGGCACACACGCGTTGTGCGGTGGCGGGGCGCTGCCCCGCGCTCCGCAAGATTATTGTTGTCCCACCTTAGGAGGTCGCCGCAGCGAGCGCAACTCTGACCAGCAGCACAAGAGCATACCAGCCGAACACGACGGCGAACGCGGTGCCCCGCTTGGTTTTACTGATGCACGTAATGCCGATGGCGGTCAGAACCAACGTCCAGAGGGTGATGACATCCAACGGTGTCAGCAGGGCGCGAAGTACCGCGGAGCCGTCTGGGCCGATGAAGTACCCGGGATTCGTAGCCACTGGATTCTCGATATTGAAACCGTCGCCACTGACTCCCGCAAGAAGCGACAGAGTCGCCAGTAGCGCCCTCAGCAACTCCGGCAACCGGGTGTACACAATCAGCGCAAACAGATGCTTGTATTTGATATCGGCGCTGGTACCAAACTTGAGGGTCAGAAACAAAATCCCAGCGAAGAGCGCGTACAAAATGAGCGCAATCGCCGGAACAAAGTAAGAAATTATCTTGGTGATACTGACCTGCAGCGCCATGTTTTTTTCGCGCTGATCAGCCGGCAGGCTCTCCAGTTGCGCCGCCCGCTTGGGTTGCAACTGGATCTGATTCTCCACCACCTTGCGAAAGCCGACTTTCTGATCGACGACATAAATAAACGACAATGAAACGACCGCGATGATCAGAAATGGCGCCCACCAACTGGCGTTTCTGCGGAAATCGGTAAACGTTTTGCTGGGCGCGATGAACGTGTCGACCAGGCGCTGCGCTTCCGACAGCGGGGCTGGTTCCTGCGGGGGCACAACTGCGCTTGCGGCCATATCAGCTCCTTAGACATAGAAGACACGCGAATTGTAGTCGGCTCCCGCCGCCAGGACAACCTGCAAAACTGTCGCTTGTACCAGATTTCACGACGCTGCCATCTCCGGCGTTGCCGCCAAAAGTTTGCGGGTGTATTCATGTTGCGGATGCGCGGTAATCTGCTCGGTGGTTCCGATCTCGACGATCTTGCCGCGATACATCACCGCAATGCGGGTTGAAAGGTAGCGAACCACGGGCATGGAGTGCGAAATGAACAAATAAGTGAGGCCGAAATCGCGCTGAAGTTGCTGCAAGAGATTCACAATCTGGGCCCCCACGCTGACGTCGAGCGCGGAAACCGGCTCATCGGCCACGATAAATTTCGGCCGCAGGGCCAGTGCACGGGCGATGCCGATGCGCTGTCGCTGTCCACCGGAAAATTCGTGCGGATACCGTGACATGGCCGATTCATCCATTCCTACGGCACGCAGTAGATCCCGCACGCACTGGCGGCGCGCATCGCGGTCCACCACCTCGCGATGAAGAATCAGCGGCTCGGCGATCACGTCCTCGACCCGGTAGCGGGGATCGAGCGAGCCGAACGGATCCTGAAAAATGATCTGCATGTTGCGGCGAAGGCGGCGCAACTCCGAACCTTTCGCCGTTCGCAGATCGACGCCATTGAAAACGATGGATCCTGAAGTCGGCTTGATGAGGCGGAGAATCAGCCGTCCCAGCGTGCTTTTGCCCGAGCCCGATTCGCCCACTAAGCCAAGCGTCTCGCCCTCGCGGACATCGAGCGACACATCATCCACAGCGCGGACCGCGCCGGAGCGAGCGCCGCCGAAGGGAGATTCGGCAAGAGCGAAAACTTTCGTGAGATTACGAACTTCGACAAAAGGCAAAGGTCACCTTCTCCATACAATCCGCTACAGACGGTCCATCATTCCACATTCCAGAATGTGGAATGCAACTCGCTTTCCTCATCCCGCAATCATCGGCACGGCCGCCAGCGCCGCCACCATGCCGAGGGTGCGGGTGCGGCTAAAGTGTTCATGCAGAAAGATGCGAGCGAGCACAACGGTCACGGCGGGATAGAGCGAACTGAGTACAACCGCCGCGTCGAGTCGTCCGGTTTGAGCCGCGCGGATGAACGCAATGCTGCCGCCGATGTCGAGAAGTCCGGCAACCACGGCAATTGCCAACACCGGCGCTGCCACCGCGCGCAGATGTCTCCCGAAAAGGACGATGGCTGCCGTAACCAGAAAAGCAGCGGCCCTCGAACAAGTGGCCACCCACAATGCTGAAGCATTGCCCGCTTTATGGGCGCAGATGAAAAAACCAGCGAAACCGATTCCGGCCAGCACGGCCACGCCCAGTCCCTCGGGACGTCCCGCATTGCCTTCGGTCCGGGAGATGAGCCAGACGCCGATTCCAGCCAGGATAAAGCCGAATACCTTCCAGACACCCGGAAATCCGTCGGCAAAGGCGCTCACAAACGTCGGAATCGCCGCACTCAGAACCGCCGCCACCGGCGCGACCAATCCCATGTTGCCGCGCGACAATGCCCGATAGAAGAAGACCAGCGCAAGGCCGCCAAGCGCCCCTGCGAGTAGCGACCAAACTACGCTGGCAATTCCCGGGAAAGGCGCGTGGGTCAGCAGAGCGATCGCGCCTACCACAACCAAACCGCTGACATGGACGATGGCCGTGAACAAAAATGTATTCGTCCGACGGGTGCCCACACCGCCGAGAAAATCGCTGGTGCCCCAAACACCGACTGCGGTTAGGGCATAAGCAGCAGGAATGTATTGGGCCGCATCGGACATCGGAATCTGAGATTAGCACGCGGAAAGCACGCGCGAGGTGTGCAGCGTGGGGGGCAGGTTCAACGAATCGAGAAGGGGGGCCTGAGACTGTGGAGACGCGGCGCGCCGCGTCTCCACCAGAAAATGTTATGCGGTTACCGCCTCCGGCTGTGTTTTCCCAGCCAGCAACTGCCGCAGCACGAACTGCAATATGCCGCCATTCGAGTAGTAGAGCGCTTCCTGCGGAGTGTCGATGCGCACCACCGCCTGAAATTCCCTTCCGCCCTTCACGCGCACCGTGATCTTGCGGCCGGAAGAAACTTTCTCGGCCACCTCGCGAATGCCAGCGATCTCAACCACTTCTTCGCCGGTCAACTTCAGCGTCTCGACATTTTCTCCCGGCAAGAACTGGAGCGGAAGAATGCCCATGCCAACCAGGTTTGAGCGATGAATACGTTCGTAGCTTTCCGCAATCACGGCACGAACGCCCAGCAGTCGCGGTCCCTTCGCCGCCCAGTCGCGCGACGACCCCGAGCCGTATTCCTTGCCCGCGAGAATCACGAGGGGCACTTTCTCGGCATGGTACTTTTCGGACGCGTCGAAGATCGACATCTCCGAGCCATCGGGCAGGTGGCGGGTGAATCCGCCCTCGGTCGCGACCATTTTGTTGCGCAGGCGAACATTGGCAAAGGTGCCGCGCACCATGACTTCGTGATTGCCGCGACGCGACCCAAAAGAGTTGAAATCCGCCGGTTGCACGCCATGCGCAATCAAATACTTTCCGGCCGGGCCATCCTTCTTGATTGAACCGGCGGGCGAAATGTGATCGGTCGTGACACTGTCGCCAAGCACGGCCAGCACCCGCGCTCCGTGGATGTCCTCGACGGCGCCGGGCTTGAGCGTCATGCCGTCGAAGTAAGGCGCCTGGCGAATGTAGGTGGAATCCTTTTCCCAGGCATAAGTTTCGCCCTTCGGAACCGGCAGACCGCGCCAGCGCTCGTCGCCCGAGTAGACCTCGGCATAGCTCTTGCGAAACATCTCGGACGTAATCGCGCTCGCCATCGATTGCTCGACTTCCGACTGAGAAGGCCAGATGTCGGCCAGATACACCGGCTTGCCGTCCTTGCCCTTGCCGATGGGATCTTTGCGCAGGTCGACGTCAATGCGTCCGGCGAGAGCGAACGCCACGACCAGCGGCGGCGACATCAGGTAGTTGGCGCGGACTTCGGAGTTGATTCTTCCCTCAAAGTTGCGATTGCCCGAAAGCACCGAAGCCACGACCAGATTCTTCTCTTCGATTTCTTTCGAAACTTCGACCGGCAGCGGGCCTGAGTTTCCGATGCAAGTCGTGCAGCCGTACCCGACAATGTGAAACTTCAGCTTCTCGAGATACGGCATCAGCCCGGCTTGTTGCAGATAATCGAGCACAACCTTCGACCCGGGAGCCAGCGACGTTTTCACCCATCCGGGTACTTCGAGTCCGTGCTCAACCGCTTTCTTCGCCAGCAGCCCCGCCGCGATCAGCACCGACGGATTCGACGTGTTCGTGCAACTGGTAATCGCCGCGATCACCACGCTGCCATGCCGTAGCGCCTTCCCATTCGTCGAAACGTGCTCGTGGACGTTTGCATCTTCGACACCGACGCCGGTCGGACTCCCGCCCTCCTGCTCCCAATTGTTAACCTGCTTGCGGGCGACGTCGGCGGGAGCCGCCGCGGCGGCTTTTGCCTTCGGTTTGATCAGCGACGGCAGCGCCTGCGCGAACGACTCTCCTGCCTTCGACAAGACCACGCGATCCTGCGGACGTTTCGGTCCCGCGAGACTCGGCTCGACGGTGGCAAGATCAAAACTCAGCAGCTCGGAGTATTCGGCTTCCGGCGTCTTGGCATCGTGAAAAAGTCCCTGCTCGCGCGCGTAAGCCTCGACCAAAGCAATCTGCTCGTCACTGCGGCCGGTGAGTTTCAGGTAGCGCAAGCTTTCTTTATCGATCGGGAAAATGCCGCAGGTCGCCCCATACTCAGGGGCCATGTTGGCGATGGTCGCGCGATCGGCCAGCGGCAGATCTTGCAGGCCGGGGCCGAAATACTCGACAAACTTGCCGACGACACCATGCTTGCGCAGCATCTCTGTGATGGTCAGCACCAGATCGGTCGCCGTAGCGCCTTCACGCAGGCGTCCGGTAAGCTTCACGCCCACGACCAGCGGGATCAGCATGGAAACAGGCTGTCCGAGCATGGCGGCCTCGGCCTCAATGCCGCCGACGCCCCAACCCAGCACGCCCAGTCCGTTAATCATGGTAGTGTGCGAATCGGTGCCGACGAGCGTGTCGGGATAGGCAGTGCGCTTCCCGCCCTCTTCGTGGACAAAAACAACGCGCGCCAGATATTCGAGATTCACCTGATGGACGATGCCGGTGTCCGGCGGCACGATGGCGAGATTGCGAAAGCCAGTCTGTCCCCAGCGCAGAAACGCGTAGCGCTCTTTGTTGCGCTGAAATTCCAGCAGGGCGTTCACTTCAATCGCCTTAGGTGTCCCAAACTCATCGACCTGCACCGAATGGTCGATCACCAGTTCCGCGGGCTGCAGCGGATTAATCAGCTTCGGGTCGCCACCCAGCCGCTTCATCGCGTCGCGCATCGCCGCCAAATCAACCACCGCTGGAACACCCGTGAAATCCTGCAGCAACACGCGGCTGGGCGTAAAAGCGATTTCCTTTTCCGGTTTCGAATTCTTGTTCCATGCCGCAAGCGCGCGGATTTCGTCCTTGGTCACGTTGCGTCCATCTTCGGTGCGCAGCAGGTTCTCGAGCAAAATGCGCAGCGAAAACGGCAGGTGCTTCGTCGAGATACCTTGCTTGTCGAGGGCGTCGATCCGGTAAAGTTCGTACTCTTTATTGCCGACTTTGAGACTGGCGCGAGCGCCAAAACTATTCGATGACATGATGGCCTTCCTTCTGTAAAAAGCCCTGGGCGTACAGCCGGAGCGCAATCGGATTAGGAACCTAATAGTGTAATTGTTTCGGGTGCTCCTGTGGAAACAGCCTGCGTGGGACCGACTAGCGTCGAACCCACTAGAAGTGTGGGGACAAACGCTATCGAACAGTCGTCCAAATCTGGTAGACCACGACGCCGACCATAAATACCAGATAAATCCTGAGTCCCCAGAACACAATCATCTCGGTCCGCGTAAGCTGCCGCCGCGGGCAATGATGATGCTCCTTGGTGGAAATAATCTGGTCGGGCTCCAGCGCGGTCATCACCGCAGTGAGTTCTTCGCGAGTCACTTCAGAAGCGGGCGCGGAATCAAATTCCTTTTCCATCTATCTGCCTCCCACCAGCGCCAGCGCATTGGGAGCAATCACGCTGACTCCAAACAACAGACCCGCTCCGATCAGTACGGTCACGACTCCCAGGGCCAGCACATTCGCCCACAGCGGACTGACTAGTTCGCCCATGATTTCCCGATCATTCACCAGCATGTACAGGAAGAGCAGCGCCGGAGGCATGGCGAGCACGGCGATCACGTTTACCAGCAGCACGATGTAAACCAATGGAATTCCCGGGATCAAGACCAGCGCCCCTGCGGCCGCCGCTTCGAGCAGGAGGACGAGATAGAACGATCGTCCCTGTTTGAACGGGAGATTCAAACTATGCGGGCGCCGCGCCACTTCTCCGAAGGCGTACGCCGATGAGGTCGAGATTGTAATGGCTGCGACCATCCCCGCCTCAAACATGCCCAGGGCAAAGAGCGCCGCACCCCAATGTCCGACAAACGGCTGCAGAGCCTGGGCGAATTCGCCGGCTTCGAAGTTCGCCGCCGACATGTGGTGCGTGAACAGCGGAGCCGTCGCCAGCAGCGTCGCCACCGCGGCGACGGTCGCAAACGCCGCTCCCAGCAGCGTGTCGACGCGACCCATGCGGATGTCGCGGGTAGTGAGACCCTTATCGGTAATCGCGCTTTGTTGAAAAAACAGCATCCACGGGGTGACCGTTGCCCCAATGTTCGCCAGGAGAAGCAGAACGGTCTCATGCGTGAGACCGCCGGGCAGCGGTCTCCAGGTGGCCATGGCGCGGCCCACAGCGCCCCAGTCCGGATGCGTCATCAGCGCCACCGGCACAAACACAAGATTGAACATGGCAGCGCCCAGAATGGTCCGCTCCCAAGTCCAGTACCGGTGCGTCATAAGCGCAACCGACAGAACCAGCAGCGCGCCCAAGACAGCGACTGATGGTGGCACTCCAAAAAATCCCAGCCCAGCGCGGATGGCAATAAACTCGGCCACCAGCGTCAGAAAATTGCCCACCATCAGATCGACCATCGAGAACCAGCCCCAGAACGGGCCGAAGCGATCGAAGATCAACTCCGCGTGGCCGCGATGGGTGGCCGCGCCCAAACGGACGGTCATTTCCTGCACCACACAAGCCATCAGGAAGGTGAGCACAAAGAACGGCACGAAGAAACCAATGCCAAAGCGCGCCCCGGTCGCCGCATAGGACAGCATGCTGGGCCCGTCGTTCTCACCGAGCATCACCAGAATGCCCGGACCAATCAGCAGCCAGAACAACCGCAACCGTGGCCGGAATCCTCGCCGCGCCCGCACCGCCGAGACCTGTTCACGGTCGTGCGCCCGGTCGATGTCTTCATGCGTGATAACGACGTCATTGCCAGGCGTTTCGGAGCCGTTCAGTACGGTGGTTCGGGGTACGGCTACCCCTCGCGGCTCCGATGCTGTCTTTGGCTCTTTCATTCAATCGACGCAGGCGCAAAAGGAACAGTAGACGACACCGCCCACTGACAAATTAGCGTAAGTATACATTAGGACATAAACTATGGTTAATTACTTTGTGAATCGCGCTTTGCGGGGAGTGTGGCAGACCTATCGGCCTTCGGGTTTATGAGATGATTTCCCGTCTGCCGTTTTGACCCAAACTCTCTCCGCGGCGGATACCCCCAGGGAGACCTTCCCCGACCCGGTAGTCAAGGTCAGCGTGTTGTCATAATTGCGACCGACAACATGCACTTTGGCTCCAGGCCGTATGCCCCGCTGTTCCAGAAACTCAAGCAGCCGGCGATCGCGTTCATAGATACCGCTCACGTGAAAGTCCTCCCCGGGCGAAGCCTGCGAAAGCAGCAGCAACCCGCGACGCCGGCGGCTCGCGGGACTCTCCAGTTCGGTCAGATTGCCATGCGGACAGGCGATCCCTCGTCCAAGCTTCGCCAGCAGCCGAGCCTCAAAGTCCGGCGAAACCGCGTGTTCCAACCGTTCGGCCTCATCGTGCACCTTATACCACTCCATACCAAAAATCTCGGCAAGCATGCGCTCGATCAGATGGTGGCGAACCGTCAGTTTGCGGGCAATCTTTCGTCCGACAGCGGTTAGGCGAACACGCCCGTCGGCATGCACCCGCACCAATCCATCTTTCTTCAGCCGGCGCACCGCCATCGTTACCGCCGGAGGCGAGACTTTCAGCCAGTGCGCGAGCGTGGCCGAAATCACGGCTTCACCCTCGCTCTCCGCCTCGAGAATCGCCTTAAGGTAGTCTTCCTTGGAAACTGTGATCATGTGAAGCGCATTATACGGCGAACCCTTAAGCATGGTTAAGCAAGATTGCGGAGGTCAGA
>Ga0116133_1000538_pt1 | contig 11850 bp, 5 predicted proteins | sample June2015DPH_19_2_FD_89736 | JGI IMG/M metagenome (GOLD analysis project Ga0116133, IMG submission 89736) | Peatland microbial communities from SPRUCE experiment site at the Marcell Experimental Forest, Minnesota, USA - June2015DPH_19_10 | ecosystem: Environmental > Terrestrial > Soil > Wetlands >...
ACGCGTTCAGCATTCCCTTTCAGAGTGACACCACCTGGATTCATGGCCGGCACACCATTCGCTTCGGGGCCGTCTTCACGCCCGAAGGCAAGAGCGAACTGGCGAATCCGTCGAACAATAATACCAACGGCTCCTACACCTTTTTGGGCGAACTCACCGGGAACCCGCTTGCCGATTTCATGCTGAACTATGCATCAAACTATACAGAGACGGCGTTGGATCCCTTCGGCAAGTATCGCTGGTACAACCTGGAACCGTACATAGAAGACCAGGTGAAGTTGCGGAAAAACCTCACCCTGACAGCGGCTCTGCGTTATGAGTTCTACCAGCCTGAGCATGAGCTGCACAATATGTTGGGAGGTTTCGACCCTGCTCTCTACAACCCGGCCGAGGCTCCGACAGTAAACCAGTACGGCGAAATCACGAACAATGGCAACCTCTTGGACGGTATCATCGTCGCGGGACATAATACTTATGCTGGGGCCAACAGTTCACCCTATGGCCAAGCGCTATTTCCAAGCCACAAGCTTGCTTTTGCCCCTCGCCTAGGATTCTCTTGGGATCCCTTCTCGAATGGCAAGACGGCGATTCGTGCCGGGTACGGCATTTTCTACGACCGATGGGGCTCATATAGCCAATTTGGAGCGTACAACCCTCCTTTCAACAGCTCCGTTAATATTTTCAGCACTTCGCTTGATAATCCCGGCGGAACGTCAGGTACGATTTTTCCGGCGGGTTTAAACACAGCGCTGGCTCCGTGGAAGTATCCAGGCGTCCAGAAATGGTCCCTGAATGTTCAGCGCGAAGTGGCGCCAGACACAAGCTTTTCCCTAGCGTACGTAGGGACGAAAGGCACGCATCTTCTGGGCTTTTACGACATGAACCAAGGCCAACCCAATGCGCAGGTGGCAAACGGGAATATTAGTCCGGATTACGTTCGCCCCTACCAGGGCTTTGACCAAATTTCCGCGTATGCCACCATGTTCGATTCCAACTACAACGCACTGCAGGCCTCGCTCATCCATCGGCTCAAGAATGGAGTGTCCTTCCAGGCGTCCTACACCTACTCGAAGACGCTCACGGATAATCCTGGCCCCAATGGAACCGCCTACACGTCCACATGGCCGCAAGACAGCTACAACATCAGCGGGGAATACGGTCCCGCGGACTTCGACCGGACGCAAATGCTTAGCTTCAACTACTCCTGGGAACTGCCATTCTTTAAGCACGCGAATGCTGCGACCAAAGCGTTCCTGGGGGGCTGGCAGGTTTCGGGCATAACCGTGTTTCAATCGGGCGCCCCCCTCACGGTGACTTTGCCTAACGATCAGGCTGGGGTGGGAAGCTATAACCAGCGCCCCGACCAGGTTGGGAACCCTTTCCAGGCTGGACCTATCGCCGCCAATCCAGGCTGCCCTGCGCCCTCACAGGTCCATACCATGGCGAGCTGGTTCAACCCGTGTGCTTTCGCGTTGAATGCTGCTGGAACATTCGGCGACGAAGGTACTGGGGTGCTCCGCGGACCATATTTCCAGGACTGGGATATGGGGCTGGCCAAGAATTTTGCTCTGCGCGAGTCCGTGGGTCTTCAATTTCAATTGGAGGCTTTCAACGTATTCAACCATCCCAGCTGGGGTCAGCCAAACCTGACCTGGACCAACGGTACCCCTCTCGGGGCGATTACCAGTGCAACGTCGCAGAGGCTTGTGCAGCTGAGCTTGGCTTTGAAGTTTTGAGAATGAGATCATCGGGATCGAAGAGACGACGCAGCCCTCGCCTGCCGATAGACGAGATCAGCCCCTTTTCCTCATAGAAGCGCAGTGTAGAAGCAGGGAGGCCAGAGCGCTGTACTACTTCTCTGATGTTGATTTGTCTCACCTCTTGACTTCAAGTCAACTTGAAGTTGCAGAATAGAAGTTCCGCGTCTTGGAAGCAAGTAGATGGACACGAATTATGAATCTGACGCATTCGACTGATGACGAGCAAGCGACACTTTGGAACGGCCCCTCCGGGCGCGCTTGGGTGGAAACTCAGGATTTGCTCGACCAACTATTCACGCCCTTCGAAGATCTGCGTCGAGGCGATCGCCGCCAATTCCAGATGCCGGTTGCTGGACGTGGGCTGCGGCACGGGCAGCACAACACTTGCCATCGCCCGTCGGCTCGAAGCGAAGGACTGCTGCATCGGCATCGATATTTCGGGTCCGATGATCGCCGCTGCCCGCACCCGCGCCGAACGGGATGGCACTCCGGCAACCTTTATCTGCGCCAACGCGCAGATCCACGCGTTCGAGCCTGCACAATTTGATGCGATCATTTCGCGCTTCGGTGTGATGTTTTTCACCAACCCTGTCCAGGCCTTTGCAAACCTGCGGCGGTCTGCGAGCGAAGGAGCTGAACTCCGGCTCATCGCCTGGCGAAGTGCCGAGGAAAATCCATTCATGACAGAGGCGGAGCGTGCTGCGGCACCGCTCTTCCCGATGCTTCCAGCGCGAAGGTCAAATGTACCGGGACAGTTTGCCTTTGCCAACCAGCATCGGGTTTACAGCATTCTGGAGCAGAGCAATTGGACCGAGGTAGCGATCCGGCCCATCGATGTCGCGTGCTCCATGCCCGAGAAGGAGTTGACCCGTTACCTGACACAGCTCGGTCCCGTTGGCATGGTCCTTCAAGAGGCAGATAATGAGACACGCACACGGATTATTGAGACGATTCGCCCCGCTTTTGATCCCTATATATACGGCACCGAAGTACGCTTTAGCGCTGCCTGTTGGATGATTAGCGCTCGAGTATCGTCTGCGTTCGCCGAGACTAAGAACGGATTGAGCACCTGAAGGGCTGTAGGCTTATCGAGCATGGCTTGAACCTCGGGTGGATTAGTCCTGAGAAACGCCGATGGAGCCATGCATTTTACCGGCACACAGCTGATCCTGGAATTGTGGCGCTATGCCGACATTTCGGGACCGGTCTGGTGTAGGGGGCGAAGCCGGGCCGGGCTGGGGCCTCCGCGATGCGGCCAGCCGGCCGAAGAGCCACAAGCCAAGGTCTACAGGGTGATGACGACCTTGCTCACGGTCGACGATTCACGCAAGTCGCTCGGCGTGTGAGAGGCGGATCGCTTGGATAACTTCTTGAGCGCTTGAGCGCAGGGCAACGGAACCGTTGCTAGGAGGGTAAGGGTAAAGGACTGACGCTTGTCATCATAATCGTCGGAATCATAGGGGTTGCCCTGACGTTTTGGAATGACGCCAACTGGTACGGGTTCGTCAGTGGCTATCGTTATAACGGCGAATTTCAGGGCGAGCGCTACGAGTGTGATCCGAGGTGCGCCTGGCTAGGCAATTCGCCGCGCACTTCTCTTAGGATGCTCACGCAGGATTCTTTCAATGTGCACCAGTAATTCATCTGCCATATTCTTTTTGGCGTCTTCGAAGCTACTGCCACTGACCGTGACCGAAAGACTTTTACATAGCCCTTTCCAGCCATCATCTTCCGACCAGAATTCGCAGTCAATCGGTACGCTCGCGATTACCTGTAGTTCACTACTTGAGAGGTCATGATGAACTCACTTTGAATCTTGGTGTAATTCGGATTATCGCGCAGCCGCGATTCTCGTCCTGCGGAGTTTGCTGCATCCTTATTATATGGTCTGGATGGGCGATTCCTGGCGTTGGCCCCCGGAGGTAAGCTAGCTTGAACAGCCCCGAACCGCCCTTTTCCTTGGCAATGGTGCTGTTGAACGACAGCCTAGATTTATCCGTAGGCGAGGTAAATGGCCCCTGCGTGCACCTTCGGTCACGTCGATGCTACACCAAGGCGTTGCTCGCCGTCGGGATGTCCGCGCAGACTATAACCGGTCTCACAAATGAATCTTGCCCAGCTACGCCTCTAAAGGTTAGCTATAGTCCTGGGTTTCTGCCATAGGAAACGGAGAGATGGCACCACAACTCCTGCCGGAGTCTTCTGGGCATACTGTTCCACAACTTTACCACCCAGCGCCTCGTAGAATCGTCGTGCCGGATGGTTTGCTTCGAAAACGAACAGGTGCATGGGCCACTGCGGTTCGCACGTGGAAACCCATTCAGCGGCCGATCTGAACAATAACCGACCTGTCCCCCTGCCTTTGGAGGCAGGCCTCACATGGATATTGTCTAGTCGGGCGCCCCAGGCTGGCTCTTCGTCCAGCAGAACGCAGACAAAACCGAGAAGGGCACCACGATCCTTCGCAAGGAAAACGCCGCTGCGCTTCCCGCCAGCGGAAAACATCAGGTTTTGCCAGTGGGTCTCCCTCTCCTTAAGAATGGGTCCATCGAGATATGACCCGGGTAATATACCGCGATACGCGCCGCGCCAAGACTCCGTCTGAAGTGCGGCTATATCTTGGTAGTCGTGTAGAGTAGCTTCGCTGAGTTTTATTCCTCCCATCAGGTTAGGCCTTCCCATGGATTCTCATTAGCCGTCGTGTAGATTCCCACCACGGGATTCGCGCCCTGCTCAGGCCTTGACGGCAAGCGTGCGGCGCACAGAGATCCGGGTCATCATGTGCTGTAGGTTTTCTACATCGCCGATTCTAATCCAATGGAGTGCTTTCCGCGTCCAATAGGTATCCGAGGAGGAGCTTTATACCTAGCCGCTAAACCCCTGTAGAAGCGAGCGATACCTAGTCCAATCGAATGAAGGGCCGGGGTCAGTTTTTCTTCCAGGAGGAACATCAGCGTGGCCCACGATTCTTTCAGGTAGCAGGCGAGGATAGCTTCTGAGCAAACTTTGGGTGACCTCAGCGAGCTTCACATACTGGGGATCCGTATAAGGAGTCTTATCCGTGCCCTCGAGTTCGATGCCAAAAGAAAAATCGTTACAGCTGCTTCGACCGTGCGGTCCAGTCGCGTATCTTTGGCTTTGTAGACCTCGCCCATCCCGCCTGCACCCAGAGGTGCAAGAATCTCGTAGGGTCCCAACCGAGTTCCGGGAGTCAGGGGCATGGAGTGTCGAACGATTGTACCGCGCGCGAGTGCGAGATGCAGGATTGTGGGCGGATCACGGGCAACTCTGAAGTAACCGTAAGGGAAGGTTTGCCGACGTGCGACCTGAAAACTGTTGGAATGATTGTCTGAAGGAGGAAAAAGAAAAAGGAAAAAACCCACTATCAGACCCTGCGTGCCATCGCAGGTAGCCTACGAGGTAGGAGCGGGGCGGCAACAAACCGTTCGAAGCCCTCGGACAATGTACCCATACCCGCAAGGGTAGCATCGGAACCGCGAGGCGACGGTGTATCTACTAGCACAATGTGGAGAGGGCCTAGACTTGATAGCAAGGTCAGAATATACGAATGCTCGTAAGCGTCGTAAACCTTAGGGAACCTAAGTTGCTGCGCGGTTCTTCTTGCAGTGGGCACGGAACCTGTCGGCTTCTCCGTCATGGTCATATCACACTGCCGGCGCAGAGAGTGGACCTAACCTATCGTGTCATTCCAACGGAACAGGATAAATCCGTATCGCTCCCCACAAGGGAAAGCACATCGCAAGATGGGCCGATGGCGGTGCGGACATGAGAGGAAGGAGGAAGCGAATGCCGCTCTGTAATGGAACGGATACTGGTTGTGTCAGTCCCGTCGACAACATCACCGGACGCGAAAGCGAGCTGACTTCCTTCTGGTGCTTCACACGAGAGAACTGGGCCAATCGGCATATGAGGCATGGCAGATGACAACAGTGCAAGCTGTTGGTGCAGTCTCACGCGAAGCGGCAGAATGGTATGCCATTGATTGGCAAGCCATCAACCGCAACGTTCGCCGACTCCAAGTGCGTATCGTGCAGGCAACGAAGGCAAGCAGATGGGGCAGGGTGCGAGCCTTGCAACGCCTGCTGACCCACTCGTATAGCGGCAAGGTTCTCGCCGTTCGACGAGTGACGGAAAACAATGGCAAGAAAACCCCTGGGGTGGACCAAGAAATCTGGGACACACCAGAACAGAAGATACAGGCCGTACATGCACGCAAGCAAAGAGGCTATCAACCTCAGCCTCTTCGACGTGTTTACATCCCGAAATCGGATGGAAAAACCATGCGCCCGCTCGGAATTCCCACGATGAAAGATCGAGCCCAACAGGCATTGCATTTGCTTGCACTCGATCCCGTGGTGGAAACCACTGCTGACAACAACTCCTATGGGTTTCGCCAGCAGCGGTCCTGCGCCGATGCGATCGAACAGTGTTTCAAGACACTGTCCAAACCAAATCCGCAGTGGATTCTAGAGGGTGATATCAAATCCTGTTTCGACCGAATTTCGCATGATTGGCTTCTGGCTCAGGTCTCTATGGATCGAGCCATTCTCCAAAAGTGGCTGAAATCCGGGTATATGGAGAAACACGTCCTCCACGAAACAACGGATGGAACCCCACAAGGTGGAATTATCTCACCCCCGCTTTCCAGTTGCGCGTTGGATGGATTGGAGCGGCTCTTGAAGGAAAAGTTTCCGACAAAAAAGCCTCTCTCCTCCCTCGGAGCTAAACTTCCCTGTGTCAATCTCATCCGTTATGCGGATGACTTCATCATCACCGGTAGAACCAAAGAACTACTGGAAGGAGAAATCAAGCCCCTCGTCGAGCAGTTTCTGCAAGAACGAGGGTTGAAACTTTCTCCCGCGAAGACGGTCATCACCCATGTGGAGAAAGGCTTTGATTTCCTCGGACAAAACGTGCGCAAGTATCCCAACGGGAAACTGCTCATCAAGCCTTCCAAGAAGAACGTTAAGACTTTCCTGGGCGGCATCCGGAAGACAATCAAAGCTGCGCTGGGCATGTCGGCCGCCGATCTGATCCGTAACCTCACCCCAAAATCAGGGGTTGGGCCAACTATCATCGGCACGTGGTGAGTACCCGCACGTTTGCCTGCGTGGATCACCACATCTTCTCTAGTCTGTGGCGATGGACACGACGAAGACACCCGAACAAAACCACACGCTGGCGCAAGCAGAAGTACTTTGCGTCGCATCGTGGTCGTGACTGGTCCTTCTTCGGTGAAACGTGCGATGACGAGGGGCAGCCCGGTCCAGTTTGGCTGCACCACGCCCGTAACACCTCCATCCAGCGACACGTTAAAGTCAAAGGTGACGCGAACCCCTACGACCCCGCCTATGAAATCTACTTCGAACAACGCGAAGGAATCCATATGCAGGAAACGTTTCGGGGTACTCGCACGCTTCGCTTTCTCTGGCATGAACAACGCGGGATCTGCTCTGTGTGCAATACCAAAATCACTCGGCTCACGGGTTGGCGCCTGCACCACTGCGTTCCCCGTGTGATGGGTGGTTCGCAAAGCGCCGAGAACCGCGTTCTACTTCATCCAGAGTGCCACGACCGGGTTCATCGTCAACGCATTCCTGTCTCGAAACCGCGTCTCCCTGAAAGAGGCGTTCGAAGGACTTGAGCTGTGTGAGGGGAAACTTTCATGCACAGTTCTTAGAGGGCTGGACGGGAGCAATCCCGTCCGGCTACTCGATTGTCCGTCCGCAATCGTCGCGTCCTGTGGCAAGGTGCTGAGCAGGCTATAATGACGCGCATTATGGTCCTCACCTCGGGCACGAAACTCGGCCCCTATGAAATCCAGTCGCCCTTAGGGTCTGGGGGGATGGGTGAGGTATACCGTGCAGTCCAGAGCAGCCTCGGTCGTCAGGTCGCCATCAAAGTCCTGCCCGCGGACAAGGTCGCCGACCCCGAACGTAAGCAGCGCTTCGTGCAGGAAGCGAAATCGGCTTCGTCGCTGAACCATCCCAACATCATCACCATTTACGACATCGGCCAGGTCGAGGGTGTTGACTTTATTTCGATGGAGTTAGTCTCCGGTAAAGCGCTTGACCAGCTGATTCCCCGGCACGGAATGCGGCTGAATGATGCTCTGAAGTACGCCGTCCAGATTGCCGATGCGCTCGCTCGGGCGCACGCCGCCGGCATCGTCCATCGGGATCTCAAGCCCGGAAACATCATGGTGAACGAGCACGGGTTGGTGAAAGTTCTCGACTTCGGTCTGGCGAAGCTGACCGAAGCTACCCCTGCTAGCGGCGACGAGGCCACGCGCACCCTGCGCCCCACGACAGAAGAGGGCAAGATCGTCGGCACCGTTTCGTATATGTCTCCGGAGCAGGCAGAGGGCAAGAAGGTCGATGCGCGCTCGGACATCTTCAGTTTCGGAGCGGTCTTGTACGAGATGGTAACGGGGGGACAAGCGTTCCATGGCGACACCAAAGCCTCGACGCTGGCGGCCATTCTGAAGGACAATCCCCGGCCCGCAAGCCAACTGGTGGATGGCCTTCCCAGAGAAGTTGAGAAGCTGATCTCCCGTTGTCTGCGGAAGGAAGTCAATCAGCGCTCCCAGCACATGGACGACGTCAAGCTCGCGCTGGAGGAACTGAAAGAGGAGTCCGATTCCGGGGTGCTCGGCGCCGCTGCTGTATCCATGCCGAAGTCTCGTCGTCGCCTCACCTGGGCCCTCGGCGTAGCGGCAGCGCTGGTGATTGCAACGGTTGGAGTGTGGCTGGTTCGATCGAGGAATGAACTGCCAGCAGTGGCGTTGGCCGTTCCACTCACCAGCTATCCTGGCAGTGAAGATGGACCGTCGTTCTCCCCGGACGGAACACAAGTAGCATTTGCTTGGGATGGAGAGAAGCAGGACAACTGGGATATCTATGTTAAACAAATCGGCATAGAGCCGCCTTATCGATTGACCAATGATCCAGCGAAGGATTACAGCCCTGCCTGGTCCCCGGATGGGCGCCTGATCGCCTTCTTACGAGATCTTTCGCCGGGCAAGACCGCGATCATGCTCATACCGCAGCGGGGGGGATCCGAACGGATTGTGGCGGAGGTCAGATCCCTACAGCCCTTACCCTATGGTCCGTACTTATCCTGGACCCCGGACTCAAAGTGGCTCGTCGGTGCAACATCCACAATAGGACAACACGGTGGAGGCTTGCACTTGTACTCGACAGAAACGGGAGAACAGCGAACGCTGACTAATCCGCCAGTTGAAGAAGTCGGCGACACCGCTCCGGCTGTCTCACCGGATGGCCGGACTCTCGTTTTCTCAAGGGTCTCACCTGATTTCTACAACGTAACTCTGTGGCTCCTGCGTCTTGGAGAAAGCTACCAACCGCTCGGGAAAGAGGAGAAAGTTCAAACCGGCAACATGACGAATGTAGGTGCGGCGTGGTTGCCAAATGGCAGGGAGTTCGTGTTCGGCTCCGGCACAGGAACCAACTTCGGGCTTTGGCGGATTGCGGTATCCAAGGGTGCGATTGCCAGGATCAATCTTGACGCAAGCAACGCCTTCGCGCCAGCCATTTCCCAGCTCGGAAACCGTCTGGCTTTCGCGACCCAACAATCCGACCTGAACATCTGGCGTGTCGACTTGAAGGGGGCAGGCCAAAAACCAGGCGTGCCGTTTCGATTTATTTCTTCCACGCAGACTGAACAATACCCAGCTTATTCGTCGGACGGACGGCGGATTGCCTTTATGTCGGACCGATCAGGAACGCAGGAAATCTGGATCTGCGACAGCGACGGATCCAAGACCCTGCAGCTAACATCGTTCGGCGGGGCGGCAATCTACGGCCCGAGTTGGTCCACGGACAGCCAGAACATCGCTTTTACGGTTGCACAGAAAGGAATGAAAGAGGACATCTATGTCGTGAGTGTAAACGGGGGTGTTCCCCGGCGCATGACGACAGATCCAGCGGAAGACAAGTGGCCTGATTGGTCCCATGATGGAAAGTGGATTTACTTCAGCTCAACCCGCAGCGGCCGGGAGGAGATCTGGAAGATGCCGTCCAGCGGTGGGGAGGCGGTTCAGATTACGCGGAATTCCGGTGACATGCCGCAAGAATCACCGGACGGCAGATTTCTCTTTTACATGAAGGGGTGGCCGGAGGCCGTGACTGTCTGGAGAACCCTGCCGGACGGAAGTCAGGAAGTGAAAGTACTTGATTCTGTAGATGGCGGCGGCGAGTGGACCGTGGGGAAGGAGGGGATGTACTTCTTCAGAACTCCCGACAAAATGGGCTACCGTGACCTCTGCTTCTACGAATTCGCCACCGGCCAGATCAGGAAAATCATTACCACTCAGCGTCCCTTGGAGAGCCATATCGGAGTTTCCCCCGACGGCCGCACGATTCTTTACCCGCAGTTTGACGAATCGGGCAGCGTCCTCATGCTGGTCGAGAATTTCCGGTAGGTGTTCCTCTAATGATCTATAACAAGGGTTCGTGGTTTCGAGATCCAGCCTGCCGCGGGGAAGGGCGCGTCCCCGCCCCGTTTGAATCTGATCCGTTCCGTGTGTTTCTGGCCGTTGTGCCTGGATGACGGGCAACCATGAAGTAATCCCCAAGGTAAGAGTTGCCGACTAACCGTCCAGAATGGGCGCACATCCTCCGCGCCTGCTGCACAGGCTATAATTGCGCGCACACATGGCTTTAGCGGCCGGTACAAAACTCGGGCCGTATGAAATCCAGTCGCCATTGGGCTCTGGAGGGATGGGGGAGGTTTACCGTGCCACCCAGAGCAGCCTGGGACGTCAGGTTGCCATCAAAGTTTTGTCCCCGGAGTTTGCGTCCGATCCTGATCGCCTGCGGCGTTTCGAACAGGAAGCACGCTCCGCGTCTGCCCTGAACCATCCCAACATCATCTCCATTTATGACGTGGGTTGCGAAGGCGCAAATTCCTACATTGCCATGGAGATTGTGGATGGCAGGACCCTGCGCGATCTGCTGGAGGCCGGTCCGATCCCCATCAAGAAATCCTTGCAGATCGTCGCGCAAATCGCCGATGGCCTGGCCAAAGCGCACGCCGCTGGCATCGTGCATCGCGACGTCAAGCCGGAAAACGTCATGGTCACGCGCGACGGCTTTGTGAAAATACTCGACTTCGGATTGGCGAAGCTAACCCGCCCGGATCCGGAGGGACGTGAAAGCACAGTTGCCGGCTTCAATTCCACTCAGGTGGGCGTGGTGCTCGGGACGGTGGGATACATGTCCCCGGAGCAGGTGCGCGGGCTCACTACGGATGCTCGCTCCGACATTTTCTCTTTGGGCGCGACTTGCTACGAAATGATTTCGGGAAAACGGGCCTTCCACGGAGCAACAGCTGCCGATACTATGAGCGCCATCCTCAAAGAGGAACCCGCGCAGCTGTCTACTAGTGTTCACAATCTTCCGTCGGCGTTGGGGCGCGTTGTCCACCGGTGCCTTGAAAAAGACCCTGGCGACAGGTTTCAGTCGGCTCGCGACTTGGCATTCAACTTGGAAATGCTTTCGCGTGATGAAAGCAGTCCTGCCGTTCCTATATCGGTGGGCAAAGGTAGCCGAAAGTTGTCGCCGCTGATGGTCGCAGTTGCTGTTGTGCTGGCAGCAGCGGCAGGATTTGTCGCGCCTCGAATTATAGTGCGCACCGAGAATCGTGTACCCGTTGGAGTGAGAAGACTGACCGACTTCGTGGGCATGGAGGAATCTCCCGCGCTTTCGCCCGACGGCAAATCGGTGGCGTTTACGGCCGACCTTGGAGGCCGGCGGCAAGTTTGGGTACGGCTGCTCTCCGCGGGAGCGCCGCTGCAAGTCACGCATGATGATGCCGACCATCAGTCGCCACGCTGGTCAGCCGATTCCAGTTCCCTGATTTATTTCTCGCCATCTCCGCAAGCCAATGGACAGGGTCAAGTCTGGGAGATTCCCGCGCTGGGTGGCACGCCGCGCCCGATTGTCAGCGGCCTGATTCCTGCTGATCTGAGCCATCACGACAAACAGATCGCGTACTTGCGAGAGAATCAAGGACAAATTGAATTGACAGTCACAGATGGCGATGGGTC
>Ga0116133_1000544_pt1 | contig 11804 bp, 10 predicted proteins | sample June2015DPH_19_2_FD_89736 | JGI IMG/M metagenome (GOLD analysis project Ga0116133, IMG submission 89736) | Peatland microbial communities from SPRUCE experiment site at the Marcell Experimental Forest, Minnesota, USA - June2015DPH_19_10 | ecosystem: Environmental > Terrestrial > Soil > Wetlands...
ATCAACCCTGTCGGTACGCCGGGATCGCCGGGATAGAGAAGTCCGGCCGGGGCGTTGGGCCGGACCTTGGATTGCGCTCCGGGAACGAACAGATTGACCTCGTTGTGGTTTTCGGTGGAAGGGAAGGGCAGTTCGTAACGAAGTCCAAGGTTCAACGACAGGCGAGAATTGACCTTATACGTATCCTGGCCGTAGGCATCCAGCGCACGGTCGCGGATTTCGCGAGCGAAGTTGCCTCCGCCCTGGAGAAACACCACCGGATTGCCTGACAGGAAGCTGGCAAATCCGTCGCTGTAGGGAAAGTTGGCGAACACAAAGAAGCCGTTGCTGGCGATGCCCTGCAAGGCGTTGATCTGATCGCGCCGGTAGCCTCCGCCAAATTTCAGCTCGTGGTGACCGTGGATCCAGCTCAGAGAGCCAGAGAGGTCAAAGGTGTTCTGAAACGTATTGCGCGGTCCCGTGATGGGGTCGCCCACTGAGGCGTATCCGCCGACTTGAATAAATGGAGGGCCGGAAGCCGAAGGCAACGTCGGCGTGTACTCAAAGCCTAAGTTCGCCGGCGACTCATGATTCAGGTGCTCGTCGAGCAGGAACGTATTGCGGAGGAAGGAAAAGCGCGCGACGCCGATGGTGGTGGGCGAGAAGATGTGGGTCTCTTGCGTGACAAAGTTCTGGGCGCGGTCGTACTCGCCCACCGGAAAGCCGGGCACGTTCGCTCCCACCGGCGAAAGAGGATCCGTCGTCGGGCCACTGCTATACATGTAGCGGAAATTGAGAGCGTCGGCACTCGAAAGATAATAATCCAAGCGCAGTCCGAATTGGTCGTTGTTCTCGCTGAGAGTCTGCGTGGCGATGAATCCATTTTCTCCAACGTTTGGCAGAGGGAAAAACGGCAGGACATTGGTCGCGGTAGGATCGATGGGCGTGAAAAGCGTCATTTCATTGAACGGTACGGGTGTTCCAAAAAAAATGAGTTGCCCATTCGGATTGCTGCAGAGGCCGGTGGTCTGGTTGAAAGTGGCATTGAGGTCGGTACACTCCTCCCCGAAGTTGCCCTGCCTTTCCACCGCGGAAGGCACGGTTGCAGGAACGGTCTCACCCTGCCGGTTTCGGAAGCCTTCGTAAGACCCGAAGAAGAAGGTCCTGTCCTTCAGGATCGGGCCGCCGAACGTGGCGCCGAATTGATTCTGCTTCAAGGGCTGAACGCTTTGCGTGAAGTAGTCGGACGCATCCATCGCATCGTTCCGCAGAAATTCCCAGGCGGCCCCGTGAAATGAATTGGACCCTGACCGCGTAACGATATTGGTCGTGGAACCAGTGTTTCGTCCGAACTCCGCATTCGCGTTATGGCTAAGAATTTTGAACTCGGCGATCGCGTCGATCGGTGGCTTGAGCACGAATCCACCATCCACAGAGCTCTCATTGTCGGCGCCGTCAATCATAAAGTTGTTCGATTCAGGCCGTTGGCCGTCGACGGCATAGGCCTGGTTCTGTCGTGCCGGGCCCCCGGCTTCGCGCAGTCCAGGAGTCAACGGCACCACGCCGGGCTGAAGCAGTCCGAGCTGAGAAAAGTTGCGCCCGTCGAGCGGAAGGTCGAGAATCTCGTGCTCCATCACGGTTTCGCCGAGACTACTGACTGTGCTCTGCACCAAAGCCGCATTGGCACTCACTTCCACCTGCTGCGTTTCCGACCCCAGCTTGAGGTGAACGCTGACCGTCGCCGTTTCATTGACATCCAGAGAGATTCCTTGCTGCAAGTACTTCTGGAAACCTTTCGCCTGAACCTCTAACTGGTAATGCCCGATCGGGAGCTCGACTAGTACGTACTCTCCCTGACGGTCCGTCATCGCCTCGCGACTTAAGCCGGTTTCATTCTGCTTTGCCCTGACTGTAGCGGCCGGGACGATCGCGCTGCTCGGATCCAAAACAGTTCCGCGGATGCTTGCCGTGATTTGCTGTCCCGCAACATTCAAACTTGTAAGAAGGGCCATCAGAAACGTCAGCGTTTTCGCGCTAGGCATGCTTCTCCCCATTTGTCCTCACGAATCGATTTCGCAAAACAATGTCCCGTCGCGCGTTATCGAGAACGCCCGCGAGAATTCGCCCACAGATTGAAGTGCGGCGACTATAGGGACGATTTGCAGCCGGGTCAATAATTTGAAAGCAGTACTGGTTTCGATTTCCGTGAAAAAAGGAAAGCGCCCGTAGTCTTTTCGTATCATTGGATCGTAACTCTTGCCCCGGATAACTTTTCGCCACTCCTATTTGTCTTCATCACGGTCGTCTCAAGCGGCAGCGGGCAGAAGATTGCGACTCTGGATGAGGAGTAATCCGTCGACACGAATGATATGAGCGCAGACAACGATGCGAAGGATTCGGCGGGCGCAAATGGCACTCCAGCCGCCAAGCCGGCCACCAAAATCAGGATCATCGAAGATGCTGAGGCCACCGGTGAGACGGCCGCGGCTTACGACTTCTGGCGAGCTGGGTCGGGGAGACAGCAGGTACCCGGCATCATCAAGTGCTTCGGAGAGCGGCCTGACTTCCTGCGTCGCGTGATCGATCTAGGAAACGCGATCCACTTTTCGGACGGACATCTTTCGCGTCGCCACAAAGAGATGATCGCCAGCGACGTCTCTTATCTCAACCGGTGTCCGTATCGACTGGACAGCCACGCCTACTTCCTGCGCGGTCCAGGGAGCATCCGAACAATGTGTAGAAGCAATCGTCGAAGGCAAGCTTGACCAAGCGGGCCTTACGGTCGCGGAGCGGCCCTGCTGGAATATGTGGGTTAATCACCCACGCTGCTTACCGATCCACCCCTGACGATGTTGAGACGTTGCGGGCTGCTGGATGGAAAGAAGGAGAGATTTCTGAAGCTGTTTACATCACAGCCTTGTTCGCTTTCTTCAATCGCGTCGCAGATACCTTCGGCGACCCTCGCAGGACTACCTAACATCGGGGAAATTGACGCCTTGAATCTCGAAGGCATTGTCCCATCCGAAGTTGTCGCCAACGACGACTGACCTCGGCTTTTGTTCTTGGTTCAGTGAACCGCAGCGAACGAATCTGAATAGCACGGAAGCAAAAGGATCGTCGTGGCCGCCAGACCTAGCCCTGCTGCGAGGAGGATCAGCCAAGAGGCATAGGAACCCGGTCGCATCAAAGGCGCGCCCGAGTAACACCGGCCCAATGGCTCCCGCAGCGGCATAGAACGTCCAGGTGAGACCGTAAAGAGTGGAAAAAGCACGAAGCCCAAAGTATCGCGTCAGCAGGTAAGGTGTAATAGCCGCTTCGCCTCCGGCCCCGACGCCAATGAGCGCAGCAGCAAGCCAGCCCGAAGGAACGGTTCCTCCGGTTATTAACACCTTAAGGATCAATGGCCGGCAGCCGCACCGCTAATTGACGCGGTAGAGGTCAGGAGTTGGAGTCTCCTCGTACCTACCATTTTCTTAACGGCTTCTAGCCGTCGCGTTTTGTTCAGTCCGGTTTTTTATCCGTTCTCCAATCCTTTCTAATTACCGGGGCTTTCGCGATTTCTGATCCTGGCTTAAGCGGACGGATGCCTCAGAACGCCTGCCAGTGCATACATGCGCATTGAGTCGGCCGGGGTCTTCGCGGTTGCTGCGCTCTTTTCCAACGAAGGTGCGATGCCCTTCAACTTCGCCATTTTGCTTTTGCTCATATGCGACGTCTCTGCGCTTTGAATCGCCTTCTGCAGCTCGACGATTCGGCTTGCAGGCAGAGCCTGCGACCTAGACAACTGGTCCACGTACGCTTTCGCCACGATCAACTTTGCAGGCCACTCGATCTTTTGCTGGTTTTGCACATTCAGCTCGGCCAGCCGAACCGTCTTGGCCGCGTCGATTTCGTTCTGCGTCAGAAACCTGGTCGGGGTCAGTTGAAACACGTCCAAGCCGCGCGCGATCTCCGAACCGTAAATGTAGCCGTTGTACCAATACGCCGACCAGTCGCCTCCGAGGACCAACATCTTCGGATCAATGGGCCCTCGATCGAAGTAGGCGATCTCGAAGGGGTTGGCCGGATCGGTAAAGTCCATCACGGAGATCCCGCCCTGGTACCAGGCCTGCACTTCAATATCCCGGCCGGGAACTGGAATCAGGGAACCGTTGTGTGCCACGCAGTTCTCCGTGTCGCCCTGCGCGGCTGGCAGCTTGTAGTAGTTCGCGAAACTCAGCTTGTCGTCCTTCAGACGGAAGATGGCATCCGCACCCCACTTGTTCGGGTCGTTCGGACGGCACCGCGCGCCCAAGCCTCCGCCCCACTCGTCGGTGAACACAACCTTGCTGCCATCGTTCGAGAATGAAGCCGAATGCCAGTAGGAGTAGTTCGGATCATTGACGGCGTCCACACGCTTTGGATGTTCAGGGTCCTTGATGTCGAGCACAATTCCGTTTCCGGAGCACGCGCCCGCGGCCAACCCGATCGCCGAGTACACGGTGATGTCGTGGCACTGGTCGGTGTCAGCCGGCTTCTCCGAGCCCTTCTTGCCGTGGGTGCCACCGTTGTTCAGGCCGTTGATCGCGCCCGTGCGTGGATCAATGAATACCCGGGGACTCGACACGACCTTCGCGTCCTGCGGTGCAGCCAGTGGAACTTTGATCACATCGATGCGAAACAGTGCAGTATTCGGATCTTTGTCCGGTTTTTCGCCGGAGCACCCGGCCAGTTCTTCCGGCTGACGCACAAACGACGTTCCTGAAACGTAGATGTAGACATTGTCCTTGTCGTTCGGATCGATCACCAGGGTATGCGTGTGGGATCCGCGGCAGGTCTGCACCGCTGCGACCTGCTTTGGGTTCTGGATGTCGGAAATGTCGAAGATTCTGACGCCGCGGAAACGGTCCTTCTGTGCTACCGGGATGTGGTGCTTTTTCCCCTTGTCTTTATCTTTATCTTTGTCATCGGTTTTGTCTTTGTCCTCGTCTGCGGGCGGAGGAGGTTCGGGGGAAAATCCCTGAACGCCGCAATCCAGGCGTCCATTGGGCATCTCTACGGACATGAACATCAAATTCTTGTATACCGACACATCACCTTGTCCGCCTGGGCAGACCATTGACGTCAACAATTTCGTGTTCGCCGGGTTGGAGATGTCGAAGATGCTCATGCCATAAAAATTTCCTTGGAACAGGTGGTTGCCCTGGAAAGCAAGGTCCGAGTTGGCAAAAGCAAGTTGCGCGATCAGCAAGTGCGCTGGCTTGGGAATCTTTTTGTTGTTCCCCAGACCGAGCTGCCCAACGATTTTCTCCACCCTCGGATCATCGGGATCCGTGGCTCCGAGCTGAAACGCGTCCGGCTTCTTGAGCAGCACGAGGTGTTCGATGCCCATGGAAGCTTCTCCCGCGTCATAAAGTCCCGGTGCGAGGCTGGCGCGCGGATCGTTCGCATCCGATCCCGTCATCCCCGGCGGCAGCGTTGGGGCGGGCTGTGGAGCGAACATGTTCTCCTCTTCGTCCTCTTTGTCTTTGCCCTCAGCGTCCTTCTCGGAGGGCGGAGTCGCGGACTGCTGCACCTGTTCCTGGGGCGGAGCCGCGGGCGGCACTGCTTGGGCCTGCGTTTGGTTCATAGCGAAACCAGAAATAAGTGCGACCCACACCACACACAGGGCAAGACTGGGCAATCGATTCATCGTTTCTCCTCAAGGGGTTCTTTCTTCAGCATGGTCTCCATGATACGTATTTCGGCTCGTTGCGTATTGTCCGCATCGGTCGCGAAGTTGAACAACTCGCCATCCTGTCCAGCGCCTGCGGTGTCGAATAGATCTTTTACCATGGCCAAGGCGCCGTTGTGATGTTGAATCATCCCCAGCAAAAATAAGCGCTCAAACTCGGCTTCCTTTGCCTTCCGCAACGCTTCCATCTGCTGCGGCGTCAGCATTCCTGGCATCAGTGCCATGTTCTTGTTTGACGTCTCGTGCGACATATCCATGCCCGGCATTTTCGGCATCGCCTTCGGAACGGATTCGCCGCGGGCCGCCAGCCAGCGCTTCATGAGCTTGATTTCGTCCGACTGCGAGCTACTGATACGTGCCCCTAATGAATGCAGGTCTTTGTTCTGGGTATGCGACGGAATCATCGCCGTCATCTCTACCGCTTGTGCATGATGCACGATCATACCCTGCATGAACGCTACATCTGCCGGCGACCGTGGCGGCAGGATTGCTCGCGTCGATGACGGCAGGGTTTTGCTCGGCGCACCGGGCGCACCCGGTTGCACCACCACAGGCTTCGCCGGATCATTTTGCTGTGCCAGTGCAGCGGGAGGGAGGAAAACTGCGGAAACGCTCGCGACAAGCAATGCCCGCGTTATGACTCCTCGTGCAGAGCCGGGCTTGGGCTTGCGCTCGCGGCGAAAACGAACCTGCCTCCAGTTGGATGTGTGAGAGAAGATCGTCATTTGGGCGAGGATGAAATCTTGTCACGAAACAGGAAATTTTTCAAAGAAGGGAGGAAGAATGAGCCGAAGCTATCACAACCAGGATGCAGACCTAAAACAGGAACTTTCCGGCCAATTGGATAAGGCGGGGAGGCGCAGCGCTCACTACTTGTCCGAAATCAGCACTACTGATGTTGCCATTGACGGCGGCAGGGCCATAAAACTGCGTATGGTTGAAGACGTTGAACGCCTCCAAGCGGAACTGTAACGATTTCGACTCGGACAGCCGCAGGTCTTTTTGCAGCGCAAGATCAAAGTTGCCGATTCCCGGTCCATAGAAGAATCGCCTGCGGGCGGTGCCGATCTGGCCCGGCCGGGGGAGGCTGAAAAGCGCGGTGTTGAAGCCCGCGTGTCCGTTCTCTGGGTGGGTATCGGTCTCGAGATTGCCGGGGTTGAAGTTTGGCGTGTCGACGCCATTGTTGTTGACCCCGTTGGGTATGGTCCCGAGCAAGGATGTGTCGTTGTTGTTGTAAAGAGTCACGGGAAAACCGGTTGTGAAGCGAGTCAAACCGGAGACGGCCCAACCTTCGGTCCAGCGATTCTGGCGACGGAACAGATCATTCACCGGCAACGCATACTTGTAGCTCGCCACAAAATCGTGACGCATATCGAAAGCAGAAAGGCCCCTGCTCAAATTTTGATCGATCGGATTGACTGCTTCCGCCAGACTGGAGGATGGGTCGAGAGATTTGCTGTATGTGTAGCCAACCATGAACTCCAGAGGGCCGGAGCGGTGACGGAGATTGAGCTGAAGAGCGTTGTAGTTCGAATTTGCGATGGTTTTCTGGTAAGTGATGGCAGCGAACTGGGAGCTGAAGGGTTTTCGCGTTCCCTGAATGACTGCGCCCGAAGGCGTGGTGTAGGTGCCGCTCTCGCCAAATGGGCCGCAGGTCGGCGTGCCTGGCATGACTTCGTTTGGCTGACTTAGGCTTAAGCACAGCGCGGCATTGCCGGGATTCGCGGAAGTGAGCACCAGAAGATGGTGGGCTTGCGTACCGACATAGCTGACGCTGAGAACGGTGTGCGTCGCAATTTCCCGTTGCAACGAAAACATGTAGCTCTCGGAATAAGGCGGCACATTCCCGTGGAAGAAGGCTGGCACGCCGGTGATCGGGAGATATTGCGACCAGTTGACATTCGAATCAGGGTGAGTCGGCGAAGCTCCGAAGCTGGGAAACGTTAACGGGAAGCGCTGGCCGATACTCTGGCCGCTGGCTGCGGTGACAAAGGGCGTGGCAAACAGCGGCGGGGCAAGACTGGTGTAGTCGTAACCATAGGGCGGGTTGGCGCTCATAATGCCTGCGGATAATCCTTCGAATGCCGTGTAGAAAAGGCCATAGCCCGCTCGAAGGGTGGTCTTGCCCGGTCCGCCGAAGATCTTTGCGAGCGGGCCATTCTGCCGATCTGGCGAGTAGGAAATGCCGAGGCGCGGAGCGAAGCTGTCGTATTTTGTTGGCGCCAGCGTGCGAGGGACGCCGGGGTCACCGGGGACTACAAGTCCAGCAGGCGCGCCGGGATAAACACGCGACTGCTCGCCGAGGACAAGAGTCTGAAGCTGGTTGTACTTCTCGTCCCAGGGTGAGATGACGTCCCAACGTGCGCCGTAGTTCAAGGTGACATTGGACTGCATTCTCCAGCTGTCCTGGGCGAACAGGCCGACGTACTTGTTGCGATTGTAGAACCGCTGAGAGTCGCCCTGGTTATAAGCGCTGGCAATTCCCAGCAGGAAATCTGCCATGTCTGCGCCGGTTTCCGTTCCCTGGAACACAAAGGCTCCGTTGAAAATTGGGTCTGGATTGGTATTGATCTGGTCTAGATGGAATTCTCCGCCGATCTTGATGGTGTGTTTGCCGATGATCCGGGAATAATTATCTTCCCACTGGTACGTATTGTTGACTTGGGTAAGTCCTGTGATGCTATCGCCAAAGGTGAAGTCGTTGAACGAAACATTCTCGATGCCTTCGATACCGGGTGCTAACGGAACTATTCCCGGTAGTCCGGTTGGGCCAATAAATCCCTGCGAAGCCAAGCTTGGACCTACGCCACCTACGGGGCGGCCGGCATCGTTCGCATTGCGCATGTAGCTGAGATGCCCATCGTTGACCGCATTCGCCCCGAATGCCTTGGAAATGCTCAGACTCAGCAGCTGCGCGCGGCCGATCGTCATGGCATTAAAACCGGGAACATTAGCGCCGCCTTGGCCGGTGGGGTACGGGTTGTTCAGAGAGTAATCGTCCAGGAAGTAGTAGCCGGCAAGCGATCCCCAGCGCGTGTTGGCGTCTATTCTCATCGCTGCTTTGTCATCGCGAAGGGCCCGGCTGTACGCCGAGGTAGAAAATACATTTCCAGCTTGATCGGGTTCGGGAATGTACTGCAGCAGACTCTTGGCGGGGGCCGACCAGGCTCTGTCCGGGATTCGCCCGTGGGGCAGGACGCATTGCGACCAACTGGCGCAGCCCGAAGTGTAGTAGGGCTCACCGGGACGGACCGGGTACCCGAGCTTTTGTGAGAGCAGGTCAGCCCAGTATTGCCCATTCACGATTCCGGTCAACGAGCCAGCCATGTCAGAGAGATCGCCGGTTCGGTCCAGCAGAGATGGGACAGAAATACGACCTGTGTCAATACCCTGATGCAGGCGAGTGCCTTGAGAGTCGGCGAAGAAAAATACTTTATCTTTTCTGGCTGGGCCGCCGAGGGTTCCGCCAAATTGGTTCTGATTGAATTGTGCACGGTCGCCCGAGAAGTAGTTTCGTGCGTCGAAGTTGGTATTGCGCAGGAACTCGAAAGCATCGCCGTGAAATTGATTATTGCCAGACTTGGTGAGAACGAGAACCTGGCCGCCGCTGTAGTTGCCGTATTCGGCATCGAAGCTGTTGGTGAGGACCCGCAGCTCCTGAATGGAATCAAGGTTGGGAACAATCGCGGTTCCCATGTTGACGTCTTCCTCCACGTCGCTGCCGTTCACGCGAAAGCCATTGGCGGTTTCCCGTTGACCGCTGATGGATGTGTTGCCAGCATTCAAGTCACCGGACGGAGAGGAACTGGTAACGCCGCTCATGACCACCGCATTCGGCTGCTGCGAACTGGTGGGAACGATGCCTGCCTGAAGGGCGAGCAGATCGGTAAAGCTGCGCCCATTCAAGGGGACGGCGGTCATTTTGCTGGTGGCGATGGTCTCGCCCATCTGAGTGGTTGAAGTGTCGATTTGGAGGGTCTCAGCGCTGACTTCGACGGTTGTCGCTTCGGATTTCAACTCCAGTTCAACGTTTACGTTGAGCGCAGCCGTCGTCGTCAGGTCGAGGCCAGCCTGCCGGTAGGTTGCAAATCCGGGCGCCGTGATCTCGATCTGATAATGCCCGCTTGGAAGAAGGGGGAAGGTATACACGCCATCATCGTTGGTGGTGCGACTTTGTTGGGCGCCGGTATCCGAGTTGCGCGTGAATACAGTCGCCGTCCGAACGACAGCTCCGCTGGGATCGACGACGGTTCCCGAAATGCCTCCTCCATCGCTCCCAGAGGCCGACCGAGAGCAGATGAAAAGAATTACACAGCAGAGCCCAACCATGATTGCGAATGAGAACATCTGCACCAACACGCCGCGTTCTTGTTTCACGTTGTCCGCTTTTCAATGGAGCCTCGCAGATAACACTTTGAGAGAAGAAGAAGCTCGACTCCACGTAGATGAAATTGAATTTCATTTTCATAATGCTCGCGAGAGGCCGGGGGCGCTGTGATTTTGCTCACACTCTGCTGTGCGACGCTACACGACGACTGCCCTCCTGCGGCCTATCCGCGGGATAGCGTTTTCTCGAGGGACAATGAGGAAAGAGGGCGAGTTACTGCAGGCCGGCAGTCGTTTTGGACTTGGGTCCTTCCGCCAGCGGTGCCATGGGAATGGAGGTTTCTCTACAAAGAAAAAAGCGGACGGAAAAACTTCCGCCCACTATTGCAACCTGCAATTCGGAGGCGATTTCTCTCGCCTAGAAGTCGGTGTCTTTGGCCGTGCAGGAGCAGGGTCCCTGGGTACCGCCCAGCAGGTTCAAATAAAAACATAGCTCCTCGACCAGCTTCTCTTCAGACGACCCCAGGTTGGAGTCGGCCACCGGGCTTTCGGTGACGTAAAAAGCTCCTGCCGTAGGCGAGGCCCTCTCGGTATGAGTGGACCAAACGCGCAGACCGGGCGTCGGTTTGTTCGTATAGTTGGTTGGGCCGCCGGCAGCAACACAGGACGAAATCACCTTGATTAGCCCTTTTGCGTTCAGTTTACGGGTCAGGCTGTTGGCGGTGAGATTATGATTCACGGATTCCGAGGTCAGACCATCCGGCGTTACCTCGCAACTACAACATTCTTGCAATTCTTCGTTGTCATCGAACACGTAAAAGGACGCCCACAGGCTCGCTCCCGTGTCTCCATCGTTGATGAGGCGCACAGTTTGATCTTGGGCGCCAGGCGTGTTCGCATTGGAATAATAGGTGGTGAAATAGACGCTGTTGTCACCAACGTCTTGAGCTGATGCAGTTCCCCCGCATATCAGCGCGAGTGCCAGTACTGAAAACGAAGACAACTCAAGTGTGCTCATTTCAGGGACGCTCCTCATGGCGCCTGGCAGCTGGGGGGAGAATCAGTGTGAGAGGCGTTTAGCAAAACCTTCAACCTTTCGCTGACGACTTGCAATTACCCACCTGGGTTAGCCAAAAGGATGAAAAGGGGAGTTTTTGGGGCGAATGGCGCAAAACCGACCCGTTTTGCGAGGTTTTCGGTCACTCTGGCAGTTGCAAAGTCTCGGCGGCGGCAGCGACAATCGTTCCATGCCAAAAAGTTCTCGGCGGAATCCTTCCAGTGCTGGCACCCAGACCGGCCACGGACCTTTTTTGCGAGGGGCCATGGTGGTTGTGACCTTGGGCAATCCTCGGGATAAATTCTGGGGAATGATTCTGTGGTTGGCCCCGGAAGGGCTAAGCATGACAGGAATCGAGCTGGCTTCTTTTGAGGATCTGGTTGTGATGGTCAAAGATGGCGAACCTTTCACCCCGGCTGTCGTTTTCTTTCCAATGCACCGGATCGAACGAATCGAGCTTGACCTTCCCGACGGGAGTCTTCCTTCCCTTTCGCAGCGTTTCCTGGCCAAGACTGGCCTCGATCCAGCAGTGACGCTAAGTTCCGCGCTCGACAACCGGGCGAGCGATCTTGCGGCGAACTCTGCGGTTCCTCCCAGAAGGGGAACGGCATGAGGCTTTCTCAAATTTTCACGGCTCCCAACCAGCTCACGCTGCTGCGGATGGTATTCGTTCCATTTATTGTCATCGAGTTAGTTGAAGGCCGCTATTTCTGGGCCTTGGTCTTGTTC
>Ga0116133_1000563_pt1 | contig 11592 bp, 12 predicted proteins | sample June2015DPH_19_2_FD_89736 | JGI IMG/M metagenome (GOLD analysis project Ga0116133, IMG submission 89736) | Peatland microbial communities from SPRUCE experiment site at the Marcell Experimental Forest, Minnesota, USA - June2015DPH_19_10 | ecosystem: Environmental > Terrestrial > Soil > Wetlands...
AAAATGGGCGGCATTCTGCTGCAGGTGCTACTCAAGAACGGTCTTCTGGCTCCTGAGCTCACGACTGCCACCGTCGCGCACGAGGAACGCGCGCGGGCCCTCAGCGCGAAGCTGGGTATACCTGTCGGCACAAACAATCTGCAGGCCGCCAAAGACGCTGACGTGATCTTGATTGCGGTGAAGCCACAGGTGGTGGAGGAAGTTGCGGCCGAACTTCGCGGTCACATCTCACCCCGGCAGCTGGTCATCTCAGTGGCTGCCTCGGTTCCCAACAGTCTGATCGAGAAGACACTGGATTCGGCGGTGCCTGTGATCCGAGCCATGCCCAACACGCCTTGTCTTCTCAGCTGTGGCATGACCGCTCTGGCCAAAGGAAAATATGCAACCGCCGGTGACGTCGAGACGGCTACGGCCATGTTTGACGTCGTAGGCCGCACAGTGGTGGTCGATGAAAAGCATATGGATGCCGTGACCGGACTTTCCGCGAGCGGTCCAGCATATATCTACATCATTATCGAATCGCTTGCGGAAGCTGGGGTGAAAGTGGGACTGCCACGCGATATTGCGACGTTGCTCGCAGCCCAAACGACCATGGGAGCCGCTCGCGTCGTGCTGGAAACGGGGGACCACCCGGCGCTCCTGAAAGATGCTGTCACCACTCCCGCCGGCTGCACCGTGGACGGCATCATGGAGTTAGAGGAGGGTAAGCTGCGCGTAACGCTGATTAAAGCCGTAGTGAAAGCAGCGCAGCGGGCAAAAGAACTAGCGTTTTCCGGACACTGAATCAGCGCGGCTTGGCGCGGGTGGCATCGTCACTAAAGTACTGTTTACCGCCGCCAGACGAGGGAATAATTTACAAAGGGCTCCGAAGGACCGCGCGGTGGCTGACAACTCTATCGAACCCAGGGAAGATAAGCCGTTTATCCGAGTGCTGGTTACTGACACCACGCGCGCGAACAGCCAGATGCTGTCCGACGTGCTGGCTCGAAACGTGCGCTTTCGGGTGCTTGAAACCGAGCTCTCGGCTGCAGCCATCCTGGCGGTTACGGAACGTGAGAAGCCGGATGTGGTGCTGATCAGCGTACTCCTCGAAAATGATCCTAACCTCGGGTTCGATGTAACCCGCCAGTTGCGCGCTTCTCATCCCGCAAGCCGCGTCATCATGTTACTGGATCGTTCCGAGCGCCGCTCCGCGGTGGAGGCCTTTCGCGCCGGTGCCAGCGGAATCTTTTGCCGCAGCGAATCGGTGAAGTTGCTGGCCAAATGCATTTCCTGTGTTCACGCCGGCCAGGTGTGGGCGAATAGCCGCGAAATGAAGTATCTGCTCGATGCTCTTTCTGAGGCAATGCCTTCGCGCCGGGGGGCGAATGCGAGTAACATTTCTATTCTTTCCAGGCGCGAGCAGGATGTCGTCAGCGGGGTGGCGGATGGATTATCGAATCGCGAGATCGCCCATCGTCTGAAGTTGACGGAGCATACGGTAAAGAATTATCTCTTTCGCATATTCGATAAGTTAGGGGTCTCCAGTCGCGTGGAAGTAGTACTGTATGCCTACGGCGTCGTGAGTAGGGTTCCACGCGTGTCAGTTGCGAAACCATCAGTTGGACAGGCTAACCGCGCTAGGCGATCTACCAGGGGTGGCTCGCCCATCTCTGCAAAAGAGACGGACGGCGACGCGAGGCCGGGCGAGAGAGATTCACCAAAAACCCTGCCTATCTAGAGGCGACCTTGGCCTTCCTGTAGTCCCAATCCGTCTGCAGCCGTGTTCACAATCGTGCGCCCGATCATTAGCGAGGCTGTTGCCGCCGGGGAAGGGACGTTGAGCACGTGCAGCATCCTGCCCGAAGGCACGAACTGAAAATCATCCACCAGGCCACCCTCGCGCGTAAGTGCCTGAGCGCGAACCCCGGACCCGCCCGGCACTAAATCGTTGTCACGCACCTCAGGAACCAGGCGTTGTAGTGCGCGCACGAACGCCGGCTTGGAAAATGACCGGTGGAATTCGTCCAGACCACTGCGCCAATTTTTCGCCGCCATCCGCCAGAATCCAGGAAAGGCGAGGGATGAACCCAGATCGCGCGCGTTGAAGTCCGTGCGCCGGTATCCTTCTCGGCGAAATGCAAGCACGGCATTCGGTCCGGCGTCCACAGTGCCACTGATGCGACGCGTGAAATGAACTCCAAGAAAAGGGAACCGAGGATCGGGCACCGGATAGATGAGAGAACGCACCAGCGCCGAGCGCTCCGGGATAAGGTCGTAATACTCGCCGCGAAAAGGCACAATCATCACCTGCGGATCGTCCCCCGCTATGCGGGCGATGCGATCGCTGAACAGTCCTGCGCAGTTAATGAGTGACTTCGCGGAGAAATCGCCTCTGCTCGTTTCGACCGTAATCTCATCCCCGTGTCGCTGGATTCCCTTAACCTCAGCCGAAGTGAGGATGGTTTCGCCGCGGTCGGTAATGATCTTCGCATATTTATTGCACACTGCCGCGTAGTCCGTGATTCCGGTCGATGGCACCACCAGCGCCCGCAGTCCACTCACCTGGGGCTCGATCTCACGCAGTTCTTCGGGTCCGATCGATCGCAGACCAGTTAGTCCGTTGACCTCGCCACGGCGGCGCAACTCTTCGAGGCGAGGGAACTCCTCCTCGTGAGTGGCGACAATCACTTTTCCGCAAACTTGATAAGGGATGCCGTGTTCGCAGCAGAATTCCACCATGGCCGCCGCGCCGGTGACGCACAACTTCGCTTTCAGCGAACCCGGTTTATAGTAGACGCCAGAATGGATGACGCCACTGTTGTGGCCGCTCTGATGCCGACCCACGCGGTCTTCTTTCTCCAGCAGCAGGAGGCGGAGCCGCGGAAATCGTTGCGTGATTTCGAGCCCCACGGCCAACCCGACGATCCCTCCACCGACGATGATGACGTTGTATCGTGATTCAGTCATTGCTCCAATCATCGTAACCGACGTCACTTCGTTCGCGGCCGATATTCATTGGTTGACGTCGCCGCCAGCGCTACCACCGTTGCTCCCGCCTCCAACTCTTGCTCGTCGTCGCGCTTGACGTTGCCGGAGATCCGTTGTCCTGTGTACCTCGGAGAAAGATCTTGGGATTGATCGCGTGCTGGCTGAAGCCGACGAACTGGGTCATGGATCCCAGGTTCTGATTCAGGTCATAGAATCGATTCGTGCCGGAACACGATCCCGTCGTAAGCCCGGTGAAGCCGTTCAGCGCCCGGTAAATGCCGCCGTCATTGGCGAAATCCATAAGATCGGTGGCCGAACTTGATCCGGCGTCCGGAATCGAAAAGGCTAGCGCGTGCTGGTCGGGAGGCACATGCGCCGGCAGTGCCCAGCGGATCACAACCATAGACGTGCGTGAGGTTCAGGAAAAGTTGCATTGGAGCATATTAGGTTCGCCGCACCCAACGGATCTCTACGCCGGAGCGATCAATCTTTACAAGTGTTCGATCAATGGTGGAACGTAGGAGCCCGAGGCCGAAATATGAGTCGGAGGAATTATCAGCCTCGCCGGTGCCCACCAGAATCGCACTTTGGCGGGGATTGGAATTCCCCGATTGAATTGCGATCGACCCGTTCGAAAGCGTAGCCTGGTCGGCGGTGAGCGCCGTGCAATTGACGTTGCTGGCGACGCTGGTGGTTGCATTGGTTAACGTCCCACACCCCGCCCTGAGCCCCGCCGATATAAACCGTATTGCCGGTCGAGTCCGCCGGATCAATCGCAATTGCGGGCGCGGCCTGAGACCAGGTGATGGTCCCGACACCCCGTGCCCGTAGCATCAGAAGCCAAGGGAACTGGACCGAAAGGAGTCCGACGGCCGGAAACTGGCAGCACCATCGGGGCTGGCTGTGAAGCACTAATGCGACCCAGTCGAGTTGCACGCCCCTGCATCTTGGTTTGATAGGCGCGGCGATGCAGTTCCGCAGATGATTTGCCAGGGACCACACGACCGCGCAGAAACCACTCTGAACGCTGCTCTTCGTGGTCCGCATCGGCATCCTTGATAGGCGTTTCGGGTAGCGGTTTGTTTGCGCCCTGAGCGTGTGCGATCGGGGGCAAAAAATTGTTAACCATGCCAGCACGGAAGTGCAAACAGCGCGAGAGAACCTGGGACAGATCGTAATCTTTCAACGATGAGGGCAGTATCAAAGTCGCGGAGATCACCGATCAGCCTCAAAAGCGAAAAGCGCCCGTTCAGAGCCATCTTGGGAGGCTATTTGGGGAATTGAAAGGCGAGCGCTAGGGCATCAAAGAATCGGTTGTGAAGGAACGCCAGGAGTGCCTGTACAATTTTTCCCGAATCTCGTATCGAGAGAAAACACCTCGAGGTGCTTACATGTTGATGCGGCGTCTGCTCTCCTTCGGCTTGATCGCTCTGGTATTGGTGTGCACGGCTCCAGTCCAGCAGGTTCAGGCGGCGGATCACGAGATCAGCGTAGCGGCCGCAGCAGACCTGAGCTCCGCTCTGCAGGAAGTTGCCGCCAATTACGAAAAACGCAGCGGCGGCGTGGTGAAGCTTTCCTTCGGCGCATCGGGCGCGTTAACCCAGCAGATTCAGAATGGAGCTCCCTTTGACGTTTTTTTGTCAGCCAATATGGACTATCCCCGGCAGTTGATCGCCCGTGGCCTGGCGGATGGTACAACGTTGTATCGTTATGCCGTGGGGCGATTGACGCTGTGGGTTCCCGAGGATTCTCCTCTCGATGTCGAACACAAGGGCATGGATATTCTGCTGGATCCTTCCGTGAAGAAAATCTCCATCGGCAATCCGCAGCATGCGCCCTATGGCCGCGCCGCCGCCGCCGCGCTGACGCATTACGGCCTGTACGAAAAAGTCAGCGATCGGCCGGTGCTAGGAGAAAACATCGCTCAGGCGGCGCAGTTTGTGGAATCTGGAGGTGCGCAGGCTGGGTTCGTCGCGCTGGCTCACGCCACAGCACCCGCGATGCAGGGGAAAGGCAGATACTGGGTCGTGCCGGCCGAGGCCTATCCGCCGCTGGATCAAGACGTGGTCGTAATCTCGCGCTCACCTTACAAGCAAGCGGCGGCGGCATTTGTCGATTATGTGAAAACCACGGAAGCAGCAGCGGTGCTGCAACGCTACGGTTTTACCTTGCCTGAACAGAAGCGAGGACTGGCCAAATAAATGTCGATCGATTGGCAAGCATTCCGGCTCACCATAGAACTGGCCCTGATTGTGTCGGCCATCTTGTTTGCAGCGGGACTGCCTCTGGCCTACTGGATCACGTTCTCGCGTTGGCGGTGGAAATTTCTGGTGGAAGCTCTAGTCGCATTGCCCATCGTGCTGCCCCCCACGGTGTTGGGATTTTATCTGCTGGTTGCTCTCGGCTCCCGCAGCCCCGTGGGAGTCTGGTGGCAGTCTCTCACCGGACACACGTTAGCGTTCAGCTTTACCGGACTGGTAATCGGCTCCATCCTCTACAGCATGCCGTTCGCGGTGCAGCCTTTTGCGGCTTCTTTCGCGTCGGTCGATCGCAAATTGCTGGCGGCCTCGGCGACGCTGGGAGCTTCTCCGTTACGCACTTTCTTTCGCGTGGTAATGCCGCTCTCCCTACCGGGGCTGGTTACTGGGGTTGCGTTGGCTTTTGCTCACACGATGGGTGAATTCGGCGTGGTGCTGATGATTGGGGGCAATATTCCTGGCGCGACCCGCACTGTCTCCATCAGTATTTACGATCAGGTTGAGGCTTCAAACTACGCCGGGGCCAATGCGATGGCCTTGCTGTTGTTGGCCTTCTGCTTCGCAGTGCTTGCCGTGGTGTATGGCCTCCACCGGCGAACGCCGAAGCAGAAATCGTGGCCCATAGGCCTGACGGAATAATGCCTACAACCGCGGCCTCAAAATCCGCAAATGCAGTGCTTCGCGCAGCCATTCGCAAGCGTTTTGCTTCTGCGGAACACGAGTTCTCGCTGGACGTGGAGTTCAGTGCGGGGCCTGGATTCACCATCCTTTTTGGCCCCTCAGGCGCCGGGAAAACCACGGTCCTCGATTGCGTGGCAGGGCTGGCGACCCCGGATGCGGGACGGATTTCCATTGGCAAACGCATTTTATTTGAGGCAAAGACGCTCGACGAGAAACCTTCCGTTAAAGTTTCAGTCTCCCAGCGAAAAGTCGGATACGTGTTGCAGGATCTCGCTCTGTTTCCACATCTGACGGCTGAGCAGAATACCGAATATGGGCTCGCGCATCTGCCGCGAACCGCCCGGAAACAACGAGTCACAGCCATGCTGTACGAGTTCCGCGTCGACCACCTGTGCCGGCAACTGCCAGCGAAAATTTCCGGTGGAGAACGTCAGCGCGTAGCGCTGGCCCGCGCTCTCGTGACCGATCCCTGCCTGCTTCTGCTCGACGAGCCGCTCTCGGCTTTGGACGCAGGCACCAAGGCAAGAATCATGGACGATCTCCGGGGCTGGAACCGGGTTCACCGCATCCCGATTCTCTATGTCACGCACAGCCGCGACGAAGTAATGGCTCTGGGCGAGCATGTGCTCGTGTTGGACCGGGGCCGGATCATCGCGCAAGGCACGCCGCACCAGGTGTTGCGCGCGCCGGTTCAGGAAACAGTGGCGCAGTTGGCCGGTTTCGAAAACATTTTCGACGCCACCGTCGAGTCCGTACACCAAGACCGGGGAACCATGATGTGTCGCGCAATAGCGCGCGCTCCGGCGGGTGGAGAGGGAAGCAGCGTTCTTCTGGAGACGCCTCTGATTCGTGCCGAACCGGGTTCACAGCTACGCGTTGGCATTCGTGCCGGTGATATCCTGCTGGCGATTGCAAATCCCACAGGCCTCAGCGCTAGAAACATAATTCCCGGGCGGCTGATTTCCTTGGAGAGGCGCGACCTGATGATTTCCGCGAGGGTAGATTGTGGCGTCGAGATGGAAGTCCACCTGACTCTAGCCGCGCGCGAAGCATTACAACTGGAAGCCAGCCCCGAGCTAAAGCTATGGCTGGTGATCAAAACCCACTCCTGCCACTTAATGCAAAAGTAAAGTCAAATCAATGTAGAGAAGTCAGAAGGCAGAAGGTGAATCGTCACTTCTGCATTTTGATTTCTGCATTCTGTATATCGCCTTGCTCCATCTCGATCGCGGCGATCCACTGTCCCTTGCGCCGTTCTGAAAGGACGATATGGCCGCCAAGAATCTGGGCCGCGGCAGCCGGTGGCAGGTCGCGATGAAAGCCGAAAAAGCGAGTCTTCCATTTCGTCCAAGTTCGCCATTGATCCCAACGCGCAGGGCCAGGCTCGTACTTCGTCGAGAAAACCAGAGCGACATCATAATTTGAACGAAAGTCAGCCGCGGAAAGCACTTCATCAAGAGAAAAATCTTCAATGCGCACCACCCGCATCGGCCGCGAAGTGTAGCCAAGCCAGGGTCGCGTCAACTCATCGGATGCAGGCCAAGCCGTGAGCACGTGTGCCATAGGGTAGCGAGCTTCCAGGAACCGCTCGGCATCTTCGTGCAAGACGATGTAGTCCCGATAGGCCAGATTGTCCTCAGGTGAAAAACCATAGGGAGGATTCCAGAACCAGGCCACCACGAATGCCAGAGCAACGCCGGTAATCGCCGCACGCCAGAAATGTACTCTGCGCCACAGCGTGGAGACCGAGAGGATGATGACGAGTGGAACGGCCGGAAGCATATAACGAGCCAGTACAGCACCTCCAATCAATGACATCGCTACGGCATCAGCGAGTATGACGACGTAGAACATCATCTGGACAGGAATGCTGATCCGCGGCCGCTCCCAGCCCGAGTCGCATTGGGGTGGCAACATCGACATCGCAACTAACATCGCCAGCGTCAGAACCCAGAGATGAAGATAGCCGCTGATTTGCCACAACCGCATGGCCAGCGCCAGCAGAAATCGCGTGGGGCTTAGCGTGGAAGCGACGTTGTAGCGAAAGAATTCTGGGTTTCCGAGAACGTATCCCGTGCGCGAGTAGTGATAGAGATACCAGAGCGCAAGGGGAAGAGCCGGAAGCATCAGCGAGGCAATGCGTCTCGCGTAGCCGCCAGTCGGCGTAGTGTCGCCAACCTTATCTACGCAAGCCAGCCATAGTTTGCGCAGCGACGTCTTCCGCGCGAGCAGTCCAATCGTCTCCCACCCCGCGAGCGCCAGCGGGGCGAGAATCGCAGTCTCCTTCGCCAAGGCCGCGACCGCGAACCACATGGCTGAAGCCAGGAGCCGTTCTTCCACATAAGCGGAAAGGCCCCAGAAAATGAATCCCGCCGCTGCCAAGTCCACGTGAGCCAGCGAGCTTTGGGCGAAGAAGACCGGATACACCGCCGAGCACAGCGTGGCCGCGATCGCAACCCGGGTGTTCGCCACCCGCTCGGCCAGGCGAAACAAACCCACCAGCGAAAAAGCGGCCAACACCAACATGGCTGTTCGGGTCACGAGAGGAGCGTAGCCCACCGCTTTCCACCACAAGGCCAACCACGCCATCACCAGCGGCGGGTGTGCGTTCGAGACCGTGGAATGCGGAATGAAACTTGCAGTTAAGAGAATGTCGCGTGCTGCCGGAATGTAATAGCCCGATTCATCCCAGAAGTATGCAAGCTGGAGTAGAGGTACATGCAGTAGAAAAACAAACACAAAGATGACCGCGAACACTAGGGCTGGGTAACTGCCCGACCATTGCACTTGATCGCGGCGGCACGACTGGTGATCTTTCAGAGCGTCCTCCTGTCTGTGTCTGAAAAGACATCTCGAAAAACAGACGATTCAGCCATGAAAAAAGGAATCGCGTTCCCTCCGACGAGTCAGCCCCGAGGTCACCAGCGCGCCGTGAATCTAGATTAGGAAATGCCTTAATGCACCTGCCCGCCGGGGCTCATCCGCGGGTCGAGCTTGATTTCGCCGAAAGCGGTCTCGTAGCCGGAGACGTTCTGCTGCAGCAGCCCGAGCAGAGCCTTGGCTTGTTGAGGACTTAAGTAAATGCCCTGAAAGTTGCGAATCTCGACTTGCGTTTCGCTTTGCTGTTGCACGGTGCCAAAGACGAGAAAGAAATCCCACACATTGACTCGCATCTGCACGCTGTTGGCATAGGTTTCCCGATACTCGGGCGCATTGGTCAGCTTGACATTGGGTTGTGGCGGAACACTCATAGCAAAGCAGTGTAATGACTTTAGGGGCGGAAAGGAAAGACGTGAGAACTAGCAATGTGGAGAGTGGCTCGACGGTCACTGCTGGTGCAAGTCGCCTGACAAAAATTGTCAGACAGCGTGCAAGTTTCTGGCGAAGTAGGCTGCCGCGAAAGGACATGGTCTGAAGCTACTTTGCTGAAACCAAACGGGTTGTAGGATGTCAATACAGCTGTCATCTGGCGTTCAAAGTGCGAGACTTGGTAAGGTTTGGAAATTGAATTTCGCGAGTACTTTTATGACCCATAAGCCTGAAGACGCGGCCATCGAAGAAGAGATTATTCTCCCGGAAAACCTTGTCCCTTTAGGGTCTGTCTTGGGCGAGGGCGTCACGCCTCTGGACGTCAGCATGGTGTTGGCTAAAGTGTTCCGGGTGCAGTATGCCGAAGTCGCCCTGTTGCGCCTCGAAGGTGGTCTGCTCAAGTTCATTTTTCCCGAGCATCTCCGCACGACGGGCGCTATTCCCATTTCCAGCAAGGCCGTCGCTGCCCATACCGCATTGAGCAAAAAGGCAGAAATCTTCAACAATTTTGCCCGCGTAAAGCACGCCAGTATTTTCGAAACCATTAAGCCGGTCGGTTCCGAAGAAGAAACTCCGACGCCGCCCGCGCCCATTCAGAAGCTGATGTCGGTACCGATTCTCGATCACAATTCCAGCGTGCTGGGCGTGCTACAGATCTCGCGGAAGGGGCTGGATCCGCGTTTCACCCAGGACTTTAGCCGCGAAGATTTGCACGACCTCGAACTCGCCGCCGGACTTTTGGCCGGTTCACCCGTGATGCGCGCCAATTGAATCTGCGAAGAATTCAGCTAGCCTGTCGCCGGAAACTCCGCCGAGCGTAGTTTAAATTCAGTTAGAGCTCGGTCGTTTTCCCGAGTTTTCGTGTAGTCCCGCTTCAGGCTGCATCCTGGTTAACGCTATTGCTCCTTCCCCTATCCTCTTCGGCTCGTTGCTTCAGGCGGGAGAGGGCAGCGACCTCGTGTGCTTCCGAGCGGCTCCCGGCAGGGGGCCGCTGCGGATTTCCAGTTCCTTTCCCCGCTGATGTTTCTTTCTTGCGCTATTTTTCGAAGTCTGGGCGCTGCGATGATTCTTGGATGTTTTCCTTGGGGCTCGAAGATTCTTTCTGAGCGTCTTGCTCGGGAGCCTTCGTAGCGGAAGAGAGCAGGTAGTCGATCCTGCCCCGGGCAGCGAGCCGTCTGACATTGCTGGCATTTCCCGCCTGCTCGAGATAGGGAGCAAGGTCCCGGTCGGCCGCTATTCCTTTGTCCTTTAAGAATTGCAGAATTGCCGTGGTTTGGGTGTCCAAGGTTTCAAGAGAGGAAAACAACTCCTGAAGTATCTCCTGCGCAATCTCGTGGTTAACAATCATCTCCTCTGAATCACTTTATGATGCCGAAGCCATGGTCGAAGCGAGGCCGTTGATCGGTGAGACTCTCGCCCCCTAAGGTTCAGAGTTTTGAGACGGCTGTCTCAGTGTGAGACTGAGGTTTCGGCGGTGCCTTGACCCAGCGTCGCCGGGGATGCTAAACCACTGACAAATATAGGGCCTGAGTACTAATCCTTCCGTTCCGCGCGATGGTCGCGCTCGTGCTTCTGTTTCTCGTATAACCGCGTGTTCTGGCTCCCCAAAGCTCTTCCTAACCGGGAAGAGGGGGAGCCCAACCGCATCTTGTTGGTTCGGCGGGCAAACGGTCGGAATGACAGGGTCGTTTCACCTGAAAAAGGGGCACCACTGCTTGGGTCAAATCGGAATAGCGAAGGCGAGGACGAGTCCGGCGAGCACCGTGGCTGACCTGGCGCGCTTTTTTCCGGAAGCGACGCCCGTCCGCATTCCAGTGGAATTGACGCGAAGCACCCGGACAACCGACGGCAATCCGGTTGGCGGGCTGGGAGTTTCGAAGGCTGGCTTACCAGAGAACACCGTGATTGAATTTGGGACAGCGCGCGAAGTTTTGTTTGCTTGCACCACGCCGCTGGAGTTTGCCGACGTGCTGCGGTTGCGCAACTCGGATGGCTCGCTCGATACGGAGGCCTCGGTAGTAGCGGTGCAATACCATCCCGGCGCGACCATTGTGGCGGCACGCTTTCTTCATGCAGTTCCGAACTGGATCGTAAAATCATGACAGCATCCTCTTCATCATCGCAGGCGTCATCGCCTGTTCCCGACCTGGCGGCGCTGTGGTCGAGCGCGCGCCGTCTACATCCTATCTATGTTGAACTGGCGCGAGAGTTTGTACTCGATGCACCGCCGTTTGCCGCTCTGGATGAACCGGTCGACGCGCCCGATCGCGAGACCGTAGAACACTCGCAGCAATGGCTGCAGGACATGGATGACCGCATCCAGGTACACCAATTGCGGCAGTTTCTGCAGACCAGTTCGCTGGTCGATGGAGAT
>Ga0116133_1000576_pt1 | contig 11480 bp, 12 predicted proteins | sample June2015DPH_19_2_FD_89736 | JGI IMG/M metagenome (GOLD analysis project Ga0116133, IMG submission 89736) | Peatland microbial communities from SPRUCE experiment site at the Marcell Experimental Forest, Minnesota, USA - June2015DPH_19_10 | ecosystem: Environmental > Terrestrial > Soil > Wetlands...
CCGCTGGACATGACCCTGGCCGGAATCGTCGCCGCCGATTACACCGACCTGACCGGCGGCGAAGCCGAAGGCATGCCGGAATTTAAGTCGCAGCCGGAGTTAGACGCGTATGTCATCAAGCTCGAAAGCGACATGCGCGAGGCGGCGAAGCGGTTTGAGTTCGAGAAGGCGGCAAAGCTGAGGGATACGATTAAGGAATTGAGGACTAAGGAGTTCTTGTTCGCGTAGAAGTCGGACCTGTCGCTACGATTGCCATGGAATGGGAACCCGCGAGCGTTGAGAGTGTCAGTCAGATCGTCAATGACGGTTTGGCCAATTGCGACCCAGAGCAAGCTGCTGCGTTTGAGGCATATCGCGTAGAGCCGCGCCTTGCTCCAATCATCCGGTACGGAAAACTGGAGAATGTGGTCGTCATTGCTCAGAAGGAGAACCAAGTTATCCACTGGGAAGATGTTGAGGAAGGCTTCGGCGTCTCGCCAATCAGCACGGACGGCCGAATTCTTCAACAGGATTGCAACCAGAATGACTTGGGTCTTGCGCTCAATGCATGGATTCAAGGGCGCGGCCTGTGATTGCTGGTTGCGGCCCGCCGATTATGACTAGGTCAGCGCCGCAGATAGTCGAGTGGCGCTACAACCGCGACTTCCCGCCACGGATGCATCTCCAGCAAATCAGTATCGCCCGTGATAATCACATCGCCCCTCCCGTTCAGCGCAACTTCCAGAAACTTGTCGTCCTTCGGGTCGCGGCATTCGCGGACAATTTGAACGGTGGGAACTATTTCGGCAACGCTTTCCAGTTGGGCCAGGAAAACGGCGCGCTCCTCGCGGGTGACATAGCGGTCAATCTTTGACCGGAGGAGAACCGTCCTCAGCTCGTTCAACGTGGAGTCGGAAAATAAAAGAATGCCGTGGTGGAGCGCTTTCCTCACGGCTTGCCGCGGAACAGAATTTGGAAATATCACCGCACTGATAAGGACGTTAGTGTCGATGACCGCTCGCATTAGTCTTTCAGGATGTCAGCAAGAATCTCCTCGGTCATGCCCCGCGCAGCGGCCTGGGCGCCGATGCGGTCCATGGTTCGCTCCAGTTCTGTGATATTGGATCTGCGAATGCGCTCGTATTGCTCCGCGGACATAATTACGACGAAGTCGCGATTTTGCTTTCGAACGAGAACGGGTTCACGCAGGGCTGATTCGGCGATGCTTCCGAAGCGCTGCTTTGCATCAGTGGAGGTGACGACCTTCATTTGTCCATTATAGATAAACTAGACAATATAGACAAATTTAAATAAACCCAATATCAGACAAATCGCACCGGTCCCGGATATTCCGCCACTATCGAATCCGCTGTGAGAAGTGTGATGCCCTCCACAGTGGCCTGTGCCACTAGCAGCCGGTCGAATGGGTCTTTGTGGATCGGCGGCAGACTCTCGATGGCGACTACGTGGTCGCTGAGAATCGGCAACTCGGTATATCCATTGTCCAGCAGCCCGCGGCGGAGCAGCCGCGGATCGGCTTGGAAGTCGCTGCGGCCGAGTCCGCGCTTGATCGCCACTTCCCACACGCTAGCTGCGCTGAATAGAAGCTCATTGGCTGTGTTGTCGATCAGTTTTCTGGCGGTCGCGGAGAGCCGATTTGGTTTCCCCGCGGCCCATAGAAGCAGATGGGTATCGAGCAGAAGCTTCATTTTCCGCCCGTGAAGATGCGCTCAATTTCTTCTTGACCCATACGGTCGAAGTCATCTGGCACCGAGATTTGCCCAGCCATGAAGCCAAGGCGCTTAACTTCTTTTCCCACGGGAGCGCCCAGGGCTGTGACTTTCACCATCGGCCTGCCAGCCTTCGCAATCACAAAAGGCTCTCCTTCGAACGCTTCTTCGACAAGCTTGGAGAGTTGGGTCTTGGCTTCGTGAATATTAACTGTTTTCATGGGTCGCCTATAGACTAAACTAACTTAGTTTAGTCTATCCCGTGCCGTCCCAAACAGCAACCCGCATTGTTGATGCTACCGCCCGTACGCCGCACTTGCCGCCAGCGGCTTGCGGTGAAACGTATAACCGTCGAAGGTTTCGGAGCGGAAATTCAGGTTCGAAGTAACCAGCTTTTCGCCCTGGCTCAGGAAAAGGTATCCGCCGGGCTCGAGGTAGAGATGCAGGCGCTCGAGCAGGGCGATGCGCTGGGCGCGGGAGAAGTGGGGCATCACGTCCATACAGAAGATGCAGTCGAATCGTCCGATGTAGCCGGGCCGTGCCAGGTTCATGCAGTTGAAAGTAACCAGGCTGCGCAGGCGGGGTTTCACCAGCAGATGCGCGCCGTTGGACGCACTCTGCGATCCGTTGGAACTGCCGTTCTTCGTGCCATTTCTAGTCTCGTTCCGAGTTTCGTCTTGAGTATCGACGAGAGCTTCAGTGGGGACAATCACTGGCGAGCCGATCTTCGAAAAATAGTTGCGGATCGTCGCTGGGGGCAGGCCGTCCAATGAGGACTGCAGATACACGCCGCGGTCCGCGACTTCGATATTGCACGGCAGCAAGTCGCTGCCTACGATGTGAATCGAGCATCCCGAATTGAGATGGGCGGGTTGCGCCGCTAAGCTCTGCAAATTGTCGGCGATGCCTCCGCTGCGCGCGGCTGCTTTGCCGTTTCCATTTCCGTTGCCATTGCCGGAACCGTTGCCGCTGATCGCAGCACCCACATTGGCGGGGGTCATCGCATCGCAGACCGCCATGGCGATGGAATAGGTTTCTTCTCCGGTGCCGCAGCCCGCGCTCCAGATGCGGACCGGGCTGGGACCGTCTGCGGACTTGCGAGCGCAGAGCTGGGGCAACACCTGCCGTGTGAGAGCATTCAGCGCTCCGGGATGACGGAAGAACCCGGTATTGGTGTTGAGCAAACCGTCGAGTAAGGATGGCAGGCTGGAAGGATCCTGCTCGCAGGAACGAAGTCGTTCCAGCAGCAAGGTCGACGATCCCAAATCCTGGGCCTCGACAAACTCCGCGACATGTGCGGCCAGAGCGCTATTGGGACAATCCAGAACCACTCCCGTTTGGCGTTCGACGAGCAGGCGCAGTTCCGAGAGCTCGTGCTCAAGGATGGTGCTGGTCGCGGCTAACTTGTGCATAGGGCCTTTCCCCACAGCGCAGCGTGAACCTGGTACGCCCGCCAATAAATCCCAATAAATCTAAGATCGGCATATCGCCAGGGGAGAATGAATAAATGCGCCCGTCACCTTGATGCTAGGCTGCCCAACCGCCAGTACGTGGCGGAGGACAGGTACATTTTCAGTCGCCCGCGGCGGCAGCGGCGACGCGGCATTTGCCCGAGTCCCGTTCCACCTGCTGAGCGACCACGTTCATTTCCTTTTCCAGCGACGAAAACCGTTGCAGCACCTCATGGATGCGCAGCGTCATGTTGCGAATGGTTTCAATCTGCGCCCGCGCCTGTGCCGACAGGCTGCCTGGCTCGATCAACAGCAAGTCGGAGTTGCCCAGAAGCGACGTCAGCGCATTGTTCAGGCCATGACGCATCTCCAGCATGTAGCGGCCGAGCATGGCGTGGCATTCCAAGGTGGAGCACATCTGTTCGGCGGCTCGCGCGCGGGCTTCGGCCGCGGCGCGGCGTACGGCTTCGCTCGCGGCCAGGATCAGGACATCCAGCCAATTCTCGTGACAGCGCAGAACCGAGGTGCGTGGCCAACGCTCGCGCACCAGTTGCGCGGTGCGGGCATCCTGGCAAACACAGAACAGAGGTTGCAAGGTCGAGTGCAGCGGTTCCAGTACTACGGAGAGCAGTTCCCGGCGCAAGGGACCCACAATGGCGACCTCAAAGCTATCGACGCTGCGTGGCCATAGATCTCCGCTAAGCATCGTAAACGTGGGGACGTTGCGCTCCGTCTGCCAGCGCGCGGTGACGCTCCGGGAAAATTCCACGTCGTCGGAGATAACCAGTACGGTCGGATGTTCCACTTGCACGCTTCCTTCGTCTGAAGTCCCGCATCGTTCGCGGAGCCTCTAGTGCTCAACTCTTATTCTCAATCCTGACAACCCTGGAATCTCCGCCCCAGCTGTTCCAGCGGTTTCCTTCTGGTGCGGCCTTGGGTGAAATGCTGCAACTATTTCTTTCTGCCCGGTTGCGAATCCTGCTCCGGGTTCCACTCCGGCGCATCCGCGGAGATTTGAAATTCAGGAGCATCCGCTTTCGCCACGGCGGACTTGGCTTCCGGCTGCGCGTGTGTTACGGGAGCCGGCTTCGGCGAGGTTGTGGGTTTCGCGCCTTTTGCGCTGGCCGCAGCGCCAGCAGCCCGCGGCGCGGTTGGCGTCTTGACGGGCGTGGCTTTTTCGGCAGCTGGTGCGGCAGCTTTCAGAGCGGCGGGTGGTATGGCTTTCCCGGCATCTGCGGCCGCCGAACCGCGGCCCAGTGCGGCGTCAACCGAGGCCCGCAGGTCCACCAGCATGCGCAGCGGCTGCCCGGAAGAATACTCAGCCTGGAACATGACCTTCCACGACTGGCAGATCATGCGCAGCCGCACGATCGGCTCTTGCGCCGAGAACTGGGCCCGCCGGCAGTCGATGGTCTCGACTCCTTTTTCTTCCAGTTCGGTAAGCCCGTCGAGAATGTCGTTGAGATCGGTGAGCATGAGGCGGAAGAAGACGCGCCGCATGAGGTATCCGAAACGAGTGAACGCCACCAGCGCAATAGGCAGGTAGAACAGATCGCCGGCCTGCGCCTTAGCTTTGCGTCCTTGCTCGAGCACACCGCCGTGCAGCAGTTCGTCGAGCGAACGGCAACGCCGCGCGGCCTCGAGAACGCGATCCAAAGCGTTCAACCACACCGGAGTCTTCAGTTCTACGGGGCCGAGTACGGACTCCAGGCCTTGCGCAACGTAAGATATATCGGCGCTGTTGTCGTCGAGTTCGGTAGGCGCGCCCTGGCTGAAATATTGCACCAGCAGGAAATCAATTTTGTCGCGCGAGGCGTCGGTGTGAGCCGTCTTCGCCAGGAAGTGCCGCAGCAGAACGACCAGGCCGTCAGCATCCACCAGCGTGCTGGTCTGCAGAAACTGGCGCAACTGGTGAACTTGGATGCGATCATCCATATCGTTCAGCCACTGCTCGGCCTGTTCCACGGATTCGCGCCCCGGCGTTTCCACTTGAGCTTCGAGATCGGAACAGGCGGGCAGTTCGATCACGAACTCGCGCGCCAGTTCTGTATAGATGGGATGAAGGCGACGTGCACTGGACCATAGCGCCGGAAAGTCTGGAGTGGGTGCCGAAGGATGCGACGAAGTCGGTTCTGATGGAGTCATGGTTTCACGATCCAGTTAGGGACTGAGTTGAGAAAGCGGGCGGCCACGATGGTCGCACCCGGCTGGTACTGCACGGCAACCACGGATGCGTCCGTGTCGAGTGAGCCGTCGGAATTGCGCAGGCGCAACACGTCGGCGAATTCTAACGGCGCAGTGCAGCAGAACAGGACTTCGCGAGAGGTGCCGAACTCAATGACCGTTCTCTCCTGGATGCCGGGAATGCCCGTCTCGCCCCCGGTCCGGGTGAATTGAACCGGAATCCGTACGGGCGTGGCTTCTGGGAAAAACCGTGCCAGTTCGGCGACCGTGCTGGTTTGTGCCGCCCGCGCCTTCCCTGTGCCTGTTTGTCCCAAAGCGATTCTGACCCTTTCCCTACCCGTTCAGCCTGCCGATTCAGTCCGGACTGGTTCAGCCCCGACTTTGTAAGTGCGGTTGGGCTCCCCCTCTTCCCGGTTAGGAAGAGCTTTGGGGAGCCAGAACACGCGGTTATGCAGATAGAGAAGCACGAGCGCTACCACAGTCCGGAACGGAAGGATTAGCACTCAGGAGCTAGATTTTTCAGCGAGTTAGGGGCATTGCGGAGACTGCGCACCGGGCGTGGTCGAGACTCCGTCTCAGGCTGAGACAGTATCTCAATCGCGCGCTGGACATTCATTTGAGACTACGGTCATAGAACAGATTCAGCCGATGCTCCTTGAGATAATCGAGCTTCTGCTGCAGTTGCAAATCAGGTCCATGGCCAAAATCCCCGATCTGTTCGGGATCCGGGTGTATCGAAAAGTTGGCGGTCTGGTCGCAGTAGTGGATATTCTCCGTGTGCACGTAACAGTTGGCCCAGTCCCGCTTGCCGTTGGAATACCACCGGATATCCTCCCACGGTTTGCGCACAGCGGCAGGCACGAGCAGCAGAGCCCATAATGTCAGGACGAGATTCCGCTTGCCGTGCCACGACTGCGACAGCAGGTAGAAGTAGATGGCCAGGAAGGCCGGGATCAACAGCGTGACGTAGCGCGAGGCAAAGGCCGCTTGCATGCCCAGGCAGAGGCGACCAACTGAAGCGCTCGCGGAGAACAGCAGACAATAGCTCAAGAGTACGACCCCGACCAGGTGTGTCTCAGAGCCAGCACCCTTCAGCAAGTGAATCAGATGCCAGGCGAGTACGGATACGACAACTAAGAGGATTGCCGCGCCCAGCGCGGTCATTGCCAGAGAGACATGAAGAGGCCTGGGAACCACAGACCCCACGAACATTAACCCCGTGAACCTGGCGTATTGCAGGAGATGACGTTGAGGAACCTGGAAACACCGCACGCCGGGAACAAAAGTGTAATGGATAAAGAAAGACGCGAGGGAAGCTGCAGCCACTATGAGCCCTGCTGCAGCTTGGACGAACGGTGCGGACGTCAGGTGGCGCCAGCTCCAATAGCACTCGAGCAGGAAAACTCCCATGGTGACGGCACCCATGAAAAGGCCATATCCGGTATAGATGAGCAGGAAATTCAGCGCCAAGACCAATAAATATCTCAGCAGCCGGTTGCGGCCGAGAAGAGCGAGGCAATACAGCATCATCATCACGAGCGGCAGGCCGCTGCAGGCGGGATTCGACGCGCCGACCAGCATCTCATATTGTGCTAGGGACAGGAAGATCACCGGAATCGCCAGATCCGAATACGAAAGCGCACCATAGAGCTTGCACTTGAGCCTCAGCGCGAGCAGCATGGCGACAAAGATGCTCCCTCCGATGAGGAACGAATCCACACGTGCATTCCAGTGGGTGAGGGGATAGAGAAACTTATCGGCAAAAAGTCCGATGCCTTCGCGGTGCGGCCCATGCTGCAAGAAGAAGAGTTCGGCAAAGCTCGGCTGATGGCGAAAAAATGGGGTCAGGTAGCTCCACTGATCGAAGAAGAAAACATTGATCGAGTACTTCGAGATAATCAGGAAGAAACGCGTTCCGAGGGCCACGCTGGCAGCGGCGATTGCTAGCACCGGTCCGGAGCACAGGCGGGTGTCGGGGACACCTCCACTGCGCTGCGGGACGATCGGAGTCTCCATAGTTGTCATGGTTGAGGACATGTTGCCTGTCCGGGGATGGTCTGTCAAAAGCATTTTCGTCCGCCGAAAACCACGGGCGAAGAAGGCTTCCGCCCCGGCTAATCTGTTATCCTTATATTCCTAGAAACGATCTACTCAACGTGTCAGCCGAGCGCATTGGCCGGTTTGTGGCGCTCGTTCTTAGGTCGCTGTCCGGCACGCTCTGAGAAACCCCGTTCGCAGCGACCATCTTCGTCATCAAAAGGTCGACGTGAATTCCGCGAGGCTCGGGTCTCGCGAAGAAAGCTTTGGGAGACATACCTTTTATGAAAACAACTCTGAAGTTAGGCTGGTGGAGCCTTGTGCTTGGGATCGTGCTTGCCACCATCGTTTTACCCGCAAGATCAGCCGCTCAAGATCAGGATCAGGATGATCCGCCCGGTCGCGTGGCCCGCCTCGGTTACCTGCAAGGTTTGGTTTCATTTCAGCCCGCCGGCGAAAGCGACTGGGTGGGAGCCGTTCCTAACCGTCCTATGACTACGGGCGACCAGCTCTGGACCGATGAGGACTCGCGCGCCGAAGTGCAGCTGGGATCGGCCGTGATCCGCCTGGCACCCAATACTGGCTTCTCCTTCCTGAACCTCGACGACGATACGGTTCAAATCCAGCTTACGTCTGGCGCGATCAACATCACGGTGCGCCGGCTGGGCGAGGACGATGACTTTGAGGTCGATACGCCGAACCAGGCGTTCACGATCACCCAGCCCGGTCACTATCGCGTGCAGGCGAGTGCCGATGGCAGCAACACGGTGATCAGCGTCCGCGCGGGCGAGGGCGAGGCCATTGGCGCGGGCCAGAGCTACGATTTGCGCGGCGGACAAACCGGCACGTTCAGCGGAACGGACACGCTCTATGCCGACGTCGAGCCGCTTTACGGCCCCGACGAATTCGATACCTGGTCCGAAGGTCGCGACCACCGTTACGACTTCTCGCGTTCGGCGCAGTATCTCTCGCACAATGTGGTCGGCTATGAGGATCTGGACGACTATGGCGACTGGCGCGATGATTCGAACTACGGGCACGTCTGGTTCCCCAATCGAATCGACGCCGGTTGGGCGCCCTATCACGAAGGCCACTGGGATTGGATTGCTCCCTGGGGCTGGACTTGGGTGGACGACTCTTCGTGGGGCTACGCGCCGTTTCACTACGGGCGCTGGGTGAGTGTAGGCGGACGCTGGGGCTGGGTTGCAGGGCCGGTAACGGTACAGGCGGTCTACGCACCCGCGCTGGTTGTGTTCATAGGCGGAGGGCCGGGCGGCTTTGGCGGCAATGTGGGATGGTTTGCACTGGGTCCACGGGAAGTTTATGTGCCGTCGTACCACGTGAGCGAAGCGTATGTGACCCGGGTCAACATCAGCAGTACCACGGTGAACGTCACTCAGGTGACCAACGTTTACCGCACGACCATCATCAACAACACCACCAATATCACCAACATCACCTACGCTAACCGGAGCGTTCAGGGCGCCGTGATGGTGGTTCCGCAGCACGCATTCGTGAGCGCGCAACCTGTGGCGAAAGTGGCGGTCACGGTGAGCGCACAGCAGATCGCGGCTGCGTCACTGAGCGGACGCGTGGCCGTTGCTCCCACGCGCGAAAGCGTGCTGGGCGCGAAGGCCGCGAGTGCGGGTCATGTAGCCGCTCCTCCGGCAGCGATCGCGAGCCGGCAGGTAGTGGCCAAGAAGACGCCGCCTCCGCCGCCAGTACCGTTTGCGAAACAGCAACAGGCTCTGGCAGCGCATCCCGGGCAACCGTTAGCGAGAAGCGAAGTGCAGACGCTGCGGCCGGCGAACGCGGCGGCGGCGCGACCGATGGTGAAGCAAGCACCTCCGAGCAAAGCGGCGACGCCGAATATGGGTCATCCAGCCAACCAGCCGGGAAACGCTGCGCGGCCCGGACAACCTGCCCCGGCGGCGAATCAACCGATGAATCGGCCAGGGAATCCACCGGCTGCGAACGAGCATCCCGCTGCGGCCGCGCCGGCGGAACCGAATCGTGCGCCCGCCGCACAGCCGAAGGAACCAGCGCCTGCGCAACCGAATCGTCCGGCAATGAATCCGCCGAACAATCGACCCGAACCGGCGCGGCCCGAACCTACTCGTACCGAGCCCGCGCGTCCGGAACCAGTCCGTCCTCAACCTACTCGTCCGGAAGCTGATCGGCCCCAGCCAAAGCCGAGCGAACCGGCTGCAAGGCCGCAGACGCCTCCGGCAAACGAGCGTCCGCAGCAGCGTACACCTCCTCCGGCAGCGGCGAAGCCAGTGCCTCCGCCGCAAAAACCGCAACCCAAGCCGCAAACGCCTGAGCAGAAAAAACAGGACGAGGAACGGCAGAAGAAGGAACAGCAGAAGCCTTCCGGTGCATAGAGGCTGAGTTGCGGCTGGAAGATAGACAGGCACCTTGAGTTTCTCAGGGTGCCTTTTTTATATCCACTATTTCGCCTTTCCTCATTTAACTTTGCGAATCCATTTCTCTGTAATCAAAGCGAACAAGGGAACTCCCAGCAGCAGATTAAGCAATCCTGCCACACCGACCTGCCGGGGAGAAAACTGGCTCGAGTAACAAAATATGAAGATAAGTATTGGAGTATTCAAGCAGAATATGACCGCGACGCATAACGCTTTCTGCTTGGGTGTCAATGGTTCTCTCATGCGAACGTTCCTGACTCAGAGGGACTGGACGAACAGCCGGTTTTCGGTCCTCTCAATCTAGTCCGCTTGTTACTAATCCCCTTGACCCTGGAGGCGATCACTCGTTCTTACTGCAGCGTATGGCTCGACGGTCCGGGGCTCGGAGCTCCGCTGATGTTGTAGCGTTTGAGTTTGCGGTAGAGCGTGGCGCGGCTGATGCCGAGCATGCGTCCGGCGAGGGCTTTATCGCCTTTCACTTGTTCGAAGACGCGCTGGATGGTGGCGCGTTCGATGTCTTCCAGATCGGTGGTGGAGAGTGGAGCTGCGACAACGTTCTGGCCGGAACTCGCTGCGGCCGAGGCGGCGAGATCGGAGACCAACTCAGGCGCGGAGGGTGAGGCCGACCGGGATGAGGAAGAATCCAAGGCAGCGATGGAAGGCGGCAGATCGCCGAGGTCGATGACGTTTCCGTTGCCCAGAGCGACGGCGCGCTCCACGCAGTTTTCCAGCTCGCGCACGTTGCCCGGCCAATCGTAGTTCATGAGGGCTTTCATGGCGGGGTTGGAGACGTGGAGGTCGGTTCCGGGGGAGTAACGCTCGCAAAACCAGTTCACCAGCATGGGGATATCGCTGCGGCGCTCGCGCAACGCGGGAACGTGGACGGTGACGACGTTGAGGCGGAAGTAAAGATCCTTGCGGAAAGTTCCGTTCTTGTAAGCGGCTTCGAGATCGCGGTTGGTGGCGGCGATGATGCGCACGTCCACTTTAACGCGCTGGTTGCTGCCCACGGGACGCACTTCTTTTTCCTGCAGCACGCGCAACAGCTTGGCCTGCAGCTCGAGCGGCAGTTCGCCGATTTCATCCAGGAAAACCGAGCCGGTATCGGCGGATTGAAAGAGTCCCTGCTTGGATTTCAGAGCGCCGGTGAAGGCTCCTTTTTCATAGCCGAAGAGCTCGCTCTCGATCAGCGTAGGCACGAGCGAACCGCAATCGACGGCGACGAAGGGACGGTTGGCGAAAACGCCGCGAAAATGAATGGCGCGGGCGATGAGCTCTTTGCCGGTGCCGCTTTCGCCGGAAATAAGGACCGAGGTGCGCGTGTCTTTGAGACGCGAGGCGACGCGGAGCACTTCCTGGATCTTGGCGGAGGAACCGATGATGCCATGGACCGCGGTTTCGGAATCGGTGCGCTGGCGGAGGAATTCGTTTTCCTCAACCAGGCGGACTTTCTCGGCCATGCGGCGCAAGAACAGGCGGAGTTCTTCGAGCGGAGAAAACGGCTTGGTGATGTAATCGTAAGCGCCCAGCTTCATGGACTGCACGGCGGTTTCGATGGAGCCGTGTCCGGTCATGAGCGCGACTTCGGTGCGCGGTACAAGCTTCTTCACTTTTTCCAGGAATTCGAGGCCCGACATGTGAGGCATAACCATGTCGCTGAGAATCATGTGGAC
>Ga0116133_1000578_pt1 | contig 11469 bp, 7 predicted proteins | sample June2015DPH_19_2_FD_89736 | JGI IMG/M metagenome (GOLD analysis project Ga0116133, IMG submission 89736) | Peatland microbial communities from SPRUCE experiment site at the Marcell Experimental Forest, Minnesota, USA - June2015DPH_19_10 | ecosystem: Environmental > Terrestrial > Soil > Wetlands >...
CATGGAGTCTCGACGACACTTTGCGCGATTTAGCCTGGGTTGATGTGGGCAGCGGAAAATCGAGCGTTCTTGTCCACGGCGAAAGGATTGCGTATTTCAGGCTCTCTCCCGATGGCAGCCGCGTTGCCTACACAATTCCCAGGCGCTTTGAAAAGCCAGGGTCGCAGCAAATCATCTTTGACCTCGCCGTGATTGCTTTGGCTGAAAAACGCGAGAGAGTAATCGCTTCGGATATCCGTCTTGACTATGACGGTGCAGAGTTCAGTTGGTCACCCAATAGCAAGTACCTGAGCTACCATGCAGGCGGGATGGAAGAAAGGGCCCATGACTGTTACGTAGTCGATGCAGAAGGGGGTAACCCGCGCAACGTAACCCATTTTCCCCTAGTGCCAAAGTTGCCGCGTTACATTGCTTCAGTACCGTTGTGGGACAGCGACAAGAGTCTTTACTTGATCGTCGGAGGTGTTCTCTGGCGGGCATCCGTGGAGGAAGAGAAAGCCGTTAAGGTCGCCGATATACCAAACCGGGAAATACTAGCGCCAATTTCTCGAGGTGGAAACGTCCTGCTGACTATAAACCACGGAGAGTCGACGGTCGTCGTGACGTATGACGACGCAGGCAAGCAAGACGGATTTTATCGGATTGATTTGGCGAACGGAGCAAGCAGCAAACTACTTGAAAAGAGTCAGTGCTATTTTAGCTGTTCAGGTGGCGTACCGGTGGCGACATCAGGCGGCCAAACAATAGGATATTACTCGGAAGACGCACAGAACGCCGAGGAAATTTGGATCAGCGATGCAGAGGTACGCAATGCCAGGAAGCTCACTCACCTCAATCCCCAGTTTGAGAATTACAAGATGGGCGAAGCTAAGCTAATTGATTGGTTGGGCGACGATGGCCAACATCTCCAAGGGGCATTGCTCCTGCCGTCCGATTACGAGGAAGGCAAACGCTATGCGCTGATCGTCTATGTGTATGGCGGAGGGTTGGAATCGGAACTCCTCGACCAATCTGGATTCAGTCGTGGGCCACTGAATATGCAATTGCTGGCCACCAGAGGATATGCCGTCCTCTTCCCGGACTCTCCCGAAAACGTGGGCACGCCGATGTTCGATTTGGCAAAGACGGTGCTCCCCGGGGTGAACAAGGTGATTGAGATGGGAATTGCGGATCCGGCTCGCCTGGGAGTCATGGGACATAGCAACGGAGGCTATAGCACGCTGGCTTTGATCGTTCAGACCAAGCGATTCAAAGCAGCGATCGAAGCTGACGGAATGGGGGATCTAACTGGCCACTACGGCCAGCTGGATAAGTCTGGGGGTGCCTTTGGAACTTCATTAGAGAATGGTCAGAACGCGCTGGGCGGAAGTCCGTGGCAGGTTCGCGACAAGTACATCGAAAACTCTCCGATTTTCTATCTCGATAGAGTCGAGACGCCGCTGCTCATCATCCAGGGAACGAAGGACGACACGGTTGCGCCTTTTCTTGCGGACGAGGTGTTCGTAGGCTTGCGGAGACTTGGCCGGGACGTCGAATACGCTAAGTACGAGGGTGAGCAGCATACGCCTCTCGGCTGGAGTTACGCGAACCAAGTTGATCTCGCCAATCGCATCATCGCCTGGTTTGACAAATATCTGAAAGCGGGACCGCCAAGTAACGGCTCAACAGAACTTGGAAGTTCCCAGTGAGCCTGATGCTTTTAGAGCACGTTCTAACCAGCTCCGCTGAGTCACCTTGAGTCGGTTTTGGCGCGTTTGCGTTTCCTTTGCGTTCTGGTCGCCCATTGTCCGCAGACGAAGAATTCCCGGCAAGTCCCCGGTTTGAGTGCCGACCTATCTATATCCTCGGGAAGCCGACGCTTTCGAGTTGGTCACTTGATCGTAGGCGAAGCGCCATTTCCGTATACCCTGAAACGGGCAATTTGTATCAGGGACTTGAAGAAATAAAGTGGGCGGTTGACCTTCGTTCACCCTTGCGGGGCCCAATTCGCGCCCTTATAATCCGCCCCAAATGGCAGCGCACGAGCACGCCGGACTGCTCACCGATGAAGCGTTGCTTCACAATATCGCGCACGGTTGCGAGGACTGTTTCGATCTGCTTTTCTTGCGTTTCTTTCGGCCAACACTACGATTGGCGTTCAAGATCCTCCGGGAAAAGACCGAGGCGGAAGACATCGTTCAAGAAGTCTTCCTTGCTATCCACCAGCAGCGTGAACGATTTGATCCTTCTGTGGGTACGGCGCGGACCTGGGTACTGCAATTCGCCTACTACAAATCGCTAAAGCGCCGGACATACCTCTGGAACCGCCAATTTTACGCCCCGCACGTGGATGAAGATGGCGACGGCTGCGATCCTGCCCTGCGCCAGCCGGAATTTATCCAGCGGAGCGTCGAAGAGAAACAGCTTGTCGAGCAGGGCCTCGCCTCCCTGAGTCCGCCGCAGCGTCGAATCATGGAACTGTTGCATTTCGAAGGCCGCACTTTGCGCGAAATTTCGCAGATGGAAGGAAAAGAATTGGGCGCAATCAGGAATAGCTATTACAGAGGGTTGAAATCGTTAAAGGCAATTCTGACCGAGAGAGTTCGACGGAGCCAGGTTCGGGCAACGATGTCTACAAAGAGACGGGAAGAGTATGAAATCAAGCTTTAATTCGTGCTCACAGCATGAAAGCTTTGAAGAATTGGCGGCTCTCGCCGCTGTAGGCGAATTGAGCCCGCTCGAGCTGCAGCGCCTTCATCACCATCTGGCGGAATGTCCCCCATGCCGGGAGGCATGTGAGGCATATTCGGACGCAGCCTGGAATGATCTTGGCGCAGCCGCTGCAGCTGCCCACCCTCTTGACGATGTCAGTCCAGGCGATGCCGATGAAACGGAAGCGCGAGCACATCTGGCACGGCTTCGGAACCGGGTCAAGGCTGATGCCCCGGGCCAGCAACCGATTGCAGGTATTCGCGCAGAGGAGATAGCCAAGGATAATCCTGCGCCTAGGTGGGGTTATCCACGCGTCGCCTACGGCATCGCCGCAACAATTCTCGTTGTGGTAGGCATTGCGATCGCTTTCTGGCGCATCACTAAAGACGTCTCGATCGAGCGCGCTCGCTCACGCGCACTGCAGGCAGTGGTCGATTCTCTGAAGCGAGAGAGAAAGAATGATCCAGCCAGTTCGGACAGTGCCGTGCTGCGGTCCTTGCAAGAAAGTCAAAAAGCCCGGGATGCGCTGGAGAGGTCTCTGGCGGCGTCCGAAGCGAAGAACGTAGAGCTGCGCGAGCGGGAAAAGGCCAGCGAAGACAAGCTGGAAGCTGCAATCACGACCGCGGAGCGTCTCAGGCAGCAGCTCGCCACCAACGAAAGCGATCGGGAAGGACTGGCTGCGCTTCAGCGGGATTCCGATGCAAAGCTGCACGAAGCTCTTGCAGAGCTTTACCAAGCGCGGCAAGCGGGCGCACCACCCGCTGCAAACGGCGATGCACGCGAGGGCACGACGCTTGAAGCAAGCACGCAGCCTTCGTCGGAAAGCGGGCCAGGCACCGCTTCACCCAGCGAAGGCGAGGCGCGAAATCTGTTCGGCGCACGGGATCTTCACATCGTGGACGTTTACGATGTGGCTGGTGACGGGAAAACGAAGCGCACGTACGGACGGGTCTACTACGTGGAAAAGAAGCTCCTGGTGTTCTATGCCTTCGATCTGCAAGACCGGCAGAATCACAAACTGGGCGCTTTTCAAGCATGGGGATACCGCGAGGCGAATCTAGGGAAGCCCGTCGACCTGGGTCTGTTCACCGTTGACGACAAGTCAACAAGCCGGTGGATTCTGACGGTAAAGCGGCCGGACGTGCTTTCTCACATAGATGCCGTGTTCGTAACCGTCGAGCCTGTCGGCGGCAGCACGGCGCCACGCGGCAAGAAAGTCCTTTACGCAAATCTCATAGGCCCTCCGAACCATCCTTGACGAATGCTGCGATCGGCGTGCGTCGGCAAGTGCCAGCTGAATGCGAATCACCAGCCACGCGCAATCCCCAACTGATGTATCTCGCCTCCGGCCACCGGTCCCAAGCTCGATCCGCACTGCGAGCGAGACGCTCTTCAACCGATTTCGACAATTCAGCCCGATACAAATCGCTGCAAAACGGGAATAGCTTCATTGACGGCCCCAATTCAGAATCCGTTCAATGGAGATGCGCCCGTGCGACGAGCTTCGATGCGAGCGTTCGCGTTAGTTTTCATCTGCCTGACGTGCATGACAATTTGTCGAGCCGATGACTTGGCCGCTGTCACCGGGCTAATCACAGACCCGCAAGGCCGAAGCGTGCCCGGCGTCACCATCCTCATCACCAATCTAGGCACCAACGTAGTCTCTAGAACCGTCACAAATGACCAAGGCATTTACCGCGTTCCGTCTCTCCAACCAGGGATCTACCGGATCACCGTCGACAAGGATGGCTTCAAGAGCATCGTGAAGAGCGGCGTCGAACTTCACGTCCAAGACGTGGCTTCGATCAATTTCGAACTAGAGGTCGGCTCTGTGAATGAGACTGTGACAGTCGAGTCCGGCGGACTGGTCATAAACACGACAGACGCTTCGGTTGGTACCGTGATCAACCGCAATTTTATAAGCCAATTGCCGCTTAACGGGCGCAGTTTCAATACGCTATTGCAACTTACACCGGGAGTCGTGATCGCTGCGAATGGCTCAGGGGCCAACAGTCAGGGTCAGTTCAGCATCGCTGGCCAGAGGACGGACGCCAACAGCTTCAGCGTGGATGGGGTCTCCGCGAATTTTGGCGTGGGAAGTGGGGCGAATCCTGCGCAATCCGGAACAGGCGGAGCGCAGGCCCTCAGCGTTCTCGGCGGCACTAGCAGCTTGGTGTCTGTAGATGCTTTGCAAGAGTTTCGTATCGAGACTTCGTCCTTCGCGCCGGAATTTGGAAAGACTCCCGGAGGGCAGGTAATTCTGACGACACGCTCCGGTACGAACGATTTTCACGGAGGAGTTTTTGAGTACTTTCGCAACACCGTTATGGATGCGAACGACTGGTTTGCGAAGCAAGCTGGGGACCCGCGAGCACCCGAGCATCACAATGATTTCGGCGGTTTCTTGGGGGGGCCCCTAAGCAAAGATAAGACCTTCTTTTTTTTCTCTTACGAAGGAGCACGTCTCCTGTTGCCTCAAACCGTGGCGATCGCGGTTCCCTTTCTGAATAGCACGACCTGTTTCGCGACTGCGGCCGTCGCGCCATACCTGAATGCCTATCCAAAGCCAAATGGGGCAGTATCGCCAACCGCTTGTACGGGGCAATTCACAGGGAGCCTTTCGAATCCTGCCACTCTAAACGCCACGAGCCTTCGCATCGATCACAGCTTCAACCAACGCTTCACTATGTTTGGTCGATACAATTACGCTCCATCGCAAGCGCGAACAGCTTTCGGTCCGTCAATGAGTCTAAGTAATCCTTCGAACAACGCCGTGGATACACAGACGTTTACGGTGGGTTTGAACATGCTATTGAGTTCGCGTATTTCGAACATTATCCGGGCGAACTACTCCGAGCAGGCCAATAAGAGTTCCGCGACATTGGACACGTTTGGGGGTGCATCTCCACCAAGTTCCAGTTTATTGCTGGGCACTTTTTCGCCCGCGCAGAATGCCGCATTCTTTCAAACCTTTGATGTGGCCTCGTATAACGTGGGATATCTAGGACAAAACAAAACGCAGCAGGTGAACCTTGTCGATGATCTGGCGGTCACCTTGGGCTCGCATTTATTGAAGTTCGGCGGAGACTACCGGGGCATTTTCTTGGATCTAGGTCTTTTCCAGAACGAGTTTCAATATACTGCGCCGAGTGTGCCAGCATTGTTGTCAAGTGGATCAGTGAGTTTGGGCGCTGTGGCTGTTCATGCGTCGCACCTCCTTGCGCAATCCTTCTCGCTCTACGCTCAGGATCGCTGGAAGGTGACGCAGCGACTATCCTTGACGTATGGTTTGAGGTGGGAGTTGGCTCCAGCCCCAACCGGTCGAGGTAATACTACTCTGGCGGCTTGGCAGGACGTTAATGATCCGGCTAATACAGCGCTGGCTCCCTCGGGCACACCGTTGTGGTCGACCACTTACGGCAACTTTGCTCCTCGCTTGGGTATCGCTTATAGTTTGACGCCGAAAGGCGACTTCGTTGTCCGCGCGGGAGCCGGGATTTTCTATGATCTTGGTGTAGGTCAATCAGCGAATCTTGCGTTCAACTTTCCCAATTTCGCGTTCACGTTTACACCCGCCGTAACCCTTCCCATCGCGGACCTATCGTCCTTCGTGCCCACTAACTTTTCGCGTCAGCCTCCCTATGGTATTGCCGTTGGATTTGATCCCCATCTTGTGCTGCCGCGTTCATACCAATGGAATGTAGCTCTTGAGAAATCATTTAACGGCCAGCAGGCGATTTCGGCAACGTATGTGGGCCAATCTGGAAGCAATCTACTGAGGAACGAAGCGATCTTCGAGCCCAACTCCAACTTCGGCGGTAGCGACTTCTTCCTCACCTACAATGGCGCTCGCTCCAGCTATAACGCTTTGCAGGTACAGTATCGCAGGCCGCTTTCTTCCCGATTTCAAGCTTTGCTGAATTACACCTGGTCGCATTCTTTGGACAACGCCTCAGACGACGTCGTCTTGGGCCTACCTAGCAATGTGGTTTCCGGTGCGAGTGACTATGCTTCGGCGAGTTTCGACGTCCGCCAAAGTTTCTCGGGGGCTGTTAGTTATGACATTCCTGCGGCAGCAAAATCCGGCGCGATTGCGCTGCTGACGGGCCACTGGTCTCTGCAATCAGTCATCGTCGCACGAACGGGTTTTCCCTTTAATGCAGTGGTTTTCTCCTCTTCGCCCGATCTAGGAGGACAGGCTCAATCGCGTCCCGACCTCGTACCGGGGCAGTCCCTTTGGATTTCCGATCCGACGGCCGGGGGCGGAAGGAGCCTTAATCCAAACGCATTCTTGGTGCCCTCAACGCCCAGGCAAGGAACAGAAGGCCGAAATGATATCGCCGGCTTCGGGTTAACACAGGTGGACCTCTCCATTGCTCGGAATTTCCCAATTACAGAACGAGTGAAGCTACAGTTTCGCACCGATGCATTCAATGTCTTCAACCACCCGAATTTTACGAGTCCCACCGGCTTCATTGAATCGGGTCCCATTGGCCTCAAATCGTTCGAAATGCTGAATCAGGGACTTGGTGGATTGGAGCCGCTCTTTCAAGAGGGTGGGCCGCGTTCCCTGCAGCTGTCTTTGAAGCTCACCTTCTGACTTGCGAGTTCGTCGGGCTGCTCGGCTCATGACGACAGTGCCGACCATTTGGAGACCCAAAGTGAATGCCCCCGCGATTCAGGTGTTGCTCTTCATCGGCTTGACTGTCCCAGCAGCAGTTACGACCTGCAAAGCACAAGAACGGTTTTTCACAGTTCGGGACTCGATCGAGATGGCAACCTTCATTGATCCCGAAACACGTGTTGGCGATGAGCAAGATATTCCCGTCAGGTTTTCTCCTGACGGCAGGTATTTTGCTGTTGTCACGTCTCGAGGATTGATTCAGTCGGACGAAATCGAATCGACGCTCTGGGTGTTTGAGTCAGAGGTGGTTCGAAGTGAGCTCCGGGCCCGTGAGACTGAGAAAGCCGTCGCGCCAAAAGTTATTGCGCGATTGGCGATCGTCACCAACGACAATGCCGTCATTGCTGACGTAAGGTGGTCAGCCGATTCCAAGTCGCTTTGGTTTGTGGGACAAAACACCTCTCGCAGACGGCAACTATACCAGGCCGATGTGTTGGGGGGCGTCGTCCGTCCGCTTACTCCACAGGAAGTAGATGTATCGAGGTACGAGGCATCCAGCGACGGTGGAGTTTACGTGGCAGCGATCCCGGACAAAAACCTGGAGAAGGCTCTTAAGGGAGAACCAATCAATCGAGATGCCTTCGTCGGAACAGGTGTGGCACTCGGCGCCCTCTTGTTCCCGAGTCTAATTCTACAGAGTGACGATTGGAAGTCACACGAATTGTGGAGAGTTCACGACGGAACGAGTGTGCGGATCATCGATCCAGCATCCGGCACGCCAGTACAGCCGATTGCTGACCGCGGATATGGGAACATTCTCTCGGTTTCACCAGATGGGCATTCGGTCATTATTCTTCGCGCGATCAAGCACTGGAATCCTGACTGGGATTCGTACGAGCCCGATGATCCAAACCACAAATTCTATCCCGCTGCGGGGGCGACAAATCCTCTTACAGATTGGGCAAACCTGCCAGCGGAATACGCCCTTGTGGATCTGAAAAGTGGGAAGACTTCTTCGTTGGTGAATGCTCCTCTCGCCGGGCTGCAAGGATACGGACAGCCTACGAAAGCCGTGTGGTCTGAAGACGGAAGCGAAGTTCTTCTCGGCTCAACCTATCTGCCCTTGGACGAAGCTGATCCTGAAGAGCGGTCTCTTCGCTCTCGACCCTGCGCGGCGGCTGTGGTCGACATCGCGTCAGCCAAGGCCACATGTGTAAGAGTGGAGGATCGAAGCGCAGATGCCAATGCGCTATTTGTCAGAGGTATATCGTTCGGAAAGTCAAGCGAGGAAGTCATTGTTCGAGGCGTGAACATCGACAGAAAAGAGCAACCCACCGAACAATACCGTCAGCAGGGGGGCGTATGGAGACGACAAGCGTCTTCGCAAGTGTACACGCGCGCCGATAGCAACAATCCTGGAGTCGGGGAGGCCCAGAGCCTAAACCTAGCCAATCTGTCGGTGTTCGTGCGCGAAGCCCTGAATCAGCCACCGGCCCTGTTCGCAACTCTCTTGGCGAATGACGAAGCCAAGAAAATCTGGGATCCGAATCCGCAGCTTTCTACAATGAAACTCGATCAAGCATCGGTGCTTCGTTGGAAGGACTCGAGCGGCTTTGAGTGGGTAGCGGGTTTGGTTAAGCCGCACGATTATGTTTCGGGTAAGAGATATCCGCTCGTGATACAAACGCATGGATTCAGGCAAAATAGATTCTTGACCGATGGCGGTTACACTACCGCGCTAGCTGCTAGACCTCTTTCTAGTGTTGGATTCGTTGTCCTGCAAATGCCATACAACCCCGAGCACCTGGGGACACAGCAGGAAATTCCCGACCAGATTCTAGGTTTTGAATCGGGCATTGATCTCTTAGTGTCAAAGGGATTGATCGATCCCATGCGCGTAGGAATTATCGGATTTAGCCGGACTTGCTATCACGTAGAAGAAGCTCTGATCAAGGACCCCATGCGCTTTGCGGCGGCTACGATCGCCGACGGCGTTGACGAGAGCTATATGAATTATCTGTTCGACGCGGGTCGGAGCACGCAGGTTCCGGAGCAACAAGTGATCTACGGAGCGAAGCCCTTCGGTCAGGGATTGAAGACCTGGATTGAGTCTGCGCCCGGATTCAATCTCGATAAGGTCGATGTTCCAGTACGAGTTGAAGCGGCTAGCGGCATCGGAGCAGTGATGGAAGAGTGGGAGATCTATTCGTCTCTGTATTTACAGGGCAAGCCTGTCGAATTGAATTACTTCCCGGACGGGGCGCACCCACTTGTCAAGCCCTTGGAACGCTTAGCCTCCGAACAGGGCAATGTGGATTGGTTTCGCTTCTGGCTCAAGGGCGAAGAGGACCCCGATCCCTCCAAAACCGACCAGTACGCCCGCTGGCACGAGCTGCGCAAACTTCAAGAGCAAGAGAGTCGCACCGCGCCGACAAACTGAATGCGAAATGCTCGAACGCCTTTCGCCAGTCTGCCCGAACACAGAGATGACATAACGTACCGGCGACATGGGCGATGACCTCTGGCCGCCGCCGCTGACTGTGCTCGGACTGTGCGAGAATCCAACGTTTTCATGCCATTAGGGATAGCTTCGAGCGAAAAGCAGGTTCCCCGATTTGGTGGAAACGTTAGTAGTTAAAGAAAATGAACGGAGCTGTTGTAGTCGATTGTCCGGCTTTGCAAGCAGGGGGTCACCGGTTCGATCCCGGTCACGTCCACCATTTTTCTCTTTTGCTTTTATCGACTTAGGAGTCTTCGTCGCTTCCGCTTCAAAGTCGCTCGCAATCGCTTGTGCCTAATTTTGTGCCCACCCACGAAACCGCTCATGTGTGACATTGCGGAGACTACTGCATCCTCGGAGGGATGCACGTAGCGCGCAGAAACCCGAATATCGTTGTGGCCCGCGATCCTCGCGAGCGTTCAGGCATCGCAACCGGATTCACCGAGCCGGGTGAGAAAGGTGTGTCGCAAGGAATAGAGCACAAATTTGCGGATGGGCTTCTCACCGTGCTTCTGTGCCTGCGCCGTCAGGGCATTGAATACCTGCCTGTGCTGACGTTTGAGGCTCGAAGATTCCATGCGGCCACTTCGAGTCGTTGCAGCCCAGACCCAACCGTTAACAGGTTTCTTGGCACTTCGCCAGCGAGCTTCTAGGATGTTCCTCACCCGTGCCGTCATCGGGAAGGACTAAGCGGAAGCCTGCACCTCATTTTGGAAGAAGGCACCTGGGCCGCCTGCCTTCGACAGCATGGTTCATAGTTACCACATTTGTGGTAGAGTCATACCATGCTTGACATGCGATCCAAGGCGCGCCAGAAGCTCTTGGCATACTACTTCACGAACCCTACGACCCGTCACCATCTGCGGGACTTGGCTCAGCGACTCAGCGTCGATCCATCTAACCTCTCCAAAGAGTTGAGCCGTCTGGAGCGCGAGGGTTTATTTAAATCGGAAATGAGTGGCCGCCAGAAGTATTTTCAGCTGAACCGCGAATATCCGCTGTTTAATGAGGTGCGCAGCATCATCGCGAAGACCATCGGTGCGGTTCCCCTGCTTGCAGAGTTTCTCAAGAAGATCGAAGGAATAGAAGAAGCCTATTTGTATGGCTCGTTCGCGCGAAACCAACAGGACGCGGCTAGCGACGTTGATGTTCTCGTGATCGGCAAGCCGAAAAGCGACACTCTGGCGGAAACAGTTCACAAGCTCGAACGGCAGCTCGGACGCGAAATCAACTATACGGTTCTCACGAGAAAGGAACTGGAGTCGCGGCGCGGTCGCAAGGACGCCTTCCTTGAGAACGTCTGGAACAATAAACGGGTCTTACTTGTCGGTGCCGCATGAAGAAGCTCAAGTCACACACGGTTGACTGGGCGCAAATAGAGCGCTTCGTTGCAAGTGCCGAGAAGAAGCTCACTTCTGCCCATAAGATCCTCGCCTTCGACGAAGAGGCTTGCCTTCAGCAAGCGTACGAAGCGATGCTCAAAGCCTCGTTGGGTTTCATGTTCAGCTATGGCTTCCGTGCTCGGAGTCAACCGGGCCACCACATCGCAATCATCGATTTCGTGCGGGCGCGCATCGACAAGAAGCACGCCGGTCTAATCTCGGTCTTCGACCGTCTCAGACGGAAGAGAAATCTCGCTCTGTACGACGATACA
>Ga0116133_1000587_pt1 | contig 11322 bp, 12 predicted proteins | sample June2015DPH_19_2_FD_89736 | JGI IMG/M metagenome (GOLD analysis project Ga0116133, IMG submission 89736) | Peatland microbial communities from SPRUCE experiment site at the Marcell Experimental Forest, Minnesota, USA - June2015DPH_19_10 | ecosystem: Environmental > Terrestrial > Soil > Wetlands...
ATAGCCTTCGGTTTCGACGACCTGCAGGATCTTGCCGCGTTCGATGCCTTCGACCAGCACCTTGATGTTGCCGTCGGGCAGTTTCAGGCTCTGCACGATGTTGACGATGGTGCCGACCTGGAAAATGTCGTTGGCCTTGGGCTCGTCGATGGAGGCGTCGTGCTGGGTGGCCAGAAAGATCTTCTTATCGGTGGCTAGAGCCTCTTCGAGCGCACGGACGCTCGATTCCCGGCCCACGACGAACGGGGTCATCATGTAAGGAAAGATGACCACGTCCCGAATGGGCATCATGGGCAGCTTCTTGCTCTCGAACTTTTCTTTGGAACTGGGGTTCGACAACGCGGTCTCCCGTCTCGGTTTTTGGTTGCTAGTCGTTGGTCGTCAGTCATTGGCCCCCAGTCGTTTCGCCATTTCGGTTTCGCGAACGACTAGAGACTGACGACCAGCGACTATTCTAGCTTGCCGCTTTTTCGATCATGGCCAGCGAGACGTTTCGCTTCTCCACCATCTCGCGAGTCACTTCAAATTCCTTGACCTTCTTCTGGCTGGGCAGGCTGTACATCAGTTCGAGCATGAGCTCTTCCAGGATCATACGCAAGCCCCGGGCGCCGACCTTTCGGGCCATGGCCTGGCGCGCGATGGCGCGGTTGGCGTCTTCGCTGAACTTCAGCCGTACGTTCTCGAACTCGAACAGGCGCTGGTACTGCTTCACAATGGCATTCTTGGGACGCGTCAGGATTTCGACCAGCGCATTTTCGTCGAGTTGCTGCAACACGCCCATGACCGGCAAGCGCCCGACAAACTCTGGGATCAGGCCGAACTTGATCAGATCCTCGGGCTGGGCTTCGGAGACCATTTCAAAGTTGCGCTTCGAGGAGGCAACCGTCTGCTCGGTTTCCTCTTCCGCTCCCGTGCGGAAGCCGAGAGCCTTCTTGCCCAAGCGCCGCCCGATGATCTTTTCCAGGCCGACAAAAGCGCCGCCGCAAATGAACAGGATGTTCGTGGTATCGACGGGCGTAAATTCCTGATGCGGATGCTTGCGTCCGCCTTGCGGCGGGACGTTGGCAATCGTGCCTTCGAGGATCTTGAGCAAGGCCTGCTGCACGCCTTCGCCCGAGACGTCGCGGGTGATCGATGGGTTCTCGTCCTTGCGCCCAATCTTGTCGATTTCGTCGATGTAGATGATACCGGTCTGGGTGCGGCTGACGTCGCCTTCGGCTGCCTGCAGGAGCTTGAGGATGATGTTCTCGACGTCTTCGCCGACGTAGCCGGCTTCGGTGAGCGTCGTGGCATCAACGATCGCGAAGGGCACATCGAGCATGCGGGCGAGGGTTTGCGCCAGCAGCGTCTTGCCGGTTCCGGTCGGCCCGATCAGCAGGATGTTCGATTTGGTCAGTTCGACGCCATCGCCGGTGCGCTGGCGGTTCATGTAGATGCGCTTGTAGTGGTTGTAGACGGCGACGGCCAGCTTCTTCTTGGTCTGTTCCTGCCCGATGACGTACTCGTCGAGGAAGGTTTTCACTTCCTGAGGCTTGGGCAACTGGTTCGGAACCGCAGCCGAAGGAGTGGTAGAGCGGTCGTCTTCGAGAATGGAGTTGCAAACGGCGACACACTCGTCGCAGATGTATGCCCGGGGATAGTCGCTCGGAGACGAGATCAGCTTGGCGACCGCGTCCTGCGACTTGTGGCAGAACGAACAGCGCAACATCTCATCGGAGCCCGATCTGGTTTTCACTCGGCCTTACTCGCTTTCTGGTACTCCAGCCGCCTTAATGGCTGACCATGGCTAACCCACCCTAACGTCGCAAAAACCGCGACGTTAGGATGGGGCACCCGCTAGCGGATTATCTCGTCTTATAGATGATATCGTCGATGATTCCGTATTCCTTGGCCTGCTGCGAATTCATGATGAAATCGCGTTCCACGTCCTTCTCCACTTTATCCAGCTTCTGGCCGCTGTGCTTGGCCAGTAACTGATTAGTAATCTCGCGCATGCGCAGAATTTCGCGGGCATGAATGTCGATGTCGGTCGCCTGGCCCGACAATCCGCCCATGGAAGGCTGGTGGATCAGGATGCGGGAATTGGGCAGCGCGAGGCGCTTTTTGGCCTGGCCTGCCGAAAGCAGCAATGCCGCCATGGAGGCCGCCTGGCCGATGCAAATCGTGGTGACGTCGTTCTTTACGTACTGCATCGTGTCGTAGATGGCCATGCCCGCCGTGATCGATCCGCCCGGCGAGTTGATATAGAGCTGGATGTCCTTTTCCGGGTCTTCCTGCGCCAGGAACAGCATTTGCGCGATCACCAGGTTGGCGATGGTGTCATCAATGGGAGTGCCAATGAAGATGATATTGTCGCGGAGCAGGCGGGAATAAATGTCATAGGCGCGTTCGCCTCGCCCGGTCGATTCGATCACCATCGGTACCAGCATCATTTGTCCTTCCTTGGAACTGGAATTGGAGTTCACGTTCACCCTTTCCACACTCCTGCCCAGAGGCCGTGGTCGTCGCTCAGGGGAGGTTCGAAATGGTCCGCGTCATAATTACGCGGACTGGTGATACAGAAATTCGAGGGTCTTCTCGTTGCGGATTCTTGTTCGTATCCTATCGAGCCCCCCATCGCGTGTCAAACGAGCGCGTACTGCTTCCGACGTCTGTTTGGACTGCCGGGCCAGCGATTCCAGTTCGTGGTTCAACTCTTCGTCGCTGACCTGAACGTTTTCTTCCTCGGCCACTCTTTCGAGCAGCAGAGCAGCCTTTACATCGTGAATCGCCTGTTCGCGCTGGCCCGCGCGCAGACGGTTCAAATCCATCTTCTTCATCTGTTCGGCGGTCAAACCCTGCGCCGCCAGCGCGCGCAGTCCCCGCTCCAGCCGGATGTCGATCTGTTGCTCGATCAAAGAATCGGGAACCTCAAAATCATTGCGCTGTATCAGTTCGCCCACCAGCTTTTCCTTGGCGGCGTGTTCCGCTTCGTGCTTGCGTTCGGCTTCCATCTGCTCGCGAATCGCCTTGCGCAGGTCGTCCACGGTTTGGAACTCGCCCAAGGTCTTCGCGAACTCGTCGTTCAGTTCCGGCAGGCTCTTCTGCTTGATCGCCTGCACCTTCACGACATAGGTGAAGGTCTTGCCGGCCAGGCGCTTGTCCTGGGTATCGGCGGGATAGTTCACGTCGAAGGTGCGTTCGTCGCCGGCATTGGTGCCGCGCAGGTGCTGGGTGAATTCCGGCATGGTGTTCTGCCCCGCGATTTCGACCAGCACCTCATCCATGTGTACGGGTTGGCCTACGTCGGTTTTTGCTTCGGCGGTCTTGGGTTCGCGTTTCGGAGTGCCATCGAGCGAGACCTGGGCAAAATCGCCGTCGGCGAGGGCGCGTCCCTCGATCGGATTGAAACTAGCGCTGCGCTCGCGCAGATCTTCGAGAGCTTTCTCCACGTCCGCCTCGGAGACTGCAATTTCGGGCTTTTCGGCACGCAATTCCTTGTAGCCCGACAGCTTGATTTCCGGCAGCACTTCGAACGCGGCTTTAAAACGCAACGGTTCGCCGTCGTGCAGGTGCAGGTCGGTCACACGTGGTTGCGACACGGGATGCAGGCTGAGCCGGTCGGCCTCCTGCTTGAAGAAGCGCGGAATGAGCGCCTCGACCATATCGGTCTTGATCTCTTCGGAAAAACGCTGGCGAATAATCGACGCCGGAACATGGCCGCGGCGAAAGCCGGGAATGCGCGCCACCTTCTGATATTTCTCGATTAGCGAGTTGGTCTGGCGGTTGACCTCATCGACGGGGATCTCAACCTCGATCTCGCGCTTGGTGCCGCTTTTCGCCGGGCTTTCCGGGGTCGCGTTTTCCTTGATCGCGTTTTCCTTGATATCAGTGGGGCTCACAGTGACCTTTCCACAGCGGCTGCGGCTGCGGAGCCGGTAAGAAGTTGCTCCGCTGCGACACCTACGCCACAAGGTTGAGTGTAAAGACTCTGGAAGAGCAACGTCAAACGGCGGAGGGGGTTGTCCTACCCACTAAAGTAACGAGGGTCACTTGTGTGGCGCGGACGCCCTGGTCCGCGAAAAGCGCCCAGTGAAAATACGTTTCGGGGCTAGCGGTGTTGTGGTCACAAAGGAAAGCAAAGGCAACCGTAAAAGCAGCGGACAAGAGTGTACCTCTACACAAACCAATACAATGAAGGCGAATGCCCGTCCCAACCTGGCTCAAGGTTCTGAATGGCGAAGTCGTCGCCTGCACGCGCTGTCCGCGCCTCGTGGAATATCGAGAGCGCATCGCGCGCGAGAAGCGCCGCGCCTACCGCGACCACGAATACTGGGGCAAGCCCGTTCCCGGCTTCGGCGATCCTCATGCTCGCGTGCTCGTGCTCGGACTTGCTCCCGGCGCCCACGGCTCGAATCGCACTGGGCGTCCGTTCACGGGAGACGCTTCCGGCAACTTCATGTACCCGGTTCTGCACGAAACTGGATTTGCCAGTCAGCCCACCGCGACTGCACGCGACGACGGCCAGGTACTGACCAATCTCTTCATTACCGCGGCTGCCCGCTGCGCGCCACCGGACAACAAGCCACTCCCCGAGGAACTGGCCAATTGCGCTCCGTTTCTGGATCGCGAGATCGAAGGACTGAAAGAATTGCGCGTGGTGGTTGCCTTGGGAAGAATCGGGTTCGAGGCTTACCTCAATTATCTAAAGCGAAAGGGCCTGATCGCGAGCAAGCGCGAGTATGAATTCCGACCCGGCGCGGAGTATGCGATGCCGGATGGGCTCGTCCTGCTGGCGACCTATCATCCTTCAAATCAAAACACGAACACCGGCAAGCTGACGCGGCCGATGTTCGTGAAGATCTTCGAGCAAGCAAGGCGGCTGGCGGGGCGCGGACAAGCCGACGAAACGTCCGCTCTGAACGACCTTCCTTAAGCTCGGCTACTTTAACTTCGTCATTGTCACCTCGACCTGGAACTGCCGCTTTGAGTTCGGATCGTCGGCGCTGCCAATTAACATCGGTTTTCCCAGTATCACCAGTGTGCTGCCACCGATCTTGAGTTGCCGTATCACGGGGTGGGACTCATGCCCCGACGCCTGTTCCGGGATCGCAAAGTTGCTCATTTCAGTGTGGACAAACAGCTCCAGTTGGTCGTTGTGTTGATGCAGTCTGCCCGAGATGCTCGTGCCGACATCGAGATATTGGAACTCTCCTTGTTTGGACTCGACCGGGACGCGTGTGCCGATTTTGATGTCATTCGCTTCACTTGCTGTCAAGCTCATGGAATACTGCCGCGAGTTGATCTTTTTCCCGTCCTCGAGTTCATTGATGGAAAAATCAAGCCGATAAGCTTCCACCGGCTTTGGCGGTTCTTGTCCGGCGGCCTTCGTCGAACTGCCCGACTCCTGCGCCAATGCCTTACTCGTCCCAATCGGAAACACCAGCGCTATCATCAGCGCGCCCGCCGCAATCATTTTCTTCGTCATTGTGATTCTCCTTGTAGTTTGTGCCGCACGCTTCCTGGAACCTGAAATTTGGATGTTGGCCGGAAGCCTCACTCCGTGTTGCCTCTTGCCGTCTCGGCCTCTTCTTCCTCGCGATCCCGCTGCAGCGCCTCAGCCTGGGCTTGCGCCACCAGTGCTGCGCTGTCAGGATACTTCGCGACGTAGCTCATCAGGGTTTGTTCCTGCTCGCTCAGTGGCTGCGGCGAAGGGAACTGCTCTAACTTCGGCGCTATCGCGGCTTTCGCGCTGCGAACCGTATGCCGTGGTGGCCTGCGCTGCGCGACCTCTTTTGCTGGCCGGGCGACTTGCGGCGCGGTCGCAAGCTCGACTCTCGCGGACTCTCCGCGCGGTTCCGTGGTCGATGTTGCTGCCGTGCTTCGTCGGTTCCCCTCGCGAATACTGTGTCCAACCCAAACTGCCGCCAGGATCGCCAGCGCGGCAGCGGCCGTTCCCAAGGCCCACCACCAGCGATGCGGCGCAGCGATCCGATCCCGCTCAGCCTTTAGGTTCGCCAGGACGCGAATCTCTAAACCCGGCCGTGCGTCGGCCTTGCCGTATTGGCGGAGCGCCGAGTCCAGCCACTGATCGACTTCACGTTCTCTTTCGTTCGGATCCATGAGCATGTCCTTCGTTCAGTTCCTTGGCCCGGGCGTGGCCAGTAGTTTTTCCCGTAGAATCTCTCTCGCGCGAAAGGCGCGGGAACGCACGGCTGCCTCGCTGATTCCGAGCATCGCCGCCACCTCACGGGGTGCGATTTCCTCCAGCGCCGAGAGCACCAACGCGTTCCGCAGTTGGGCGGGCAAGGCTGAAACGAGCCGCTCCAGAGTTGCTCTGCGTTCCTGGTCCAGCAGGACGCGATCGGCGCCGTGGCCGGGCGCTATTAGCTTCTCCGCCGCATTCTCACTGTATGGGCTTGTCGTCGCCGTGCGCTTTCGCCGCTCGACGGCCACGCGCCACGCAATTCTTGCCAGCCATGCTTTCTGGTCCTGAACCCGCTCGATCTTCTTTCCGTAGCGGAGCGCCCGCAGGAAAACCTCCTGCGTCGCATCCTCCGCATCGGCGGGATTGCGCAAGACCGAGTATGCAATCCGGTAGACGAGACGGGCGTGTTCTCGCACGGCCGCTTCCAGCAGGCCTTCTTCTTGCTGCGCCAACGCTTTCTGCGCCAACTTCAGGGCCTCACCCGCCGTTACGGATTCTGCAATCACGCCTGCTCCTGTAGATAAAGAACGCTGCCCGTCGGAATTCGTTCGGAAATAATTTTGCTAAAGCTTCGGAGTTGTCGCGCCGATAAGGTAGCCTGGCGAATTCCGTGGTAGACGGTACCTCAGGGCCGGCATGGGGAACCGTCGCCGCGGGATGCGCCGCCCTGTGTCTTATGGGGACAGATTGAGGACGTCGGTCCGGAACCCTGGGATCAGAATCCCACGAACACCGGTTCGGGTTCCAGCAGAATCCCCCAAGCTGCCTGCACGCCCTGCTGGATTTCATCCTTCAGTCGCACGATGTCGCTGGCCTTGGCGTTGCCTCGGTTGATCAGCGCGAGGGCGTGTTTCTGCGAAATCCCGGCCTCTCCGGCTGCGTATCCTTTGGAATATCCTGAGTGCTCGACCAGCCAGGCCGCCGAAACTTTACGTTGGGCATCGTTTTGTGAGCGCGCCGCGGGGTAGCTGGGAATCTCGAGTCCTCGCGCGGCGGCGCGCGCGCCCAGATCTGTGAACTGCTCCTCGCTGAGCCGGGGATTCTTAAAGAACGATCCAGCGCTGTGGCAATCGGGATCTCCGGGGACGATCAACATGCCTTTGCTTCGCCGTATTGCCCGCACCGCATCGCGCACTTCGGCGAGAGCTGGCGGCGTCTTGCGTCCGGCGAAATGTTTTTCCAGATCGGCGTATCGCAAACTCGGAGCGCCGCCCCGCTTCAACCGGTAATTGACCCGCACAATGATGTAACGCCCGCGTTCCGCGCCGTTGAAAATGCTGGCGCGATAACGGAAGCCGCAGGCGGGATTGGGCAGTACCACGATGCGATCTTCTTTCAAATCGGGAGCACGCAAGTCGAGCGCGCGCACCGATTCGATGGTGTCGGAGACCTGTTGCCCATAGGCGCCGACGTTTTGTGCGGGCGTGCCGCCGACGCTGCCGGGAATGCCGCTCAGGCACTCGATGCCTGCGCAATTCTGGGTGACCGCCTGGGCGACAAAGTCGTCCCAATTGACGCCCGCGCCCACGCTGAAAAGCACGCCATTGCCGGCGGAGTCCTGTACTTTTGGGGCCGCTATACCGCCGATGGCAATCTTCAGCACCAGTCCGGGCCAACCGGAATCGGCGATGACGAGGTTGCTTCCTCCGCCGAGGACAAATAAGGGCAGGTTGCGGGCTTTCGCAAACTGCACGGCGTCGCGAACGTCGTCTTCGCGCTTCAGTTCCGCAAAGTAGCGCGCCACTCCGCCCACCTGCAGGGTGGTCAGTGGCGCGAGCGGAATGTTTTCCTGAATCGTCATGAAGCCGATGTCGCTCTATAGTAAGGTTGTAGATTGAATCATTCAATCAGTGCCTGAAATACAGGAGAGTCCATGTATCCCGAAATAATGGTGATCCCGATGCGCGAGGAATTGACGCGTTTGGGCGTTGAAGAACTACGCACCGCAGCCGATGTCGACCGCTTTGTGCAGAACGAGTCGGGCGCAACCATGGTGGTAGTGAATTCCATCTGCGGATGCGCTGCGGGACGTATGCGTCCCGCCGTGCGCCTCGCGCTGCAAAACGCGACCAAGCCCGCGAAGGTTGCGACTGTATTCGCGGGGCAGGATCGGGAAGCAACCGAGCGTGCCCGCTCGTATTTCACCGGATACCCGCCGTCGTCGCCCTCCATCGCGATTCTGAAGGACGGCAAGCTGGTTTACATGATGCAGCGCCACCAGATCGAAACTCGCGATGCTTCTGCCATAGCCGCCGATCTTAAGGCTGCCTTTGAGCAGCACTGCGCGGCCACGGTGGCGGGTTAGCCGGTCTTCCTTTTTCGGCGTCCCTTCCGTCACAAATTTCAAGTAAGCGTCATCACAGCGCGGACCGGTGGTTGGGAGCATCATAACGGGGATGACGGGAGAAAATGAGTTGATCGCAGCGATGACTGGCGATTCAGCCGATTCGCTCAGCCCCGCCCAGCAGGAAGCGCTGCGGCGTGGAGTCGCCAAGATCGTCGCCCTGGCTGCTCAATCGGGGGTCGACACCGATCAGATGATTGGGTTGCTGCAGGAGGGCCTGAGCGTCGTTGAACTGCTGGAATACCTGACGGCTCGTTCCGGAGCAATGGCTTAAAACAGCGAAGGCTGTTTTCCTCTTGATCGGCGCTCGGTTTTCCTGAGACCCGCGACCTAAGACCTGACTCCTCAGCTTATGCGTTTGCCGCCAGACTTGCGATTGAGTAATCTCTAGCGATGTCCATTTGCGGGGAATTCCGTACCGTAACGAAGATGCCGTTCCCGAAATCCAGCAGGCGGCGTTTCGGCCAGCCGCGACTCGGCGCTTTGATTTTGATCGCGGTCATTGCCTGCAACTCGGGCCTGCGAGCCTTCGCCCAAGACCCACCCAAGCCGCAGACGCAGCCCAGCCCCTCACCAGCGGCGCAACCCCCCGACGGTCAGGCTCCGAATGCTCCCGCGCCGCCGATGCCCGTGGCCTTGTACAATCTGCTGCAGAATAAATCGATCGTTTTCCCCGACATCGCCTACAGTACCGAACGGCTTTCGGCAGGGCAGAAATTTCAGCTGTTCGTGGACAACAGCGTTTCCGTAGATTCGGTAGCATGGGCAGCGATCGGTTCGGCGGTCGGTCAGGCGGATGATTCTCCCACTGGATTTCCACAGGGTTGGGACGGATACGGCAAACGATTCGGGGCGGATATGGCGCGCCAGGCGTCCGGCGAATTCTTTGGGACGTTCCTGATGGCATCGGCACTGCATGAGGATCCGCGTTTCTACGCCGAGATTCATCCCACATTCGGCCAGGCCATGAAGTATTCGGTGCAACGGGTGTTCATCATGCGCAACGATGACGGCCGCGAAGTGGTCGCCTGGTCAAGGCTGGGCGGGCCGCTGCTGGCCGAGGGACTGGCGAACGTCTACTGGCCGGACCGGAACCGCACCGTCGGAGATACTTTATTTCGGTACGGCCTGGATTTGGCAAGCCGGGCGGGTGGAAATATGCTGCGCGAATACTGGCCGGTGTTGTTACAGAAAATCAGCCACACGCCCGGGCCACGCGCCGGGCACAACTGACCATCCTGGAAAAAGGCTAGCTTTCCTTATTCCGCGCGCGCATCTAAGCTAAAGACATCCAGGCTAAAGAGCGGCGGCTGAAGAAATTCGATGGTGGCCGAACGTTGGCAAAGTTAAAAGGGCAAAGTTAAAAAATGAGGAGATCGAGATTTTGAGGAATCGGATACTGTTTTTGGCGGTTGTTTGCGGACTCGTGGCATCGGCTTCAGCACAAGACTCGGCACAATCGAGTTTCGGTCGTTACACTTTTAGTGTCGGCGGCGGGCCTGGTTTCGGCAAGGGGTATGTCGCGAATTTCTCTGGGAATACCTTTCAGGGAACGGTTGGAGGCGGCATCAACTTCAGCCGCATGTTTGCCGTGGATGCCGAATACTTGTACTACGACCTGAGCTTGCGGCCCAGTGTGAGCAGGCAGGGTCTGCCCGACGCGAGCGGACATCTGCAGTCGGTTAGCCTGGACGGCATCGTCAACGTGCCACGCCATATTGGAAGATTTGGCGTCTACGGAATTTTCGGCTTTGGCTTTGACGATCGCGGTGTTTCGGCGCACAGCGAACTACTGACCAACGGCTCGGTCTGCCAGCAGGCATATTACCGCTGGTGGGGCATTAACTGCACCGACCTCAACCCCGGGAGCCCGCCGACGGTCAACGGGAATCAAACCTTGTCCTCCTATTCGAAGGTTGCGGGTAGTTATAACTACGGCGGGGGAATCACGTATCAACTGCAATCCTGGCACCATGCCAAGGTCTACGCCGAATACCGCTACCACCACGCGTATCAAAGCGACGCCGAGACGATCGTACTTCCAATTTCGGTGGGGCTGCGCTGGTAAGAAGTGAGAATGGTGCTGGCGAGGTAGCGCTTAGCTTTTGCCGTCCTGCGCACGGCTTGGACGGGGCAAAGTCCCGTCCCCACACAAGAACTTAGCAGGCAAGCTGATCGCGGGTCAGCTTGAGGCCGGCCAGGTTGCCGAGGATGGTCACCGCGATCTGCTCGGTGCGGAAAAATTCCTCGGCGGTTTGCTTCAGGTCTTCCACCGTGACGGCTTCGATGCGCTCGATCAGTTCGTCGAGGCTATAGAAGTGGTTGTAGTAGATTTCCTGGCGAGCCAGGTTCGACATGCGTGCGGTCGAGGATTCCAACGACAACATCAGGCTGCCTTTGAGTTGATCCTTGGAGCGGCGCAGTTCTTCCTCCGGCACGGGCGTGGTTTTCAGATTGCGGAATTCCTCGACCACACACTCGACCACTTTGATCGCCGACTCGCGTGAAGTGCCTGCATACACGCACATCGATCCGGTATCGCGATACGGATTCAAATCGCTGTAGATCGAGTAGGCAAGTCCCTGGCGCTCGCGGATATTCTGGAACAGACGCGAGCTCATGCCGCCGCCGAGCAGCGTATTCAGGATGTAGGAAGCGTAGCGGCGTTCATGCGCCATAGGATGCGAGGGGACGCCGATGCAGATCTGGACCTGCTCGAGCGACTTCTTGTTGCGCAGGTTGATGCGCGAAAAAGTCTTGGGCGCGGGCGATTGCAATCCATTTTTCGCCG
>Ga0116133_1000589_pt1 | contig 11295 bp, 6 predicted proteins | sample June2015DPH_19_2_FD_89736 | JGI IMG/M metagenome (GOLD analysis project Ga0116133, IMG submission 89736) | Peatland microbial communities from SPRUCE experiment site at the Marcell Experimental Forest, Minnesota, USA - June2015DPH_19_10 | ecosystem: Environmental > Terrestrial > Soil > Wetlands >...
AAAAGTGGCGCGGAAAGGAGCAATCCTGAGGTGCGTTGACGTGGATCGCAGACCGTTGGGGGGTCGCTCCAGATGAAAATCTTTTCACACATTGCGAACAGGCGAAATAGGCGTAAAATCGTTGCCGTTATTGGAATCAAAAAAGAGATTCCAGTTTGAAACAATCCTGGACTTTTGAGTTACTTACCCTCACAACTGACGCGACACCGGAAAGGGCGGCAACATGGAGAAGTACGGTTTACTAACAAAGGTGTGCATTTGTTTCGTAATTATTGGGGCAATGGCAATCACCTCAGCCGCCCAGACCTTCACCAATCTGTCTACCTTCAATTACACCGACGGTTCCAGCCCGAACGGGGCGCTGGTGCAAGCTACTGACGGGAATCTCTACGGGACAACCTGGGTCGGCGGGGCCAACGGCTATGGCACTTTTTTTGTAATCGCGTCAGGAACAGTGACTACATTGCACAGTTTCGACTCCAGCGACGGCGCCTACCCGAATGCAAGCCTGGTCCAGGCTTCCAACGGAAACTTCTATGGAACGACGTATGGCGGCGGGGCCAACAGCCGGGGTACGGTTTTCGAAATCACCTCGGCGGGCGCGGTGACTACGTTGTACAGCTTCAGTTCCTCCGATGGAACCTATCCGTGGGCAGGGTTGGTGCAAGGTACGGACGGGAACTTCTACGGAACAACTTACCTGGGCGGGGCCAACAACTATGGGACGGTTTTCAAAATCACCCCCGCAGGCACGCTGACCACGCTGCACAGCTTCAGTTCCACGGATGGCGCCTCCCCGAATGCGACCTTGGTACAAGCCACAAACGGAAACTTCTACGGGACAACCGACAACGGCGGAACCAACAACTATGGGACGGTTTTCAAAATCACGCCCACGGGCACGCTGACCACGCTGCACAGCTTCGACTACACCGACGGTGATACTCCGAACGCGAGCTTGGTAGCCAGCAATGGAAACTTCTACGGAACAACATGGCTTGGCGGAACCGACGGCGATGGCACGATTTTCGAAATCACGCCCGCAGGCACGCTGACCACAGTGCTGAACCTCAACGGGATTGACGGCGCCGCCCCTTTCTCGGAGGGACTGGCACAGGGAACCGATGGAAACTTTTACGGGACCACTCAGGTAACCAGCAACTACGACTGTGGCACCATTTTTGAAATCACCCCCGGGGGTACGCTGACCACGCTCCATAACTTCGACTACACCGACGGCTGCGACGCGGACTCAGGGCTGACCCAAGCGACCAACGGCATTTTCTACGGAACGGCCTGGACGGGTGGGAACGGCTATGGCACGGCCTTCACTCTGTCGGTGGGCCTCGCTCCCTTCGTGCAACCGCGTCCAAGCATGGGTTTGGTGGGCACCGCTGTGACGATCCTGGGAAACAATTTGACGGGCACTACTCAGGTTAGATTCAACGGCACAGCTGCGACCCACAAAGTCGTCTCGGCGACAGAGATTACGACCAAGGTTCCCTCCGGTGCGACCACCGGGGCCCTGACAGTGACCACGCCCAGCGGAACGCTCAGCAGCGGGACATTCTTCGTGACGCCACAGCTTAAGAGCTTCACACCGGGCAAGGGCCCAGTGGGAACGCAGGTGCAGATCACCGGAGTCAGCCTTACGCAGACGACTGCGGTCAGCTTTAACGGCGTGGCCGCGACTGAGTTCACCGTGGAGTCCGACAAGAAGGTGAGCGTGACCGTTCCCACCGGTGCAACCACGGGAACAATCTCGATCACCACGGCGGGAGGGACAGCCACAAGTGTAAAGAGCTTTACCGTGAAAGACTGACGCTGCGCGCACCAGGGACGGACGCGTTTTTCAGCGATTCGAAATATGTCAATAAAGTGCGACTGCGGGAACAGATGAAAGGACCTCTATGAGAATTCGTTTTGAGTATTCGAAGACCTATATCCGGCTGGCGATGGTGCTGCTGGTCGGGTTCAGCACCCTATGCGCTAACAGCCAGGACCGGGAATCGTCGCAAGCGACCACAGCTAAACTGACAAAACGAGTCGTCGGGGATTACGGGTATTGGAGCAAATACCAGACTCCTCCATACGGGGCAGAGCAGATTCCCTATTCGAAATTGACGCACATCATTCACTTCAACATTAGTTTTAATTCCGATGGAACGATCTCCATTCCTGACGGATTCCTCGAACCGAAACTCCTCCATCAGGCGCATAAGGCCGGAGTCAAAGTGCTGGTGGGGTTGAACGGCGATTTTCCTATGTTTGACGGGAATCCTCAGCTAGAGGCCACGTTTGTTGAGAACCTACAGGCCTTCGTTATTAAGTATGGATATGACGGCGTCGATGTTGACTGGGAATATCCCACCGGGGATGAAACTAACACTTTTTACAATCTATATGTAGACATGCGCTCTGCGTTTCCAGCGCCTGATTACGTACTTTCTGCCGACGTCCCGCCTTGGGGAGACGCGGGGCAAGGGTATGCGATTCCGCAGGTGGATCCCTATATCGATTACTTCAACATCATGCAGTATGACTGCGCCGGGCCGTGGACAGCGGATGGGCAACTCAACTCGGCGATCTTCTGGGATCCCAATGATCCCGATCCGTGGGAATGCCAACTGGGGGGGGCGGCGAACGAATCAGCCGCAATTTTCGAGCAACAAGGTGTCCCCCCATCGCAGCTCAACATGGGTACGCCTTTTTACGGATATGTTTACACGAATGTGAGCGAATTATTTGGAGAGTGCGCCAACGCGAGCCACACGCATGACGGCAACTGCAACGGCACGGTTTTTTCGGCGAATTATGGAACATTCATGAAACAGCGAATCAACCAAATGGGCTGGCAGACCTTTTACGACCCGATTGCGCTGGTGCCATATATGCTGCGCGTGGATGGCAAGAAAGGATTTATCACGTACGACGACGCTACATCCACTTACTTGCGGGTGTGGTATGCCGATTGGCAATGGAACCTGGGCGGCACTTTCATGTGGTCGTTGGATGCTGACTACGACGGCCAAACGCAGGATCTGCTCGATGCGATGTATGCGGCGAGCCTGAGCCCCGGAAATTGAGACCTGTGAAGACCTCACCACGACTTGCTCGTAAAGTTCCCACCGGCGCAACCACGGGAACAATCTCGATCACCACTGCGGGGGGACAGCCACGAGTGTAAAGAGCTTCAAAGTAACAAGAATGACGCTGCGCGAATTAGGGGGTTTCCTTCAGCGACTCGACATATTTTTACTAATGTGCGACTGCGGAAGGAGATGAAAGGACTTATATGAGAATTCGTTTTGAGTTAGTCTTGTCCAAATTAGGTTTTGAGCAGCGGGGGTAGAACTCTGCTACGGTTTGCGTTGCGAGACGTGAATCGTAGGGAGGGCCACCACCGCCGTGATACGAGTATCCAGCATTTTCAGCCAGATGTTGCAGTTGTTTTCCCGCCAAGAGTTCGAGCAGGCGGTCGCGGAGCACCGGGCCGAGCGCCCCGCTCGCGGGTTCAGTTGCTGGGGACAGTTCGTGGCCATGTTGTTCTGTCACCTGGGGCGGGCGCAGTCCTTGCGGGAGATTTGCGGCGGACTGGCCGCCAGCGAAGGCAAGTTGCGGCACTTGGGGTTGCCCGATGCGCCCAAGCGCTTCACCCTGGCCTATGCCAACGAGCATCGGCCCTGGCAGTTGTACCGCGCCGTGTTTTATCAACTGCTGGGCCGCTGCCGCGAAGCTTCCGGTCCGCATGGCTTCCGCTTCAAGAACCAAACTGCTGAGCCTGGACGCCACCCTGATCGAACTCTGCGCCAACGTCTTCGACTGGGCGTAGCGGGCAAACCGCTTGAAACCAGCCATATGCAATCAAGTGCACTACTATCGAAAACTCTTTCATATTGACAAAAACGCTGGTAGACGGAACAATTGCATCCACTCTTCGGAGTCAAAAGCGGAACCCGAGTCATTCGCAATCGACTGACAGGCCAACCGCACCGAACGAAATTCAGTAACTGCAAGGCGACCAAATACTTTGAAGTGCGAAGCTCAAGGTATTTGCGAAGTAATGAAGAAGTCTAGGGGGATTGACATGAGGCGAGTGATAGCAGTTCTTGCATTTTTTGCCCTGGCATTGCCGATGGCCGCTTGGGCGGGATCAATCACATTTACAGACCAGTTCGGCGGGGTTTCCATCTCCGACGCCGGAATTAGTTCGAGAGGGGCGGAACTGCGGGATGTGAACTTTCTCGGCGGCGGAAGCGTCGCGGCCGCCAGTGGACACGCTCTTGGTTCGGTCAGCTACACGACCGGCGCTTTGCTCAGCGGTTCGTTGACAAGCGGCGGAGTGTTTTCATCCACGGGTTCCTCCTTTGATATTACCGGTGTCGGCGCCTGGGCAAGATCCCTTAAGGCTGGGTCAAAAGGCCCGCTGGATATCTTCGTCGGAAGCTTTGTCGGCCCCATCGACTGGACGCTCGATGGCAAGTCCGGTTCTAAGAGCTTCTATACTTTGAGCGGCGAGATCTCCGGCACACTCTATACCGGTCGAACGGTGATGGGACATACGAGCCAAAACATCACGGTCTTAACCGGACACAATTCCGGGCACATCACTTCCGGCAGCACGCAACTGCAACTTGCGGTACCGGAACCTGGAACTCTCGGTCTGTTGGGATTGGGGCTGGTGGGTATTGCGGGAATGTTCCGTCGCAAGATCATCGGTTCTTAAGTTCGATTGCTGTTGCTCAAGTGCTCGACTTCATGGCCCCGCCGCGAGGCGGGGTTTTTATTTGGACTGTCTGATTGCTTCCAGTTAGTCGAGCTTGGCGTATTCCGCCTTGGCTTCCTTCAGGATGGGGATGTCGGGATCGGCGTCTTTCCAGAGCGCAAAGAAATCCTGATAAGCGGTTTTGGCTTTGCGCCGGTCTCCAGACATGGCATACGCGCGGCCGATCTGGAGATGGGCCAGCGACCCGAGAAGGAAGTTTTGCACGATTCCTTGATGATCGAGAAGCTTCTGGAATTCGGCCGCCGCTGCCGGACCGTTTTTCTCGGCAAGATAAGCTAGTCCCCGAAGGTATGCGGGATGCAATGTGCCGGCGATTTCCGGAGAAGGATTGCCGAGTTCGTAGGGCAGGGAAGGCTCGAGGGCGATGACGGCGCGGTCGGGCGCACGTTGCGCGATCGCCATCGACGCTTCGATCACGGGGAACCAGTAGACCTTGAGGAAGGTGTTGCTGGGTTCGGATTTCTTGAGCGCCTCCAGAATAGCTTTCGATTGGGTCGATTCGCCGGCGCGGGCTAACGCCAGCGCGGAGAGAACTCTGACGTCGCGTCCGGGGGCGAGCGCCAGCGCACGTGCGACAGCCTGCCGCGCCGCGCCCGCGTTGCCCACTTCCACTTCGCGGATGGCCTGAAAGGCAAGCCATTGCGCCGCCGTTTCCTTGGCGTCCGCGCGCACCGCCGAATCGGCGGCCTGCCGGGCCAGGTCGCGTGCTTTCACCATGCGTCCGTAATAGGCCTGGGTGTCGGCGTGGGTGTTGAGCATCTGGTCTTCCTCGCCGGGGCGTCCTAGCGCCCATGTGACCTGACGCTCCATCTCGGCGGTATCGCCGGCAAGGAATGCCAGGGCATACACTTCGCTCCGGAGAAACAAACCATCGAAACGATTTTTCTGCGCTTCCTGTAGTGTCAGCCGCGCATCCTTGATGCGGTTGACGGCGACGTAGTCGCTGGCCAGGTTGGAATAGTTGGTGATAGTGGGTCCGAGACGCTGCGCCGTTTCTGTTTCGGTGATGGACTTGTCGTACTGGCCCACCGAAGCGTAAAGGCTGCCCAGATTGGCGTGAGGAACCATCTCGCGCGGGTAGCTCCTCGCCCAAAGCTCATAGGCCTCGATGGCCTTGTCCATTTCGCCGGTGACGTATTGAAAGTAGAAAGCGGAGATGCGGAAGCGTTCGCGGTCGCTGACGCGGTCGCGCAAGTCGTAGGCCTTCCGGGCATAGTCCGCGGCCAAACTCGCCTGGCCTAGATTCGAGTAGTCGATGCCCAGGCTGACATAGGCCATGGCAAAGTTGGGGTCGAGTTCGATGGCGCGCTTCATGTAGGGAACGGATTCGGAATCGCCCTTGGTGCGGCCGGCGGCCACGCCCATGCTGTAGGCCTTCAAAGCGTCCAAGGAGGGCGTCGTCGCTTCCATGGGCACGTCGAATTTTTGCACGGACACGAGCGACTCGCCGAGGCGCGCGCGCAACGCGGCGGCGGAAGTATCCAATGCCTTGAGCACTCCTTCTTTGCTGGCGGCTTCGGCGTGTTCGTTGGCCAGGTTCTCGCCGTCGCTGCAAGCAACGGCATCGAGCGCGACTACATACTGGCTGCCCAGGGTGGTGATGGAACCCGCAACCACGGCCTTGCTGCCCGTGCGCAGGCAAAGTTCCGCGGCGACTGCTCCCGTAACGCGCTCGGAGGGGGCGCGACCCATCAGCTTGAGTGTTTCGCCAGCCTTGCTGTCGGAAAGAATATTCAGAAAAGGAGACTGCTCCAGATCGACGGCTAGCGCCTGCTTGAGTGTGCCGTCGAAGACTGGGTCACCGGTGGAGTTGGTGAAATCCGCCAGCACAACCGTGTCTTTCTCGGTCAGCGTCGTGGCGGGATGCGTGGAGCGCGAACGAAGATAGAGTCCGCCAGCCGCGAGGATCGCCAGAACGATGGCGCCGGCCACGACGTATCGGCCGAGCCTTCGCGACCCGGCAACAGCGGAATCTGGGATTCTCATGCGACCGCTGCTGCTGGAGGCAGCGCCGGAATCGGCCCTGGCTCCAGCCGACGACTCGTGCGATTCCGTATCCCGCTTGAGCCGCTGCAAATCGGTTCGCATGTCGGCCGCATGCTGATAGCGCAGATTGCGGTTCTTCTCCAGAGCCTTGTTGATGATCCGCTCCAGTTCCGCCGGCACGTCGGGATTCAGCCGCACCGCGGAAGTAGGCGTGCCGTCGAGAATGGATTTGAAGATCACCGCGGAGCTCTCGCCCCGGAACGGCAGCGCGCCCGTTGCCATCTCGTACATGACGGCGCCAAAGGAGAACAAATCGCTACGCGCGTCCAATTCTTTCGCGCGCGCCTGCTCGGGCGACATATAGGAGATGGTGCCGACCGCACTGCCGGGGCTGGTCAGGTGGGGCTCGTCGGGCGCGGTAAGTTCGTTGGCCAGCGCATCGCTCGAAGACCCGCCCGAAGGTGCGACCTTGGCCAGCCCGAAATCGAGAATCTTGGCGTGGCCGCGCTTGGTGACAAAAATATTGCCGGGCTTGATGTCGCGGTGCACGATCCCTTGGGCGTGCGCGGCGTCGAGCGCATCGGCGACTTCGATGCTTAGAGAGAGGATGGTCTCCAGGTCGAGCGGGCGGCCGGCGATGCGGTGCTTCAGCGTGATCCCGTCAAGAAACTCCATGGCGATGAAGGCCTTGCCATCTTCTTCGCCAATGTCGTGAATGGTGCAGATGTTGGGATGATTCAGCGCGGACGCCGCTTGCGCCTCGCGTTGAAAACGAGCGAGCGCTTGCGCATCGCGAGCGACTTTGTCTGGCAGGAATTTGAGGGCGACAAACCGGTGCAGGCGCGCGTCTTCGGCCTTGTACACAACGCCCATGCCACCAACGCCCAGCATCTCGACGATGCGGTAGTGCGAAATGGTTTGGCCGATCATATTGGACCGAGCATTGTTGGACCGAGCATTGTTTGGCCGAGCACGGAAGATGCCGGGCTTTTGAGTCGCTTCATCTTACGGATGGTGGCGTCCACTCGTCAACGAATGAGGGGGGGGATAGGAGACGGAGGCATCCGAGAGTCGATTCTTTGAGCTGGGGGTGGCACGTGTATGCGTTTCGATGTTAAAATTAATCCTTCGTCAGCGAGCCAGTTGTTTTCCGAGTGGTTTCGGAGCGGGTGACACGCTCCGGAGTAGAATGTTGCGCTTTTGAAACTCGCTCCAGCCTTGCCCATCAAGGTGTTCGGAGATGCGAGTCGTTTCAGAGTTGGAGACGTAGTTCAGTTGGTTAGAACGCTGCCCTGTCACGGCAGAGGTCGCGAGTTCGAGTCTCGTCGTCCCCGCCATTCTTTCACTATTTCAATTCAAGAAATTTGAAAGGTGTATGAAGAGCCAACGGTCCGCAACGGGATGGGCTCGAACATCTTTCCTAGGTCTTGTTCCGGTGGAGGCTGAGGCGCAGGGGGAGCAGTCACCATTTGGTAGCCGATCACGGCTAGGAAGTAGATCACGACTAAGAGCGCCACAGCGGCTGCGGCCAATACGGCACGCTCCAGACGCAGCCTGCGCCGATACCAGGTTCGCATCTTGGGGGCTTTTCGGTGGGCCGCGCGGTGCAAGACACGGTCGTTCACTGCAGCACTCCTATCGAACAGTTGGGTGCGCGGGTTCGCGGAGGGGAGTATCCAACTGTGCCTGAACCCAGCAAGCGCTCTGATTCTAGCCCAAATCGGCGTTTTGCCTCAAGCAAAGGACGCGGCCGCAAACCTGGCGGGCAGGGACGCAACCGCTCTGCGACCATCAGCCGTAAAACGAGAAGCAGGCGGAAAGGCGCGCTCGTCGTGGAATAATCCGCGCGTTCTTGTGTTCAGCCTTCAGCTTGACCAACGTAGGACTCTCAGCCTTCCATCGTGGAGACATCTCCCGCGTCAACGCCCGCTTCTTTGGCTTTCAAGAAGCGCCGCAGGATTTTTCCGGACCTGGTCTTCGGCAATGATGCTACAAATTCCAACGAAGAGGGAGTCGCGATTGGTCCAAGTTCCCGGCGAACGTGTTCGATCAATGCCGCCGACAATGCCTGGGAAGCCACATGATCGGAACGCACTTGCACAAAGACCTTAATGCTCTCACCCTTCATCGCATCGGGCACACCGATCGCCGCCGCTTCCGCCACGGCAGGATGCGACACGAGCGCACTTTCGACCTCGGCGGTGCCTATGCGGTGTCCGGCGACGTTGAGCACGTCATCGTAGCGGCCGAGTACGGCGATGTATCCGTCTTTATCTTTGGTCGCGACGTCGCCCGTCACATAGCAGCCCGGAATCGTTTGCCAGTCGCGTTCATAGCGTGCCGGATCGCCCCAGACCGTGCGCAGCATGTGGGGGAACGGCCGCTTCAGCACCAGTCGGCCTCCAACTCCCGCAGGAGCGGATTTGCCGTTTTCGTCGAGCACATCGGCTTCAGCTCCGGGTACGGCTACGCCCACTCTTCCCGGACGCATCGCCATTGACGGCGGAGTGCCGAGCGCGGGGCCTCCCAGTTCGGTCTGCCACCAATTGTCGATGACGTAGCCCCACTTGCCATCGCCGGCAAGGTGGGTTTGCGCCCAGCGCCAGGCCTCAGGATTCAGCGGCTCTCCCGCGCAGGCGATCACGCGCAAGCTGGTTAGGTCGTGCGCCGCCGGATAACTCTCGCCAAATCGCATGAACATTCGCAATGCGGTCGGTGCCGTGAACATCTTGGTCACGCCGTACTTTTCCACGATTTCCCAGGCGATTCCCGGATTCGGATAGTCGATTGCCCCTTCGCGGAACAGCGTAGTCACCCCCGCGCACAGTGGAGCATACGTGATGTAGGAATGGCCAACGACCCAGCCAATATCGGATGTGCACCAGAAGATGTCGCGCTCGCCCACATCGAAGTAACTCGCCAAATGGTAGGTCGTTCCCACCATGTACCCGCCATGTACGTGTACTACTCCTTTCGGCTTGCCGGTGGAACCCGAGGTGTAAAGCAGGAAGAGCGGATCTTCCGCGTCCATTTCCTCCGCGGGGCACTCCGGAGGAAACTTGAGCAGATCGTTGAAGTCGATTTCGCGCGGGCCAGTCAGTTCGGTTTTGCCGCGCGAATACACCACGATCTTCTCGACGCATTCCAGGTTGTCCACGGCTTCATCGACGATGGCCTTGAGCGCGACTGTCTTGCCGCGCCGGAAGCCCACGTCTCCCACAATCACAACCTTGGCCTCGGCGTCGGTGATGCGGTCGCGCAGCGCCGTGTGGCCCAGGCCGGCATAGACGACGGAGTGAATCGCGCCGATACGGGCGCAGGCCAGCATGGCGACCACGCCTTCGATGGTCAGGGGCATATAGATGATTACCCGGTCGCCTTTCACCACGCCCAGCGATTTCAGACCGTTGGAGAACCGGCACACCATGCGATAGAGCTGGCCATAGGTGACGATGCGCTCGCTGCCGTCTTCGCCCAGCCAAATGAAAGCGGCGCGGTTGCAGCGGTCGGAGTTGGCATGACGATCCAGGGCATTGATCGTGATGTTGGTTTTGGCCCCGGTGAACCACTTGTGATGCACGCCATCCCACTCCAGCACCTTGTCCCATTTTCGCGACCACGAAAAGCTGGCCGCGTAATCCCCCCAAAATCGGTCGGGATCCTTCAAGGCGCGGGCACATTCTCCCTGCCAGTCTTTCTCGATAACGTTACGGGTCACGATCGCGGGCGCGGGGTACTCCTGATCCATGACCAGCAGGTTTGAGATGTCTTCGGTCTTCGGTGTGGTGAGAGCGCTCATTTCGGAACCTCCACAGGGGTGCGGCACATTACTTATAGGACGCGTGGATTTTGCTACGCGAGAAAATCCTCGTCAGTGATGGGGATCACATCACAGCGTGCTGTTTGATTTTCAGATTACACCGCAAATCACGCGAAAGCGTGACTGGCATCACAGCGTGGTTTCTGAAAAACTCACAGGATTGCCAACCATGTGCTGATACATGCTAAAATGCCCGACCGGAAGGAGACACCATCTTATGTTGAAGGCGAAATTTATGTTCACGCGGAAAAAATGGCTGTCGCACCTGATCATCTTGGCCATCGCAGCCGTGCCCGTGATGGCAGCAAACAACGACACAAAACCCGCCAATGAAAATGCGGCCAACACCAGCAGTGCAGCAGTCGCTCCCGCTGCGGCAAACCCAAGCCCAAGTCCCAGCCCGAGCCTGAGCCCAGCCTCGAGCGGCAGCGATACCAACTTCGCGGCATTGCTCGGGACCCTGATAAAAAAAGGTGTTCTGGTGCCGACCGAGGCGAACGCCATCCAAAACGCAGCCCCTGGAGTCCAATTCCAGCTTCTGGTGGAAACGCTCAGTCGTAAAGGTGTATTGAGCGCGGCGGATTTGGCTGCCGCCCAGCCATCGACCGTCGCCGCTCCGGTTGCGGCTTCGGCAGTTGTCTCGTCGTCGCTCGGCAATGCGGAACCCGCGCCGCAAGCTTCGGCTGCGCCGATGGCTCCGCCC
>Ga0116133_1000595_pt1 | contig 11243 bp, 7 predicted proteins | sample June2015DPH_19_2_FD_89736 | JGI IMG/M metagenome (GOLD analysis project Ga0116133, IMG submission 89736) | Peatland microbial communities from SPRUCE experiment site at the Marcell Experimental Forest, Minnesota, USA - June2015DPH_19_10 | ecosystem: Environmental > Terrestrial > Soil > Wetlands >...
CGCGCCGCCTTCGGCGCGATCGCGCGCAGTACGCCGAGATAATCCGCCGCCGCCTTGGCCAAGAACTCCGACAGAACGAACGGCGTCTTGTTCCCGGCCGCGGGGTTTCCGGCCGAATAAGAGCGCAGCCACGCTGCCCCGCGCTCGTTCCAGAAATTCAACTCACCGCCGCCCCTGACCTCGGGATGCATGGAGACGATCTGCTCGACGAGAGTTGTGCCGGACCGCGGCATGCCGACGATCGGCACCGGCGTCGCATCGCAGCTGCCGAGTTCGGGGGCGCGCGCGACTAAGTCGGGTGTAAAGCGGACAATCAGACGGTCGATCTCGATGGAGAACGCGGCCGAGTCGAACGATGCAAAGCTGCGGCGCACGCTGTCTGCGGCGTCGAGATGCCGCATGGCCAAGCCGTAGTCGCCAAGATCCTCCGCCGCCTTGCCAATCGCGAGGTGAACACGCTGGCGTTGCGCCAGTTCCAGTCCCGGTGTGGCGAGGGCGGACTGCATTTGTTGGAGGAGACCGTCGTCGTGGCTGGTGACCGGGCGGCACCGGACCAGTTCGTAGTAGGTTCCCACCAGCAGCGGCGCGATGGCGATGGCGCGTTCGAAGCATGCACGGGCTTCGTCGAAGCGACCGAACTCAGAGAGCAGATTGCCGAGCAACTCGTACGCCATAGCATTCCGCGGATCGGCCACCAGCGTCTCTCGCAATACCTGTTCGGCTTCCTTGTTGCGATCCTCGATCAGCAACGCCCGCGCCTTGCCCAGGCGGCCGAAGTTGGTCCTACCTCCGGTCGCCGCCGCGCGGCGGAAACAGCCGATCGCCTCGTCGAGATGGCCCAGTATGTAGACCAAGGCGCCGGCGCGGAACCACGCCTCGGTCAGGGATGGGAGCAGCTTCGTGGCACGGTCGTACGCGGCGATTGCCCCGCCGATGTTGCCCAGCTTCTCCAAGGCAATTCCCAGGCGGAAATATGCATCGGCGTAGCGCGGGTCGCTGGCGACCGCTCGCTGCAATGCCGCGATCGCATCCGGTACACGGCCGACCTCGAGGCAGGCAAGGCCGAGATCGTGCTGGATGATGGCATTGGAAGGCTGCAGCAGCGCTGCATCGCGCAACGGCGTGATCGCATCGGCCGGTCGCCCGGCCCTGAGAAACTGAGTAGCCAACGCAAGCAGAGGTGCCACCTGTTGCGGCACGGCCGGATTTGGAGATTGGGACATGTGTGCTTCTTATCTTGTCATCTTCTATTGTCATCTCACGCAGGAGGCTGGCATGTGGAGCGTGACCCGCGTGCCTTGTCCCGGTTGGCTCGAAATCTCCACATTACCGCCGTGAAGCAGTGCGATACTCTGAACGATCGCCAGCCCCAAGCCAGTGCCGCCTGAACCTTGGGAACGCGACGAGTCTACACGGAAGAAGCGATCAAAAACCCTCGGCAGGGCTTCCGGTGGAATGCCGACACCTGTATCGGAGACTTCGATGCGAATTCTGGAAAAATCCGCGTTCGAAAAATCAATGTTCGTTCCTAACACAACGACTCCTCCGCGTGGCGTGTGGGTCAAGGCATTCGAGACCAGGTTACCCACTGCCCTCTGCAAGAGCGTGCGATCCAGTTCGGCAACGACCGGTTTGTCGCCGACCTTGGTGGTGAGCAAGATTCCGCCGTCCGCAGCCGAGGCTTCGTAATATTCCCGCACTCCGCCGAGCAATTCGCCCACATTCACCCGCTCGCGGCGCAACTGTGTCAGTGGGCTTTCCGCACGCGCCAGAAATAGGAGATCCCCGATGAGATCCGATAGCCGCACGGCTTCTTCGAGGCAGGACTCGATCACATCGCGATATTCGTCGGCGCTTCGTGCCCGGGCCAGAACCACCTCCGCTTCCCCGCGAATGTTATTCACGGGAGTGCGCAGGTCGTGCGCAATGTCCGTCGAGAATCTCGAAATGCGCTCGAACGACTCTTCCAGGCCGTCCAGCATTTGGTTGAAGGTACTGGCAAGGGACGCTAGCTCTAATGGATATCCTTCGGGAAGAATGCGTTCCCGCAGGTTCGTCGAACTAATGTGGCGTGCGGTCGTTGCCATTTCTTCCACTGGACGAATGCCATGCCGCGCAATCTGATACCCGATCAGTGGAAAGATGGCGAAGGTTGCCAGCAGAATGGCCCAAAACCAAAACCGATAGCGTGCCAGCAGTTCCTCCTTTTGCGAGACATCAATCGCAATCTGAATGGTGTCAGTTTGAGCGGCAAGGGAACCGACCGGTGCCGATGCGCTGGCCGTGCGAAAGGCTCGACCGTCCCTGCCCTTCATTCGAATGGTGCGATCAGGTCGGCTTTGGGTTTGACTGGATAATTGCGCCAAGTCCAATTGGTCCGCCATGCCCGGTGTCATCAACAGTGGTGTGTTTCGTTCATCCAGCAGGCGAATATAGAACTGCTCGTAGCGGCGCGCGGCCGATTCCAGTTCGACTTCCTCCCGCAGTGCGTCCCAGTCGTCGGGTCTCTCTCGCAACATGGTGCGCAGCACGTGCACCTTGTCCGCGAGGAACAGATCGGTGCTTTTCTCCAGTTCGCTCACCAACACTAGATAAAGACTGGCCGTGGCGAAGGACACCAGAAACAAGCCGGCAAGCGCGTAGCTGGCGGTTAGCCGGAAGGCCAAAGTTCCCCACAAGCGGGAGAGAGGCGCGAGGCTAATGGGCGGATTCCAGGACATATCCGGCGCCCCGAACGGTATGGATCAGTTTCAGCGAGAAAGGATCGTCCACTTTGCTGCGCAGCCTGCGCACATTGACGTCCACGACATTGGTGTCGCTGTCGAAGTTCATGTCCCAGACCGCTTCAGCGATCAGGGTTCGCGATAGGACCTCGCCCGCGCGCCGCGCCAGCAGCGATAAAAGAAGGAACTCTTTGGAAGTCAGCTCCAAGCGGTGCCCGGCTCGGGTGGCGCGCTGGCGTAATAAATCGATTTCAAGGTCGGCCAGGCGCAGCCCCTCTTGCGCCCGCGCAGGCCCACGGCGCAGCAGCGATCGAACGCGGGCCAGCAACTCGGAAAAGGCGAACGGTTTTACCAGATAGTCGTCCGCGCCCAGTTCGAACCCTCGCACTCGCTCGTGAACGGCATCGCGGGCGGTCAGAAAAAGCACGAGCGCGCGCCGGCCTTCTTGACGCAAGCGAGTGAGAACCTGCCAACCATCCAGCCCGGGCAACATCACGTCGAGAATGACCAGATCGAACTCCAACTCCTGCGCCAGGTGCAACCCGTCCAAACCGTCTCCGGCGACATCCACCACGAAACCTGCTTCTCCCAGTCCCTTCTGCAGGAACTTGGCGGTTTTGGCTTCGTCTTCGATGACTAGAATTCTCATGATTCGCCCCCCTTAGAATTTGAATCTCACGGAAAACTGCAATACTCTGGGAAGTCCGTTGGGGCTGATTTCCTGGAGAGCGCCAAAGTTGCCCGGACCCGAGTTGGGTACCAGATAGCAGGTCTGCGTCGCCGACATGCTGTCTCCACAACTGCCGCCATACGGGTTGTATTGCAGTTGGTTGACCCCGTCCCCGTTTTGGACGTAGTAGTTAGGGTGGTTGAACAAATTAAATGCCTGAGCCTGAAATTCCAGTTCCATCCCCTCGCGGACTTCAAAGCGGCGCGCCAAGCCCGCGTCAATCCGTTCCAGCCACGGGCCATAAAAAGAATTCAGGCCGATCCCTGGGGTTGGGCCAGCGCCATTAATGCCGCCCGCGGTATTGGCCGTGTCCTGGTTAAACGCGCTGTCGTTCAGGTTGCTGTTGCCGGTGACCTGTCCGTTGACGAGGATTCCGCAGCTTGGCGACTGACTTAGGTTTACATCGTTGCTCGGCGTGGTGAGGTTGTTGTTGAGCGTGGTCGTGCACGCTGGACTCAACAAACCTGCGTAAGGACGGCCCGACGAGAACTCCATTACGCTGCTCAGCGTCCAGCCCGACAATAGCGCACGTCCCTTGCCGGACGTGGTCAGCCTTTCCAGTTCGGGGCGGTACACCGCAGCCAACGTAATTCGGTTTCGCTGGTCGAGCAGCGAAGGTGCGTGGGTATTGCTGAAGTCGAACTGATTATTGAAGTCCATGCCGTCGAGCATGATGCTTTTCGCGAACGTGTAGGACGCCTGCAATGAGAGCCCATGCGACATGCGCTGTTGCAGCTGCACGAAGAAAGAGTTGTAATAATTCTGCGCCGGGCTGATCAGTTCGTTAATCTCGTTGAACTGGGGAGTGAGGCGGCCTTCCGTAAGCAGCGCATTGTCCATGTTCGGGAGGACGTATGTAGGACCGCTGCAAGGCAGCGTGGTTGTGTTCGGAGGACACACGGTGTAGCTGCTCGTGCCCGTGAAGGGCATCAGATTCAAATCATAGGCGCTGCCGGAGAGGAGGTGAACCCCATGGTTCCACATGGTGCCGACGCTGACCGTTGTGTTCTCCGCAATTTCGCGCTCAACCTGCAGACTCGCCTGCAATATGTAGGGCACGCGGAATTGCGGAGAAACCAGGGAGATATCCGGGGAACCCTCGAACAGAGGAGAATTTGCCGGCAAGATATTGGGGAAGGTTGGCGTCTGCTGGTTCGGGAGCCCTCCGTCGTACTGCGCACTCACCTCCGACTGCTGCGAGGCCAGTCCGTTCGAGATCACTGCGTTGCGGTAGTTCAGCCCGTTCATGTTGGTGTAAAACATGCCGAATCCACCGCGCACGACCGTCTTCGATGCGGGCTGCCAGGCAAATCCAAGGCGCGGCGCCAAGCGTCGAAATTGGTTGGGATATTGTCCGGTGAGCGGGAAGGCGGGATTCTCGGCCGGTTGCGGATAAACCTGGAAGTCCTCGCGCAGGCCCATTTCCAGCGTCAACTTCGGCAACGCGCGAAACGTATCCTGCACGTAGAATCCGTAGTAAGGCACCGAAAAAGAGAACCTCGGCTGCCCAGCGGCCTGGCTGAAATTGATGTACTGTCCGAGGGCAAGAGCTTGCAGACTGGGAAATTCATAGAGTCCGAGCGGCGAGCCGAAATCGGCAGCCTCGTTCGGGTCGGCGCCGCCATCGTTGGTGTCAGCATCCCAGGAGCGGCTCCAATCGAAACCAATTTGCAAGGTGTGCTTGCCAATCACATAGTCCATGCGCTCGGCGAGCGAGTACTGTTTTTCGAAAACTCTCCCAATGGAAAACGCAGCGTTTCCCAGAGTAAACGCGGCGGGACTATCCAGAATCACCGTCGGCGTGTTTGGAGCTAAACCGGTGGGTGTCGAGATTTCGTTGTCTTGCGAAGTACCCGCGTGGAATTCATTCAACAGCCTTGAGGAAAATGCGTGGGTCCATCCGAAGCTGGCCTCAAACGTATGCACGTCCGCGTTGGCCAGCGTTTGCAGCCCATAATTGCCCACGGTTGGGTCGGTGATCACGCCTCCGGGAGAGCTGAAATGATTGAAGTTCATGCTGAGAAACAAGCCATCCCGGGAACTCGGCTGGTAATCCAGTCGCGGGGTAAGGACCAGATCATTGCGCTGCCTCGCTTTGCTGCCCAGATTCAGATTCAGCCCATTGATGACGTTGGACACTTGTTGCAGATAAACCGGATTGGTGGCATCCGGCACGGTGTCCGCGCCGGGCACAGGCAAAAGTCCGTTGGGCTGTGGGAGGGTCGTTCCATCCGGAATGCCGAAGTTAGACGACAAGAAGCCGGGCTGCGTGGGGTCGAGCACTGGGTTGATTACGGAAATCGGATCGCTCCGCAGTTGCTGCTCGTAATCGACGAAGAACCACAGACGATTGCGCAGGATCGGTCCGCCCACTCCTCCACCGAATTGCTGCAGACTATCTTGCGGTTTTGGTAAACCGGCTGCTTCGTCAAGAGCGTCGTTGGCGCCGGTCGCCGAGTTGCGGTTGTAATAGAAAGCGCTGCCGTGGAACGTATTGCTCCCCGAACGCGTTACTGCGTTGACGAATCCCGCTCCACCGCCATAGACGGCGGAGTAAGGGCTGACGGAAACCTGAAATTCCTGGATTGCTTCTTCGCCATAGAGATAGGGAATGCGGTAACGCCCAATAATGTCGTCGAAGTAGTTGTTGGTGGCGTTGGTTCCGTCGACGGTGAAGGCATTCGAGCCATTTCCATTGGCGTACCCCGAGTCCTCGCCTCCCTGCTGTCCCGCGATGCTTACCAGGCCGGTATCGCCGTCGTAACTGCTATTGGGTGTCAGCGCCGTGAAATCGGTGTAGCGGCGACCGTTAAGCGGCAACTCATCAATAAACGACCGGTCCAGCACGGTGCTGGCCGAGGATTCCGCGGGCCGCAAAAGTGGCATCGTCCCGGTGACCTTTACCGTGGCCCCGCTGGCTCCCACCTGTAGCCTAAGATCTTGCGACGTAGTATTTCCCACTAACACACGCACTAGAGCTTCAGCGTCGTGAAAGCCCTTTCCCGTCGCCGTGACCGAATACGTTCCGGGCATGAGAGCCAGGAATTGGTAAAGTCCGGCGTGATTCGTGACGGCGGACTGTTGCAGCCCAGTCGCAAGATTTCGCAAAACCACCGGCACTCCCGGCACCACCGCTCGCTCTTGATCGGTGACGCGACCGCCGATTGCGCCCGTTAGTACGGAGTTCTGAGCTGGCAACTGGAGCACGCTCGCTAAGACGAACAAGGCACCAAGGAGCGAGCGGGTTGCGAGCAGGCTTGGGGCGGCGGTGAGCAAACGGACAGTACTTGTTTTCGAGTTGATTTTCATTGAATTACCGTGAGAAGAAAAAACAACATTGGCAGGCGGTTCACGCTCATTTGAGTTCCCACCTATAGGAATCCACGTTATCCCCGTATCAGAATTTGGATTTGTCCGGTCACCATCACGGAGACAAGCACATCGTCAAGAGCAGCAGACGATGCGAGCTTCGGTATTGTACTGCGGACCCATCACCAGTTTCCTTTCGAGAAATTCGATGCTGGTCGCGGGTTCAGAACCATGGCGGCACTGCGTCCGGCGGAGTGAGAAACCACGCTCGCCCCAAGCGGGCTAATAACTTGTCTAACCTGCAAGTGTTACGCAAAGTTGAAGCTGATGTAAATATTGGATGAAAAAAGGTAGTGGGTCAGTTTCAAGGAAACTGACCCACTACCTGAAAAAAGCCTCGGTAACACCGCCGCGGAAAACTTCAAGTCTCTGGCGCGATTCTCTGGCGTCACGCAAGTGTGGGGAAGCTCGTACGCCGTCTCCTGTTCAGACGGTTGGTGGAAACTGCAGGTCTACTTGAGGTCTCCATAGATGGAGGCCATCGCTGCGTCCGAGCTGCTGAGCGCGGCGCCCCAAACCACGCTATCGGCCGTGTCCGTAGTCGAGCCCCACACCACGCTGAATCCTTGCATGGTGCTGGTTCCCCAGACCACCGACGTGCCCCACACTACCGAACTGCCGGAGACATTCGTGCCCCAGACTACCGATGTGCCCCATACCACCGACGTGCCCCATACCACCGAACTACCCGCCACCGTTGAATTTCCATTGGAGAGGGTTACCTTCCCGGTCGAGGTATCATACGAGACTGTGGGAGATAGAGCAGCTCCCACTTTCGACGACGCGAGGTCGGTGTTGGCTAAAGCAGCCTGAAGGTCCAGGTATCCCGCCCCCACTGTGAATACATCGTAATACGAAGTGTAGGTCTGCCCGGTCGTGGGATCGGTAGCTACGCTCGAGGTCGGGAAAGACTTGTATGCGGTCTTCATCAACCGCGCTTTTACCTGGTCCGGAGTGAGCGACGGATGCGCCTGCAACAGGAGAAGCGCCGCTGCCGAGGCTGCCGGGGTTGCCATGCTGGTACCGCTTAGCATGAAGTAATCGTTCGAGAGGCCCGGAATCATGTTCCCGGGATACGCGCTGGACAGATTGCTATTGTGGGAGATCAGGGAAACCACTTGATTTCCCGGAGCCACCAGGTCGGGTTTTACCACGTGGTCGTACATCGTAGGACCCTTCGAGCTGTAGCTGGTAATGGTGTCGTCGGTGCGGCTCAGAGTTCCCTGCGTGTTCATGGCGCCGACCGTGATCACGTAAGGATCGTTGCCGGGGGCAGTGATGGTGCCGTAACCGTTGATTCCGTTGACGCCGGAGCGGCCATAATTACCGGCCGCCACAACCACCACGATGCCCGCCTTCCAGGCTGATTCCACCGCCTGGCACAGAGGATCCTGAGCGTAAGGGACATACACTCCGCGGCCCAGCGACAGGTTGATGACTTTGATGTTGTACGTATTCTTGAGGGCGATGGCTTTTTGAATCGCGGCAATCACTTCGCTATCGTTGCCGCTGCCGTTGCCATCCAGCACTCGTAGATCGATGAGGTTGGCGTTGTAGGCAACGCCTCCATAGATCTGGCCGGAGACCCAGCCGCTTCCCGCGATGATGCCCGCGACATGGGTGCCGTGGCCGTAAGTGTCACGCACCAGCATCCCTTGCGAGTTGTACTCGCTGGCTCCCGTGAAATCCTGGTGATAGAGCACGCGGTCCCAAATGTCGACATGCTGATCGTCGATGCCGCTGTCAATGACGGCGACGCCGAGGCCGGTGCCGATGTAGCCCGCGTTCCAGGCGGCGCTCACGTTCATGGCCGCGTCGGTGTATTGGTCCATTGCTTTGAGCGGATGGTCGACACCGATGGAGGCAACGTCAGGATCGGCTTCCAGCGCGGACAGCGCACTGACCGGAACGGTTACGGCGAGGCCGTTCACTACGCCGAGCCTGTGGTTCAGGCGTCCGCCCAGACTCTGTACGCGCGCTTCGTGCTCGGGGCGCGGAGTCTGGTTGTACTGCACGATGACATTCACGGTGTCATTGGCCTTGGCGCTCCGCTGGGCTCGTACCGCTGGTGCCAGATCGGCGGCAAACTTACCGATCATCCGGCCTTCTGCTTCCTGCTCCTGGGCGAAGCCGGGTTGCGCGAGAAGAAGTAGAGGCAGCAGCAACAGGCTGACCCTCTTTCCCCAAGCTGCGCTGTGACGCTGCCCTCGCTTTGGGGCTGTGAATGTTTTCGATCGCTCCCTGCCTGCTACGCCGTTTGACCGTTTCTGGGGCAGTTGTATATTCATAATTCGGTCTAGCTGTTGCACTTGGCGCGCCAACTGGCAGCCTGTAAGTTATTGCTTTCATTGGGGACAAATAGTCCGCTCGCGGAGCCCTTGGGCCATGCTGTCCTATGATGAGGGGCATGGGACAGATTGTCCCGAGCGGGCGGCAATTACTTCGGTTTCGCCAGCGCTGATTACCTTGACCAGGATTGAACGCGCACAGGGACCCGGCGGGGGAAAAGTCTTACCGCATCGCCAGCGTGCGTGTCTCCCGATCCGCGACGGACGCTCCTATCTCGCTGCGCTCGCGCGTCGGAATGGACAGGGGCTTGGACTCTTGCGAAATTCGAGCAATTCGCGCGGTGCTCGCGCTCTCAGCGACTACGAAGAAGCTGAGATCAAAAAATCTGGGACCATGGCGGGCCTCGACGCTCGGGGCTAAGGGCATGAGTCGAGGGCGAGGCAGCTCCAACCGCTTGCGGATAAATTTCGATGGGGAACGCACCGGCAGGATCCAGCATGTCGGCATAGAGATAGGTGGCGGGATTGCTGAAATTAAAGCCGAAGTAATCAGAACTGCTCTCGAACCCAAGGCCGGTTATGGCGCTGGTGGTCGGGGTCGGGCAGTTTGTGCCGGAGAAGGTCATCGAGACGTCGAAAACGTTGAGCGTCGATACGGTGCCACCTTCCTGGGTGAATGTCCCGCTCACTAAGCAAGTAATGCCACTCGTGCCGGTGAAGCTCATGCTCGAGTTGCTTCCGCTCGATGTAAAGGTTAGTTCCGCGAGAATGCTGATGCCTTCGCTCTCGCCCAGCATGGGGCCTGAAAGAGCTTTTACGGAGGTAACGGGAGAATAAGAAGAGGCGGAAAAGGTGCCGGAACCATTTCCGCTGACAGTACCACTGAGGGAAGTGGCCGAGCTGACGTTGCCCTGAGCAGAAGCGCTGGACGAAAGGCCGCCCGGCTCGGTAACGGTTATTGTCCCGGAAAAAGAGCTGGCGCCAGTGATGGTGGGCAGCTCTAAACTCTCCCCGAGCGAGTCGAAGAACAAAGCCAGGCCAGAGGAGTTGATCACTCCGTACCCGGTGGTACTGCCGCCATTGCCCGAGACGGTGATTTGCCAGTCCCCGACGACATCGTAAGGGCCACCGCCGGTCCCGCCGCCGCCGTTATTGGATTTTGAAGAACTGCCGCAGTTGGTGGTCATGGCAGCAATGGCAAGAAGACAAAGAAGAGATAGCGAGAAAACAAAACTGCGTAACATAAGACTCCTTCTGGGGGACAAGGTTCCAAGTAATGGGAGGGATCTCGGACATCAGCACTTACTCCGTGATCCAGAGAGGAACCACGGAGTATATGGCCGCAATTATGGGAAAGCAAGTAAGTCTTGTCATGCGGGAGTGTCTGAACAGGGTTAAGACACTCCCGGTGATGCTTGGCCCACCTGCAGCGAAAGAGCGGATCTAGTTTGAATCCGACTTAATCGCTGACTTGGGTTTGTAGCCGAGGAGCGGGGCGGAACGAGGAGTGCCACCGAAGAGCGCGGATGCGGGCACTGCCTGGGTGGTGCCAATCATGAATTGGCTTCCGCCACCGTCTTCTTCAACGTCGCCGTCGGGACCGTATACGGTGAAGCCACCTACCTGCGCGATGGTGACGTACCCGTATTGGTCCGATGTGATGGAAAGCGTGGCGGCAGAAAATTCTTCAAGTTTGGTGACAACGAGATTGCTTTTGTTGACCTTGACGGCGAGTGTGCCCTCGTCAGTTCCGATGAATAGGAACTTGTTGTTGGCAGCCATGGAGGCCGAGACGTTGCTGCCGCCGGTGAGGGGCAGAGTGATTGTCTTGGTCAGGGTGACGGAGACGGCGTCCTCGGAGGCCGACACGGTGTCGGTTTTCGAGTAGACGTAGAGCTTTACGGGATTTGCGCCGGAGTCGACGATGTAGATGGCACGGGTGACAACGTCGCCGGAAACGGAAGGAATACCTTCCAGCATTGCTCCGATGGCAACGAAAGGACCCAGAGTTCCCGAAGCGTAACAGCCGGAGCTCTGCTGAGTTGAGCCGCAGACGATCCAATCGATTGAAGTTGTGGTGCCAAAGTAGTTGGTGTAGAGAGTGGAATCAGGCGGGGCGGCCGGCTGTTGCGC